>Ga0074199_1000369_pt1 | contig 78999 bp, 90 predicted proteins | sample EPASupsiteSAE347_FD_64528 | JGI IMG/M metagenome (GOLD analysis project Ga0074199, IMG submission 64528) | Bioremediated contaminated groundwater from EPA Superfund site, New Mexico - Sample SAE3-47 | ecosystem: Environmental > Aquatic > Deep subsurface > Groundwater > Contaminated ... | reverse complement strand
ATGTTCTTGATCATCTTAACACCGGTGAAAACGCCCTTAATAATAATTTCCCATCGAAAGAGATCATTAAAGTGATTGAACAAATTCTTGATCCTTTAGAATTTCATCAGTTCACAAATCATGATGAGGCAATCATTTTAATGAGAAAATTGATTGAACCAGAGGGATTCTCTCTTGATTTGGATGAACATTCGAAACCAAAACTAAAATTATCCTCAGGAGAATTTGTGTCGACAGCAGTAGAGATTCGAAAGACAGAGAGATTCATAACATTTACACCAGAAGTCTTTAAAATTCCTGAAGGTGCGATTAATACCAATCAAATTGCTGTAATGATGCCTTTTTCAAAAGACTTCGATGAAGTCTATGCAACAATCAGAGAATCTTGTGAATCGGTCGGCATGAAGTGTCATAGAGCCGATGAAGTCTGGAAAGACACTGCAATAATCCAGGACGTTTTTGATTTGATATTTACTTCATCTATCATTATCGCAGATTTGTCGAAGAAAAATCCGAACGTGTTTTATGAGATGGGAATTGCCCATACTTTAGGAAAATTTGTAATTCCGATCGCTCAAAGTACCGATGATATTGCTTTTGATGTAGGCCATCATCGCGTATTAAAATATTCTTTAACGGGAAATGGGAGAACCGAGTTGGAAAATAAACTCGAATCCAGATTGAAAACAATTAAAGCGAAAATACAAAAAAAATCATAGGCTGCATGAAAGAAGTGTGACGGGTTGTCCTCTTTTGCCGAGTAGCACGAGATCGTTCGGTGTGTCGGCTTGCTGTTCGAGCGTGCGGATGCCATTGATCGCGAAGTTGCTGCGGCGGGCCGGCGGTGCGAACGGCTGACGCAGGCGGTGTTGGGGAAGGCGTTTACCGGGATGTTATAAAAAATAACCTGAATAATTAGATCATGATTTTCATATTGCCATATATTTAGAAATATTGTGATCGATTTTAAATAATCAGGGAGCCACCACTAACATAGGAGAATGTCTAACGAGGGGATTCTCACGATAACAAAGGATATTGTTATTCTTGCAAATTCTGATAAAAAGAAGGGCCATTGCATTGCAGGAAAGGATATCAAAACCGGAGAATGGATACGCCTGATTAATAATTTTAAATTTCCAAATGGAGATGCCGCTCCATTCTTCCCTGCCGGATTGAAAAAACTCTATGGTGAGAGGGATGGTCCCTATATGGGGGCTCATGTCAGGATAAATTTTTCAAAACGTTGCCCGTTGTATTGTCAACCGGAAAACTGGGAGGTTGACGGGACAAGATGGGACCATCTCGGAAAATACCCGAAGGAAACACTCCGGAATTTAGTCGATAAGAAATATCCTGTATGGCTCGGAAATCCAGCATACGGGGAAACCAATGATATTCCAATTCATATATGTAATCCAAAAAATCCGCTCGTGTCCTCTCTCGTTTTTTTGGAGTTGACTGCTTCGCAACACCAACCCCGGATTTATTTGAGACCCAACATGAAAGGTAAAGATGCACCGGTTCTTGAATTTACCTGGAATAATGTGGAATATGATTTCCCTGTCAAGGATCATGACTATAATAGGAAAATAGAAAAAAAGGAGATTGAACCAGGATCCTACGACTCCATGTTGGTAACTCTTGGGGTGGGGCAGTTATTTCCCACAACACAATCTCATTATAAACTCGTAGTCGGAATCATACAGAGTACCTGAAAGGACGTGCCAGAAAATGGGCTCACTGGAATACCCTCATTGTTATACGATTGGCCACTCCAATCACTCGATAAATGAATTCATCAATCTTCTGAAAAAAAATCAAATTGATACGCTCATTGATGTTCGATCCTATCCGGCGAGTAAATATCTGTCCCAGTTCAACCGGGAAAATCTGGAAAATGTTCTCAATAATGAAAATATTACATACATTTTCTTAGGTGGCCAGCTCGGGGGTTTATATAAAGATCCCCGCTACCTTTTTTCCGACGGAATACCGGATTATCGGAGAGTAAAAGAACGACTGGAATTTCAGGATGGCATCCGAAAGATTGAGCTGGTCCTGAAAGAAGGAAAACGACCGGCCCTAATGTGTTCAGAGAAAGATCCCTTCGATTGTCACCGGTTCGTCCTTATTTCAAAATCCCTCATTGGGGATGGGGTACCTGTAGATCATATCCTAAATGATGGAACCTTAGTATCTCAGCAATCATTGGAAGAACGCCTTAAGAATTATTACTGTATTCTCACTAACGAAAATCTTGAATCACTCTACGAACGACGCAACAGAGACCTCTTCGATAAAAAACCAGGCAAGAAGCAAAACAATGCAAAGCCAAAGCGTCCAGAAAATTTCACGATACTGGATTATTCCCAAAAATCCAACACAGATTCAGTGAAGTATGATCATCAGAATGATATCACGAAGACGCATGTAACAGTTGATGAAACTTCGACGAAATATCCTGAGCAAAAAAAAGCCCTTCTAGATTCATCAGAAACGGGCAATTTGACTGTATCAGATGGTGATTTTTCGGAAAATGATCAAATCGTCTCATGTAAGCCCATTAGAGTATTTACAATCGGCTTCACCCAGAAATCCGCACAACAGTTTTTCGACACGCTATTGAAAAACAATGTCAGGATATTGATAGACGTTCGCCTCAATAACAAATCTCAGCTCGCTGGCTTTACGAAAGCTGAGGATCTGAAGTATTTCCTAAAAAAGATTGGCGCTATCGAATACCTTCATTTACCAGTTTGCGCACCGACCGAGGATCTTTTAAAACGATACCAGAAAAAAGAAATCAAATGGCCGGAGTATGAAAAGGAGTATCAGGAAATTCTGAATAAGCGTGATATAAAGAAAAAATTTGAAGAAACCGATCTCGATTTTGTCTGTTTCTTATGCAGCGAACCCAAACCGGATCAATGTCACCGGCGGCTACTGGCAGAGTATCTCCGACATCATTTCCCGCAAATGGAAATTATTCATCTTTGACGAACCGCTTCGGGTTTTCCTGTATTAAAAAGTAAATTAAAAAATGAAGAGATTCATCTACCTGATCGCCCAAGGATGCTGATCTCAAATCCCCCGACAAGAATGACCCCCCGATCGCGTTACCCGCCTGCTCGTTGCAGAAATTTACCGGACATCATGTATTCGTCAGCTATGTTTCGATCCAATCCGGTGTGTAACTGCAATCGATTATAGCGGTGTGCCGTCTCCAAGCCCACACAGCGCCCGAGCGTCAGACCCCCGCATCTCCGTCGGACAAACCCCCCGCCCCCTTCCTTCGCACAACCTGAAACCCGTACCGGGACCCGATCGGCCGCTGTAACTGTCCTAAATACTCCCAAAAACTGCGGGTCCGTCTACGACGTAAAAACTGGACAAAATCCGGCAAAATCACGGAAACACTCCTGTTTTTTCGCGAAACTATCCTGTCAAAACCTCAAAAACCGGAAATCGGAGCCCGCAGAGGGCCCGGATTAGCGCATCTCCAAAACCAGGATTTTCACCGTCGGAGGGGGGCTCCCCGACGGTTATGCGGGCCTGGCATGGGAGGAGTACTTCCCACCCCCCCAATGTCAACGGGGGATTCGCCCGGCGGTTTTACGAGACCGGTGAGGCAGGGGAATTCTGGATCCCCGGTATCGCGGGGATGGGCAGGGCACAAAAAATCCGGCCGAAAAAAAATTTCAGGATTGGATTTTGAAAATTTCCGGCAAAAAATTTCCCGGACGTTTTCGTTCACAAAAAAATTTTCCCGGCCGTCATCCGAATGGTTTCCCGTACTGGTCCAGCTCCACCAGCCCGGCATGTTCGACCCGGAAGAACCGGATGCCTTTGTAATAATTACAGGCCCAGATCTCAAAGACCCGGCCGGGATCCGGGGGAACGATGCGGAGGCCGGCCACGGTGCCGGACAACTCCGCGGTCATATCTGCGAGAGTTCCGTAGAGACTCTTGGCCCGCGCCATCGACACAAACGTTGTCCTGCCCGGGCTCAGGATCATGAAATCGCAGATATTCCCGTGCGCTCTCCGGCAGGAGATCAGAAAACCCCGGGCGAGCGCAAACGGGGTCGCCAGTTTGATCGCTTTCTCCGGCAGCGGCCCCCGTTTCATCGCCCGCTCCCCCTGCGGCGCCCCGCGTACCCGGAGATGTGGCAGGACCTCGTCGGCATATCTGTGATCGGGGTACAGGACGCGCAATGCATTGTATAATAAAATATATTTTAAAATTGTATTATATGCTAATTGGTCCGTGAAAAAAATTTACAAATTGACACGGTTCCAGGCAGCAATCCGGGCTCAATATGCTGCAGGATCCGGATAACCCGGAGGTTCGCGGATCGAACCGTTCCGTTCAACGCGCATAAAAAGAAAAAACGTGCGGGCACGACCGAACCCGGAAAACGCCTCACACCTCGACCGTCATATCGTCCAGCGCCACGATCAGGCCGGGGAACCCGCGGGAAAACTGCGCCTGAATCGCTGTCCGCTCCTCCACGGTCCGGTACACCTCTGCCCCGAAATGCGTGAGGGCAAGCCGCCGGGCCCCGGCCTCTTGTGCAATCGCAATTGCCATCTCCGGGTTCAGGTGCGGCCAGTCGGGGCTCTCCACCCCGGGCTTCAGCCCGCATTCGGTGATCAGCAGATCAGCGTCACGTGCCAGCGTCACCGCGTTGTCGCAGCGTCCCGTATCCGTACAGTACGTAATCACCTTCCCGTCGATCTCAATCCGGTAACCAAAGCACGGTGCCGGGTGGATGAGCGGAAGGCAGGTTACCGTAAACGGGAGCCGGTGGGTTCCGGCAGCAAGCTCCCGTACCACGTTGCTGAAGGGCAGCATTGAGAAGGGAACCGTGTACGGTTCATTCACGAACCGTTCTAGCTGGCCCTTCGTCCTCTCCTGGGTGTATGTGTTCAGGCCCTGACGGAACCGGAACTTACAGAGCGTGTGGAGTCCCGCGATGTGATCGATGTGCATGTGGCTGAGGAACAGGAATGCCGGGCGGTCCTGGGCGATATACCGATCGGCCTTTGCGATTCCGTTGCCCGCATCAAGGAGGATATCGTATTCTTCTGTCCGGATAAGTGTCGAAACGGTGTTCCCGGTCGTACTGTCGTACCAGCCGTTGGTTCCCAGGAATGTCACCTGCATACATGCCGGTGGGTGCCCGTGGTAAAAAAAGATGGGTGGTTTCTCTATTGCGGATGCAGGAGATTACGGGACCTGCAGATAATCCCGGGACACCTCCTTTTTATGGTTTTACATCAATCAACTTTTATAGTACATCAGGAAGTCGTCCCTATGTCCAGAACGGTTTTGGGTATTCTCGTGCTCATGGCACTCTGCTGTGGTATTGTCATGCCGGTTTCTGCGGTCATCGAAGAAGTAACCGTCAAAGGAACGGTATCCGCGCTCAATCCGGTACAGAATGCATTTTCAATAGCGAACCCCCTCCAGTACGGCTGCACGTACCCGGCCGAAGGAACGCCGGTCTGCACCTTCAGCGCCATGGAACAGACCTCACTGACCGGAACGGCACCCGCCGAGAGCGCGTTCGCGCTGTTCGGGACCGGCGACCCGGTCGTAGCCACCAGTCTCGGCGGAGCGGGGAACACCTGGATCACCCTTGCGAAACTGTTCGGAACCGAACCTGAAGATGCCATGGTCACCGATATTGTTGGGGACCCGGGAACAGTCCCGCTCCCGCTCATCGGCGATTATGCGCTCGAAATGTCGACAACGCCTGATTGCAATGCCTGTTCCGGGACCGTCTGTACTGCGGTCTCCTCGGTTGTCAAGATCAAGAGCGGCGGTGCCGTGGTCATGGAGAAGACCCTGACACCGCGCCAGACGATGTTGTTCAATGGCAGGAATGATGGGTCCAGTGTTGAAGTCTCGTTCGTGAAAGGACAGGCCGTCGCCACCACGTGTGCGGGCGGGCGATCCGGCATGACCGGTCCGCAGCCGGTCTCGGTATACCTCGTTCATGTCGTTCCCCCCATTGGAACGGCAACGCACCTCCCGGTAACGGCAACGACCGTTGCCACCGAAATTCCGAAGACAGTTCCGACCACACCGCAGAAGTCTGCCACGCTGCCGCTCGTTGCGCTTGGCGCCGTGGGACTTGTTGCTGTGCTGGCGATGTTCAGGAACGAGTAAACCTTTTTTCCATCGTATCGACGGTTCAAGACCACGACCGGACCCTGGTTATCCGGACACCCCGGGGGACCCTGGAAGAGGGTACCGCAGCAATCACAACCGCCAAATACCCCCGCATCCGATCCTGATCAGATGAACTGGCGGCAGGGAATCCTATGGTGAAAGTCGGCGTGCATGTCTCGATCGCCGGTTCGCTCGATCTCGCGGTGGACCGGGCAAAAGATGCCGGGTGCGATGTCTTCCAGATGTTTTCCCGCAATCCCCGGGGTTGGGGATACCAGCCGGTAAACCCGCAGGTTGCAGAAACATTCCATGAAAAGATCCGTACAACCGGGATTATTCCGGTCGATCACATGCCCTACCTGCCGAACCTTGCATCGCCCAAAGAAGAGATCTACGAAAAATCCGTTGCCACCCTGACTGCAGAGCTCGACCGGTGCGGCGTACTCGGGATCCCGTATCTCGTCACCCACCTGGGACACCATCTCGGCGACGGGATCGCGGGCGGCCGGGCCCGGGTGATCGCGGCGATCAATACGGCACTTGCAGCATCGGAAAGCCCTGCCATGCTCCTCCTGGAAAACACCGCGGGCGAGAAGAACAGCGTGGGCAGCAGCTTCGAACACATACGGGGGATCATGGACGGGATCGAAGAGACGGGGCGCATCGGTATCTGCTTCGACACCTGCCATGCGTTTGCAGCAGGTTACGAGCTGCGGACCCCGGGAGGACTGGAAGAGACGCTTGCAGAGCTCGACGAATCGGTGGGCCTTGAAAACCTCCGGGTCATCCACCTGAATGACACGAAAGGCGACCGGGGCAGCGGCCTGGACCGGCACGAGCACATCGGCCTCGGTTTCATCGGGGAGGAAGGCTTCCGGCACATCCTCCGTACCAGGGTCTTTTTGTCGCTCCCCCTCATCTGTGAGACGCCCGTGGATGACCGGCGTGATGACCGGGGCAATATCGCAAAGGTGCGGGAACTGGTCGGATAATTTCCGGCATAGATTTTTCTTTTTGCGGTACAATCCTCTGTTCTGACTATGGCACCTGGTACCTGTCCGAAGTGCGGCACCGTCTCTCTTGATCCTTCGCAGGAATTCTGCACGAACTGCGGAACTGCGCTTCATTCCACACCGGCCGCACCCCCGGTTGCAGGGCAGGTAAAAATGCTCAAATGGTTCGTTGCCGTTATCGGCATCATCGTCGTCATTGCGGTTGCGCTCATGCTGGCGATGGCAGTTCCGTCCGGTACGTCATCAGCATCTCCCGCCGGCTCATCCGCTGGCGGGCAGGTCCCGGCCGGAACGGCTTCTGCCCTTGCTACCCCTCTTCCCACCACGCTGCCACCGGCGACCACCCTGCCGGAGACGCGGGAACGGCCTGCGGTACTAACGACCACCACAAGCGTACCGACAACCCCCGCTGCGGTGACGCTCCAGAGGACGCGGGTTCAGGTCACCCCCCGCGAGACCGTCTCACTGGATGTGAACCCCACGCTGACCGAACTGGCTGTCGCGTCAGCCGGAAGCTCGCAGATCACCCTTGCCACAACGCTGATACCAACGCAGCCCCCCTCAGGCTCGTATATCAGCTCCAACCCGGATGCGCCGGTTATCGAACCATCCGCCCTTGAGGCGCGGATCCACGAACTGATCAATGTCCAGCGCGGGCAGAACGGACTTTCTACACTCACGTACGATTCGTTCCTTGCCGATATCGCACGGGGACACAGCTGGGACATGGTGGTCCGGAATTTCTTCGAGCACGAAAATCCCGATGGAAACAATGCACGGGCACGGGGCGAAGCGGCGGGGTACCCTTGCAAGAAGGATTATGGGACGTATTACACGGAAGGTATCTCCGAGAACCTGTACCAGGGATACCGGTACAATAATTACTGGACTGCCCCGAACGGGACAGTCGTGAAATACGAATGGAACACGCTTGAACAGGTGGCACAGCAGGCCGTCAACGGCTGGATGAACAGCGAGGGCCACCGCAAGAATATCGTGGACACGCATTTCACGCAGGAAGGGATCGGTGTGGCATTCTCGTCCGATGATAAGATTTACGTGACGGAGAACTTCTGCTGAACGATGTGCCGCGTCCTTATTATCTTCCGGCGACAATAGATCCGGCAGTGAAAGCAGTATTTGACGGCACGGCGATCCGTGTGGGAAGGGACGGTCGCCTCCTGTACGATCAGAGCGGGTACGGACGGCCTGATGGGGACGGGCTGCGGCTCTCCCCGCAGGAGGCGCTCTATCTCCTCCACCGCCAGAAGATCGAGATCGGGGGATATGGGTTCGACCAGCTCTTCTCGGAATTTGCCGACCAGAAAAATTTCATGCGCAGTTTCCTCGTATACCGGGATCTGCGGGAACGGGGGTATGTGGTCCAGACCGGGCCGCACGATTTCCGGGTCTTCCGGCGCGGGGAGAAGCCCGGCACGGGCGAGTCGCTGTACCTTGTCAGGGTTCTCTCGGAACGCGACCCGATCCATTTCGGGACTCTCATTGAGGAAGTGCTGGCATCCAAGAACATGAGGAAACAGTACGTGCTCGCGGTCGTGGATGACGAAGAGGAGCTCACGTACTACGAGATCAAACTCCAGAAACTCGCGGATGCGGCGGGCGCGCCAACGGATATCCCGCCATGCGAAGCAGTGCTGGCCGGGAAATCCGCCCTGGTCCGGGTGAAGGCCGGATCCGCGCTCGAGCAGGCGGGATTCGGGAAACGGCTCGATAGTGAGCGGCTGATGCTTGCACCGGTGGAACTCCTGTACCTCATGGAAAAGGGCCTCCTTCAGTTGCACCGGGGAAACAGAACCCTGGGTGAGGAAGAGTACCTTGCTCTCGGGAGCGATACCGATACGGAACTCACCCTCAAGCATACCGTCTATACCGAACTCCGCAGCCACGGGTTCACGCCCCGTACCGGCTACAAGTTCGGCCACCACTTCCGGGTCTACTGCGGTACGAATGTACACTCCGATCTCCTTGTCCATGCCGTTGAGAAGGAGGCCACCCTCCCCATGAGCGTGATCTCGCGCTCGGTCCGGATGGCCCACAGCGTCAAAAAGAAGATGTTGTTTGGCGCTGTACACTCCTCCGGAATCCAGTTCGTGGAATTTGCACGCATCAAACTGTGAGTAACATCATGCCGGAACCGCAGATCAATCCCTGGTCAAGCACGCCGTCGCTTGACATCCACAAGACCTTTGCCGAATTCGGGATCGACCCGATTGAGCCGGCGATCTCAGAACTGCCGGAGATCCCGTACTTCATGCGCCGTGGCATCGTGGTGGGTCACCGGGACTATGGCCCGATTGCCCACGCCATTGCCACAAAATCCCCGTTCCATATCCTCACCGGGTTCATGCCGAGCGGCCACCCGCACCTCGGCCACCTGATGGTGATGAAGGAGGTGGTCTGGCACGTGCAGCAGGGCGGCAACGGTTACATCACGATCGCTGACCGCGAGGCCCATGCGGTGCGGGGGCTTTCGTGGGAGAAGTGCAACGAGTTCGGGCGCGAGTATCTCTCCTGCCTCTATGCACTCGGGTTTGAAGGCGAGACCTTCTTCCAGAGCCGGAACAACCGGCTCAAGGATCTTGCCTTTGAAGCGGCAACGAAAGTGAATTTCTCGGAACTGTCGGCGATCTACGGCTTTGGCCCCGACACCGACCTGGCCCATGCGGACAGCGTGATCACGCAGGTGGCCGATATCCTCTACCCGCAGATCGACCGCGAACCGGCGCCGACGGTGGTGCCGGTCGGGGTGGACCAGGACCCGCACATCCGGCTCACCCGGGGAATTGCCCACAAGATGCGGATGTTCACGGTGGAGGAGCGCGAGGGGTTCATCAGCGTCCGGTCGAAGAACGCCCCCGAGGCGGCGATGGAAGCAGTGAAGAAAGCGTTCCCGCACGCGAAGAAATACGAGGGGCACGTCGATATCAAGGGAGCCGGCTGCGCTGACGTGAAAGGTAAGGTCCGGGAGATCGAGCGGGCGCACGGCGGGTATGCGTTCTTCACCCCGTCATCCACGTACCATATCTTCATGCCCGGGCTCACCGGCGGCAAGATGTCATCGAGCATTCCCGAGAGCATCATCTCGTTCTATGAACCGGAAACAACGGTGCGCAAGAAGGTGATGAGTGGGATCACCGGTGGGAGGATGACGCTTGAAGAACAGAAGCGTCTCGGCGGCGAGCCGGACAAGTGCTCGCTCTACCTCCTCAACCTCTTCCACATGGTGACGGACGATGCGGAACTCTCCGAGATCCGGAGGAAGTGCATGGCCGGCGAAGTCACCTGCGGCCAGTGCAAGAAGGATACCGCCGAACGGGTGGTTGCGTTCCTTAAGGATTTCCGGGAGAAGATGGACGCGGCAGCAGACAGGATCACGGTGTAAGTATGGCAGATCTGACCCAGAACGAGAAACGGCTGCTTGCAACGCTGGAGAAGGAGAAGAAGGCGGATGCCCCGCATATCGCGGCAGTCATGGGTGCGACTCCTGAAGCGGTCGTGCAGTGGGCGCACCTGCTCGGGGACAAGGGGCTCGTCTCCGTTGAGCGGATCGCGAATAAGGAACTGGCATACACGGAAGAAGGGGAAGCCTATGCAAAGAATGGTCTCCCCGAGACACAGCTGCTCCGCTTTATCCTGCCCGGGACCCAGCTCGCCGATCTCCAGAAACATGCGGCATTCAGGATCGGGTTCGGGCAACTCCGGAAGAAGGGGCTTGTCAAAGTCGAGGGAACCTTGGTTACGAAAGTCGCGGGGACATCAACCGATGCGGACGAAGCAGCACTCCGGAATCCGACTGCTGCTGACCCGAAGGTAAAGGAACTGATCAAGCGCGGAATCCTGCAGGAATGTGAAACATTCCGGAACATGATCGCCATCACCCCCGAAGGTCTCGCGCTCGTAACACAGGGTCTCGACTTCCGGGAAGAGACCGGCACGCTCTCCCGCGAGCAGATCATCTCGGGTGCATGGAAGAACCTCAACCTCCGCCGGTACGATATCACCAAGCTCCCGAAGAAATCGTATCCCGGCAAGATCCATCCCTACCAGCGGATCATCGGCGAGATGCGGGAGATCCTGCTCGACATGGGCTTCACCGAGCTCTACGGCAGCATCATCCAGCAGTCCTACTGGAACTTCGACGCCCTCTTCCAGCCGCAGGACCACCCGGCCCGCGAGATGCAGGACACGTTCTACCTGAAAGAGACCCTTCCCCTTCCGCAAGGCTACGAGAAGGTGAAGGCCATGCATATCTCCGGTGGGGACACGTCCTCGACCGGCTGGGGCGGGTCGTGGAAGGAGGAGAAGGCCGAGCAGTGCGTGCTCCGGACGCACACGACGAGCCTGTCTATCCAGTACCTTGCCCAGAACCCGAACCCGCCCGTCAAAGCCTTCGCGGTCGGCCGGGTGTACCGGCGCGAGACGATCGACACCACCCACCTGGCAGAGTTCGAGCAGCTCGAAGGCATCGTGATGGACAAGGATGTCAACTTCGGCAACCTGCTCGGGATCCTCCGCGAGTTCTACAACCGCATGGGCTTTGAGAGCGTGCGGTTCAAGCCATCGTACTACCCGTACACGGAGCCGAGCCTCGATGCCGAAGTATACGTGGACGGCATCGGCTGGATCGAGATGGGCGGGGCGGGAGTCTTCCGCGAGGAGGTCACGGCCCCGTTCGGTGTCAAATACCCGGTCCTTGCCTGGGGGCTGGGCGTGAGCCGGATCGCCATGCTCCGGCTGGGCCTCAAGGATCTCCGGCTGCTGCACAAGAGCGATGTCGCGTTCCTCCGCGAAACGCCTTCATACCGGAAGTCCCGGGGAGGTGTGTAAGATGGCGGTCATCACCCTGCCCTACAAGTATCTCGAACGGCTCACCCGTACGGACAAAAAGACGATCCTCGACAAGGTTCCCCTGATCGGGTCGGACGTGGAGCGGATCGAGGAGGATCACGCGGACGTGGAGTTCTTCCCGGATCGCCCCGACCTCTTCAGCCCCGAAGGTGTGGCCCGGGCCATGCGGGGATTCCTCGGGATCGAGACCGGCCTGCCTGCCTACCCGGTAAAACCATCCGGCATCAAATTCACGGTAGACCCGGCTCTTTCAGAGATCCGCCCGGTGCTGGGCGCTGCCGTGATCCGGGGCGTCTCGTTCGATGACGAATCGATCCAGAGCATCATGTCCCTGCAGGAGTCGCTGCACTGGGCCGTGGGCCGGGGCCGGAGCAAGGTCGCGATAGGTATCCACGATATGGACACCGTGAAGCCGCCGTTCCACTACATCGCCTCCCGGCCGAGCCGGGGTTTCATCCCGCTCGACTTCAAGGATAAGATGACGATGGACGAGATCCTGGAGAAGCACCCGAAGGGCCGGGACTATGCGAAGCTCGTGAAGGATTTCCCCCTCTACCCGCTGATCGTGGACGATGACGATCACGTCCTTTCGTTCCCGCCGATCATCAACGGCGAGCGGACCCGCGTCACCATCGATACCAAGAACATCCTTCTCGACACAACCGGCACCGATACGCGGGCGGTCAGCGTTGCCGTGAATATCATCTGCACGGCAATGGCCGAGGCAGGAGCCCGGATCGAGAGCGTGGAGATCGGCGGCTTCCAGACCCCGGCGCTCGCCCCGGTGGAGCGGCTCATCAGCGTGCCGGAATGTGCGAAGATCCTTGGCATCTCCCTGACCCCGCAGTCGATGGCGGTGCTCCTCGAAAAGATGCGGTACGGGGCCGTACCGGAAGGCGCCGACAAGGTCCGGGTGCAGGTGCCCTGCTACCGGGCCGACATCATGCATGACTGGGACATCTTCGAGGATGTCGCGATCGCGTACGGGTACGAGAATCTCGAATCCAGACCCCCGGCAACGTTCACCGTGGGAAAACCAAGCCCAGTACAGGTCTTTGCCCAGGTCACCCGTGAATGTTTCACGGGTCTTGGCTACCTCGAAGTGATGCCGTTCACCCTCACGAGCGAGGAGGTCCTGTACCGGAAGATGCAGCGCACCGAACCGCCGGGCGTCCTGCACGTGATGCACCCGATCACCATCGACAACACCGTTGTCAGGACCGAACTTCTCCCGCTGATGCTGGAGTTCCTCACCTTAAACCGGCACCGCGAGCTGCCGCAGCGCCTCTTCTCGGTCGGCGACGTGGTGCGGGACTGCACAACCCACCAGCAGGCATCAGGCGTCAGCACGCACCCGGATGCCGACTTCTCGGAAGCCTATGCGCTTGCCGATGCCGTGCTGCACGAACTATCCGTTGCGTATACCGTGAAGGAATCAGCCGACCCGGCCTTTATCGACGGGCGGCGTGCGGATATTATCGCAGGTGGGAAGACGATCGGGGTCTTTGGCGAGATCCATCCCGCCGTCCTGACCGCATTCGAGCTCGAGCATCCCGTTGCAGCGTTCGAGTTCGACCTCAGAGCCGTACCGGGATATCCCGGCCCCTGAGATACTCTTTCACGTCTTTTACCGTGAATTCCCCGTAGTGGAAGACACTTGCGGCGAGGCATGCATCGGCCTTCCCGCTCACAAACCCGTCGTAGAAATGTTCGAGCGTGCCGACCCCGCCGCTTGCGATAACGGGGATTCCGGCAGCGTCCGAGATGGCTGAGGTGATGGCAAGGTCGAACCCGTTCTTGGTGCCGTCGGTCTCCATGCTTGTTAAGAGGATCTCCCCGGCGCCCCGCTCCTCTGCTTCCTTTGCCCAGGCAATCGCATCGATCCCGGTGGGCTTGCTCCCGCCGTAGATCACGATCTCATACCAGCAGGTTCTCCCGTTCGCAAGCGTCACGGGGGTTCCTTTCTCGTTCGGGGTGAAATTCCGGCGCACATCCATGGCACAGACAATGCACTGGGTGCCGAAGGCCTCTGCGCCCCGGGTGATGAGCGACGGGTCGTGGACGGCGCTCGTGTTCAGGCTCACCTTGTCGGCGCCGGCCCGGAGGATCTGCTGGATATCCTCAGTGGACTTGAGGCCGCCGCCAACGGTCAAAGGGAGAAAGAGTTGGTCTGCTGCCCGCTGGATCACATCGATGATAATACCCCGCTTCTCCTTGGAAGCCGTGATGTCGAGAAAGACCACTTCGTCGGCGCCCTGATCATTGTACCGGCTCGCGAGTTCCACCGGGTCACCGGCATCCCGGAGCCCGAGGAAGTTTGTCCCTTTTACTACCCGCCCGTCTTTCAGATCGAGGCAGGGGATGATCCGTCGCGTCAGCACCATTCGTTACACTCTTTCGCGGCGGATACTATCTACATTTCCCATTGTGTCCTGAAATCCCGGAGTTTTTATCTAACTTGCCGTGCGTACTGATAGGGTAGTCAGACATCCGGGCGGCGCCGATGCGGTGCACGCTTTCCGCCACCCCGGGTGCAGAGGACATCCCATGAATAATACCGGAAAACTGAAGATCGAATGGGCCGGGCAGTACATGCCGGTACTTGCCGCGATAAAAAAACAGTTTGCCAGGGAAAAACCCTTCGAAGGCATGACCATCGGAATGGCGCTCCATGTCGAGGCCAAGACTGCAAACCTTGTCCAGACCCTTGCCGCGGGTGGTGCCGTAGTGCACATCACCGGGTGCAATCCTCTCTCTACCCAAGACGATGTGGCGGAGGCGCTGGGTCACGTGAAGAACGTGCACTGTTATGCCAAGCGTGCCTGCTCGGTCGATGAGTACTATGCAGCCATCGACCAGGTGCTGGACGCAAAGCCGGCCATCACCATCGATGACGGGATGGATCTCATCCACTATATCCACACCAAACGCCGCGATCTCATCAAGAAGGTGATCGGCGGGTGCGAGGAGACCACTACCGGTATCCACCGCCTGAAAGCGATGGCTGCCGAAGGCAAGCTGGAGTTCCCCGTGGTCGCCGTCAACGACACCCCCATGAAGCACTTCTTCGACAATGTCCATGGGACCGGGGAGAGCGTGCTCTCCTCAATCATGATCACGACCAACACCCTGATTGCCGGGAAATATTTCGTGGTTGCCGGGTACGGCTACTGCGGCCGCGGCCTTGCGCGAAAGGCTCACGGCCTCGGCGCCAAGGTCGTTGTCACCGAGATCGACCCGCGCCGTGCGCTCGAAGCACATATGGACGGGTTCATGGTCATGATGATGGAAGATGCGGCAGCGATCGGTGATATCTTCGTCACAACCACCGGAAACTGTGCGGTCATCGCAAAGAAGCACTTTACAAAACTCAAGGACGGCGCCATCCTTGCCAATGCCGGTCACTTCAATGTCGAGATCGATATCGACTGGCTCAGGAAGAACGCCACTAAAGTGATCGCTAGGGACGGTATCGAGACGTTCGTGCTGGGGAAAAAGTCGGTCCACGTCCTTGCCGAGGGCCGGCTCGTGAACCTCGCAACGCCGAAAGGCATGGGACACCCGATCGAGGTCATGGACCTGAGTTTCGCCCTGCAGGCGCTCTGCACCCTCCACATCGCAAAGAACGGGAAAAAGATGAAGGGAGGCGTGTACGATGTGCCCAACGAGATCGACGAGCAGGTAGCAAACCTCAAGCTCAGCTCGCTCGGCCTTTCCATCGATTCACTCAGTAAAGATCAGAAAAAATACAGTTGCAGCTGGGATATCGGGACGTAAACGAGTCCCCCGCATCCTTTTTAGCCCTCCCTGCCCGCGTATAAATACTCCTGAGCCCAGCCGCAGTATTTCCCGAAGTGTTCACGGGCGAACGTGCGGATCGTTTCATACTCTCTGATGCTGAGGGGGGCATCGGTTTGCAGGTCCGGCAGGTAGTGTTCCTGCATAATCCGGCGGATCCAGACATCGACCGGGAACGCCTCGTACTTCTGGAACGCAAAGAGCAGGATGCAGTCAGCAGCCTTAGGGCCGATGCCGTGCAGCGTCATCAGATCCTTACGTGATTCTGCATAAGAGAGTCTCCGGATCTTCTCTTCCCAGCATGGCACATCAGTAATCATGCTGGAGGTGCCATACACATAAGCCTGACGGTACCCGAGACGGCACTCAGTAAGACCATTATGGCCACGGCAGGCGATCTCTTCCGGTGCAGGGAAGGTATACCGGCCCGGTTCACCGGAAACGATTGGCGATCCATAGGTCTCTGCAATTGCAGCTATGCGGCGGCGGATTGTCGGGATATTCGAGTTCGTCGAACAGATATAGGATACGCTACACTCCCATGGAGGCTGGCGCACGAGGCGCAGGCCGTAACAGCGGGCGATCGCATCGTGGATGACCGGATCCGCATCGATGGATGCAAGGATCGACGGCAGATCCACATCCAGCGAGAGATAGTGCCGGATAAATGGGGCGGGTGCTCCGGTATAGTTCAAACGGCCCCCCACCTGCTGAATCCGGATCAGGTGGCTACCGACAACACCCTCCCATACGCCATCCGGATCGCGGGTCCACCGGAAGACCTGGCCACATCCCAGCGTCTGGTCAAGAGAGAACGGCTGATCATGGGGAATCTTCATCGTCGGCATAAGGAGGACATCCGGTTTTCTGGTATATACGCTGGTACATGTTTGCGCTGCCGGGTGCATTAACATGGGGGATGCGGCAGCGGATTCCCCGAAGATGCAGGCGCGAAGTGATTTTTTTTTCGCGACGGAACGAATAGCATTTTAATATATAAATTAAATGTTCTTCTTATGGAACTGACAGAAATACTCAAGACCTTCATTGAGGAAGGGCAGGACTGGGAGCGCAAACCGACAACCGTCAAAGGGGTCTCCATCATCCGTCTTCCGGCCACGAAGAACCGCCCGGCTTCGCTTGCCATCGATATCAACCCCGTCGCGGCAAACGGCCTCCCGATGAAGAAGAAGGGGATCATGCTGATGAATGCAGCCGAGATCGCCGCATTCCGAGATACCATCAACAACCCGAAGGTGGACAGTCTCGTTACCGCTCTTGAAGATGTGCTGCCCGAACGGAAGGGTGCAGGCAAGCCGGCAAAGGGCGATGTCCTGCAGATCTGATATCGTTCTTGCAACAACCTGGTTCACATCACGGAGTGATACCAATAAAACCGTGGATTGCAGCGTCCGTACTCTGTCTCATCATCGCATGCATCTCAATGGGATGCCTCGGTGAAAAGGCTCCGGCAACGGCAAGTACCGCCCCTCCGGGCGTTGTTCTTAATTATCACCGTACCGGGGGTACTGCCGGGGTCGATGAACGCCTGGTCGTCTTCGATAATGGAATGGCGGTGCTGTCAACGCAGGCTTCCAGCCATAATATCCAGCTGAGCAGTGAGGAGCTGGTGCGGATTGTCCGGCTGTTTGAATCCGCAGAGTTCTCATCTCTTGTCGGCAATTACACCTCGCGCCATACCGGATCCGACCTCATGAAGTACCGTATCACCTACTTCAACAGGACGGTCGTTGTCGATGACTCAACAGCCCCCGCCTCGCTCCAGCCGGTCATCACCGAACTCAATACGATCCTCGGTACCGGTCGCACGGCGGACACCCTGCCCGGCCTCCCCCCGGGTCTGACATCCTGAGAATTCCACCCCTCTTTTCCCAATCCTGCCGGCAGTTGCCTTCATCGAAGGTTACGTTCAGCTAAAATTTTCAATCCGGATCCGGCCGGCCCCAGGGACATTGAAAAAAAGAAGAGGGGTTACTTGTTCTCGTACATGCACGACTGGACATCGTGGCCGAGTTTGCCGATGGCATCGGCACGGCAGCGCTGGCAGTGACGCATCTGCTTGACATATTTCCCGCATTCGTCCTGCATCTTCTTCTTCATCTCGGGCGTCGGCGGGGCAATGTTGGCAAACTTGTACTGGGAGATGAGCGGGATCAGGTTGAAGGTATAGACCCCCATCTCGCCGACCTTCTTTGCGATCGCAGGGATATGGTCTTCATTGACACCGGGGATGTACACGGTATTGATCTTGACGATCATGTTGCGCTTCACCGCTTCCTCGATACCTTTCATCTGCTGGGAGAGAAGGAGTCTGGCCGCTTCAAGCCCTTCGTAGCGCTTGCCCTTGTAATCCACGAACTGGTAGATCTTTGCGCCGATCTCCGGGTCGATGGCGTTGAGGGTCACGGTGATATTCCCGACATCGTATTTCTGCAGGAGGTCGATCTTGTCGGGAAGCAGGAGGCCGTTGGTGCTGATGCACTTGATGACATTCGGGTACTGTTCGTGGAGCCGTTTGAGGGTCTCGAAGGTCTCCTCGTTTGCGAGCGGGTCGCCGGGCCCTGCTATGCCGACAACCTTGATGTAATTGTATTTGTCCACGACTTTCTTGACCATGTCCATGGACTCGTCGGGATTGAGTACCCGTGTCGTAACACCCGGCCTGCTCTCGTTCACGCAATCGAAGTCCCGGATGCAGTAGTTGCACTGGATATTGCACTTGGGAGCGACCGGGATGTGGCACCTCCCGAAGTTGTGGCATGCCTTCTCGGAAAAACAGGGGTGCTCCTGTATCTTGCGCATCTGCGCCGGGTCCCACTGGACCTTCTTTCCATTGACTTCTGCTACCCTTACTTCATCCGGCATAATAAACACCACTACATTCGTTGTCGTGGTATAAATACCGTGCAATTGTGATATTTGCCGGTCCCCGTCCGAGGGTATCCCCCGGGACCGCGGGAACGAAAAGTAAGACTATTAGCAATCTCATAGCAAGGTAGTATGGGGAACATGAAAAAATCAGAAAAGGTGAAAGGTAAGGAAGCGGTTGCTGCCAAACAAAGGAAGCTGAGGCAGTACACGATCGCCGTCGTTATTGCGCTTGTTATCATTGCAGCTATTGCCTATTATTGCTTCAACCCGTTCGTTGCGCATTCCGGGGATACAGTAGCGGTATATTATATCGGTTCACTGGATGACGGGACAGTCTTTGATACCAACCTGAACTCAACGCCGTTCGTATTCACGCTCGGGCAGGGAACCGTGATCGCCGGGCTGGATGAAGCGGTGACTGGGATGTCCCCGAACTCCACGAAGACCGTACGTATCCCTGCGGCAAAGGCCTACGGCTCTTACGACGAATCGCTGGTCCAGACCGTGAACCGCTCATCTATCGCCCTAGAGAACCCTGTTGTCGGGGAACACTACTCGATCCGGCGAACGTCAGACAATGCGGTTGCCTATGTCAAAATTATCAATATAACTCCGACAACCCTCACGCTTGACCAGAATCACGAGCTTGTCGGAAAAGACCTGACCTATACGATCACGCTTGTCGAGATTGCATAAAAGTAACCTTTTTAATGGGCCCGGCCGGATTCGAACCGGCGACCTCCGCCGTGTAAGGGCGACGTCATAACCGACTAGACCACGAGCCCGATAACCTACTAATGTTGCCTTGGGAATTAATAACATTGCTGATTATCGCCCTCTCTTGCGCAGGTCCCAAACCTGGTGGAAGAGGGCCGGAAATGGGCTGAGCATCGTAAAATGCGGCAAAAAAACAGAATGAAGGAATGTCCTTATTCCTTCTTGGGCGGGAGCTTGATATCGAGACTGTATTTTTCCGCATTCCGGTCTGCGATAGCCTGGATGGCGGCAATCTCGGTATCCTGCTGCTTTGGCTTGAAGAGGTGGCGGAATCGTTTCTGTGTCTTGAGGTACTCGGTGACCGGTTTCCTGACAACCTTCTTGACCTTGGTGATCCTGCCGTCCACCATCTCGAAGTTCGGCCAGAGCCCGGTCTCGATGGCGAGTTTCGCGATGGCGATGGTCTGTTCGCCCTCAAATCCCCAACCCGTGCAGCACGGTGCATGGACCTGCACGTAACACGGCCCCGGTGTATTGATCGCTTTTTCCACCTTCTGCATAAGGTCCGCCGGGTAAGCGATGGATGCCGTTGCCACATAGGGCGCCCCGTGTGCGGCAAGGATCGCCGGCATATCCTTCTTGGGCCGCTTGTTGCCAAACGATTGGGATCCTGCGGGGCTCGTGGTCGTGCTGGCATCGTAGGGCGTGGCACCGGACCGCTGGATACCGGTGTTCATGTAGGCCTCATTGTCGTAGCAGATGTACGTGAAGTCGTGACCCCGCTCGAATGCGCCGCTGATGCTGATCATGCCGATGTCGAACGTTGCGCCATCGCCGGCCATGATCACAATCTTCTCTTTCCTGCCCTGTTTCTTCAGCGAGGCTTCGATGCCCGATGCCACGGCTGCGGCGTTCTCGAAGAGGGAGTGAATCCACGGGACCTTCCATGCGGTCTCCGGGTAGGGCGTGGAGAAGACCTCCATGCACCCGGTCGAGGAGACGACAATCGTGTTCGTCCCGGCAGCCTTCGTTACCAGGCGGGCCGCGAGTGCTGCGCCGCAACCACCGCAGGCACGGTGGCCGGCATCGAAGAGCTCGCAGGTCTTGCATGTTTCTGCCATGATCAGAGCACCTCCTTCCTGAGGCCGATGAACTGGTCGCCCTCCCCTTTCTCACAGAGGGCTACGATCTCCTTTATGTCCTTTTTCCGGATATCCCGGCCGCCAAGCCCGAGGATATATCCTTTTACCGGGATTGTAGAACCGTACATCGCGTCTCGGACCTCGATCGCAGTGGCCCCTCCACGGGAACCGAGCGAGACGTTCTTGTCCAGTATGGCGATCCGCTTCACGGTTGCAAGCGCTGTTGCGATCTCCTCAATAGGGAACGGGCGGAAGACGCGGATCCGCAGGAGCCCGACCTTCTTTCCGGCCTCCCGCATCTCGTCGATCGCATCCTTGACGGTACCGCAGACCGAGCCCATGGCAATGATCGCGGTCTCTGCATCGTCGAGACGATAGGTCTCGATCAGGGAACTGTAATCCCTCCCAAAGAGGGTACCAAATTCTTTGCCGTATTTTGCGATTGCGGCCTTTGCCTTCTTCTGGGCTTCGTTCATCTCGTACCTGAATTCGAGGTAATACTCCGGTGTTGCGTACATGCCGAAACTGATGGGGTCGTTCGCATCCAGTCTCTCGGCCGGGGCATATTTCGGCAGGTAGGTATCCACCTGCTCCTGGGAGAGCACATCCACCGGTTCATAGGTATGGGAGAGGATGAACCCGTCGAAACAGACCAGTGCCGGGAGCTGGACGGAGGGGTCTTCCGCTACTTTGTATGCGAGGAAATGGAGGTCGGTTGCCTCCTGGTTGTCCTCGGCATAGAAGTGGAGCCAGCCGGCATCCCGCAAGGCAATCGAGTCCTGCATGTCGTTCCAGATCGAGAGCGGTGCGCCCATGGCACGGTTCGCGATGGACATCACAATGGGCATGCGCATGCCCGCTGCATTAAAAACTACCTCTGCCATCAGCATAAGGCCCTGCGATGTTGTTGCCGAATAGGTGCGGGAACCTGCAGCACTGGCACCGACGCAGGCGGAGAGAGCGGAGAGTTCATTCTCCACGGTGATATATTCGGCGTCGAGTTTCCCGTTGGCAACAAAATCCGCGAGCGCCTCGACGATATGCGTCTGGGGGGTGATCGGGTAGGCTGAGACCACCTGCGGGCGGCAGAGTCTGACTGCTTCTGCGACCGCGTGCGACCCCTCGGTTATCTCCATCATCTACTTCTCCTCCTGTTTCATGGCAATCGCTTCCTTGGGGCACTCTGCGGCGCAGATGCCGCAGCCCTTGCAGTATGCATAATCGGGATCGAAGAACCCGTCCGCATCCTCGAGAATACAGCCTTCGGGGCAGAGAGTCTGGCACATGCTGCATTTCGAGCACTTTTCATGGTCGAAAATGGGCTTGAAGACGCGCCAGGACCCGGTCTTGTTGTCCCGGGACTTTCCCGGGCGGAAACGGCAGCCGACAGCGAGCGCCATTATGCTGCCCCCCTGACAGTATCGAACGCGGTCTTTGCCGCGGCAATGTTCTTTGCCGCCAGTTCTCCCGGGAACCGGTGTTTTAAGGCATTCTCAAGCGCGGTAAACTGGATCTCACCTGATGCAGCGGCGAATGCCCCCATCAAAGTGGTATTGGTGATTGGCAGCCCGAGTGCTTTAAGTGCAATCGATGTTGCATCGATGGTGATCAGCTTCACTCCCTCAGGGACCCGGTAGTCCGGATTCTTCTCGGTGTTGACGATGACGATACCACCCTTCTTGACCCCCAGAAAGACGTTGACGTCCTTGATCAGGGTACTGTCCTGTACGATGATGTAGTCGGGTTCGTATACCTGGCTGCGGAGCCGGATCTTTTTGTCATTGAACCGGACAAAGGCCTGTACCGGGGCCCCCCTCCGCTCGACACCGAATGCCGGGAAGGCCTGGGCGTAGACGCCGCCTTCGAATGCAGCGACAGCGATAAGTTCGGCAGCAGTGACCGACCCCTGGCCACCCCTGCCGTGGATGCGTAGTTCTCTCAAAGGAAAAATCCCCAATGATCAGTTTTCATGATACTGAAGCGACCGATGTGTAAAGTATCATGGCTTTACACCCGGTAGTCATATTACTTTACCCGAAATTATTGCGCATTAATGTGGTGATTTATCACTATTAATAATGCTGATCTGATCTCTCCGTCGAAATATTAATCGGAAAAAATACTGGGGATGTCATCGGCAGTCAACGGGAGGAGCCGAATCTTTTGGGAGGGGGTTCCAGATAACCCCCCACCCGCGTGAGTGAAAAATCAATCGGACCTCCCCACCCAGCATGGGGGGTGGTTACCGGTTGCCCCCCTCCCCCGGACAACGCGGATCGACCCCCGTTATCATTTTTAAGTGGGCCACGAGACAGGGGCTTCGTCGAAAGGAGTATCCGGATCTATTGGAAAAACGCGTGCAACAGTGTACACTTCCCAAAAATGGAAAGGGAGGTGATAATTGACCTCCCCTGTGTTTTTCTGAAAATTGTGTTTGACCCCCCCGGTAAGGAGGGGGGAGGTCTCCGGGCAACCTGCCTGATGCGGTTATTCCGGAGTATCGGAATTAAAGATCGGTATCGAGCCCGAGGATCCTGCGTTTGCCGGAAAAGACGTCGCGGACAATCCGTGCGCAGCCGCGGGAGGCGCACCATTCGTCGTACACGGCCACTTCAGAACCCAGCAGCGACCCTACTTCCGGTGCAACGATCGGAGCAAGACTGCCGGCCAGGGCAACCGGGGCACGGGGATTCAGGAGTCGCAGTGCAGCACACTCCATAGCTGCGAACATGGCCACAGCCCGCAAACGCTCCTCTTCCGGCAGGGAGAATGTGACACCGGCATGCTGGAACGCCTCGTTGGCAGTACATTCCCCGTTGTCCACCCTGCGGATTGCCTCCACATCGAGGGCACCGTGGAGCGTGCCCGGGGCAAAGATACAGGCATCGAAGGCACCGATCAGATTCCCCGCCGAAACCAGGAGCGTCACGGTGTTGGAACTGATGTCGGATACGATCACGTCATCCCCGATGTCGTGGCAGACCTCGTACGCAATACCGATCTTCTCGGGACTGGTCTGGTGCGAGTAGGCCTTGAACCGGGGATCGGTCGGCGACTCGCGGTGAAGGCCGGGGATCGCAATCGCGGGGATGCCGCTTGCCGCCACTTCGTCGAAGACCCTCGTCCCGCCTCCGATGTGCTTGCCGGCCCCTTCGCGGCTGACAAGCCCCCGGTTTTCAAGTTTCCCAATGCGGGTGATCTTCGAGAAGTTGTCGCCCATCGAGTAACAGACCGCGATGCCTTCAATCTCATCGGGGGGGCAGATACGGGAAAGGTCGGCGATGCGGAAATCCTTTGATGCCTCGCGTGTGAGCTTGAACTCCCGTCCCTCTCCGGCAAACCGCATGGCGCTCGTACCGTGGTCGATCCCTATGAACATAGCAGTAATCCTATAGCATGGATGACATATTAGGTATTGATGTTTGATGTGGTGACGGGAGGGGCAGGGTTCATCGGCTCGCATGTAGTGGATGCCCTCGTGGAGAAGGGTGACCGCGTCGTGGTGATAGACTCTCTCGTTGCAGGGTGCGAGGAGACGATTGCCGGTCACATTAGGTCTGGAGCAGTGCAGTTCATTAAGGCGGATCTGCTCGATGACGGCTGGCAGGATGCGCTCGGCGGGGCGGAGAGGGTGTACCACCTTGCGGCGGATCCGGATGTCCGCCAGAGTGCCATGACTCCCGATCCGACCTTCAGGAACAACATTGTCGCTACGTACCGCCTTCTTGAGGCAATGCGGCGGTATACCGTGCCGGAGCTGGTTTTCACATCGACCTCCACCGTCTACGGGAATGCCACCGTCATCCCGACCCCTGAGACCTATGCGCCGTTCGAACCGGTCTCGGTTTACGGGGCAAGCAAACTGGCCTGCGAGGCGCTCATCTCGGCCTACTGTCACTCGTTCATGATGAAGTCCTGGCAGTTCCGGTTTGCCAATATTATCGGCCCGCGGAGCGGCCACGGCGTCATCACAGACTTTGTCCGGAAGCTGAAGGAGAATCCCCGCGAACTGGAGATCCTCGGCAACGGGAAACAGACCAAATCGTATCTTGAGGTCACCGAGTGCGTCCGGGCCATGGAGTTCGCCATCGTTCACGCCAGGGAGCTGGTGAATACCTTTAATATCGGCTCCGAGGACTGGATTGACGTCGTATCAATCGCTGATATCGTGACCGGGGCCATGGGCCTGAAGAATGTGCATTACCGGTTCACGGGAGGGGAACTGGGCTGGGTCGGTGATGTGCCGAAGATGCAGCTCTCTATCGATAAGCTCAAGCTACTGGGCTGGAAGCCGCAGCGGGGATCCCGCGAGAGTGTCCGGATAGCGGCACGGGCTGCCATACAGGGGCTGTGAGATGAAATACATCCTCATCCTCGGGGATGGTATGGCCGATGAGCCAATCACCGATCTTGGCGGAAAAACCCCTCTCGAATACGCCGGAACCCCAAACATGGACCGGATGGCACGCGAAGGAGCGTGCGGGATGCTTCGGACGGTTCCTGATGGTTTCGAGCCCGGCAGCGACATCGCGAACATGGCGATCCTTGGGTATGCTCCTGAGAAGTACTATACCGGCCGCGGCCCGCTTGAGGCGCTGAGTATGGGTGTTGATCTTGCCCCGGGTGATGTCGCTTACCGGTGCAACCTCGTGACCTTGGAAGATGATACGATGGCTGACTTTTCCGCGGGACATATCACGAGCGCGGAAGGAAAAGAGCTCTTTCTCTCCCTTCAGCAGGAGATACCCGACGTACTGGTACAGGCCGGGGTCAGTTACCGGAACCTGCTGGTGGTCCACGGTGGATCTGGATCAACCACGACCCCCCCGCACGATATTGTGGGGCAGGGGATCACGCCATATCTCCCGAAGAACGGGGATGAGCAATTGCTCCTGCGTTGTATGGAGAAGAGCCGTACCGTTTTCTCTAGCCATCCGGTGAACCATGCAAGGATTGTCGCAGGGAAACGCCCGGCAACACAGATCTGGCCGTGGAGCGGGGGGAAACAACCGGCATTTCCGTTCTTCGAGAAAAAATACGGGAAGAAGGGCGGGATCATCTCCGCGGTGGACCTCCTCAAGGGGATTGGCCGCTGTGCAGGGATGGAAGTCATCACGGTTCCCGGGGCCACCGGCTACCTCGACACGGACTATGCGGCAAAGGCCCGGTACGCGCTGGATGCAATCCGACGCCTTGATTTTGTCTATATCCATATCGAAGCACCGGATGAAGCGGGGCACCTTGGCAGTATCGAAGAGAAGGTCAAGGCGATCGAGAAAGTCGACGAAGTGGTGGGAACGATCCTCGATGAGTTCGATGGCGTAGTGGCCGTACTGCCCGATCACCCGACACCGATCCGTGTAAAGACACACACCCGCGAACCGGTACCATTCGTCGTGCGGGGAAAAGGAACTGATACGACAACGGAATACTCGGAGAAGAGTGCACGGTCAGGTAGTCTCGGGATGAAGAATGCGGTCGACTTCCTCGACTTCCTCTTCTCCTGAGGGTGTGAGCAGTGCAGCATCAGATCCCGTGCGTCATCATGCGTCAGTGGGGGTAACTTTCATCACCTGCCGCACACAAGGCTCGCTCTTCTGTTGTCCGCAGTGCGATATAGGTTTATCCCGACCACAAAGCGCTTTTCCCCCAACTCCCCACTTTTTCAGGAGAATAATCAATGCAGTTATTACCGATTGCGTAGAGGGTACTAACAGATGAAGAAGAACCTGCTGATGTGGGACGAGACACTGTTCCGGGACCCGGAGGTGCTGGAGATCGATTATGTTCCCGAGCAGTTCGAGTTCAGGGATGACCAGATGCGCGAGCTGGCGTTCCAGATCAGGCCAGGGCTCCGCGGGGGGAGGCCGATGAACAGCGTCTGCAAGGGCCTTCCTGGCACGGGAAAGACCACGAGCATCAGGAAACTTTTCCAGGAGATCGAGGAGACGACCAAGAAACTCGTGCCGGTCTACATCAACTGCCAGATCGACAACACCAAGTTCGCTGTTATCTCCCAGATATACAAGAAACTGGTCGGGCACCTGCCGCCATCGTCAGGTACATCGTTCAAGCAGGTTTTCGATGCGGTTGCCCGGCACATTATAAAAGAGGAGATCGTCCTGCTCGTAGCCCTTGACGATGCGAATTACCTCCTCTACGAGAACGAGATCAATAAGGTGCTCTACACCCTCCTCCGTTCCCACGAGACTTACGAGGGCACGCGGATCGGAGTAATCGTCATCATCAGCGATATGGATGTGGATCTCAACCGGGCAGTCGATGCACGGGTGGCATCAGTGTTCCGGCCGACCGAGATCTATTTCCCCCCGTATAGCGACGGGGAAGTCAGGGAGATCATGAAGGCCCGGGTCATGCAGGGGCTCTTCTCCGGTGTCCTGTCCGATGAACTGTTGGGGCTGGTGGTCGGGCAGACCCAGAAGAGCGGGGACCTGCGGGTGGGGGTCGATCTCCTCAAACGGGCAGCGCTCTCCGCGGAACGTGCAGCCCGGCGGAGCATAGAACGCGAGGATATCTGCGGTGCCTATGAGGTCTCGAAGTACCTCCATCTGGCTTTCACGGTGAAGACTCTCAAGGGAGAGGAACGCCAGACTCTGAAGATGATTGCCGAACGGAGCAACAAGGAACACGAGATGAACGCCGGGGAGGTTTACAAGTCCTTCAAGGAGTCGGTTCCGATCGGGTATACGAGGTTCTACGAGATCATCAAGAAACTCGATGCCATGCGCCTCGTCAATTTGCAGTACCGCGAGGGAAAAGGCAGGACCCGGATCATCACCCTCCGGTATGAACCGTCCAAAGTGCTGGAATACCTTTCATGACATGAGAATCCCGGGACAGTTGCCACGGTGTAAGATTTGAAAAATATTATCTGTTCACAGACCCTTGATAGTACTACAGGGGTTTTCTCTTATGCTGAGTGTTAATGAACTGGCACTGGAAATTTTTGACAATCTGGCCGATCTGGCCGAGGAATTCAACTGCGCCTACCACGAACTGGATAATGGTGCACGCATCGTCGATTGCGGGGTAAGTGTCCGCGGTGGTTATGCGGCAGGCCGGGCCTTCACTGAGATCTGTATGGGTGGTCTTGGCGAGGTCAACTTCCGCATGGGGGAAATCAAGGGTATCCCTATGCCGTTTATCGATGTGAATACGGACTTCCCCTCGATATCGTGCCTTGGCTCCCAGAAGGCCGGCTGGACGGTCAAGGTCGGTAACTACTTCGCGATGGGCAGCGGCCCTGCCCGGGCGCTCTCACTCAAGCCGAAGCACACCTTCGAAGTCATCGAGTACGAAGACGATTACGATTGTGCGGTCATCTGCCTTGAGAGCGACCACCTCCCGAATGCAGAGGTCATGAACAAGATCGCCGAGGAGAGCCATGTTGATGTGGCCAATGTCTGTGCCGTTGTTGCACCCACGTCATCTATGGTCGGCTCGATCCAGGTTGCGGGTCGTTGTGTGGAGACTGCGATCTACAAGCTCAACGAGCTCGGGTTCGATACCAAGAAGATCATCGCGGCGATGGGAACGGCACCGGTTCCGCCTGTCCGCGGGTCCAAGCTTGCGATGGGCGTGACCAACGATGCAACCATCTATCACGGGCGAATCTCCTTAACCATGAAGGCTCCCGAGATCAAGGACTACCTTGACAAGATCCCGAGCAACAAGTCCAAAGGTTATGGGAAACCGTTCAACGATATCTTCAAGGAAGCCGGCTATGACTTCTACAAGATCGATACAGCCCTCTTTTCACCGGCCGAAGTCACCATTAACGAGCTTTCGAGCGGTGACGTATACCATGTCGGCGCAGTTAACGCCGATGTTACTATGAAGTCATTCGGGTACGATTAAATCACCAAATTTTTTGCGATTTTAAAATTATAATTATGCTTTTTCTCCCCTCTGGGAGGAATTCCCGTATTCCCCACATGCAGAAAAAAGGAGGCGGAAGGTGATTGGAGAATCATGGTATCTTTTATAATCCGGCACCGGATCTGGAGCGGGGCTCTCACTCTCTGTCCCTGACCAGACGGATCAGGTTCTCCCTGCCCTTTCTCACTTTCTGAATAATCCCCCGGCGATGGAGATCGTTCAGCGTGGTGCTCACTGTTGATTTTGGCAACCCCAGTTCCCGGACAATCTCCGATTGGAACTGCTCCCCGTTACGGGAAGCAAGAATCTGGAGGATCCTCTCTTCAAGGGTCTCCAGATCTGCTGGTGAAAGCGATTCGATGGCCTCATAGGTCTCTTCCTCTTCCGGCCCCTTCTCGGGATTCTGTCTCGCAGTCCTCCTGCGGTACAAAATGATTCCTGCGATCGCCAGGATCATGATGATCAATCCTCCGGTGATCGAAGGGAGGAGCAGGACTGGGGCTCCACTCAGGGTTACCGAGGGCTGCCCGGGACCGAATGAACGCAGGCCATACCATGTCAGGTCTTCACCGTACTGGTCCGGCGTAGGACGTACGGACGTTACAGTATATCCCGGCGGATACCTGATGATCAGGGTATTGTCCCGGGCAAGGAACATTCCCCCGGCAAAGGCATCGCCGATAATCAGTCCGTCATCGGTACCTGCAAAATGTGTCCAGGTAAATGTGTACGTTACAACACCGTATTTCCCAGAGGGAGAGGTCTGGATCAGGGCATTGCCGGTAAAACCGTTCACTGCCATATCCCGGGATGTCCCCACTGCCGCTTGTGCTGCGGAACGTTGCATCAGATCGCGGAGATCCGGGAGGTACACCTCGTTCAGATTCCTGGAATAGTTCTCGAAACCGGCCAAGTCATCATCGGTTAGGAGCAGTGTCCGGTATTCGATCTGCCAGTCCGCCGAGCCGTCATCGGCTATGGAAATTATATACGTAGTTGAATAGTCCGGGCTGGCTGCAGCCTGAACCGATGACAGGATGCATAACAGGAGTATTGTCCCGATGACGACACTCCTGAAGCGGATAGGGCTATTCATGACGCACCTTGTTGTTGTTTATTAGCATAGCGGGAACTAAAAATATTACCGGGGTACTGGTCTGCCGGAAGTCACCTATCCCTGCCCGAGGTTTTTTTATCCCCTGTATCCGATGCACCGGAATTCCCGTTGGTGCCGGAGTTCCGGCCGTTTTTCACGCCCGTTGGGGTCAGGTCGCTACCATTATTTTTCGTATTCTGGTTTGGGGTATTATCGACACGGGGGCTGGAGGTAAAACCCCCTTTGTTGCCCTGGCCATTCTGGTTGACCTGATTGTCGTTTCCCGTGGTGTTGTTCTGCTGCGCGTGCGTATCCTGAAGGGACAGATTTGTTCCCTGGCGGTTCTGGTCCCTGTTATTCGTCATGTTCCCTGAGAATTTATTCTTGTCCTGCAGCTGCGCCCAATCTGCAGGCGCTGTCTGATTATCCGGGAGCGCATACGAGCGGTCCGGATTAGTCTGCTGCCTGATCATACGGGCGTTCTCCATATTCCTTTCAAACTTCTGTTCCAGTGCAATACTGTTCTGGTAGGCCCGTTCCAGACCGGTATTGTTCGGGTGGGTCTGGAGGAGGTTCCCGAGTATTTCCTGGTGTTTCATGATCATTTCCCGTGCATGTACGAGTCCTGCTTCATCCATTCCCGTGACGTTGCCGGTGGCATTGGAGGGTAAGGGCTCCAGTACTGCATCGGTCTGGTTAATCTTCATCCGGTATTGTTCCAGGGCCACATCAACCAAGTCCGTACGGTTCTCGATGAGTTCCCGTTGGATTTCTGCGAGCCTGAGATCGGCATGGTAGATCTGCTTGTGCAGTCTCTCGCTCTGGTTGAATGTGAACGACTCATCGAGGTTTTCAAATGCAAGCTTGAGCCCGTAGAGCGAGGTGCCCGGACCGATAGATCCGGTATATGCTGGGATGACATCTGCCTGTCCGGTCTGGTTATCTTCTGCCGCCGCAATTCCTGCCAGGGCGATCAGGGAAATAATCGCCAGGCTGTATATTATGCTGATTTGTTTTCTCATCATCGTGCTCCATCGGAATTGTCTTACCATCGGCTTTGTCGGCCGCACTTGCATGTTGGAAATGACCCGCATTAAGGGTCGCGAGTGTTCAGGCGGATTCTGGTTGTCCCTGATAGTATCAATCCGCATGGAACCGTCCCGGATAGTCCGTTTTTTAAATCCGGTCATGATTTGAACGAATTAAAAACACGGCTTTTCCGGGGGAATTGGTGCCTGTACATGGATGGCGGAGGTATGATGCGCTGGAAGATCAGTCTGTACACCCGGAACCTTAGCAGATATTCTGGGGCACATTGCTACACGTGTTCCGCGAACACGGAATGGATGAATATTAATCCGGTGATTTGCTGGAGAATCTTTAGCATTCAGCAGGAGTATTCGATGGAAGAAGATGACTGATGAGAGGGCACGGATTACCTAGAAAAAAAAGATTAAATAAGTGCAGCAGTGATGCCGATGACACCTGACTGGATGATCCAGGCAACAGCGATGATGACACCGCCCATCTCAAGCGCAACGGCAACATTGCCTTTTTTAAGTTCCTCAAATTCCTCAACACCGGATGTCAGCTTGTCAAGGATGTTCAGGGCAAGGTAGATTGCACCGACAGCAAGGACGATCCCGATAATGAGCTGGAAGAACGAGAGACCGATCGCAATCAGTCCGTCAGCAGAGAAGAGTCCGACTGCCAGCGCCTTGCTGATACCTGCAGAGATTCCACTGACCCCGGATTCTACGACCATGGCGATTGCAACGAAGACAGCTGCAACGATAATTCCAACCGCAACATTACCTTTGGCGAGTTCTTTCTCTTCATCAATGTTCTTGGTAATCTTACCCAGTACCGAGAAACCGATGTAAAGAGCTACAACGGCAAAGACAATGGCAACAATCAGCTGAATGATTCCGACAACTGCATTCTCTAAAAGCATGAACAAACCTCTTTTTTTCTCATCAGTTGGATATTTAGCCGTAAATACGTTTCTTCCACCATGAGTGCGGAAGCAGATTATTATGATGTGGTAAAATATCTGAATAACACTGGTATCGTTTTGGCCCCTCACTCCTGTTTCCTCATTGAGATTATATACGGCATGACAACTAAAACCAGGATCAGAATCCCCATGAACTGCAGGAAGAACCAGAGCAGTTCTTCATGGGCTGCATCATAAAACCGGACATTAAATGCCGCGATCCTGTTCCATTCGATTGTTGTTGTGTTGTCCGCATGCCGGGTGATGTTTGCCCCCTGGCTAATACCTGCAAGGAGCGGGTTGCGTATATCAAATTCCTTTGGGAGCGTCACATTGACATTATATAGCCTGAGATACGTGCACTGCAGGTTGTTGTCCTTGAGCGGGGCGAGATACGATACGGTATAATTTCCTTTTTCGAAAACGATCGCTGCGGGGGCTCCCCAAGGGCGGGTCCAATTATACCTGCACGGTGAACAATTACCCACGAGCTGTACTTCGGTAACCTGAATTGGCACGCGCTCCCCCATGAATCCGGCATCTGCGAATTCGTATTGTGTTGCATCAGTAATCTCAATCGATGCCTGGTAAGAAGTACCGTTAGGCAGAACCACATAGTCAGCTGAAAGCGCCCCGGCAGCTGCTGGTATTCCCGTGAGCACGATTATAAGTGCAGCGCAGAGAGGAGCGAGGGAAGATTCGCATCGATCTCGGTCGGCGGTTCGCATTGTTTGATCACCGTGTCCGGGTCTTTCAGAAGGTGACCGGTGACAACGCAGACAATCCGTTCGTCCCGGTCGATCATGCCGTTCTCTGCCAGTTTGCGGATACCTGCAACGGATGCAGCGGATGCAGGCTCGACACCGATGCCCTCCTTTCGGGCAAGGTCCCGCTGCATGCGGAGGATCTCCTCATCGGTCACCGATTCGGCAAGCCCCCCGGTCTTGCGGATAGCGGTAAGGGCTTTTTCCGCGTTGACCGGTGCGCCGATCCTTATTGCAGTTGCAACGGTCTCAGGCTGCTGTTCCGGTACTACTTCGGGCAGGTTCTCATGGATCGCACGGACTACGGGGCTCGAGCCCGCAGCCTGGATTCCGGTCATCATTGGGAGCCTGTCGATGAATCCCAGATCCTGCAGTTCCAGCAGGCCCTTGTACACTGCGGAGATGTTTCCGGCATTGCCCACCGGAAGCACAAACCGGTCTGGTACGCAGCCGAGCTGGTCCACGGTTTCAAAACCTATAGTCTTCTGGCCTTCGAGGCGGTAAGGGTTAATCGAGTTGAGCAGGTAGAGTCCATGGGTCAGGCAGAGTTCGTGGACCATCTCGAGGGCCCGGTCGAAATTGCCGCGTATCGATATGACTTTTGCACCGTGCATCAGCGCCTGTGCCACCTTGCCGACAGCCACCTTACCGGCAGGGAGAAGGACAACCGCCGGTATGCCGGCCTTTGCCGCATAGACTGCCAGACTCGCAGAAGTATTCCCGGTACTTGCGCAGGCAACACTTTTCTTCCCGAGCTGGAGCGCCATCGACACCCCCACCGTCATGCCCCTGTCCTTGAACGAACCGGATGGGTTCATACCTTCGTGTTTTGCATAGAGGTGTGGTATCCCCATCTCCTCCCCCAGTCGCGTTAAGTGGTAGAGCGGCGTGCCGCCTTCCTTGAGCGTGACCGGTTCTCCATGGACTGGTAGCAGTTCTTTATATCTCCAGACAGAGAGAGGGCGCTTATCCCAGATTGTCCGAGTTACGTGGATTTCGTCGAGAGGATATTGTACTGCAAGGAGGTGACCGCACTTTGTACAATTATACAGGATCTCGTCAGCGGGATAGGTGGCTCCACAGTTGACGCATGCGAGATGGTACATAGGATTGTATTGGATGTCTGATCACATATAGGCCTGCGGTTTCCGTAGTATCCTATCGACGGAAGGTGGTGTGTCAACGCTCTCTGACCGACAGAGCGGAATACAGATCATGTCTGGAATCGTTTGCGAAGGGCAATGACGCACGAACCTTTTTGATAAGTGCTGGATCGAGATCGCAAAAGAGTAGTTCTTCAGCACGCCCGGCCCTGCAGGTTATCAATCCTAGGGGATCAGCGGTCATCGAACCCCCGGAGTAGGTATCGACAGGGGATATTCCCGTTGTGTTGATTCCGGTAACATACATCTGGTTTTCGCAGGCCCGTGCGGCAATGAACAGTTCCCAGTGACGCATGCGGGCCTCCGGCCACGCCGCCGGAATAAACATTGCTTGGACGCCGTTTTGTGCATATATCCGGAAGAGCTCCGGAAATCTGAGATCGTAACAGATTGCGATACCGCAGGTAAGGTTCCCCAACCTGAAGATACCCAGTTCGGAACCTTGGGAATAGTATTCGCTTTCACCACCGGGCGTAAATAGATGGACCTTGGCATATGCTGTGAGGATCCCTCCGCTCCTATCTATCGCTATCGCTGTGTTGTATGGCGGGTCGTTGTCATCGCCCCGCCGTTCACGGAAGGAACCGAGGATTGCGATATGGTTGACTCGTGCCAGATCCTTGAGCATGGTAACGATAGAACCGTTGCTCGGTTCGGAATGTCTTGAGGATTGGGGATCCCACCCTGTGAGAAACTGTTCGGGAAATGCGATCAGTGCTGCGCCCGATCGCGCAGCATGCTGAACAAAGCAACCGATTTTCTGCAGTGTTCTTTTGGGATCATCCCAGATGCCGGCAATCTGGGCAGAACAGATCCTGACTGCGGAGGTCTCTGCCATACGTGATCAGATCGGGGGTGGGTTTCGCGGGGCGCTTAATACAACGAGAATCGCGCTCATCACCACGATGACAGCAGTTGTCAGAAGGAGAAACGGGGCGTTGTTCACGGAAATACCTATGAGCATCACTGCAATAATAATGCCGGCAACCGTAATGCTGCTCCCGATCAGCACAAATCCGATAGATGTCAGATCCCACTCCATTATTTCATCCCCCGTGTATGCAAACCCACTTGTAGCTCTATCGAGGATATCCAAACGGTACACAATTTGTGTGAATAACGTCTTTCACGGGACACTGAGGAATTGTTCCCGAAATCCTCGACCAGCTTGAGGTACAATCTGCATGCCCGGGATATAATAAATAATGGTCTTGAATTCCTTGGGTGTATATGAAAAGATCCCAATCGATTTGATTAGGAGCATAATTTATAAAACGAATGAAATAATATAGGATCAGTATTCGTACAATACTGATTCATCGATCCTGGTGTAGGTAACTACTTCGTCTGTTTTAAAGTGGATGGTAATTTCCCGGGTCGCGCTCTCCGGTGAATCGGAAGCATGGATTACATTCCTGCCGATGTCGATACCAAAGTCGCCGCGGATGGTCCCGGGTGCCGCTTCCTGTGGATTTGTTGCACCAATCACCTTACGAACGATCGCAACAACATTCCGTCCTTCCCAGACCATAAGGAAGCACGGACCTCCCATGATATACTGCTTCAGCGAAGGGAAGAACGGTTTTGACAGATGCTCCTTGTACTGCTCCGTCACCCGTACTTCCGGCAGTGTTTCGAATCGTGCAGCAACAAGTTTGAGACCCTTGTCCTCAAACCGGGAGACGATGTCCCCGACAAGCCCCCGCTGGACGCCGTCGGGCTTGACCATTACAAAGGTGCGATCCATGACCGGATCACTCCTTGCCCATCGCTTTCCTTCCGGCATTCGTCCACTGGACGCGGCGTGGAACACGGCCTAGTTTGTAGTTGTTCTGGCACTTGGTGCTGCAGAAGAAGAAGATCGTTCCATCCTTCTTTACAAGCATTTTGCCGGTACCGGGCTCAAGCTGGTGGCCACAGAAACTACAGACATGCTGTTCAACCATCGCTTACCGCCTCGAGAGTTTCTTTGCTTCACGCTCGGTCTCGAGGAGCATGATGACATCTCCTTCACGGATCGGCCCTACGGTGTTGCGGGTGATGATCCTTCCCTTGTTGTTGCCGTCGAGAATACGGCACTTGACCTGCATTGCCTCGCCGTGCATGCCGGTCGAACCGACGACCTCAATTACTTCGGCTGGCGTTGCATCATCTGCCATAATGAACTCCTCACGCCTTCAGCGCGGCAAGCTGCTTACCAAGGTCATCGATCGTCTCTTTTGCCTTACCGGGCTTGACAATTGCCGCCGCGGCGGAGCCGACATCGAGACCACTTGCGGCACCGATGTCATTCTGTTTGTTGATGAAGATGTACGGGATCTTCTTTTCGTCACAGAGCGGGGCCAGGTGCATCACGATCTCTTCGGGTTCAACATCGGCGCCAATCAGCACGAGCGCTGCAATACTGCGCTCGATGGCTTTCGTGGCCTCGTTTGATCCCTTCTTGATCTTACCCGTATCGCGTGCAATTTCAAGGGCTTCGAGAGCCTTGTTCTGGAGCTCCTCGGGAGCTTCTGTTTTAACGTAGCCTTTTGCCATAACTCACCTCATTCAGGAGTATATGCTCCTTCATTACTCATCAGTAAGCAATGATGTAGCCATATCAGTTCGACAGGAACGGAAATAAATGTTTGTGCCACGACGTGATCCGGCTGCCCGGATCATTCCTCGTGCAGGAGATCCAGGGTTGAGTCAACCTGAAAGTCGGTAAATTTCTGTATTATCGAACGAATATACTTTAGTGAGGCCGGTCACCGGAAGTGTAATGATATATCGTTCGCGTTCCAGATCGCCAACATACAGCAGGGTTGCGTTGTATTTTCTCATAATGGCCACCGTCTCTTTCGGATCTTCGTATATCAAGCGGATATCTGCGGGACGGGTCGAGTACCAGCCTGAGTCATCTCCTCTCCACATGAATTCGTGGAACGGCTGTCCGATAATTGTCGGGATCCCGGTAAAAGATGATATCCTCGAATAGTAGGAGTAATCCCCTTTCTCTGCTTCTACAAGGATCTCGTTCCCTGATAATGTATTTAGGTATGCAACACCCCCTGCGTCCCCTGGATAGATGGTGGAGAGGTAATCAAGGCCGTCGAGAGTACCTGTGCCGTAGCCTTGGTTATACTGGATGGCCAGCGGGGCAGCAAGGAACACGCAGGCAACCGTGATCATCACCATGGTGGTGTGACGGGCAGAGAGGCTGGGAATCTTACCCCAATCTGAAAGCCATCTCCCTGCCATAACAAACGCTGCAGTGCCCAGTATCAGCCACGCGGGGAGATAACACTTGAAGACGGTATTCATCCGGAAATAGGTTTCGCCCATGTTGTCTTTCATGTAGATAAGTTCGCAGGCAATCAGGATGAGGAGCCCAAATGCCGCGAGGATATCAGGAAACTCTCGATCTGCCTTTGCAATGAAATAGATCACGGGAATCACGGCTATTCCTGCCGCAACATACCCCATACAGACAAATGGCAGGCAGGAGAGAAGGAGCCAAGGCCTTTTCCTGATCTCCGGCATCAACAGGGCAATGAAGAGTGCAATGAAGATCCCGTTCACCCAGAGAAATTCCAGCGGGTCTGAGGGTGTCCTGACAAACGCGATCGCACCGGTATGCGTCTGCAACTGCAGGTAAAACGGCAGGTAACAGAGAATCGAAACCGGAGGAACTGCAAGCAGGAACCACCATATGGATCGGTCCTTGTTCTTTTGCGCTCTCAACAACATGAGAATTCCGACGATGACAACAAGGGGAGCATAGATGAGCACATCCCACGTGTTGAAGAGCGGCATTGCACCCAGACTGATGGCCACAAGCGCCATCACCACCATTTTTAAAAATTTATCAAGCCTGATCCAGAATTTCCAGATGAAGACGAGAAGAAAGATCAGGAATATCTGGTTGAAGATAGAGACGACATGAGCGTGAACATCGCCCCAGATGAAGGAGAAGAGCGGGTACTCGTTGATGGTATTGGAGATCGTGCGCGTTCCGAGCCATGACAGGGATGGGTCGTAGGTCGGATTGACAGTTCTTCCGGTGATGAGCTGGGAGATCAGTGCCGAGTTGGGCAGGATGAGTACGATGAGCGGAAGCCAGCGGAAGCGATCCAGCAGAATGGTTCCGATCGCGTACAGGGAGACTGCCGAAAGGGCAAAGATGGTTGGGAGGGAGAGGTTGAATGCGATGGTTGATGGCACGATGCTGACAATGGCAAGGCATCCCAGCATCCAGTAGCCGAGATAATAGTAGACATTCATCGAACCCCCGGAGAACCAGGGATCGAGCGGGGGAACAACCGGGTCTCTTATGATCGAAGCAAGGAACCCGTGATCCATGAACTTCTCAGCATACGAGATCGTCGGGTTGATAAACCGGACATCCAGCATGATGAAGAATGCGACGAGAAAGAGAACTTCCCAGTACCATTGAGCTTTCAGGTCATCGATCTGGTAATCCCTGTGGTACAGGTGCCACATTATAAGGGCGAAAAACGGGATGAGGGCCATCTGGATAGGCAGACGTACGATCCCGCAGTACCACGTTAGAAGTGTGAATACGAGCAGCGATGCAGGGAACGCAACCGGAAAGGCGAATTTCCCGAATGTCTTTTTCAGGGATGGATACAGGGAAATCTGAAGAAAGGTGAGAGTAATCAGCCAGCACAGTACTGCGATAATCTGCTGTTCAGGAGGAATCGTCAGGACTCTTCCCTCCATCAAATTTCGCGTTGAATGCCTCCTTGATGCTCGGGATTACCCAGTCGCCGAAATAATAAATCGAGATGAGACCTCCTGCAGCTGTGACAAGATTTTTGATCAGATGATCGATGATCGCAATCAGTAACGCGACTGCGGGATCGATACCGGCGAGCCCGAATGTCAGGGCAAGGGCAGCTTCGTAGGTTCCGATCCCCCCGGGAGTGAGGGGGATCGCCTTTACAAGGTTACCGATGACGACTGCAAGCACAACGATTGCGAAAGGGATCTCCTGTTCGAACATCAGAACAACTGCATAACAGACAAGGATATCCAGGATCCATATCACGATGGATGAGGCCCCCAGAATAATAATTGAGCGAAACGTGAGGGAAGCGCGCCGAATTTCGTGCAGCATGTTGAGAATGATGACAATATATTTATTCTCTGATGAGAATTTTCCGATAAAGAGCAGAAATCCGAAAAACAACACTCCGGCAACAAGCGGGACGATAATGATCGTTGTGAACCAGACCGGTGCATTAATGACAAAAAAGATGGAAACAGCACCGAGCAACGCGACAGTGAAGATGTCAAAGATCCGCTCAACCACCAGTGAAGAGATACCTTCGGAATAGGTTGTGGAATACTCGTGTTTTAAGATGAATACCCTGACAAAATCCCCGAGTCGGGCCGGAACAATGATATTGACAGTCTGGCTGACAAAGATACAGGCCGTTGAAACTGTGACACTGACCGTATAGTTCAGCCCCTCTAGAATTGTGTGGTATCTCCATCCCCGAAGCAGCCATGCGGCAAGACAGATCGCCACCGCGGGAACAAGGTACTCCGGGATCATATTCTGGAGTGCGATCAGGAGATTGTCCTTGACACTGTAAAGCATATAGCCGATGATAGCGACAGCGATGAGCGTCGGGACGACAATGGCACTAATCTTTCGATACATAAATCTGCCACCATAACCGCAGGATTGCCCCGCCCATCGAAATGATATCCTTTGCTTTAACGGTTGTCCCTTTACCGGCACACCAGTGTACGGGGAATTCCCGGACACGGAATCCTCTTCTCTGAGCACGGACGAGGATCTCGGTATCCCAGAACCAGTGATTATCACGGATTGAAGGCAGGATTGATAAAATCCTTTCACGGTTGAATGCTTTAAAGCCACACTGGTGGTCGAACAGCTGGCTTGAGAGGAAGAGCCGCACGAGGAAATTATAGGATCTGCTCGCGATCTCCCGTCCACCGGTTCGAACGATATCGCTATCAGGAAGGAGCCGTGACCCGGATGCAACATCGTATCCTTCGCGGATCGCCCCGATCAGTTCGGGTAGATGCTGCATGTCGGTTGCAAGATCGACGTCATAATAACAGACAATATTACCGCGGGCTATGCGTATTGCCCGGTTGAGTGCCCGCCCCCTTCCCTGGCGTTCATCACTATGGAGAAGACATATTCTGGGATCCTTCCTTCCAAATTCATGCACGAAATCTGCACTACCATCAGTGCTCCCATCCTCTGCGACAAGAATTTCAAAAGACGATGTAATTCCCGATAGTAGTTCTATAGAAACGGGAAGGGCGGACTCCAGAGAATGGCGATCATTATATACCGGGATAATCGCCGTCACTTCGGGGTCTGTCATGTCTCACCTTGGTGATGGATCTTTTCCGCCACATCATTTCCTGCCCGGATTGAACCCTCCATGCTCCGTTCAGGATAATTCGGGTGCGAGAACATTCCCGCCATATAGAGGCCGGTATGTTCATATTCGGGGATCATAGTGCGGTATCCAGTCGTAAACACAGGCCCTGCCCAAGGGTCAATAGCCATACGGTGCCAGTGGATCTCGCGTTCGGAAACCGAGAACCTCCGACAGAAATCAGAAATCATCCGTTCGTCAAGCTGGGCTGGCACCGTACCTGAAAAATATGATGCCAGATAAACAATATCTTCACCATATCTTTCACGAGGAACGAAATTTGTGTGGGTCACAACGGCCCCGTAAGGTGCAGAATCTTTCATGTTCAGCCAGTAAATACCTTCCGTTACTTGGCGATCCATTGCGAGAGTAACACAGGCTGCACCTTGGTAGGGGACATGAGGAAGGGCAGGACCACCGATTTTTTCTAGTTCCTGTGGCGGGATCGTAGAGATAATGGCATCAAACCGTCTGCCATTGAGAGTCCATGCATCTGTTTCCCGCGACAGCGATACAACCGGGCACTGTTTTTCTATCGTCCCGCCGTGATTTGTGATAGATGATTCGAGAGAGGAAATGAGCTGATGGAAGCCACCTTTCATGTAACCGAGGCTTTCCCCGGCCACTCCCCTGTTGGATCTGATAGATATCCTGCTGATGAGCCACGCAGCGGAGACCTCTTTTTTCCTATCTCCGAATTTACTTTTTAGGAGCGGTTCAAAAAATGAGGCATATACATTGGAACCTAGATTTTCTATGATGTATTGATCGGCAGGGATATCATCGAGGTCAGCCAGATTTTTACGTTTTGCAGTCAGGGTGAGCCAGGCCAGTTTTACCTTGTCAAGAATCGTGAGTTCCGGGTACGTAAGAATCTCCTGAGGCGTGTTGAGCGGAAAGATTGTATTTCTGGCAAAATACCCCGTGGTGCCATTCAGCCATTCAAGTTTATTGAAGAGCCCCTGTTCTTTTAAGAGAGCAAAGAGGGATGTATCTCTGGAGAAGCAGTGATGGTAATATCGTTCAATCCAGTAATTTTTCATATTATAGGAGGAAAGACACCCTCCCAGGTAGGGCATCTTCTCGAAGAGTCCGATCTCGTGTTCGCCCGTAAGAGCGTTGGCAGCCACAAGCCCGGTTATACCACCTCCGATAATTCCTATTCTCATGTTAATAATCTATAGTACTTTTCGGGCCGAAATGAAAAAGGCTCCGGAAAAAGCCGGATTTCTGAAAGACACTCCTGAAATTTCATAAGAAGGTTTTTGAACTGATGAAATAAAGTCTCATACGAGCAAAAGGACTTAAAAGAATTAAATTAAATTACATATCTGTAGCCCATTGGATGGTGTCACCGGATGCGGGTATTTTTCATAGGATTTGGCCAGGCGGGCGGCAAAATTGTTGATATGTTCATCGAGCAAGATAAGAAGCTCGGGGCGAACAGTTTCAGAGGCATTGCTGTCAATACCGCGCGAACGGATCTAATGGGATTGAAAAATATCGAATTGAAAGATCGTATTCTCATCGGTCAGACCATGGTAAAAGGCCACGGAGTTGGCACAGACAATGTGACCGGTGCACGTGTTACCGCCGATGAAATTGATAGTATTATCAGCGCAATTGACACTCGTGGCACTCATGATGTGGATGCATTTGTTATCGTTGCAGGATTAGGGGGCGGAACCGGATCCGGAGGATCGCCGGTGCTTGCCCGTCATCTGAAACGAATCTACCGGGAACCTGTGTATGCCCTCGGAATTATCCCCGCTCCTGAAGAAGGACGGCTTTACTCGTATAATGCAGCACGAAGTCTGACTACTCTGGTAAATGAAGCGGATAATACATTTATTTTTGATAACAGTGCCTGGAAGAACGAGGGTGAAAGTGTGAAATCTGCATTCCAGCGCTTGAATAATGAAGTTGTAAGACGGTTTGCCGTTCTCTTTCGGGCCGGCGAAGTGAACCGGGGAATGGGTGTTGGCGAGATGGTGGTTGATTCGAGCGAGATCATTAATACGCTCCGCGGGGGAGGCATCACATCTGTTGGGTATGCAGTCAGTGAAGTCATCAGTAAACGGACAAAACAGCAGAAAGGGCTTCTAGGAGGCTTGAAAGACAAGTTCGGGCCAAAGAAGGAAGCAAACGAAGAAGTACTAATGGGAGAGGACCGATCTGCGAAAATTGTGGCCCTTGTACGCCGGGCAATGCTCGGGCGACTGACCATGCCTTGTGATTATTCAACTGCGGAACGTGCGCTAGTCCTTCTAGCAGGACCGCCAGATGAGATGGATCGGAAAGGAATTGAGAAGGCAAAGAGCTGGGTTGAAGAGAATATTGCAGGTGTGGAAGTTCGGGGAGGGGATTATCCGGTCAACAGTGAATATGTTGCGGCAGTTGTGATGCTGGCAACAGTAGGTAACGCTCCTCGAATCAAGGAACTCCTTGATATTGCAAAAGAAACAAAAGAAGATGTTATAAAGTCAAAAGAGAAAAAAACGAGTATGTTTGAAGAAGGGATTGATCCCTTGTTCGAGTGAGGTTTATGATGAAAGGAATGAAACTGGCTGCCCTTGTAACTTTTTTTTTATTATTGTGTATCCCTGCAGCGTCTGCATTCACCGTTGAAGGATATCAGATTGATCCTTCCGGATCGTTGACACCCAACACTCCGGTCACGATATCATTCAAAGTAGGATTTGTAGCATCGTCAGATTTGACATTTCCTGCAGGGAGTGATCTTGTACTCACAACGGCTCTGACAAACGCAAAGTGGACATATACGCTCATCCTAGATGAAGTGGAAAACGCCCGGAATCCAGAAGGTGGAAAAACCCTTGAACTAAGCGGTTTTGAGCTCTCGTATCCTTCGAGTGTGGATGAAGCCATACGTGTCACCCTTGAAGGTACTACACCGTCAGTGGATACGACAACTGAAAAGGTCATGCTTAATGTTCATGAAGTAGATACCCACGGGTCGACCATTACCAGCACTCAGATCGAAAAAAAGGTTCTTATTATCAATAGTGGTGACGTGACAAAGGTAGTGTCCGAAAAAAATACCAATTTGCAGGCCCTTCGTTCACATATCGATGAGAAGAGTGCAATTGGTGTAGATACCTCTGAAGCTGAATCCTATTACAGCGATGCTCAGTCAAAAATATCCACAGCCTCCTCTCGCCCAGCAACCCAGTATACCGATGCGCTGAATGACCTGACTGCTGCACAAACCTCCATCGATGCAGGTGAGAAAGCAGTTGACCGGGCATGGGCTGAAAACGAGGTAGCAAATGCGCAGATTCCTATCAATAACGTTGACAATGTCATCGCATGGTTCAAGGGTAATAAAAGTACTGCAGATGACAATCAACTGTCAGCAATTATTGCAAAAAGGGAGTCTGCTGTAAATTATCTCTCGACTGCTACTGATGAGATTTCAAATGGGAATTATGATCAGGCACGAAATAAAGCTGCGGAAGCCTTCTCCAAAGGAAATGAGTCATACACCGATGCATTAGCACGGAAGAGCGTGTTATTGAACTCTGGCTGGCAGCTTCCCATCCCCTCACTCCCCAAACTCCCTGGTGGAATCTTCCTGATTGTCGGTGTTGTTATTGTGATACTTGCCATAGTAGGTGTTATTATCTACCGGAAGCGTTCACGTTGGGACGAACTCGGATAAGTGTAATGAAGTAATAAAAAATCCAAGGAAATTTTCCTCTTTTAATTTCGATCAATGGGGACATTACCCAAATTTTATCAGAAATGTTATATGGGATACCTGATTCTAGGATCAACCTTTTTATGACGTTATAATGATTACTGCCTGATAAAAAGATCGATGTTTATACTGCCCATCGTTCCGTCCCGGCGAAGATAGTATTCGGGCAACCGGTTGTTGTTATCATAATACGAAAACCAGTATGCCAGTTTGTACGTCCTTTTATCATAACCTTTGAGAGAATCGATACTTTCAGTATCATGGCAAATTACAAGATCCGGTTGAGCTTCAGTAATGATATCTGCATCTGGTGTTGTGTAAAGTGTAATTTTATCCCAACGATCACCCCGGTAATACCACGGGAGCGGCCAGTAATCTTTCGAGGCAATGATAATCTTGTTCGAATTATTCATAATCTGCATGACTTCGTGCAGATCCTCGGAATTCTGAACCTGAACGATGGGCTCGTTTATGTCTGCCGGGACAAACGCAACATGCCATGTCATGACAATCAAGAAGATGCATCCGACAAGGATCAATAACAATTTTTGCCAGTTCAGTTTGTAGGTTGCGATAAAACACATCGGAAGCAGCTGGGGGATGATCAACCAGGGGACTTTCTCACCCACATAGGCGTAAAATGCCATGGTAAGTAACATCCAGTAGACGCAGAACCGGAAAAACAGTTCCGATTTTGAATTGTCTTCCTTAGCTGTTCTCAACTGGTGTGCACTTATCGTTGCCAGATCTCCGACAGAGTGGCGGAAATGGCGGTATATAATCCAGTTTTTCAGTCTGCGCCAGAACGAGGGGATGCCCGATCCTGAAACCAGTATCTGGATTGTACCGATTACCGCCAGCAGAAAGATCGGCAGTTCATAGAGCAGATCCAGGGGGAAATAATAAAACCATGGGCCCCCCAGACGCTGCTGATTATGCATTTCGGTCCAGTGTTCAACGGCTTGGTACCATCCGGTGGTATTCGCTTCGAAGTGAATTCCTTCAGCGGTCACACCGAAATTATCCCCGATAATGGTATTGGGATGCCCCCCGAATCCGGTATATAATACACAACAAAGTGCAACGATGAGAAGCAGACTGATAATCAGGTCTTTCTTCCACTGAGGCGGAAGCGTGTACCGCCCCTGCCATATAGCGATTAAAAAAAAAGAACCAATGATAATGAGTATGATGGGCATCTCTTCTTTACAGGATAGTGCTCCTGCAGCTGCAATTGCCGCTATACATATGAAACGTGACTGGGCGCGTTCGAAATAATAAAAGAACGCTACAATGAGAAGAAGTGTAAAAAAAAGCATGAAAATGTCATGCCGAAGGAACCGGGAGAAATATACCATATCAGGTGAAATGGCAATGAAAAGACATATCAGGAGTGTTTGGTTGCGGTTGATGTATCTTAACCGGTAAATACAATATACGAGTGGGATTAGGAGAACCCCGAAGAGGGCCGGCAATAACCGCGCGACAAGATCCGAATCACCGAAGGTTTTGAACATTCCCGCGGTAACGAAATAGAGGAACGGCCCATGATAACTCGGGTCGTACATCCAAGATCCTTCTGTCAGGAGTTTGTATGAGAACCAGGAATGGATGGCTTCATCATGATGGAGCAGTTTGAGATCGGGCTGCCAGAAACGCAGAATAAGGGCAATGATAAAAATAAGCAGGAAAATTCGCTCGAATGTAAAAAAATGACGGATTTTATCGGAAATATTCGCGGCTTGTTGCACGCCGCACCTTCAGTTTTCTAGGACAATCTCAATGCCGATATCTTTTGGCACCTGAATGCGCATCAGCTGGCGAAGTGCACGCTCATCTGCATCAATATCGATGAGGCGTTTGTGGACACGCATCTGCCAGCGGTCCCATGTTGCGGTTCCCTCTCCATCCGGACTCTTGCGGATGGGTACAACCAGTCGTTTGGTTGGAAGTGGTATGGGCCCGGCCAGATTCACACCTGTGCGCTCTGCAATTTCCCGTATTCTGTCACAGACCATCTCGACTTTCTGGAAGTCGGTTCCTGTCAGGCGAATTCTGGCTTTCTGCATGGTATCCACCAAATATTATCTCATCTGTTTTGGCTGGATGGCGATACACATACCCGCAGCAATCGTTGAACCCATATCCCGGACAGCAAACCTGCCAAGTTGCGGAAGTTCCTTGACATTCTCGATAACCATCGGCTTGGTCGGCTTGATGACAACGATTGCAGCATCTCCTGACTTAAGGAAGGTCGGGTTTTCCTCCTTGGTCTGACCCGTACGGGGGTCGAGTTTCTTCTTGAGTTCGACAAATGTGCATGCAGTTTGGGTTGTGTGGCAGTGGAAAACCGGTGTGTAGCCCACAGTCAGGGCACTTGGGTGCTGGAGCACTACGATCTGTGCGGTGAATTCGTCGGCAACGGTTGGCGGTGCCTCAACAGGTCCACAGACGTCGCCGCGGCGGACATCGCCTTTCCCGATACCACGAACGTTGAAACCGACGTTGTCACCAGGAACAGCTTGGGGGATTTCTTCGTGGTGCATTTCGATGGACTTGACTTCGCCATCCTTGTTCGCCGGCATGAAGGAGATTTTCATCCCCTTTTTCATAATGCCAGTCTCGACGCGGCCGACCGGCACTGTACCGATACCGCTGATGCTGTAGCAGTCCTGAATCGGCAGACGCAGAGGCTTGTCGGTGGGCTTTGCCGGTTCCTTAAATGTGTCGAGCGCCGGGACGAGTGCCGGGCCCTTGTACCATGGAGTTTCCGGACTGTTGGCCTTAATGTTTGTCCCCTGAAGCGAGCTTATTGGTATGAAAAGGGTCTCGTCAGGTTTGTAACCCACCATCTTGATGAGGTCGGAGAGATCCTTTTTGACTTCGTTGAATCGCTTTTCATCATACTTGACGGCGTCCATCTTGTTGATCGCGATGATGAGCTGGTTGATGCCAAGGGTTTTCGAGAGGAATACGTGTTCCTTTGTCTGCTCCATGACTCCATCGGGAGCTGCGACCACGAGGATTGCTGCATCTGCCTGGGATGCGCCGGTGATCATGTTCTTGACGAAATCTCTGTGTCCGGGACAATCTACAACGGTGAAGTAGTACTTGGGAGTGTCGAACCTCTTATGGGCGATATCGATGGTGATACCTCTCTCACGCTCTTCCTTGAGGTTGTCCATGACCCATGCAAATTCGAAGGTTGCCTTACCCTTGGATTCGGCTTCCTTGCGGTACCCTTCGATGATGTGGGCCGGTACGGCGCCGGTCTCGAACATCATCCGTCCGACGGTTGTTGACTTTCCGTGGTCGATGTGGCCGATGACGGCCAGATTCATATGGGGCTTGTCAGATGCCATTTATGTGATCCTCCAAAATACCGAGACTGTCCACTTACAGTCTGGTTATGCGAGTATTACTTATATGAGACCCAACTATTTAAAATATATCGATTAACTGACATGTTTTTACGGTGAGAATAATTATATCGGCAACCTCTTATTACATGATAAAAAACAACATTGTATGAAGTCACTGCCGTTCCTGCGCAATGAGAAGAAAAACAAGGTTGTTGTAACGTGTGTCGGCGGGGAGGTCTCGGTACATAGTTACTGCGCGTATTGCCGGCATTGTAAAGGTGTGCGGGTAGGTAGCCGGATTGTTGCGACGCCCCAGATGCAAGCACTCAATGATGTCAGGAAAGGTATTGCAGCGGATGAAAACCTAATGAACGCCGCGATGCTCTTCAATACTCTTGTCCGCGACGGCTCTGCTATTGAATGTGATGACGATCAAAACAATGGATACCTTGGTCTTTACTGATTGGGGAAATCTGGAAAATCGAAATCAGATCTCACCTGAACTCTCGTAAAAGAATCGTGTCAGGATTGACCGGTCTGTTTCAGAATTATCTTTATGATACCTCGGAAATTTGTTGGATAAATATCCAACCATCGGATGATTATCCAATTGTTGGCATATTATCTCATATAGTGTGATAGTGAATGAATTCTTTTCACAAATTCAGAGTGCTAGAGCAATGCAAAACCTACAACAACCAGCGCTCTTGTGATTTCATTTGCTGCGCCAACAACATCCCCATTTACACCCCCGAAAAGCCGTTCAGCGGTTGCCAGAAGGATCGCCGAGCAGAGAATCATCAGGGTCAGCGCGCCAAAAATCTTAACTGGAGCAACCGGGAGGAGGAACAACGGGAGGCATAAGAGGAAGGCTATCCCCGGAAAAACCGGGTGGGCATACTGGTGAAGGTAACTCTGCATCCCTTCATGGAATGGTTTCCCGTATGCGGTGAGGAATGCCATGGAAAATTTCGCACAAACCTCACCGATAATGATTGCACAGATCATCGGAACTGATTCTTGTAACCCGGAAAAGAGTAACAATATTGTTATGAGAGCAAGGGCTACTGCCCCGGCCCCGACATTCCTGTCTGTCAATGCCCGGATACGTTTCTCTCTGTTTCCGTGAGCCATCACCCCATCGCCGAAATCCATCAAGCCATCGAAATGGTGGGCACCGGTGATGAGGACAAGGAGGGCGACTGCCACCGCTGCGGCAATGACAGAGTTTGGGATAAAGAAGATCGGCAGTGCAACCAGAGTCCCGATTACATACCCTGCAATTGGATAGATATAGGTGTGTCTGGCGAAATGTTCCAGATCCTGCGGTTTTCCGAGAGGTAGTACTGTTGCGAACTGGAGTAAGGATAAAAGTGCTTTCATAAGGATTCGCTGTAGAGTCGGGAAGTACATCCTGCAATCAGACCTGCGACTGCATCATCGAGGAATGGCCCGAGCCGGGCAAGGATGCCGGGCTTTTTCTGGTCGTACCGGGTGAATTCGAACCGAGCATAGGTTCCCCCTATGCATTCTGCGATTGCCATGCCGAGGATCTCGTCACTAAGCAGGTAGATGGGATCATCGGCAATCTCGGAGTTCTTCCGTTTGACATAGAGTTCGTCCTCAAGAAGGATCGCTCCAAGGAGCAGAGAAGCAACATTGGGGTCGTCAAGATATTTTTTTATCTTCTTTTTTATCTCGGCAGCAGCCTGTTCATCAGGGATCCCGTGAGAGACATAGAGTCCCATCGCTGCGGAAACTATGTCATCGATCGTGACTCCGCATCTCTGCAACCTCTGTTCTATCTCAAACATATTACTAGGTGTTGGAGCGAGCACTCCATATATCATTACGGATTCACTTTTCGATACATTCAAACTGTCCCCGTATGAACTACTACATTGATTATTATGGCGTTTCTTTCGGAAAGGCCCTCGGTCAACGTTCAAAAACCGGTTTTCTGCGGCATTCTTGCCAATACACGGGTTTCCACGATCCCCGGTGTCTCCGGGGCTGGCCCCTCTCCTGAAAAGACCTTGCTCACGCCAGTCCTCGATGCAGAACTGATAGCAACCGGCACTGTCGCTAGCCACCCGTTCAAACCAAATACCCCCACCGGTTGCCCCACACCATCGTCTATCACACGGGCAATGGTCACACTTTGTGAACTTGAACCTCTGTTCGTTAATGCCGGCCTCCAATATACTCCGACGGTCCCCTGTTATGATCTTTATGGATCTGTGGGTGAAGATCCCCGGTTCCGAGATGCGGTTTCCCGGGCAAATATTCTCTACATTCAAGGAAAAAAACTGGGAAGAATTCTCTCACATGCGGGAGACCTTCTGGTTGTTGCAGAATGTGTGCCGGGAGGGACGACAACAGCGCTCTGTGTCCTGCGCGCCCTTGGTTATGAAGCTTCGGTAAGCAGCAGTTTTATTAGGAATCCGACCTCTCTGAAAGACGAAATCTGTTCAATGGCCTTGGCACGGATTGCGTCGGATGGGGTCACTAACCCGCTTGACATTATACGGTATACCGGAGATCCAATGATGCCGGTAGCGGTAGGGATGATTGAAACGTACTGCGGTAGTATCCTTCTTGCCGGGGGCACTCAGATGTTGTCTGTTGCGGCCTTGGCAAAGGCAATGGGTACAATCCCTCCAGGTGTTGTAACGACAACTTATGTACGCGATGATCCCTCTGCAAACGTGGATCAAATCGCCATGAGGATCGGTGTGCCGATATATTATGTTGATCCGGGATTTGATACGCTCGGGCATGCAGGCCTTTCACGGTATTGTATTGGGGAAGTCAAGGAAGGGTTCGGTGCCGGTGGAGCGATGTGTCTTGCCCGGCTCATGGGGCATTCCGAAGAAACCATCCGTGAGCGGATACTTACATCAGTTACTGCCTGCAGCTAGCTGATCAGGCTTATAGGATTTCAGGAGAAAGTACAGAGTAATGCTTCCGATCTACGTGGTTAATAATTTCGGGCAGTTCAACCATCTCATCCACCGGGCATTGCGGGATCTCGATATCGATGTGGCCCTGATACCCAACTCCACTGCACCCGATGTAGTAAGGGAGAATTGTCGGGGGATCATTCTCGGGGGCGGTCCGGATATTGGACGTGCCGGAAATTGCAGTCAATATCTTGATCTGGGCATGCCGGTTCTTGGCATATGCCTCGGGCTTCACATCATTGCTCGCTGGTTCGGTGGAGATGTGCGTACTGGGCAGTCCGGTGGGTATGGGCCGGTCGAAATTGAGATCTGCGAGACCAACGAAATCCTTGACGGTTATCCTGAAAAGATCAATGTCTGGGCCTCTCATGCTGATGAGGTGATCCGGAAACCGGAAGAGTTCCGGCTCCTGGCAAAATCTTCTATCTGCAATCATGAGGCAATCGCCCTCCCAAAGAAACATATTTACGGACTCCAGTGGCACCCGGAAGTCAGTCACACGTTTGAGGGAAAACGTGTTTTTGAGAATTTCAACAGGATTATCCTTGATAACCCATAAACACTTTATTCTTCTCGATCCATCATTTTTATTACATCAATATTACATCAATTCATCAACCCATAGTAAACATCAGGTGGCGGATATTGTGATTATCGAACGAACTTGGGGAATCATATTTCTCTTATCGCTTGTAGCATCCATCATGATCAATCCGGTTGCAGCAGCTGATGCAATCAGCACTATATCTCAGGGAAACACGGTCTTCATCGGTGAGCAGGGTCTTGATATCACTGCGGCAATGAACGGGGATACCATCTTGGGATGGTTTGCATCCGGCAGTACTTCTTCAAATCCAGACTATACAATATCGGTACCAAGTCAGACGAACTTCTTTATATCCCCTTCTGATTTTGGATCCCGTACCGGTACCTGGTATCATATGTCATCGCTGGATAAAGCCAATGGTATTGCTTTTTCCGTAGCGGATCCCTCGCTTGAGATCCGTGTTGAGGATTCCACAGTGGGTGTCGATGTGACGAACAAATGGGTTTCAACGGATGATGATCTCCGGTTCCGGATCGATACAAATCTTGTTCAGATTAATTCGCGGGGAGTGTCGGTGCCCATTGCTATCAAGGTAGTGAGCCCCAATGGCGCGACACTTTCGGCACTCACAGATAAAAATGGTGCATCGACCTCTATTGATCCATATCAGATTAGCACGAGTCCTCAATACACCGGATCCATCTGGAGTACTAAGAACCGGGACATTTATCCAACAGGGACTTACTCTATCTGGGCAGAATGCAATGTCAACTCCATGAAGGATAATTATGGCCAAACCGGAAAAACAATCAGCAGTACGATCAGTCTTCTTAATCAGGATCAGAATCCATTGATTGGGAATAAGAATTATGTCACTAACCCCACCACGGCTATTGCAACAATAACAACGAAGGTACCGACCACATTCATTACTGCAACTCCGACAACACCCCCCCCTACTACGGTGGTAACCACAACCCCGATAACGGCCCCCCTAACTGAAACATTGCCCACGATTACGGAAACATCCGCTGCAATATCAACAACAATACCCACGACAACTAAATCCCCCGGTTTTGGATCAATCATTGTAATATTTGCCGGGATTGTCGGTGCGGTTCTTTATGCGAGGATGCGACAGGAATAAGGACTTCGCAACATTTTATTACAGGGATTTCCCAGTACGGTGCATGAATGTTATAACCACTGTGATAAAATCCCGGCATAGTGTTAGGCAATTTAAAACTGATTCTATCGATGAGCGGGTTATACGGGATGCGATCGAATGTGCAGCCTTGGCACCGACCGCACGCAATGTACAACCGTGGTTGTTCGGCGTGATCCGTGATAAGGAAATACTCAATAAAATCAGCATTTTGGCACCCAACGGAAAATTTATCGCAGACTGTACGGTCTGTTTTGCAGTCTTTTGCGAGAAGGAGGAGACCTATTACCTTGAAGATGGGTGTGCTGCAACGGAGAATCTCATCCTTGGATTGCAGGCTTATGGGATTGCATCATGCTGGGTTGCAGGTGATAAAAAAGACTATGCCGAGGCAGTTAGAATCCTACTCAATGTACCGAAGACCTATACTCTGATCTCTCTGGTCGCATCCGGAATTCCTGCAGAGATCACCATCGCCCCTAAAAAACCCTATAAAAAGATTCATTTTATTGAGCATTTCAAGAACGAATAATCGAGACTACCACATGTATCCATTTTTAAAAATGCTTGCCATCGTATCACTTATAATACACAATCCAGTTCCCGATATCTTATATTGTTATTCTCTTTTTCACGATCCCAATCCAAAACATGCTTTGCTTTTCCGCGAATTATCGATCATCCCCTCTGGTAATTATTAATCATTAGATACACCAGATCACTATTCATGAATCATGCGATCCTTCAGGTTGCTTTGGACCTTCTGGATTTGGACCGTGCATTACAGATCGCACGAGAAGCGGTTGATGGCGGGGCCGAGTGGATCGAGGCGGGAACGCCCCTCATCAAGAGCGAGGGTATGCATGCAGTCCGGTCTCTCAGGCAACATTTTCCCTCATGTGTTATTGTTGCGGATATGAAGGTTGCCGACACCGGGGCGCTTGAAGTGGAGATGGCCGCAAAAGCCGGTGCAGATATTATCTGTATCTTGGCGGATGCGGATGATTCAGTGATTGCAGAATCAATTCGGGCAGCACAATTGTATGGAGTACAGATCATGGCAGACCTGATCAACGTGGAGGATCCGGTGGCCCGGGCAAAGGATCTGGAAACTCTGGGTGTCCATATTATCTGCGCCCATGTGGGTATCGATCAGCAGATGATCGGTAAAGATTCCGTGGCTCTCTTGAGCATCTTATCCAATCAAACAACAGTCCCTCTCGCGGTAGCTGGGGGTCTTGATGCAGTTAGTGCCGGGGAAGCTGTCCGGTATGGTGCGGAGATCGTCATCGTTGGAGGAAATATCGTCCGTTCTGGTACTGTAACAGAATCTACCAGAAAGATCCGGGTTGGCATGAAGTCACTTTCACGGGAAGTAACGAAGAAAACGTCAAAGGATGAAGAAATACGTCAGATCCTTGCGCAGGTCTCTGCGCCTAATGTAACCGATGCGATGCACCGCAAAGGAGCGATGACCGGAATTATCTCGATATGTGGTAAGGTGAAACTCATCGGCAGGGCAGTCACGGTCCAGACTTTTGCCGGAGACTGGGCAAAGCCTGTCGAAGCAATCGATCGGGCCGGAAAAGGGGATGTGATCGTTATCAATAACGATGGTGCCGAACATGTTGCACCCTGGGGTGAACTTGCCACCCTGAGTTGTGTGAAGAAGGGAGTAGCCGGGGTCGTGATCGATGGTGCGGTACGGGATGTCGATGACATTCGGGCATTGAATTACCCGCTTTTTGCAAAGGCGACCGTACCCAATGCCGGGGAACCCAAGGGCATGGGAGAGATCAATGCGGAGATCCAGTGCTGTGGGCAATGGGTTCGTCCTAGGGACTGGATTATCGGTGATGAGAGCGGTGTTGTTGTCATCCCGTCCGAACGTGCTTACGAGATTGCCCGCAGAGCTCTTGAGATTCGGAAAAACGAGGAGCGAATTAGGGAGGAGATCTTTCGGGGAAGCACACTTGCAAAGATTGGACACTTGGATAAATGGGAGAAAAAATAATTTTTTTAGTGAAAGACTGATCTCTCGATAAGTGTTGCACCTGACTTCTGGATCCTTTTTATCGCATCCACAACTTGATCGACACGAAGGATGAGGACTGCCCCCTCTTTTCCGGAATATGCATAGGAATACTCAATGTTGATTCCTGCATCTCCTAGGATTTTTGCAACATCGTATAATCCCCCAGGTTGGTCCTTCATCTTGACTGCTATCACATCAGTAAAGGCAATATTAAATCCAATCGATTGCAGCTTGTCGTGGGCCTTCTGTGGGTGATCGACAAGTGCCCTGACAACACCAAAACCGTTTGCCTCGGCGATACTGAATGCAAGGATATTAACATTCTCCTCTCCCAGAGCATGGGCGATCGCTGCAAGGCGACCGGGTCTGTTTTCTGAAAACACCGAGATCTGTTTGATCACATATTTATTCGCGTCCATGTTACAACGACCTCCTATCTATAACTTTTTTTGATTTCCCCTCGAACCGCGGGAGTGAACCCGGTTCGACAAGTTCCACATCAACATTCACGTTCAGGGAATTCCTAAGACGGTGTTCGACATTCTGCCGTATTTGCATCAGATCATTGATCTTGTCGCTGAACGATCCCTTGGCAAGCTCGACCCGAACCAGCATGTCATCAAGAGCGCCTTTCCGGTCGATAATGATCTGGAAGTGCTGGCCCACTTCAGGGATCGTCATCAGTGTGTGTTCAACCTGCGATGGGAAGACATTGATGCCCCGGATGATCAGCATGTCATCGACCCGTCCTTGGATCCTTTGGATCCGCGGGTGCGTTCTGCCACAGGCACAGACTTCGTCATCCATGGATGCAATGTCACCGATACGATACCGTATCATGGGGAGAGCCTCCTTCTGAAGAATGGTTATGGTGACCTCTCCCCTCTCACCGGGTTCTACGGGCTCTTCGGTTTTTGGATCGATAATCTCGGTCAATGCAATATCTGACCAGACATGGAAACCATTCTGCTCAGTGCATTCAGTAAACATCGGGCCCGACAGTTCGCTGGTGCCATAGATATCGTACGCCTTGATGCCCAGCCAGTCTTCGATCCTGACTCGCATCTTCTCGGTCCACGGCTCGGCCCCGAGAATTGCGACGCGAAGCTGTGTGTCGTTCTTAATACTCACACCCATTTTCTCTGCTACCTCCCCAATATGGAGGAGGTAGGAGGGAGTACAGCAGATCCCCGTGGCGCCAAGATCCTGCATCAATTCGATCTGCCGTTCCGTGTTCCCGACGCTCGTCGGAAGGACGGTTGCACCAATCCGTTCGGCGCCATAGTGCAGCCCTAGACCTCCGGTAAAGAGGCCGTAGCCATAACTGACCTGGATAACATCGCCTCTCCCGAGGCCTGCGGAGGTCAGTCCCCGGGCAAGGGAGGTTGTCCAGATCTCCAGATCGTGCTGGGTATATCCGACAACTGTTGGTTTCCCGGTTGTCCCGCTTGAGACATGGTATCTTACAAGTTCGTCCTGCGCGGCTGTGAAGATCCGATCCGGGTAATTATCCCGCAGATCCCGCTTGAACATGAATGGGAGCTTGTGGACATCGGATAGTTCCCTGATATCGTCCGGGTGGACATTCTGTTCCTTCATACGGTCATGGTAAAACGGAGAGAAACTGTACAGCCGGTACACGAGACTCTTCAGCAGTTTGTACTGCATCTTCTGAAGATCTGCCTTGGGCATCACTTCCATTCGGGGATCCCATAACACCATTATATTCCCTCTCGACGATCGATTACTCTCTTGGCCTTCCCTTCGAACCGCGGCAGGGAACCCGGTTCAACGAGTTTGACGGTGGTTCGCAGCTCAAGGGCATCACGGAGTTCCTTGACTACTTTTTTCTGGAGACGGGCGAGATCGGCCAGTTCCCCGCTGAAGAATGCCCTGTTGATCTCCACTTCCACTGTCATCTCATCCAGATGATTGATTCTGTCGATATATACCATAAACTGATTGCCTACTTCAGGTATCTTCAGGAGTATATGTTCTATCTGGGAGGGGAATACATTGATGCCCCGGATGACCAGCATGTCATCACTCCTTCCTGTGATACGGGAGATCTTTTTACCTCTTCTGCACAGGCATCCGTCTTCCATTAGCATGGTGACATCTCCCGTGCGGTACCTGAGTAACGGCATTGCCTCTTTTACCAGCGGGGTAACAACGAGTTCACCTCGCTCGCCATCAGCAACCTGTTCCCCGGTCATAGGGTCGATGATCTCGACAAGATAGCTGTCATGCCAGATATGTAACCCGTTCCGTTCGGGACATTCAAACGCAACTCCGGGTCCAAACAGTTCGCTCATTCCATAGGAATCGTAAGCGGTTACACCTAAACGGCTCTCTAACGTTTTTCTCGTACTTTCAGACCAGGGTTCCGCTCCGAACAAACCCGTTTTAAGGCTGTTAAGTGACGTTCTCATCTCTTCAGCAACCTCGGAAAGGTGCATAGCATAACTGGGGGTGCAGTGGATAGTTGTAACACCGAAATCATTGATCATCTCAATCTGTCGCTTCGTGTTACCGGTAGCACTGGGAATGACCGTCATCCCGACCTTCTCAGCTCCGTAATGGAATCCGAGTCCTCCGGTGAACATTCCATAATTGACCATATTCTGAAAAACATCGTCATCAGTGACACCGACCATGGTCATATTCCGGGCTATCAAATCCGACCATGCTTCCAAATCGTTTCGGGTATACCCTACGACAGTCGGCTTCCCGGTTGTTCCTGATGTAGTGTGAATCCTGACAATCTGTTTCAAGGGAACGGCAAAAAATCCGAATGGGTAGCCATTCCTGAGATCCTGCTTTTTGGTAAAAGGGATCTTTGTAATACCATCAAGGGTTTTTATGGAGTCTGCTGCAAGTCCTGCTTTTTTAAACAGATCCCGGTAAAAAGGTACCTGTTGGACCTGATGAACAGTTCTTCTCAAACGTTTGAGCTGAACTGCTTTCAGATCGGCAGGGTTTAGTGTCTCTATGGTTTTATCCCAGAACATTTCGGGCACCTTGCTATGCTAGTGCATGACGCATATACTTATCTCGCCTGCTACAGTTTATAATCAACGGAGCCGATGGTGACAGGATTCTTCCTGAAGATAATAAAACGATGAGTTAATCTGCAGATTGATGGAAATACCTAGACAGTTCCAGTACCCGGTATTGGGGGAGGATCATGGTGAATGTCCCATGGTTATCAGTAAGTGGTTATGGTGCTTATATCAAGTCAACTCGGAATCACCTGATAATCCAGAAGAAACAAACGATAGAGCGTCACCATCTTGGTGATATCAGGCATCTTCTCATTGTGGGTGGACATATGATCAGTTCATCCACCATTTCACATCTTGTAAAAAACGGATGTTATATCACGTTTTTTGATTCAGATTGCACTCCTGTGGGTGTAATAAAACCCTACTGTGATCCCGGCATTGAACAGAAGGAATCAAGATCTCTGGAGTTCTCTTCGCAACAGCGGTTTGCTGTTGCTGTTGCCCAAGCCTCGATAAAATCACGGTTATTCGCCATTGAACAATTACAGGAATCTCAGAATAGTCATCTGTTTTATGAAGGTGAACGTGATGTCCTCTGGAAATCTCTTGAGGAACTTGAATACCTTATCAAATTAGATGAAATTCGCAGGCTGCACAAACTGACATCCGATATGTATTATGAAATAATATCTCGAAGTATCCCTCATGAGTTGGAATTCAGGAGAAGAACGATGCGTCCCCAGCGGGATCCTGTTAATGCAATGCTGTCATTTGGCTATGCACTTCTCTTTGGAAATTGCATGGTTGCATCGATAGGTGCTCATCTTAACCCGGATTCCGGCATGCTGCATATGGGGAAGGGGAGCCTTATTTACGATCTGATTGATCCTTTGAAAGCAACGATGGTGGACAATCCAGTACTTCGTGTTGCCCGTGAATCGCTCAAATCATCCGACTATGAAATGACAGATGATCGATGCATCCTTTCCGATGAATTATTGAATACCCTCATGACAGCCGTCTATCGTGCATTGGATGCAGATACGCTTAATGAGCAGGTGAGTACCTTTTCTACTTCTGTACGGCACGGGGAATCATTTAAAAGTCTGTACGGCAAGGAGGGTCACACTTGACAACAGAGAATCCTTCGAATGGCCGGGGAGTTACTGGATTGATTTTTACATTCCGGATTACTGCACGGGGGCATCCATAGATCATTGATAAGAATTTTTCAAGAATCATCGCCTCTCCAGAAGCCACAATCTGAACCCGGCCATCTTGCAGGTTCATTACAATTCCCGTCACATGCAAGTCTGAAGCAATTTTCCGAATGCATGCACGAAATCCTACATTCTGAACTCTACCGCTTATAAAAATCTCAATGCTCTGCATCATCCGATTCTCTGCATAATTTTTATCGCGAGACCCAGTTCATCGAATACGGAATCGCGTAATGATGCCTGACGGATATTAGTTGCTGCATCAATTGCATAGTCGAGATTCTCTTGGGCAGACTGCTCACACCCTGCCATATAAAATTTTAGTGCGATATCACACATAACATATGACCGACGCGAGAGCGGGCGGATAATCCTTGCTTCATCAAGAGAATTCTGGTACATTCTCCGTGATAGTTTTTCGTATCCTTTTCTTTTAAAAAAAATAGCAAGGTAACAGAAAACAACAGCTTCCTTTCCCCGATCAGTAATAGATCTAACGCCCCGTTCAAGACTACTGATCTGGTTTGACTGGATGCCGTCGCGTGATACCCTTTCAGCAAGATTTTTAATTTTTAAGTGGGTCGGCGTAACCTCATAGGAATCGGTGAAGCCTATGTTATGAAGGCGATCGATACGCTTTTCGTCATCATCAAGTGTTTTGAGAACCTGAATGGCACAGGACAATATTTTATTATCGTGACTAGACTTGTATATCCGAATATAGATATCGGCTATCTCAATCCTAACCGAATCTGCCACTGAGGGGATATTTATCTTTTTCGATAATCCTTCTGCTTTTTTTATAAGATCCAGTGCCATGGCAGCATCTGATCGTTGCATCGCATGCATGGCGATGATCGTGAGGATTGATGCACGTTCATATGGAGATGAGATGCGTTCCGAGGCCGACTCCATACTTGTCAACAATTTCCCTGATGATTCTGAATCAGGGGGTATCATCGAGAGTACTAAAATCATGGTGTTGATATATCCCACCGGATCGGAGATTTTCTCTGCAATTTCGTATGCGGTATGGAACCATTTTATATCCGGATATTTTATGTTCTGGTGGACAATAGCATGGACGAGCATATGCCGGACGTCCGCATTCTTGTCAGGTTCAACATCTTTCAAATGAGCGATTCCCTGTATGATATAATACTCGGTTACTTCAGGATCTACAGAACTGTAGGACGAAGCAAGATGAGATAAAACCAGTTCTTTCTGATACTCAAGGACGATATCGTCAAGGTGGTCTGCAACCATTTCAAGGAGTGTTCGTGCAAATGCAACATTTTGTAATTGAGTGAAAAGATCTGCTACATCGCATAACCCGATTAACCGGATATATGGGTCACTAATCATCTTTACAACACGGTGTAGCAACTGCAATACAGGAAGACTTCTCATCGCACGATCATTGTGGCGTATCAGATAGACCATTGATTCGTAGGGATCGGTAGATGTGGGATGAATAATCTCGGTATTCAGACTGGAAATGATACGGGACATCATCGCGTCCCGTTCGTAGGGATTTTCAATTTCCACGGAGAACATTGCAAGGGGAATAATATAATCCTGATTTCGGTGAGATTGTGAGTATGAAAGGATGACATCAATTATTCCGGCGATCTTAAGAGAGATCTGAGACGCTTTTATGTGTTGTTTTAATATTTCCAGACTCCTCTCGAAGGATGAGAACTGCAGGCTGTACTGATCAGGTGTGGATAATACGGGAATTTTTTCAATTGAGATACAACCGATCTTGACAAAACATTCTGCGATTCGTTCGAACAACTGCACTCTCAATGAGGGGTCATCGATATCCTGAGCAATCTGGCACGCAGCTTCCAATGCGTCAGTGGAATGGCGGTTTAAAGCATATTTTATAACCCCATCGATAATATTCGCCATTGCATAGGCAGCCAGTTTTTTCTCTAGGAGCGAATCACTCCAGATTTTCATCCGTAAAAGTAAATCAAGATCGCCCTGTTGTGCGGCGAGAGCTGATGCTTCATCAATGATACTGCTCAGTGCCGCTGAACGACTGATCTGACCATCAATTTCACATGTCAGTCCTACGGCCCTCTGAAGGAAGTCTCGGTTCTTGGTTTTTACTCCGATTTTGGCAATTTTTATAACAATATTTGATATCGCCCGTTCCTTGAGCTGTTGGTCACGGATGGACTCAGCGAATTTGATGAGGATCGCAGGATCATTGGAATCGAGAAAACCTCTATCTGCCAAGAGAGTAATACTCTCAAGGATGAGATGATCCTGCTTTGGATGGAGAAGGATGATGTTCCTTATCGACAGGATATGCGAATTCAGTTCTTCAAACGAATACCCCTTATTTACCTCGATGACCGTCCGGTAAATTGCCGTATTGACAATATCTTCTGGAATTTTTTTGAGAATATTTGCATGGATCAGGGGAATACAATCGTTCATTATACTGCTTTTTAATAACAGGACCAGGCATTCTGTATACGCGGCCGGGTTTTCCTGATCGGGATCGATTTTTCCAAATATTTCCAAAGCATTACTAAGGCTGCCTGATGCGAGCATGATTTGTGAGAATTGAAGGTAAATCCGGGAGAGTGCCCCCGAAGTACAATGAATGTTGAGAATAGGGCGTAGATCGGACAATACCTGCATATTATTGGTTTCTTTTGCCACTGAGATTCCCGCGCGGACTAGCTCCCGTAACGGGAACGGGTTGACACAGGATATGTGTTGCAGGAGGTCTATAGCGGTTTGAAGAAACCAGGGATCTCCTGAATGTTCGGATTTCTTCAGTAAGCCGATGATGACAGTCTCGGTGAGGGTACTATCCTCGCTGCATATGTGATCGAGCAGGGTGATAATCTGTTTTTTATCATGGATTCGTTCAAGCAGTTGTCCAAGGAGGGCGCTGACAATTTCCAGATAGGCGTCATGAGAGCAATGAGAAAACTTCTTTATAAATTTGAGACTATCTGTCATCTCATTACCGAAACTGGTTCTTGAACCCTTCTCGATAATTTCTAGGATACAATCCTGCCGCCTAATCTTCTGATGAATTGCAGTTGCAGCCTTGATACTGTTCATGTACAGAGTGCTGTCATTATCGAGAATTGCGACCGTGGCGAGCGCCTTCACCAGTTCGGCATGTAATATCGATCGTTTTGAGATATCCCCGATGTCTTCAATCAGATGGAGTGAAGAATAAATCAGATTCTTATCCCGTCGGGTAACCGCCCATACGATGAACAGAGGGATGATGTCGATCATCATTTCAGAACGATACTTTCTGAAACTGATGAGCTCCAGAATGTGCAGGCCCTGTTGGATCAATGTCGGATCGGACTCAGTTACTCCAGCTTCAATCAGATCCCTCGCAATTGATGCAAATACTTTGGACTGGCTACTCTTCTTCTCAATATTTTCTGACAGGGAAAATAATGTCTTGAGCCATTGATCATTTTTTGTTGTAATATATTTCCTGATGATATGCGGACAGGCCTCGTCAATCTCGCCATTCTGAAGTTCCTGAAGTGCCAGAAGAATCGACGGTCGGTTTGATTCGAGTGCCGTATCAATGATGATCCTGTTGATATCAAGGATCATATTCTTTCGTACACGTCTTGTCTCCTGTTCATGATCGATCATTTCAATTCGGGACTTAAGCAGGATCCAATCCTCAGAAGAGAGCATATTCTGAATCTTCTTACAGATTTCAAGGGATCGAACCATACATATCACAGGAATGGGAAGTATTGGGATTATCTGAATTTGACTGAATTGATTAATAAAGGTATCTGTGATGTAATCCTGAAATTTCCTCTAATTTAACTATAATACGTAATATTTAACGATATTTCAGTGATCTACTGTAAATATGGCCATGTTTTCAGAATACACTCTAAAAGGTTAAGCGGATTATATCTTTTTATGTGAAAATCATTTTTGGGACTTGATTATTCAGGATATTGGGAGATGAGATCAACAATTTCCTTGTTCAACTGCTGAGCCTGCTCACGGGTGTCAGAATCGATAATTATTCTGACTATCGGCTCTGTCCCGGAAGCTCTGACAAGGATCCATGAATCGTTTTTTTGGATTTTCACACCATCGGTTTCATCAATGATCTCTTGAGGGTACTTGGTTTTAATAAATTCAATAATACGCTCCCCATTGGGGGATGTAATCTTACTTTTAAGGATCACGCGGGGAGGGAGTTCGTTAATAAGTTCTGAAAGGGTTTTTTTAGTTGATGCAATAATCGAAACCATCACTGCAGCGGTCATTCCACCATCCCGGCAGAACTGGTGTTCAGGGTAGATTAACCCCCCATTCCCCTCCCCTCCAAATATTACCGGTTTTCCTTGTGCCAGAAACGATCGCATGGAACGAGCAACATAGATACTCCCTACCGGAGTATATTCTACCGTACAACTCTCCAGCTTCGCTACCGTTTCCACAATGAGTCCTGTACTGACCGGAGTAACGATCACGCCTTTCTTTTTCCGGCAGATATGGCGGGCAATCAGGGCAAATTGCTGGTTCTCTTCTACAAATTGTCCTTTCTCATCGATGAACACCGCCCGGTCCGCATCGCCATCGTGGGCCACTCCGAATGCAGCGCCGCTGCTGATAACCAAAGCCGCACAGTTTTCCAGACCCTCTGCCGATGGCTCCGGCAACCTGCCGGGAAATGTCCCATCCATCATTCCGTTGACCGTCAATACGCGGCATCCCAATTCTGTCAGGATCTTCGGGGTTGTAAGACATGCAGCACCCGACCCCGGATCAACGACAACGGTCATGTTTGTTCCAGGGGCATCGGGGAATTCACGGGTAATTCCCTGGATATACTGCTCTGTGAGTTCCGGGGACAGGATCTCAGTTCCCACACGATCCCAAGGCACGGTGGAAAACGAACGATCAAACACTCGTTGTTCCAGAAGGATAGTTTCCTCATCCCCCATCTCAGTCCCGTCTGGTTCGATGATCTTCACACCATTATATTCAGGTGGGTTGTGGGAGGCCGTTATCATCGCCCCGCCGTCAAATTTTTCCTTAACAATGAACTGGAGCGCCGGTGTAGGGAGAATTCCACAGTCCGTCACGGTACAACCTGTTGACAGAAGCCCTGCTTTCAATGCTTTAATCAGCATCTCTCCGGAGGTGCGGGTATCCCTCCCGACGACGATCCGCCCGTTGCGCATGGATCCCAGTGCCTGACCTATCGCGAGCACCAGATCCGGAGTGAGATCCTTCCCGACAACACCCCGGACGCCATTCGTTCCAAACAGCCGTTTCTGCATCTTTTTTATTGCCATGGTCTCTTCCGGTTATCATTAATTACATGGGTATTCGTCAAACTGATCAAGCGCCCGAATAACATCTTCTATAGTAGGATTTGAGAGGACGCAGCGATCGATTTCAAGATTGCCTATGACGATCTTTGCAAAAGATCTCTGTTTATATCCTTCAATAATGACAAAACGAATTCCGCTTTCAGCATACTGATTTAGGACAGTATCGAGATCAGTACTGTGTACGGTGGAGACAGTTTTGTGCGCATCAATTCCTGTAGATATATCCGCCCCAGCCTCATAAAAAAGGGTTGTGTCCTTTCCTTCGTCCAGATGAAATTCATGATCCCCCAGATGCTTGACTACGCCAACAGGGCCAAGTTTTCTTAGTTCGGGGATAAGTTTCCGGATGAATGTTGTCTTGCCGGAATTTGATCTCCCGGAGACTTGGATGATCTTCATGAACCTGCACCCCCGTTCCCCGTATTGCTGTCTTTCGAAACGGGGGGATGGAATATCATATCGGATTCAGACTGAGTGATTGTCTGCGGGGGCGGGATTTCTGGTACGGGTTGTTCGTCGCTATTCCCTTCAGTAAATTGTTCTGCCGGTTCACGAAGTAATGGCATCGTCGGAGGTTTGATGGACGGTGATGACTTACCCTCGTCAGAACCCCCAGATTTGTCGGTTTCTTCGATGCGGGACTGGAGAATCGTCTTTGCAGCTTCCCCGACACTCCGCATTACATTGGTGATCCGGTCCTCGATATCGATTTCTTCATCAATATCCAGTGTCGTTCCTTCCACTTCAAGGAGAAATCGCGAGACCTCGCTGGCTTCAAAAAGGAGATCATCCAGTTCGTCCGTAGTAAAAAATCCACACATAGCGCCATAAAAAAAAGTAGCACTTGCTTTGCGGACCTTTCTCTTGAATGAATTCCGTGCTTGGTTGACTGCCTGGGGGGTATAGGTGTCTTCCATAAATGGGACAAGTTCCGGGAGGTGCTTTCCGATAAATGTCATTTCTGCGCCCCCCGATGTCCGGAAATCCGTGCACAACCGGGCTAACGCCCATTCGCGGGCGGTGATGTAGGTTCGTTTCCGTAAGAACTGATTGACCTTACGGTATGTTGCCCCATCGACTTTTTTAAATTTTTTATATTTGTTGATCTCCTGCTGGATATCTGCTTCGTCCACTAGTATGCCTCCGGACACCTTGGTGTTCATTATCTTGCTTTCTGGGTAGATTGTGCGATTAATGTATAGCAGTATGTGGTTTATTGTTTATAAAATAACGATAAATTTCGTCGTATTTTGATTTTTACCTGAAAAATGAAAGAACAAAAAGTGATTTGATTTAACCAAAAGACTGAAGAAATATATCTATCTGAGTTTTTAGCTTTCGGGAGTGTGTTCACCCATGATATCCCGGATATAGTGTTTCATCCTGGATCGGGGGGAGATCTCCTCATGGGGGGGATATGTGTTTTTTTCCTGTTTGATGGTTTGTGTACCTCCCGGATTCTTATGCGGGACTTTGGTACTTTTTTGTTGCGTGGATTGTGCATTGCTGTTGTTGGTAATAAAGTCATCAAGCGCCGCGCGGGGTATTCTCCAGGCACGGTAGGATATTTTTATGCCCTGTAACCTGCCGGAACGAAGCCAGAGGTGGACCGTTTTCTGGTGAACGCCCAGTATTTCCGCAACCTGGCGGGGGTTCAGCATCTGCATATCTTCAGCCATAGTCAATCATTACCAATGGTTCCCTTTCTTTATATTTTTCATCATTGGGTGGGCTGGATTTTTATCATCATGATCTGTATTCAAATGTGCCCAGTTGAGGTAACCTCTCAATTCTCTTTTTTGTAGATTATCCGGCGGGTAATTGTCATTATAAGATTCACCTCATTGGGAAGCGCCATATGGGTTAGAGCTATCAAATAAGTTCATACGTTTTTTCATATAATCTGCGCTCTTTTGTATAGCAACATACGGTTCATTCACTATCTGAACATGATTGGCGATCTTAAAAAAAATTTCCTCAAATTGCAGTCATTTTTTAAAAATCGCTGTAATTCTTAGGATAATTCCAGTCAGGGTCTGAACCTTACAATTTGAAATCCCGCGTTTTTTACAAACATGGCCGGTTCTTTTTAAGAGATTTTTGTTGTTTTCCCGCCCCGTCAGGATCAATAAATCCTGCTCGTGTAACATCTATAGTCCAGCCAATTGTCACTGAAGGGAGGTGTTGACATGACTTTTGTCTCATTGTTTCTTTTCAAGTAATTGGAAACGATATAACCAAAAATTTTTCGTGGTTTGGGGCACGTGGCGAGGTATCCTGCAGCTTCAAGGGATGAGCCTGCGATCAAATGCCTTCTGTTTTCTCCGTGAAAAAATTGGCTGAATTGCATCGATCTCATTTTCCCAGAATTGTACTCCCTGGAATTATGGGATAGACGTGATTATTACCCGGTTCAGGAATTTTAACCGGTTTGATTTATTCATACCGAAAATCCGGGTCCGATACAGCGGATCAGTTTTACGATCTGGTGACAGTGTCGCTCTCACAAGTTGGCGAACAATCGTTACCTTGCGACAAATCTCCGACGGTAAACTGCGATAGCGGGCTCCGGTTGGCTTTTTTGATGAGCGTAGGACAAAATACTGTGAAAATGGCTCTTTGTTTCCACTATGAGATCATCAACGTAATGGGAACCTGAAAGGGCATCTTTTATTGATAAAAATATTACCGGAATGTTCCAAGAGACCACGTCCTTGATTATAGCAGTATGTGCACTGAGAATTACCCGGGATTGGAAAAAATATTCGAAGGTATCTGTGTATATGGAAATGAGGTGTTCGCAATTTTATTTTACAGCCTGAATCAGGACAATCTCGTGATAATATCGTTTTCCCTTCATCTATCGGGTAGATCGGCATGAATACGATTAAATCCCTGGATCCAAGGTGCGGATAGTACCGGGTTCCCAGAACTCACTTCTCATCCTGTAGCGCTGATGTGTGTGAGATTGGTTTGGGTTGTGGAAGGATCCTTCTTTTGAGAATTGCCAGTTTATTTACGGGAGATAATGACTGCATCTTGTTTGTTAATCTTGACCGTTCTGGGATCAGGGTAATAGTAAACTAAGATCGCTCCATTATTCATGCTCCGATCAAAAATTCGGGATTGCGCAGAATAGGTAAACACTCTTCTGTTAACTTTGCGCAGAAAATCGCGGTTGTCGTCGATTTTTGCATGGACGCGAGGAGGAATATTCTCATGTCCAAGCATCACGTTTTCACGGATGAAGTATACTGGGCTCTTGTCGAACTGAAAGACCGGGGCGAGTATATCTCAATCGATGAAGCGATACGGCCTTTGCTTGGGATGCCTCCGGGGTGCGATCATCCGCACCTGAGAAGTTACGAGGAGCGTCTCAACGATGGAATCTGCTTCAAAACAGAAGGTGTCCGGGGCAACAGGCGAATGTGCCCCGCGGTATAGACCCGCAGACAACAATGCGCCCGCGGAGGAGAAAAAATTATTCTTCCGACTGGCAGAAGGCGGGAAGAGGGTTGAAGTACCGGCAAACCTCTGTCGGATTATCCCCCGCCAGGGAAAAGACGGGATGTCCTTCTATACGGAGGTCCAGTACCTTGTGGGCGGGGTCTGGAAACAAGCGTTTACAACCCCGTTCGCGTTTGAAATCGCCCGGCTCCAGGGGGCGTTCTGAATGGGTGGAAGTTGCCCCTGCTCAGATCACGACAATGCCAAAGGGCGGAAGAGGAACGACTCCTCTGTGGCTGTGAGTGTCGAGGACAAAAACAGGCTGATTGAAGAAGCCGCAGCTGCAGGTATGGATGTCAAAAAATACCTGGCAAAAATTCTGCGCGAGCACTGGGGGGAATCCTGATGGAGACAATTTCACTCTCCCAGGCCCTGCCCCAGGACCCGGGCCGCGAGGACCTCGCGGAAGGGCTCAGCTTTGCCATCACGGCAATTCATATCGAGCCCCGGTCCGGAAAGGGCAAGACCTGGGAAACTGCCGCGATCAATGGCCTGGCTCTGCCAGACCTGGATAAAGAGGTCAAGTACAAGACCTCGTCCGGTCCGGTGGTCAAACAGCTTAAGGACCTGCTCGTGTGCGCCTGCTTCGCGGATGGAGCAACCAAAAAACCGGTACGAGTCCACGTATCCGGCCGGGATGGCCAGAATGGCCGGTACCTTATCCTGGAGGACGCATGAGGGGGGGATCTGGGCGGGCTAAGTACTCTTGCCCCAGCCACACCTTACGGAACCGGAGGCAATCTCTGGTTAAGCGGGGAAAAGCATCGTGGCTCCCCCCCAAATACCGTCCGTTGTCTGAATTGCCCGATCTATCGGTATAAATCAGACATGCACGTCTCCCAAACCGCCCTGCTCCGGGAGTCCTTCGGCCTGCGACCGCTGCCGGCCCCTCTCCCAGAATCCCCCCCGCCCGAAGCGACCCCTTGCGGAGCTGCGGGTCGCGGAGGGGAGGGGGCTGGGGGGCACTCCTATCCCAATTCCCCCTTCCCCCATAAGGGGGAGGGGGTTAGGGGGTCGGGGGCGTTATCATCATGGGATCCCGGTGTTTTCCGTCCGGAGGGGCCGGTGTCCTGCTATAGCAGGGAGATATTTTTCGGCGAGCTTAAGGCCCTCCCGGTCTCCGCGAAGCCTGGGGGTGGGTTCAAGAAACCGGAATGCGGCCGCTGGGTCCGGAAACTCCGGTCCGGAAACCAGGTCCGGGACATCTATCACAACTGCGGAGCGCTCAGCTGTCCGGTCTGCATGCCTGGGGTAATCACTGAAAAAGGCCGGGACGTTCAGTCACGTTTCGACCTCTACGAGCAGGCAAAAATCGTGGAAAATGCGGTTCTCGTCCCGGGTGAACGACGAGGGGTCACGCCGCGACAGTTCATTTTCACGATCTCACCTGCTCACCAGGCTGAGCTCGTCGCGCGCGTGTGGAGAAAGGCCGGGCGCTGGGATGATGGTTTATTCCTGGAATACGTACGTGAGGAATTTAACCAGGGCTTAAAAATTTCAGGGCTTATCGGGGGTTTTTCTGTATACCACGATGCCCGGGTGCGCCATCCGGATACCGGTACGACCGGATCCAGGGCGAAACACCTTATCATTATGGAAGCCAAAAGCACGGGTTTTTTGAAGGACGAAGACCCGGCATGGAAGATGTATGATTATATCAGGACGCGGGAAAAACCGTGGGAATACTATTATTTCTCACCGCATTTCCATGTAATAGCGTTTGGAAAGGCTATAGATGCGTCAGAATTTGAAAGGCTTTTACCGGGGTGGACCTACCATAACAAAGGCCCTGCGAAAAACCCCGGGGGCCTCGCGCGATACCTTATTTCTCACATGGCTATTATCGACGATAAGAAGGCTTGTTCTTGGTTTGGTAGGCTTTCATCGAAAACCCTTGGAAAAACCGAATTACGAACCTATGATCGGGTTGAAATTTGCCAGGAAACGGGGCAGCCTTGGATCGTGGAAAAAAGCGTAATTCCTGAAGAAGAAGGGAGGGAATATAGGGTTTCCGTAACTGAATGGCAAGGTTTTTTCCGAAAACGGGAACGAAAACGTATCCAATGCCAACCGTTCTCGATAGATCTAATGAAAAAATATGCTCTTGATGATTGGCCATCGGTGAAGTTTGAGGAGCCAAAACCGTTAAAATTCCCGGGTTCAAAACGCCGGGCCGGCCCTCTAGGCTTATATGAAAAAGGTATTCTGGCGATGGCAAAATACTGCGACGAGTTCGGACGTTTATAACGATTTGCATATATTTTGAAGAAGGTTTTATTACTGCAAAGCATAACATAACGTATGCCACGCAAAAAGGTTATCGGCAAGTGCCGCGAGTGCGGTGAGGAAAAACCTCTTTTCGACGTGAAAAACAATCTCTGTGGATCGTGTGCTGGGAAGCGAGGGGGCGGTCGCCCGAAAGCCTTGAATCCCAAAAAAAAACCTGCAGCTGTGAGCTCGGGCAATATCCCTCCTGCGGATTCGAGCCCTGCAAAATCGGGGACCTCGAATTCTGCGGGTTCTTCAGCGGGCACTAACAGCGGTGAAAAATACCTCTGTGAAGCCTGCGGAAAAGAACTCCGGTACGGGCAGCGGAAATGCTCGTGCGGGGTGTGGGCGGACTGGAGGGGCACAGCTGTAGAGCAGGATGAGGACCTGGTCCTCTGTCCGGAGTGTGGGGCGATCTGCGGGCATGTTGGAACCGCCGAGGTCTGTCCGCACTGTAATTTCTCGGGGTGACGTCATCATGGTAAAGGTGGTTCATGGGGGGCCGGCACCTGGTCCGGACATCATCACGGCAAGGGACTTCCTCCCGCAGGCCCCGGGCGTTGCGCTCGCACCAGTCCAGGGCGCTCCGCCGACCGCACTAGCCGGGGCACAAAATGCCGTTAATGAAATTGACAAATGGATCAACATCGCCGATAAGGGAATTACGATGCTTGGCCGGGTAGACAGCATCCTTTCCAGGGTGCAAGGTATCCAGGGCCAACGGGGACAGGTGCAGCAGCCCCCGCCGGCACGTGAAAGTGCGGTAATCATGCCGGACATCCCAGCACGGATAAACTCGGACCCGGTCCAGCCTCCGGCCGAGCCGATCGCGGCCGCGGTCCAGGTAGCCCAAGGACCGGCAGCACCTCCCGCGATCGACGTCGAAAGCCTCATACAGATAATGACCGTGATAGACAACCTGCAACCCGGTGTTTCGGTCGCTGAGCTGAGGGACGCGATCGCGCGGAACCCGGACCAGGTATCCCGGCTTCTGGCGGCGTATGGGGGCGTAAAGAAATGACGGTCCCGTTGTTTTCGGTCATCGTCGTAACTTTTGGGATTGGTTTTTGTTTTGGCTGGTTTGGGCTTTGGGCCTGTCAAAAGAGGGTGGAACGTTTTGCCAACCAATACCTCTGAGCGCGTGGGCGTTGTGGGCCTTCCTGGCATGGGAAAAACAGTCTGGTGCCAGGAATACGCGAAAACCTACATGGCCCGGCGGGAGGGAATTTTGGTTATTGACCCGATTAAGAGTTTCAAAATTCCCCAGGCTACGATATACCATGTTCAGGATCGGACCTGCGGGACAGATGAAGTCGAAAACGTTCTGAAACGTTTGTGCGTGGACCCGCACCGGCAGGAAAAACCTTTGGCGAAACGGTACCGGCTTGCTATCCTGGATGAATGCAGCCGGTACTACCCGCACGGCCAGCCGCTCCCGGAACAAATCGGATATATCAACGATTTCAACCGACACATGGACCTTTCCCTGGTGTGGGCGGCCCGGCGCATTGTCCAGGTAAACGTGGATCTCGCCGAGCTCGTACACCGGATGATCGTTTTTTCCCAGCGGGGCGTCAATGACCTGAAGCGTCTAAACGATATCCAGGCAGGTTTTGGTGATATGGTCGAACGCTTGAAGTCTCATGAATACGTAGAATTAACGTTAGATCGTGAATTAATCCATCATAAACCTTTGAAACGCTGAACGCTCTAAACCTACGTAATATCTTTTTGATAAATATTATTGGGGCATGGCAATACTTGGCCAGACAGTAACCAAGTCTGCCCCGAATTATCTGACAATGCTCGGGGCCGGCGCGGTGAAGTATGCGGAGGAGTCTATCCTTGCGAAGACCCCCGTTGGAAACGGCACGCTCGTTTCCGGAGCTGTAAAACTCGGTATCGGATATGCAGCACACCACTTTGTCGGCGGTAATCAGCTGGGGGACATGGTGTCCCTGGGATTCACCGTGGACGGCGTGGAAGACGTCCTCGTATCGGTTCTCGGAGGTAACGCCCTCGGCGGTATCTTTGGTGGTGCGACTGCAAGCGCGGAGAACTGGTGATCATCATGGCACAGACAATGCTTAAAGGCACCTGGCGCCTGGTCCACCGGGACAACCGCGACAACAACCTGGGTGAAATTCTCGAGATCACGCACCAGGCTTTCGGCGGCGTGACCGGGACCCCGCAGAGCGACCCGCAGAAGCTTCCGAAAGTCAAGAAGACGACTCGGACCCTCTACCAAGACGACAAACTGGTGGTCATGTTCAAGCCCTCGACCACCACCACGGAGGCCGCGACCAGTTCCGCAGCTGCGAATATGGTTCAGATCCCGGTGACCATCAAGAACCTCCGCAGCGGGTTTGTCTACGAATCCTACCTGACGGAAGGAGACTTCACGGACAAGCGCGCGCACGCGAACTCCCAGCCGTGGACGGCCGGCACATGGTACGATTGCTGGTCTCTGACGGTTGGCGCTCAGCTGGCAATCAGGATCGGGCACAACCTCCAGGATGTCCGCGTGGACTCAGCGCTCAACCTCCAGAAAGACGTTACGACCTCGTGAGGGAGTTCATCATGAACTCTCCTCTTGAGGTGGTGAGGGCGCGAAGCCTGAGGGGCGGAGTAAAACGATCGTTTACGCCGGCATTGGCAGCCGGGGCTATGGTACAATACACTCGTGACCATGAAAAAATCCGGGGGGTATTGCAGGACTATCATGAGTTCAATGCGATCTACGTTATCAACAATTCTGATGCCCTGGTCGCCGTTGACCTTGATTTCTGTCCTGAAAAACGCCAGTATTACCCAGCCCATACTATGCTCGGAGATGACCAGCTGCAATACCTGGAATTCCAGGTTGTGAACCTGGAATCGGCTACGGCAGTGACGGAAGGTCAGCTGATCGTGACAGCAATCAACGAACGGCCCCTGGCACGGGAGGTGCGGTAACATGGTCGTACCTCTCCTGCCCTTGGTAGCAGCTGGAGCGATCGGTGCCGGGGGCACGGCCCTGGGGGGTATCGTGGCGGGTCTCACGAAAAAAGAGGCCAGTATCACTACGAACACGACCAGGACCTCCCAGGATGTGTATCACGCTCCTTACGAGACGTATGCCCCCACGATTCAGTACGCCCCGCAGTCCTCATACGCCTACCAGGGTGCAACCACGATCATCAACTCTCCCGGCGCTTCGACCACTTCCAAGCTCGCACAGAGCGCCGCGAGTTCTCCCAACCAGACTGCGACCTATGACCTCCCGCAGTCATACACCCCGACAGCGAAGACGGATAACAGTCAGTCTTCAGGACTTCAGGGCGTTGACTTCACAATGCTGGCGATCATCGGGGCCGTGGCGGTCATCGGATACGCGCTCCTCCGGAAGTGATGTGGATGTATCGCCAGAAAAACAACGATCGCACGCTCCTCCTCATGGGGGGGCTTGCGGCCGCGGCCGCGCTGCTTTACATGAACAAGTCTTCTGTGGATAGCCTCATCGGGGGAAGCAGCGGCGGATCTGACCTTGGACTATACGGAGGGGGTTCCCCCACGTATGGGACCACACCGGTTACGGAATCGACAGCGCCGATTATCTACCAGATCCCGGCTGAAGGGGGAGTAACATTCCCCCAGGCTTCAACGTTTGATTTGGCCGGGCTTCTGGCGCTCCTGGGAGCAGGTCAACAGGTACAGGCGAATCAGGAGGGCGTAACGAAAAAAGAGGCTGCGGTGTCTTCTATGGCCCTTGATGCAGGGGACACCTACATCAACTCTGATACCGGGGAGCGGACCACGATTAAAAAACCGTTCCTCTCTGCAACGGCAACGAAAAGCAGCGTACCGGTGGCCGCTGACGATCCTGGAGTTCTGGAGGCACTCCAGAATCTCCTTTTTCCGACCGTTTCAACAGTGGTCCCCGGCGCGGGTGCCGTTGTGGGCGGCGTTGTGGGCGGGATGCTGGGGGGATTTTCCCTGGCGTCCATGCTCGGACTCGGAAACAACCTGGATGCAACTTCCAAGAAGGTGGCGACTACCCAGGCTGCGCAGACCAACCCGATCGGAACCGGTGTTAATTCCCTGGCTGGCAGCACCCAGGTAAACGCGGCGCTGGGATACTCAGGACAGTATGTCCGGGACCCGGCTACAGGCCTGCTGGCATGGAACGCAAACAATCCGGCCAGCGCCAACAGCGAGCTCGGAGGTTTCGGCCTCTCCCGCGACCCGAAGACCGGGGAGGTTACGGCGTATCAGAGGGATGTTTATATTTCAACGCCTTCAGGGACTGTATACAATCCCGTGACGAAATCTGGAAATCCTCAGACAGTAGCGGATGTTCAACAGGCGACATTTACGCATAATGCCCCGCTAACTGATGCTGAAACCAAAAAAACCGCAGCATTACTCGGTCTGACATCTCAGGATACAGGATATAAGGCCCCGTTCGTTACGGCATCTGTGACGAAAAAAACGAGCAGTTCCGGAGATTCAGGGTATAAAGCCCCGTTCGTTACGGCATCTGTGACGAAAAAAACAAGCTCCAGTTCATCCTCGTCTTCGAAATCATCAGGGAGTGGATCTAGTGGACGGGGATATGGGGGTCGGAATTAATGAACGGCGCGTCAATCCCTCAAACATCGGTGAAACTCTCGAAGGTTGTCGTTGATGGTGATTTTGACCTGGGCGGGCACAAAATCATCAACGGAACTTTTGAATCCTCACTGCCGCCACTGCCGGCCTACAAGGCCGGAACCACGCTGACGCTGCTGAACGACCCGACAGTGCGCACGTATCAGTCGTATTTTGACACGCACGCGTACCGGGACAACGCACAGCTGGTCCTGGGATTCCCGGCAACGATTAAACGCGGGTCCGTCGTGACGGTGACATTCCAGGCTAAACGATCGGCAGAGGGCGGAACGGTGGAGTGCAACATACTCCGCACCAGCGCTACAACGGAGAACTGCCGCGGGCCTCAACTGTGTACGATCACATCGGATTCATACGTCGAAAAGACCTTTTCCTTGGTCCTTGAGACGTGCCCGATGAAATTGATGTTCCCGGGTGTAACCGGGGCGAACTGTACGGTGTCCATCAAGGATCTGACGGTGAAAGCAGACCCGGATACGGCAGGGACCGGGGTTTGGGGGGTAGTCGCATGAGCGATATCCTCGAACTCGCGGGTCTTCTGACCCCACTGTACCTGTTCTGCGGGTATTTCGTCATCCGAACCGAACACCGCCTGACAACTCTCGAAACGCACTGTAAAGACACGCACGGAGGTGCTGAAAACAATGTTCGAACCGGGTAAACCCTGGTATGAGTTGGACCCGACGGAGGTTCATGCGATCGGGTATGCCCTGATTGGCATGAAAGACGGGCTCAACCCGTTGAAACGGAAACCGGCCCTGGAATACAACCAGATCGATTCCCTGCCGATTTCCCCGGAATGGAAATCAGACCTGAAACTGAAATACCACTACTACTATTTCACTTACGAGGCCCCCGAGATTGCGGGATACCTGTTCAGCCTGGCAGTAGGTGCGTATTTCGCCCTGAAAACTATCGGAGTGATGTAACAATGCCAGTATCGAAAGAATTTCAGAGACTCGATGACGAACGCCGGGCAATCCAGGCGCGGATCAATGCCCGGGGAATCCTGCATAAGAAGGCGGACAAACTGCCGTTTGATAAGGTGATTGAATTGCAGAACCTGGTCCGCGGGTTCGATGTCCACGACGACGCCGAACGGTATGTGGAGATCCAGGACCTGCAATGGGAGATGTGGGGGGTGCATATCAAAACCACGGGCCACCGGGCGGACCATAATCTTCCAGAATGATTTTTCCCATTTTTTGTATAGCATTATTTGGTTTACTTCCTCTGTAGGGAAAATATATCATTTCCCCGGCCGGATGGGATTTTATGAATGGTGGGAAGGTATTATGGTACGGCATACTTGCGGTTCTGGTTATTGTCGCCGGGATTGATGCCGGATACGTGCTCCTTTTTGGTTTGCCCGGTCATCAGGATCCCGCAGCCCCAGCTGCCCCCCAGGTCCTCGCGGACTCGACCATGGCCGCGATCGCGGTCACGCCAACTGAAACCCCCGCCCAGCATTCCATTTACATGTATTCAACAGCACGGGGATATCGGTACCATGAGGAAGGGTTTGTTTGCACAGAGGACCAATCTGGAATTACCTACCTTTCGAATTCTGATGGACTTGTGGGGATAATCTGTGAAACAGGGTATGTCCCTGACCCACCCTCATCTGCGCAACATTCCATTTACATGTATTCAACAGCACGGGGCTATCAGTTCCATGATGCGGGGTTTGTTTGCACAGACAATGCAGGAAAAACATATGTTTATCGTGCGAATGGAGACCTTCTTGGCATCTGGTGCGAATGGTGATCCCGGACCTTCATAGATTGCACCGGGCGGCGTTTTTCATATGCGATAGGGGTATCGTATCCCCAAACTGAAAAAAACCCTGTTTTTGGACCAATGGTTTTATGTCCCGGTCCGGATAAAAGAACAATAGCGCACGACCAGCATAGCGCCAGGGTAGCTCCCTGTTCTCTTTGCACCCGCGAAGGCCTCGTGGGAAAGTCGCTGTGCTGGAAGTGTTGCAACAGTGTTCTGCAAAAATCGGACAATTCAGCGAGGCGCAATCGAAAATTCAAGACTTCGCAGAATAGGTATTCTACGAAAACCTTTATTTATTTGAGATATGATAGAATAGAGCATGGAAAGCGGGTATTTCTCGGAGTGGCTGAAAAGCTACCGGAACTACCTTCGCATGCGTAACTATTCTCCCCGTACGCTTGAGAGCTATGCACAGGTTATCAAGCATTTCGGGTACTATGTCTGGCTCCGGCGCAATACCGATATGACCAAACTGGTATTCTACTGGAAGGACTTTGAGAAAGCCCGTCTTGATACTTCGGTTGAGGTGACCCCGGTGATGGTCAATGACTTCCTCTCTTTTGTATCCACGATGCAGACCTACAAGCCCAAGACCTTCCACCGCATCATCTCAACGCTCAGCTCGTTTTACCGCTATCTCTATACGCAGGGGACCGTGGGAACGAACCCCCTGACGGGGATCGATCGCCCGCGGATCAAACAGCAGGAGATCAAATATCTCAAGCACAACCAGGTGCTCCGCCTCATCGATTCTATCGAGGATCAGCGCGACAAACTGATCGTCCGGACAATTTATGCCACGGGCGTGCGGGTTTCCGAACTCTGCAACATCAACATTGAGGATATCGACTTCGATGAGCATACTATCAAAATCCGGGGAAAGGGGGACAAGACTCGCCTTGTTTTTGTCGATCAGGACACTCTTGACGAGATCCTGAGGTTTATCGGGAACCGTATCGTAGGGCCGCTCTTTATCGGGCAGCAGGGCAAGCATATCTCGTCGCGGGCAATCCAGCATATCTTCAAGCATTACGCCCCTGCGGGTATCACGCCCCATAAAATCCGGCACAGCTATGCCAGCGAGTTGTACCGTCGCTCGAAGAACCTGCGCGTGGTTCAGGAAAATCTGGGCCACACATCCATCAAGACAACCGAGATCTACCTCCACACGGACATTGACGAACGCCGCCAGGTATACCAGCAATACTTCCCCCTCTCGGAATCTCACGAGAGAGCCTAATTTTTTTCTCCCCTGATATAAACCTTATAATGCTATACATAAACTGTTGCGATCAGATCCGGGTTTTTTGTTTTTTTTGCATTTTCGATGTGCGGGGGCACACAGCTCTTTTCATCGTCTGGGGGCAGTGATGGAATTCCTGGCGATTCCCCGGTTTTTCCTTCTGCAACTTAAGCCGATTCTGGAATTTTGTGGATCTTCTTCGATAGAAGCAGATTTTTTCTGGCGGACCTTTGTGTCCGCTCTGCATGAATCAAGACCTTACCATCTGTCCGTATCATTCCCCATGGGGAATCATCGCGTCGGGAGCCGGTGGGGAACGGGTGGGCTGAATGGCTCGCGATGGGGTGCTTGAGGTTGCGCGGGCGCATCGTTTTATAAAAACCGGATTACGAAAAATTATCGGAATTTCTCCATTTTATGTATGCATCAGAAGAAAAACCGGCATGTCTCAGAATTTTCAGATTTCAAATCTCTCTCTATAATTGTAACATGTAATTTATTTTTTTGATCGAAGTACTTTTTCTCATGGCCGTCCCTCCCGATCTTTCTGGAAAATTAATAATCCGAATAATTCCAATTGATCACAAACGCCGGATGAATTTCTGATTAAATCAAAATTTTTGTTTTCGAATGGTATACCGTACCATTGCTGGTGCCAATTTCTTTTTGAGACCGTGGGGCCCGGTGTTACTTGAAATTTATATTTTCCTCAGGAAATTTGATTGAATTTAAAAAAATATCTTGGTATCATCGGTAAAATCCGGGATTTACAATTATTTGAAAAATGTGGAACTCCAATTGTCCGATGTAATTATCAGGAAATTTAGTGAAATCCATTGTTTTCTTAAAGATCCCGAATCTGTCCATCAGGAATGCACGTTCTTGACTGATTTCGTATTGGTGTTCCGGCCCACAATTGGATTTGAAAATCAAATTATCCTATTACGAATGAAAATGTACATTTAAAAAAATGAAAATCCAATCTCCGAAGGAAATATTACAATGTTTCAAATTCAGATTTGAACGGGGCCCGGATGGCACCATAGCAGCCGTTGACCGTCTCCCGCGTACCCATCGCCAATTGGAGCCCGATTGGGTGACACCACAATTCTTTTCTGCCTGCCCCGCCGACATACTCCGGGATACCATGCCCCGGGTACAGAAACGCAAATACGAAAAGATTGACGAAGCAGAGATCGCGCTCGTCACCCAGTGCAATGACAGCCATGAATTTTACGAGAAATACCGCGAGACATTCCCCACCCGGAAGAAAGGCATCGACAGCATCAGCAAGATCTGGAAACGGCGCAGCGAGTTCATAAAAAAACAGGGCGGTCTCCCCGACCAGGAACCGGGCACCGTATCGAACCAGGAACTCATATCCATGCTCACCGCCCAGAACAAGATCCTGTCCGACATGACCGGCCTCATGAAGGAACAGCTTAAGGTAAGCAGGGATATCCTGTCAAGTCTCCAGCGCCCGGATGCAAAACCTGCACCCGCCCCCCGCCAGCCTGAGACCGTAAAACACGATCAGCCCCGGCACGAACCGCCCCGGGCTCCGGAAACAAAGGAGCCGGCCCGGAAGCCGGCGCATGACAAGCCCCCGGCCGATATCATGATAGGGTCGTAAAGGCCGGTCACCCGGATCTTTTTTCTGTATCTCAAGCCCGGCAATGCCCGGGATGTAAAAAAAAGTTGAACCACTCCAGTCCGCGGGATTATGGCTGCTTTGCATTCAGCTTCCGGACCTGGCGGTACACCCACAGGAGTGCAAACCCGATGATCAGGAACGCGAAGAAGAACCCGATGTAATCGCCGACCATATCCTTGCGGATGATCTCGAAAGCACCTGCAAGGATGGTGAGGATCACGGCTGTTGAAACGACGAAGTATTCACCGAACATAATCAATGAGGAGATCGCATCCGAGTAAAACCTTTTGGAAAGAATGCGGGGAGAATCATGATGATGGTTTTACTCCCAATGCTTTTTTTGTTCAAACATTGAAATAAAGAGGACAAGATCGCAGAATATACCATTGTACATGTGATCTTATCGGTAAGAACCCCCGTAGTGTAGCGGTCAATCATGCAGGACTTTGGATCCGGCGACACCAGTTCGAATCTGGTCGGGGGTATGCGAATATTTTCGATGTCACTGATGTTTTTTTAATTACACGTGATCTGGTTCTATAATACTTATTGTTTGA
>Ga0074199_1000368_pt1 | contig 79608 bp, 73 predicted proteins | sample EPASupsiteSAE347_FD_64528 | JGI IMG/M metagenome (GOLD analysis project Ga0074199, IMG submission 64528) | Bioremediated contaminated groundwater from EPA Superfund site, New Mexico - Sample SAE3-47 | ecosystem: Environmental > Aquatic > Deep subsurface > Groundwater > Contaminated ... | reverse complement strand
CGGGCGACCGAATCAGCGATCTCCACGCCATAAACCGTATCATGCCGTAACTGTCTGGTTTGATCCTTATCGATATTGGAATGTTTGGCGATATAATTATTCGCCGCGATCAGGAAGCCACCGGTTCCGCAGGCCGGGTCCATGATCTTCATGCCCGGCTCAGGGCGCATGACCTCCACCATGGCGCGGATCAACGAACGCGGCGTGAAATATTGTCCTGCGCCGCTCTTGACATCTTCGGCATTCTTCTGCAAGAGTCCTTCATAAGTTTCACTCTTGACGTCCAGTTCTAATCCGAGCCAGACTTCATCGTCGATTAGTTTGATCAACCGGCGCAGTTTGGCGGGGTCCTGAATCTTGTTCTGAGACTTCCGGAAGATCACGCCGATCAGTCCCGACTCCTTACCGAGATTCTCCAGCAGATGCCGGTAATGCGACTCCAGCTCGTCGCCCTCTTTATTCCGCAGAGAATCCCAGCAGTAATCAAGTGGAATCCGGGACTGGCGGCTGAATGGCGGTTTGGTCTGCTCGTCGTCCATTTTCAGGAAAAGAAGAAAAGTCAACTGCTCGACGTAATCGCCGTAACTGACGCCGTCGTCGCGCAGGACATTGCAGTAATTCCAGAGCTTTGATACTAAGGCAGATGCATCGGTCATAATATTAATTATCCTTGTTAATCAGGTTGACGATGACTTTTACTATCAGGTCTTTTTCTTTCGGATCACTCTGAGCAACCATCAGGCAAAGGGCGGTAAGAGCGTTATCGGCAATCCGTTTGCGGCCATCACTATGATACAGCCAGCGATTCTGTTCCAGAAACCAGAGAAACAGCGCCCCGGCAATGCGCTTATTACCATCTACAAAGGGATGATTCTTAATCAGGAAATACAGCAGATGGGCGGCTTTTTCTTCGATGCTCGGGTAAGCTTCATTTCCATTGACAGTCTGATAAACAGAGGCAATGGCGCCCTGTAAAATATTCCCCCGTTCTTTACCATAAAGATCGCCTCGACCTGGATCCCGGGATTCAGCATTAATCAAATCCTGCAATGCCGACCGGGCTTTATCATAATCGAGTTTATAATATTCATCCTTATTGACATTTTGAATTGTCAAACTCTGTCGGTCGTAACCATCGAGCGTATCTAGTGCATAGGTATAATCCCGGATTACCTGGATAATTCCCTTTGCTTCCGTATCGGTCAGAGTCCGGTTTTCCACTACCCGCTGAAATATTTCAACGCTCTCCTTTAATCTTTTAAAGTTATCGTGCGCTTCCCGGAGACGTTTTTCATTAATAGCATAACCTTGGATAGTGTACTGTTTTAGGATATTGGTAGCCCAAATCCGGAATTGGGTGCCAACTTTGGAATTCACCCTGTAACCGACGGAAATAATCATGTCGAGATTATAGAACTGAGTCTGATAGGTTTTACCATCTTTGGCAGTATGTGCAAATTTTGCACATACTGAATTCTTCTGAAGTTCACCGGTTTTGAATACACTATTAATATGTTTGGTGATAACACTTCGCTCGGTATTGAATAGTTGAGAAATCTGTTTTTGAGTCAGCCAAACCGTATCTTCTTCGAGATATACTTCGAGGGCCGGTAACCCGTCTGCCGGTTGATAAATGATAATCTTGTCGTTGGCTTCCATCAAATATTCAACTCCTCTATATTAACACAACATTTGCACATTAACATATCCCGTGTTAGCGTGCAAAACAAGGGTTAGTATCAAGGTGTTCGTGTCATTGGTAGCAATTGTACCAATCATCTCGTCACCTTCAAATCACTTTTGGCGATCTGCCCGATTTCTTGATATGCGCACCGAATTTCAATGATTTTGTCCTTACAATATTTCTCTTTAGTTTCGGAGGTAAATGTGTCTTTCCAGAATCCCGGCTCTCTTTGCTTAAGACTGTTGATTAATTTTTCTAACCGTTCAACTGCCTTTTTTCGGATTATAAACTCCCCAATAAATACAACCTCTTCAAGGTAGTCAACCGCTTCATCATAATCCTCGATAAGACTATCGTCTATTTCTTCGGAGTTCTTGATTCCTTCAAGTCTCTCTCTGAAAAATTTGGAAATGGCAAACATCGCACTAAATATCGTATCGTACTTCTCGACCTTCAGTTGCCAGATATAGCCCTTGCGAAAATACCTGTAAGAAATCACTGCCGTGAATATTGAAACCAGTAGAGATACTATCAAAGAGGTTAACACGGTGTCTGTGTCAAACATTTTTAATCCTTTCCCTTCTCCGCTTTTATTCTCTCCAGCAATTCAATGGCAGGCGGGTCATTTGGGTCTTGCTGAACCAACTTGCCCTCGAACGCCCGCTTCAGGGTGGACTGCCGCAGGCGCTCCGCCTGCTTCAGAGATGTCTCGACCGTCTTCTCCAGCTCATCCGCAACCGACAAGCGCCGCTTGACTTCCAAGACGATCTGCTGTTGCTCGGGGAGAGGAGGAAGTGGGATGGGGATTGCTTTTAATTCTTTTACACCTTTTACATTGGGAATTGCAGTACCTGTTGAGTTATCGAAAAGAAATTTTTGAAAGAAAGTCGACCTAAAGAGATATAAATAGTATTTGTGCCCGATAATTCTTTCGTTAATACGAATACGTAGCAATGCTTGATTTATGATGCCTTTTTCATATTTTTCAGGCACACGTGTAATACGTCCAAGCGTAACGCCTGAACAGCTCATCAAATAATCACCAGCTCTTACCTCAAAACCTTTCATTTCTTCAAATTTCTCTGGTGTGATGAAATAACGGCCAAACGAACAATCATCATTAATCGCACAATATTGTTCGTAGACCTTATAGCCACTCTTAACAAAAATTGATTTAGTCAACGAACTACCAAATGGTCCACGCTTAAATGCATTATCTGAATTTTCCAGAATCATTCCCCAGTTTGCCCACACCCAACTGTCCGGAATTGCCGGCAAGTTGCTGGTGTCGATGGGCGGCATGGTTCGTTTCTTTGCGCCCTTGGCGTCTTGGCGAGAGACAATTTTTTCCAGCAGAACTGACGCGGATTCGATCCGGTCTCCATGCTCCTTTCTCCATTTCTCGGTCAGTTTGCCTTCCACGGCGGCTTTCAGTACCGACTGGCGGTAGCGCTTCAGCAGAATCTTCGTCTGCTTCAGCGCCGCGACCCCGGCGTCCAAACGCGAAAAGAGTTCCTCGATCTTCGCCACGATGCGCTGTTGCTCGGGAAGAGGGGAAATAGCAACATACGATGAATCAAATTTACCTTTTGTAATATGTGCTAATCCTGCTGTACCATGTGCTTTTTTCACATACTCAGAGACATTATTGTTGAAAAGATACATAAGAAATATCTTATCAAGACATTTTTCATTTATCTCTACCTTGAAAATATGCTGATTAAGCACTGCTCTACCACGTTTCCATATATGTGCACCAAAAGAAGTTTCAGGGGTACCTGACCACGCAAACAATAATTGTCCAGTGTCAATGTAGTACTTTTCGTCGATCTTAAAATCGCAATAATTAAAATCCGCATCTGCTTTATTAAGATTTTGTATCCGAACTATTGGCAAACCTTGTGTTTTCCAATCCTTTGGTTTAAATGCACGTCCATTTATCAAATCACAAATCTGAGCAATTGTTGTCCATGCCCAGCCTTTCGGCAGTTGTAGCAGATTGTTGGGTGAATCATTCATACCGGAATGAAATTCCTGATCAGGAGGCACAAGCGACAATTTCTTTTATGCGATTATCAGCAAGACAGGTTTCCGGAATTTTAAGAATCACCGGTTCTTTATATTCATTTAGATTTCGATATGGCAACATTTCATTATATTGGAGAACTCCAACAATAATCCCAGGATGAACATGCAGGCGGGTGGCCGCTTCCAGCACCATTTCTCTGGTAATGTAACCGACGCGCGGTCGGAAAATGGTTTTGATCTTCATTGCCCTGATATAAGAAGCCGCTATTTTATCGGCTTCATTTTCAATTTTATTTGCAGATTTCTGATCAAGGCTATCAATATAAAAATCTGTCAGGTTTTCTATATGGTTTAGTATATGCGCAACTTCATGTGCCATTGTGAACCAAAAATTATCAAGACGACCATATCTGGCAGTGTACACGACAACAGGATTACCATTATCAATGAAAGAAGCGCCGTCAACATAGGTTTTTTGCAGATGACTTAGCACAAAAAACTTCACTCCGCACTGATTCAAACTGGAAATAAATTCCGAAATTCCGTCCTCACGGATTGTAAACTCAGGAATCTGTCCGGATAAGACCTCCAAATTTTCTTTATTATATGAGGGAACGGAATAAAGACTGGCACATTTTTGCGCCATACGATACCAAGAAAGTGCATAATTGTTGTTGAAAGATTGATAAGCCGACGATTTACGGAATTGCGGCATCAATGTTTTTTCAAAGAACGTAAAGTCCAGTTTTTGGATATTCCAGAAAATTGTTATTTCCTTTATGAAATCATCCGGATTATCCTTTTTACAAAGCCATCCTTTTTTTATCATTTCCAGAACCGGCATGTATTTATAAACAAGTCCCTTAATTTCTGCCATTTCCTGTCTTGGACCTGTTTCCTGAAGACGTAGACGATAATTTGTTTCCAGATTCATCCAGTACTGCGGCGATTGGTCAAAGGCTCTGCCTAAAAGAACAGCGGTTTCAGGTGTGATGGCTTGTTTGGTGTTAACCAATAAATTGATAGATTTGGGCGTCATCCCAATAATATCAGTCAGATCTTCCTGGCGCCATCCGCGAGATTCAAGTTCTTCCTGGATAAACTTACCGGGTGGAATATTTAAAAATGGTTTTTTATTTTCGACCAATTTTTTCACCTATAATGTTTGGAGATTTTTAAAATCAGAAATTTTCCGATTGTTTGCTCTTCATTTTCCCATTCAATTTCAAATTCAAGTCGCCATTTCTCATCAAGCCGGAATGAATATCTATTCTTAAAACCTTCAAGTTTTTCGAATTTCAAAGATGGCGATTTCCAAAAATCATGAATTGAAATAGCAGCCTCAATACTCTGAATACGCATGAAGAACTTTTCGATGATTTTCTTTTCAAGTTTGAGTTTGCGAGACTGACCGGTTTCGTATAGTTCACACAAGTCCCTATTCTTAAATGCGTACTTCAATAAGCACCCGTAATATACTCTGCATATTCCAAACGCGCAATCAAAATATTACCATTAACGTAAAATTGTTGTTTCATATTCACGACGTCAGTTTCTCATTTAAATCCTTGATAACCTGCTCGAAGCGTTTGCCGAAAACCTGGTAAGCTTTCAGTAATCCGCCGTGTTCATAGAAGGGCACATTGTCAAAATCGTCGCGGGTGACCTCCACATTTTTGGCGATATGCGCTTTGATCAGGTTCAGCCATTCCAGTTGTTCGGGTGAGTATCTATTACCGGCGGCCTGCTGGTCGTTCAGCCATTGGGCGAAACGTTGGTCGGTTGTAGTTTGGAAGGGTATCAGGCTGGGACTCTTGCCGATCCCGAAGCGGATCAGGGCAATGATGTCGGTCAGCATTTTGACCGATCCGCGTTTCCGGACTTTGTCCTTTTCTAATTGCGCGAAAGACTGCCAGACGCGCTCGGCGTTCAGATTGTAAGGCGGATTTTCCATCGCCTTCGCCAGACCCTTGATCATCTCGTAGGTCAGTTGTCTTTTATCGTAAGGCTGATTGTAGATGATCTGGAGCGCGGTGATTTCGTCCTTATTTTTGGCAATGAATTCACGCAGGGATTTTACGACCGCCGCGGCCTTTTCGGCGGCATTCCCGTTGAATCCGGCCGAGAGAACCGTATCCTGGCTGACCGTATCGATGATCTGATCCTGCCGCCGCTTGATCTCTTTCAGCAAGTCGCGGAAATCGGGTTTATCGAATGGCAGGCAGGCGTCCGTGATGATTTTCTTGGTCGTTTGTTTGATCTGTTCGAGGGTCGGCTTGCTGGTCTGGAAATCGGTCTTCGCTTTTTCTTCGATTTTGTCCGGATCGACGCAATTCAGGAGATCGTTAGTAATCGCCGGGAGTGATTTACCGGCGGTATTGACAATAGCCTGTTCCTGTTCCGGATCGAGATTCAATCCCATCCGGGACAACCGGCCGGCCAATGACATGAGCGTGTCAGTGTTTCTCTGGCCGAGTGCGACCGAGTTCAGCAGGACATCGAACGGCACGGACGGCTTGCGTTCCAGCGGCCGGGAATCGGTCTTGAGTGATTCGGTCACGCCGACGGCATCCACGATCACAAAATGGTCTTTGGTTTTTACATCCGGCGTTACAGCGCGCAAATCGTTGTTGTCGATTGTGCGAGTTCCGCGCCCTTTCATCTGTTCGAAATAGACCTGCGACTTGATGTTGCGCATGAAAAGCAGACATTCCAGCGGTTTGATATCCGTTCCGGTTGAAATCATATCGACGGTTACCGCGATGCGCGGATTGTAGGAATTTCGGAAACCGGCGATAAGATTCTCCGGAGTGTCACCGGTTGTCCGGTAGGTGATCTTTTTACAGAAATCGTTGCCTTTGCCGAATTCCTCGCGGATAATGTTGACGATGTCCTCCGCGTGCGAATCGTCTTTGGCAAAGACCAACGTTTTAGGAACCTCAGTGCGTTCTGGAAATATCTCGGTGAAGAGTTTGTCGCGGAATGTTCTGATAACGGTGCGGATTTGATCCGGGGTAACGACATCGCGGTCCAATTGATTGGCTGTATAATTCAAATCCTCATCCAGCAGTTCCCAGCGGACTTTGCGCGTCTGACGGTCGCGCCGGTCAATGTAGAAACCGGATTCGACCTTACTGCCCTGTTCGGTAATCTGAGTTTTAATGCGATAGATTTCATAGCCGACGTTCACCCGGTCGGCAACGGCGCGTTCATGGTTGTACTCCATGACCAAATTCTGATTGAAGAATCCGAACGTCTGTTTCGACGGCGTGGCAGTCAGGCCGATGATAAAGGCGTCGAAATATTCCAGCACCTGCCGCCATTGATTGTAAATGGAGCGATGACATTCATCGGTGATAACGAAGTCGAAGGTTTCGATAGGAATATCTTTGTTATAGATAACCTCTTTCGGCGGAGCGCTTTCATCGGTGATTTCGCCGGTCGAGATTTCTTCAAGATCGTCTTCGATCTCCTGGCCGCATAGCATCGAGTAAAGACGCTGAATGGTAGTGATGCAGACATTCGCTACGGGATCGATAGCATTGGATGTCAGCAGTTGGACGTTGTATAAATCCGTGAATAACCGGCCGTCATCAGGCGTTCTAAATTGAGCGAATTCACCGCGTGTCTGACGGCCAAGCGTCTTCCTGTCTACCAGGAATAAGATTCTTTTGGCATGAGCATGTTTGATCAGGCGGTAAACAAAGGTTACCGCGGTAAAGGTCTTGCCGGTTCCGGTGGCCATCTGGATCAGGGCGCGCGGGTGTGCATTGGCGATAGAATTTTCCAGGTTGATGATCGCTTCGGTCTGGCACTTCCGCAAGCCGGTTTGATTCAAAGGTGGCAATTCTTTGAGCCGGCCACGCAGGGTTTGCGAGTTCTCGAGCCATTCGCGCAGAGTTTCGGGATGATGGAAGGTAAAGACTCTACGGGAACGGGTTTCCGGATCGCGCCGGTCCCGGAAATATGTCTCCGTCCCGGTACTTTCGTAGGCAAAAGGCAGTATTCCGGCATGTGGAATCGAGTCGGGAAAATTTGCGATATACTTTTCGTTTTGATCGGCAATGCCACTTAGGGTTGTGCCTTCCGGTTTGGCTTCGATGATTCCCACGGCCATTCGATCTATAAAGAGCATATAGTCGGCTGGCCCCTCACCGGTCTGTAATTCCCGGACGGCAATCCCAACTCCGGCGCTGAAATCAATCCTTTTTACATCCTGAATGATCCATCCGCAAAGTAGTAATTGTTTGTCAATTTGGATTCGGGCAAATTGTTCGGGTTTAAGCCCTAAACCGACATTTAAATTGGTATCCTGCATAAAATCTCTGACCTTTGGATTCCCGTAAACTTTCAGGCGTAAGTATAAAAAGAATAGTGACCGAAAACAACGAAAAAGTAAGGGCTAAATCCCAAACCAATTCCCGGCGCAAACCAGTTTCCGCCTTCAGCGTCAGCGAAAGGTTAAACTGGTTTTGGCATTCTTCGCAGTGCTCTGCCCGGAAACCAGTTTGCCTATCCTGTCCATCTCTGTCATCCTGAGGAGGGCCGATTTGTCGGTACGACGAAGGATCGCCATAGTCAATGTGTAAGACCTCAGCGATTCTTCGGTCAGGGAAAATCACCCTGCCCTCAGAATGACATGCTTGGGTTTGGTAGTCCTGTTAATCCGGTTCTTCAGTCAGGGAAAAGCCTGGTGCAACATAACATCCGCCAGGCCTGAGCGGAATGAAAACCAATTTGCCAAAGAAACCAATTTCCGGCCACGCCTGGGCGGGGACTAAATTGGTTTTATGGATGCCTTCTGCCCGGAAACCAGTTTGCCCCGACAAAGTCGGGATGAAAACTGGTTTCTTAGTCTTCTCAGTCATTCTCAATAAATAAAAATTCCTCTATTTCCTTCCGGGATGCCTCATTGTAGTTATTGACAAACAACCGGTATTCTTCCGGAGTTTTAAAGAATGTTCCATAGAAATTGGAAACGTCCGCGGAAATATTCCCGGTAATAACGTCTCGGTAATTGGAATAGGGCCAATCTTCCGGTTTACTCACAAGACCATTCTTAATGGGGTTGAAATGAATATATCTGCAAAGAGCAATTGCGTGCAATTCTTTCGTAATTGGTTTGGACTTAAATGGTCCTTCGAAGACATGACCATGCGATTTAAATTTCCGGTTGAAATGCTTCGCATAAGCCAATTCAAGGCGTTGCATGATGCGGGAAAAATCGGAATCCGATTTGAATTTGACGTAATAATGAAAATGAGTCGGCATCAGGCACCAGGCCGGAATCAGACAAACATCCGGCAAGCCTATTTCGGAGGATTTCCTTTCAAACCATTCATAATCTGATCCGGAACGAAACAGAAGAGCGCCGGCATTGGCCCGATTATAGACGTGTATCAAAGTGTCCTTTAGATATTTAATTTCACGATAAGGCATTGGTTGATCCTCATAATTGTTCTGTGATAAACCAATTTACGTCCCGACAAGTCAGGACTAAATTGGTTTTAGTCATCGCTTATCACATCTGAAACCAATTTGGCTTCGCGAAAATTGGTTTCTTCCTGAAACAACCAGTTTCCGACTTGAGCGTTAGCGAAAGGTTAAACTGGTTTTGGCATTCTCTCGCGCTGCTCTGCCCCGGAAACCTGTTTGACTGCGCTACGCTCCATTGAAAACAGGTTTCTTGCGCCTTTGAAACAGGCAGGAGCGCCTTTTCAGGCGCTCCCCCACAGTCTTGCGAAATCAGTTACCGTTTGTCCGTAATTCCGAATTCGATCCAGCCTTCGGGTGGGATCGTCAGTTTGATCAGTTTCTTGGCTTCGCTGATCGTCTTCTGAGCTTCCGAATAGGTCTCATTGAATTCCGCGGTCTTGGTTTTCAGACTGGCTTTCAATATTTCCTGCTCGGAATCCAGTTTTTCCAGGTTGGTCACATTTCCTTGCAATCCGGTGATGAACGCGGAATCGATACCCCGTTTGGCTAATTCCTCCGCGTGGGCGGTCATTCCGGCAACCATCAGTCTGGCAAGTTTGAGCACTTCCGCCTGCGATTTTTTGGTATTGCGCTCTTTGGTTGTGACCGTAGTTTGTTCTTCTTCAGTCATAATTCCTCCTTTCGTTAGTTTTGATAATTCGCCTTTGAAGAACATATCCTCACATTCATATTTGTATCAATGATCCTCCGGCCGGCAGGAATTCTCTGCCAGATGGAGGAAAGGACAATCAAGGTGGAGGAAGAGACATTCCAGATGGAATGTCTCTCCTGCAAGGTGGAATCAAGGAGATTCCAGATGGAATGTGTCTCCCGCAAGGTGGAATGAAAGACATTCCGGATGGAAAGTATCTCCCGCAAGATGGAATCAGGAACATTCCAGGTGGAAAATGCCTTCAGACAGATGGAATGGAAGAGATTCCAGATGAAGGAAACCTTTCTACAGATGGATTTGTAAATAAATCGGATCGATTTTTTTGAGCCAGTTGACATTTTTCTAAAAAGTTCTATTCCCGGCGTTAATTACGACTTCCCGTAAAGATCCTCATAAGTAAATCGCGGTAAAAACAATTTTAGAACAGAGATTTCAAAGGGCGACGGGGTCAGGTTTTAATCATTTGCCATAACTAAAATTAATTTAAAAACTAATATCTATTTGTCAAGCATTTTTTTAGATGACCTGAAACCGGTTTAATGTCGCTGTGCTCTGTTGCGCCGTAGGCCTCCCCATGGGAAAAACCGGTTTCTTTAATAATCCGGGTAAATCAGATTTAATCTGCTAACCGGAAAATGACGACGGAGCCGATGATTTCGCCGAAGTTGTCGCGAATTGCTGAAATGGTGAAAATAATCGCGCGCGGCCGGTCCTCTTTATTGAGCAATGTACCTTTTTCTAAAGACAAGGAAGCCTGTTTGTTTTTTAAAATTTGGTTCAAGGTCTGATCGATCAGGTAGTGTTCATCGACCCGGAAGACTTTGGCAAGTGATTCGCCGGCGGCATGTAATTCCATCCAACCGGTTATAGTTTCCGCGGCTTTATTGAGCAGAACGATTTTACCGTTGGTATCTGTCGTGATAACGCCATCGTCAATCGCGCTGAGCGTGATCATAATGAGTTCTTTTTCCGCCGCGAGGTCCTTTTCGGCCTGACGGCGGGCTCTCAATTCGGATTGCAATTGGGCATTGGTGATGGAGAGAGCCGCTGTGCGTGACTCAACGATAATCTCCAGTTCCTTGTTGATCTTATCGACGTCTTCGTAGGCGGACTCCAATTTATCCAGCATGGTATTAAAGGCTTCCCCCAGGCGGCTGATTTCATCCGAACCAAGGATCGGAACGCGCTGTTTATGATCACCGCTGGTGATTTTTTCGGCAGTGGCAACGATCTGGTTCAACGGTCCGGTCATGACATTGCTCATCCAAATTGCAATAAAGAATCCGATCAGGAGAATGCTTAGGCTGAGGATCAGTCCATCGTACCGGATCAGATATACTTCCCGGTGTAAGTTTTCCAGGGAAAAGCCGAGGTATAATTTGCCGATCGTATCTTTGTTGAAAATGATCGGGAGATTTGTTTGATAATAGAGTTGATCTTTGCCAAAATCCGGATCGGACGATGCTGACTGATAATCGACTCCGATGGCGTCTGACAGATTGTAACTGGTGAATACTCTGCCGGAATCATCCAATGCGACCAGATATTGAAGTTCATCATAATTGCGGACCGCGTCGATTATTTCCTTCATCGATTCTTTATCCTGTGAATGAAGCGCCGGACTTAGATTCATGGCGATGAACTGTCCCATCGTCAGGCTTTTATCGATAAGCGCCGAAACTGACCTGGCTTTCATCCGAAGCGGATAATAGAATGATAAAAAGATTGCGATTATCCCGATGATAAAAGTCAAAGTCAGGAGCAATTTCCTCTTAATTGACAATTTGAGCAGAAAACTTATTTTTTGTTTGGATTCATTCATCTTTGGCGATTAATGGTTAAAATTAAAAACTTTTCTCCTCCGCGACAGATACTGCAGGTCAGAATACTCCGTCCCGCAGGCAGAATTTTAACGTAATTAAATTGTGCGGTTTGAATTTGAAATTGCACTGTCCGATCTCAATTTTGCATGAATATAAGAAATGCCGGTTCAATTTCAAAAATAGCCGGTGAAATAATGCCGCGGCAATCCCGGCCGGACATTAATTATCAGAAAATTAGTCGGATCAGCGCGCCGCCCTGAAATATGATGACCGCCGTCAGGAAAGCGATTCCCAGGGTATAGCCGGCCTGAAAGAACGCCCATTTCCAGCTGCCGAGTTCCTTTTTGACCATTACCAGAGTGGCCAGGCAAGGCGTGTAGAGCATCGTAAAAATCATCAGACCAAATGCCGACAGTGGTGAGTAGGCCGGATCGCGACTGATCTGATAACCAACCGATGTCAGATCAGAATGTTCGGTGGCTGCCGGGCTCTCCTGTTCGATGCCGTAAAGAATGCCCATTGTGGAAATGATAACCTCTTTGGCGGCCAGGCCGGCGACGAGACTGACACCGAGTTTCCAGTCGAATCCGGCTAATTTTAAGACCGGTTCGAGTCCCCGGCCGATTCGCCCGGCATAACTGAAACGCAGGGGATGCGCGACCGTATTAGCCGGATTAGAAAGACTCAACTCCGATCCTGAGCGATCGGCGATCGGTTGCGAATCGATAGTCGGCTTTGGATAGGTGAGCGCAAACCAGATGATGACGGCCGCGGCCAGAATAATCGTTCCGGCTTTGCGAATATACGCCAGCGTTCTCTGCCACATGTGAATCATGACACTGCGCAGTGATGGTAACCGGTAAGGCGGTAGTTCCATTACGAAAGGACTCTGATCGCCTTTGAAAAGAGTCTTGCGGAAAATCAGGGCGATCGTCAAGGCCACGATCCAGCCGAAGAACCAGACGCCCCAGAAAACCAAACCGGCGTTTTTCGGGAAAAAAGCCGCGGCCAGCATGGCAATGACCGGCGTTTTGGCCCCGCACATCATGAACGGTGTTACTAAAATCGTGATGATCCGATCACGCTTATTGACCAATGAACGGGCGGCCATGATGCCCGGCACGGCGCAACCCGTCGCTAACATAAATGGGATAAAACTCCGGCCGTGCAGACCGAAAAGATGAAAGAACTTGTCCATTACAAACGCCGCTCTGGACATGTAACCAGTGTCCTCAAGCAATGAAAGACCGAGCATCAGCAGGATAACCAATGGTAAAAAAACAATTACACCACCGACTCCGGCGATCAGACCGTTTGTTAAAAATGCCTGTAACGGTCCGGCGGGTATCAGATTTCGGACAATTTCTGCCAGATGTGCGAACCAGTCAGAAATATACCCCGCCAAAGGATTGCCGAGCCCGAAAGTCGCCTGATAAATTAAAAACATCACGAGCAGAAATATCGGAATGCCGAGAAACCGGTTGAGTACGATACGGTCGATGCGCTCTGTCCAATCCATCGCTGGCCGGGAACGGGCGATTGTGACTGCCTCACGAATTGCCCCGGTGATGTATGCATAGCGTTGCTCGGCGATAATCGTCGCGCTGTCTTCTTTAAAATGATTTTCGAGGTGTTGCCGGACATGATCGGTTTCAGATAATACCAGATCGGTTTGCATGTGTTCGCGCCGGACTTTTTGGATGGCGTCGTGATCGTTTTCCAGCAATTTAATAGCCAGCCAGTGCACCGGGTATTTCCGGGTAAACTCCGGGTCGGTCTCCAGCAAGGCGATGATCTGATTATGCGCGGCTTCGACATCGTCGCCATAATTCAGATGCCGTTGGTCGGTCGGTAAATTTCCTTTGGCGACCCGAATAGCGGTATCCAGCAATCTGCTCAGGCCAATGCCTTTACTGCCAACAGTCTTCACGAGCGGAATACCCAGAATGGTCGACAACAGATCGTGATCGATCCGGATGCCTTTGGAATCACATTCGTCGGACATGTTCAGGGCCCCGACTAACGGCACGCTGAGTTCCTGAAATTGCAATAACAAATAAAGATGCCGCTCCAGATTGGTAGAGTCCAATACGTCGATAATCACGTCCGGTTTTTCCCTGATTACAAAATCACGGGCGACGACCTCTTCCATCGAGTAGGCTGTCAGACTGTAAGTGCCGGGCAGGTCGATGATCTCGATGTGGTAGTTTTTGTAATCGAGTCGTCCGGACTTTTTTTCAACAGTCACTCCCGGATAATTACCGATGTGTTGATGCTGGCCGGTGATTGCGTTAAAGAGCGAAGTCTTGCCGGAATTTGGATTACCGGCTAAGGCGATACGAATTGGTTTAGCGTAATCAAACGCAGTCGTTGAAGCGTGACCGTGACGATGGCGATGGCCACGTTGAAAATTCACCCGACATCCTCGGTATCGATTAAACGGGCTTCACTACGCCGGAGTGAAACGTGCGCGCCTTTGATCTCGATTTCGATCGGGTCTTTCAATAAAGCCTCGCGAATAACCGATCCGACTTCGTTTTTTATAAAGCCAAGGTCGGTCAGGCGTTGCCTGATTTCGCCCTGGCCGTGAACTTTTTTAATGCGGAAGCGCCGACCGGTCGGGACTCCGGCTAAGTTCGGCATGATAATATCGGATTGATCTGTGGTCATAATTGATTGTCGATGTTTGATTGAATGGCGACTTCGATCAGGTCGGCCAGATCGGAGGTAATTTTAGTTTGCAAGCCATTAAGGGTCACGATGCAGGGTTGATCGCCGATCGCCGGTCGTTCCATTTTAACAGGTGCGCCGGGAACGAAACCCTGTTCGATGAGAGCATGCCGTTTTTCAATGTCCGCGCCGAGCATCACGATGGTGCCTTCCTGTCCTTCCGGTAAATTCACCAGCAGGAGATGAACCGTATGTTGGTCGGCCAAAGTGTGCGGGAATGCGGTTTTGACGAAACAATTACGGCACTCAGCATTTTCAGATTGGATTTCCGACGACAGACATTGCCGAAATTTGGTGATCGGGTTGTCTGTGGAAAGAGGGCAATTAGTTAGAAACTGATAGAGCAAAATAAATCTCTCGAGGGTTGTAGCGCTGAGATGGTGCTCAAGTAAACAGGCCTCGGCATCGGCAGTCTCAGGCGTTATATTAAGAATTTCTTGTAGAAAATAGCTGAGAAACTGGTGTTTGGCGGTCATCAAATTGGCGGCCTGTTCACCCTGATTCGTCAATTCTATAAATTCATGCGCGGAGTAATTAATCAGCCCGTCCTGGGCCAATTTGCGCATGGCTTCGGTGACAGTCGGCATACTTACATTCTTGCGCTGAGCGATTTCCTTGATGCGGGCAACGCGCCGTGAACTGATCAGATCGAGGATGATTTTAAGATAGTCTTCCTGGGCCTGGGAAAGATTTGATACATTGGTTCGTTGGTCTGTCATACGCCCTAATTTAATTAGGGCAACCTAATTCACAAACATTTTTCCTGCTTATTTTTAAAATATTTTATGCGTGATTATTGATCTGACTGACAGCTAAACGAAGCTACAAGAAACGGTTATTAATTTATACGAAGGCTGAAAATAGTCAGGCTAATAATAAAAAATCTTTAATAGCAGAAAATTGGTCCATAATCGCATGACCGGTATCTTTCAAAATGTGCACCTCTGAATTCGGAAGAAGACTTTTTAACCTTGCACCTGTTTTTACGGAATCAATAAGCGCATCATGATCTCCTCCGAAAAATTGTACGCGGGCGGTAATTTTCTGTATCTGTTCGTCGCTAAAAACCGGCATCGCTTCCATGACCGGATTAAAATACTTAGATGCAGCTGACTGAAATTCCAGCAGTTCCGACGGTACTTCCGTTTTATACCATACTGCTTTGCTTATCAGTTTTTGCCCCTTCTTACCCAGCAGACTATAAAAAACCGCCTTAAAGATGAAACTGGTTTTCGTCGGAACGACACCGGCGGCCGTAAGCATGGACAACGCCCTGACCTTTTCAGGATTATGAATGGCAAAATTTAGTCCGTACCAGCTACCCATGCTCATCGTGACAAACGAACCATTTTCAATATCAAGATTATTAAGCAGGGAAGTGAGCCATTTATTTGGAACCTCCGATCTCAGAGACATTCTGGTCGGTTCACTCAATCCGGGTTCACCGGGAATGTCCACACAATAGATGCAGAAATGGTCAATAAAATCCGATGCATTTCCCAGCCAGGTTGCACTGTTGGATACAGAACCGTGAATCATGATCAGCGGCGGTTTGGATATTTCGCCAAACCTCAGCACATGGGTTTGCGCTATCTCGGTGGGGATAAATAGTTGCTCATAAGCAGGTGTTAAATGTACGGCTAATGCTTTTCGATACAGTGATTCTATGATATTTCGGCCTTCCCGGGATTTATAAACACTTTTACCCATGATAATCTCCTTGTGTTTGGCATAATTGATCGAATGTTTGAAGGATTTTCTCAATGAATTCCGGATTTCCGTAAAAAACATATTTTGCTTTTTCTATTTTCGGATAATAGAAAAAGTCATAACGGGTTTTTCCATCAGAACCCTTTTCGCTGTTCAGTATGGCTAATAAATGATTGGATATCCTTGATGCTTCTTCCGAATTTTGTTCAATAATTTCGATAACGGCCGAGACATTGATACGACTTTTTAAGGTATCATAATTCGGAGAAAGCACGGGTGACTGTTTGCCTGACAGCTCGGCATGACAAAAACTCTTAAGATCATCTTCATTGACCATCCAGGAGCGCCCGATTTTTTTTGCCTTTATCTTGCCTTCATGAATAAAGCGTAGAATCGTTTTGGGGTGCAGATTTAAGATAGTTGTCAAATCCGAAATAGTGTAAAGTTTAAGTTCCATAATTAATCCTTATGTTGAGTTTTATTGGGCATTAAAATACAACAATAGGAATTATATGTCAAGATTTTTGTGTAACAATGAGTAGTTATAAAGACTATTAGATAGTTTTAACTTGCGAAACGTTCCGGCCCTGTTCATCCATTTTAGGCGGTGAACATTGACTGACGGAATAGATTTTCTACTTATTACTTACAGATAAGGGTAATCTGTCATGAGATTCTGAATAAGTCGAATGACCTGCCAATTATTCAGGGAATTTTCATTCGGATCGGGTGTTTTTAGCGGGTCAAAATGCCAAACCTGTCCGTCAGTTCGAACTAAAAATATACTTCCGGAGCGGGCGAATCCACTGTTTTGGCTTTTCGTGAAGGAGGCTTCGTCATGAAAAATCGTGAATTTGTCACGATACGGTCGGCCGTTTTCATAAGGGCAGAACGTGGCGCAATTTCCGCATTCGTTGCACAGTGCATCGAGATGAACGATCTGCCAGGCATCTTTAAAATGCCCGTTACCTTTTCCTGTTTGGCGTTCGCGATTGACTGCAACCGCGATATTGGCGCGATTCGGACAGACATCAACACAACGAGTACAAAGTAAATCACACTCCAGACAACGATCTGCTTCGGCGTTAATCGCGGCCGGTGAATCAAGCTGGTTACCTGATGGGCAAATCTCACCTTTTTTCAGATATAAAGCGCCATGAATTTGGCTATCTATTTTTCGGAATGATTCAGACGTTAATTTTAAATTCATTCGTTCGCGGGAGAGGATGGAGGCAGCAATTTTTCGCCCGTCGGCGATGGCTTCAACGACCGTCGCCGGGCCGCGAAAAGCATCGCCGCCAATGAAAACGTCCGGTGAATCGGTCTCGTTGGTTGTGGCATTGACATTCACTTTCCCGTGTTTGTCCGGATTGAGCCCGATTTTCCGCAAGTAATTTTGATCGACCTGTTCGCCGATGGCGGTGATGAGGGTATCGACGCGCAAATCTTCGAATTCATTGACCGGTACCGGCCGCGGACGGCCGCTGGCATCCGGTTCGCCCAGTTTCATGTACTGACATTTCAGAATGCCATCTTTCGAGAACTCGACCGGCGTGATCAATTCCCGAAAAATGACGCCGTCAGCCAGGGCGTTTTCGAGTTCCTCACGATCGGCGGGCATCTGGGCGATCGTACGCCGATAAATAATGTGAACCTGCCGAACTCCCGCGACCAGTCGGGCGACCCGGGCGGCATCCATCGCCGAATTACCGCCACCGATGACCGCTACCGAACTGCCTAAAAGAAGATCAGATACATCGGCCTTGAATTTTTTCAGAAATTCGACTGCTTCGATAATATTGGTGTTATCAGTTTTGATATTTAAAGATGGACTATGCCCGGCGCCGATGGCCAGAATTATGTAGCGAAAACCTCTTTGCCGTAAATCTTCAGTCGTCAAATCAGATTTCTGACCGAAAACGAACTCGACTCCATGACTGGCGATGAATTGGATGTCGCGTTCGATGGCTTCTTCCGGCAGGCGAAAGCCCGGAATAACGAAGCGCACTGTACCGCCGGCCAGCGGATTTTTGTCAAAGATGGTTACAGGTAAACCGGTCCGTGCCAGAAAATAAGCCGCCGCCAATCCGGCCGGTCCGGCTCCGATGACCGCAGTTTCCGCACATGATTGTCCGGTGGTTGCAAAAGAAGTTTTAGGCTGAACAGTACCTTTGTCGGCGGCGATTCGTTTCAGATCGCGGATTGTCAGCGGATTGTCATAATAATTCCGGGTACAGGCAGTCATGCACTGGTGATCGCAAATATAGCCGGTGATATTCGGAAGAGGATTTTGTGCCAGGATCGATCCGAGGGCAGAATTATATTCGCCAGCCCGCATCAGCTTTAAATAAGTCGCCACATCCTGGTGAATCGGGCAGCGTTCCTGACAGGGCGCGATAAAACAATCGAAAAGCGGCAAGCCTCGGTCGGTTTTCGGAATTGGTTTGTTATCAATAAAAATATGTTTTTGAGCCGGAGGAATAGCCAACTCGGCGAGTCGTCCAAGGAGTTCAAGGTCAACTTTCCCATTTTTCCATGAATCTGGATGTTTGTCGATCTCCTCGGCTAATTGTTTCAGGCGCAGATATCCGCCGGGTTTCAGCAGATTGGTTGCTAATGTGATCGGAGCAATGCCGGTCGAGAGGATTGCGCTGATATTCGCCAATTCGGCGCCGCCGGAGAATGAGATCGGCAAATCGCCATCGTAAACCTGTGCAAGGCGGAAGGCCAGGTTGATCGTCAGGGGATAGAGCGCCTGGCCGGACATATACATCTCATCTCCGGGTAAAATGCCGCGGTCGTTTTTCACCGGCAAGGTATTTGATAGTTTGACGCTAAAGTGTAATCCCTGGGAGTTTGCCAATGATTGCAGACGCGTTAACATCGGTTGCGCCTGATTGAATTGCAGGTCATTGTCAAAGGACTTATGATTTAATTGAATGTGCGGGAATCCGTTCCGGTCTAAGGCCGAGCGGACAAAGTCATAGCCCAGTAAAGTCGGATTGAGTTTGATAGAAGTATGTAAATGTTTTTCAGAGATCAGGTAACGGGCGATGGCTTCGATTTCATCAGGCGGACAGCCATGCATGGTAGAAAGCGTGATTGAACTGGAAATATGAGGCGAGATCACCTCGTCCGAATCAAATGCGGCGTACCCGGCATGTTTTAATTCTTCGCCTAATATTGAAAGATATTCTCCAAATTGAGGAATCTGTGCGGCTCGCCTGACTGCGTCTTTCGGGCAGGCGGATTTCATTGATTCGATAAACCGATCGATTTTAGGCGATCGGATACCAGCCAGATCGTAACCGACGCTCATATTGAATACGAATCCGCCTGCCGGGTTGGAGAATGATCCGGCGAGAAGCATTTTTACATACGGAATCAGCAACCAGGCCTTCAAATATTCGTCGAATGCCTGTGGTACGCTTAATTCGGTCGACCATTCCGTATTATAGCCCTCAATTTCGGCGGAAATACAGGGCTTTGGGATTTCCAGATCATCGATTGTCTGGACGGTTTTCAATTCAAAAAAACGGGCGCCGGTCAGGAAAGCCGCAACGATATTCTGGGTCATCTGGGTATGCGGCCCGGCCGCCGGACCAAGTGGTCGCTCGCAATATTGATCGCCGATCTTTATCCGGCGCGGGCCGGGTGTCAGGTAAAAATTACCGGCAGGAATGCCGAAAATCGATTGCTGATTGCGATACTCAAGAGTTATCCATTTCAGCAGGTGATGGAACGGGATCGGATACATTTTATCGCTCATTTAAAATCTCCTCAAATAAAGTTAGTCAATGAGCATATAAGAGGCAAGCCGCAGTTTTTTTGGAAAAATGAAAATTAATCCTTGACAATTACATAAAGAAATATGAATATTTAGCCGGGTAGAATAGGAATATCAAATAATCACCATCTACCGATTTTTTAGTTAAAAATGTCAGAAATCCGAAGAAATTAAATTTCAAAGGTCAAATCACCATGAGTGATAATTTTAACAACAGCGGTAAAAAGGGAAACACCCAGCCTTACGACAGTAAAATCAATGAGCAATGCCAGAAGTGTTCCGGTATAGTAGTGTACCGGAAGAACACATTTTTTGGTACGAAAGTTTATTACAAAGTTTGTAATAATTGTGGCTGGTATACGACTTTGTCAAAAGAAGCCTGGAAAGATGTAATCAGCGCCAGTTTGAAACCTGCCAAAGCGACTCCGATGGAAGCCGCCGAACACGACGAACAAATCGAAGCGATCGTCGCATAGTCTTTTCAAAGCGTTTTCTAATTACCAAAAACATTTGAAAATTAATCCTCTCCCGCTTTGAAAGTTTTCATCAGCATCTGCGGATTATGAGCCATATGCCAGTCGCAGGCCGGAAGACAAGTTCACGCAGGGACATTCTAATTACTGCCGCATTTAAAGCGGAAATAACACCACAGTTGGCACAAATATCTTTGCCGCGGAATTGTCAGGGTGAAATCGTATCAGATTATTTAATAACCGGTATGGGCCTGGATAATGTGCGACGCCGGTTAGAAGAACGTGTTAAGCAGATGGAATATCTCGCGATTGTAAACATCGGGACAGCCGGTGCGATCGCCCCCGAATTATCTCCATCTATGGTAATTTTCCCATTTGAATTTTGTTGTTTGGACAATAGTCATATACACTCGATCAGACAATCGAACAGATTAATTCCGGGGATCACCTGGCCGGTGTCATGGAAGAGAGGACGGCTTTTTTCCAGTCGGACGGCAGTAAGTTCGTTGGACGAACGGCAGGCGATTCAGGTACAATGCCAGGCTGATGCAGTCGATATGGAAGCCTATGCCGCAGCAGAATTTTGTGAACGGCGTGCAATTCCATTTGCTTGCCTGAAAGTCATCACCGACTTGGCAGATACGAATTCACGAGCCGAGTTCAAAAAGAACCTGAGCCAGGCAGCCAGAATTTTAGCGGATAATGTGCCAATCCTGGTAGATAACCTGCGGCGGAATTTCGAATCCGGAGCCAACAATGGATGATCCCGGAAAAATATCGGTCATTATCCCAACGTATAATCGGGAAATCAGTCTCGAGAGGGCGATCGATTCAGTGCTGGAGCAGACATATCGGAATTTCGAACTGATCGTAATCGACGATGGCAGTACCGACAATACTGTTTCGATTATTAGAAAATTCCGGAAACGAATCCGCTATTATTCCCGGTTGCATGGCGGTGTTTCCTCAGCCCGCAATCTAGGGCTGGAAAAATCCGAAGGCACCTGGGTAGCGTTTCTCGATTCTGACGATTACTGGTTGCCGCGCAAACTCGAACGCCAGATGCAATGTCTGACCGAGAATCCGCGGTGGTTGGTTCTGCAAACCGACGAAAAATGGATCCGTCACGGCACGGTCGTCAACCCGATGAATAAACATCGTAAATACTCCGGCTGGATTTTCCGGCAATGTCTGCCGCTGTGTATTGTCAGCCCTTCGGCTGTGATAGTGCACCAGAAAGTATTCAATGATGTGGGCGTTTTCGATGAAAGCTTGCCGGTCTGCGAAGATTACGACCTTTGGTTGCGCATCGCGTTGAAATATGAAATCGGCCTGTTACCGGAGAAATTGATCGTCAAAACCGGCGGCCATGCCGATCAACTATCCAAAAAATACTGGGGTATGGATCGTTACCGCGTTCTGGCATTAGAGAAAATATTGCTGGCCGGACTCGATCAGGAGCAGACCGGGCTCGTACTCGATGAAATCATTAAAAAACTGACCATTTTAAGCCAGGGCCGCGCCAAACTTCTGGAACTGCCCTGCCTGAATGACACCGTCGGGCAGGCGAATATTTATACAGACAAACTACTCAAGTATATTCAAAAGAAGGAAGCATTCCTTACAGATCAGAAATATTGATTTGACACAGATTAAAACGGTTCTGGCACGTGGTCGAATTTTCGAAGAAGAAGGCGATCTGTCGCTGGTAGATTCGCCGGAACGCCTGTTTACTCATCCGGTATTTCTGCAAAAAACCGATAATGGTTATACGATTCTGTACGGTTTCGAATCTGTTGCGCAATTGCGGAGTTCGAAAGCCGTCTTCTGCCCGGCCTTTATTCTGCCGGCGCGCTGGTCGTTATCGAAATGTGTCACCCTGGTCGCGACCTGTATTTTGCGATCACGCGCACTCTGGCCAGTCGAAATTGCGAAATTATTAGATTTATTTACACGAAACGGTCTGTCGAAATCCAAAATCGCGGAATTATTCCGGCAGGTCACGCACATAAAATTGAATGTCGCCGTCGCAAAACAATATTTGGCAATCCTGGAGATTGAATCGTCTCTGCAGCAATACTTAATCACCAAAAAAGCGCCGCTGAAAACCTGGCGGCTGGCTGCGGAATTGCCTTCTGAAATTCGGCGGCTGATGCTCGATTTGATTGTGGAATGTCAACCAACTCTCAGCCTGTTTGAAGAAATTGCCAGGAACGTTTCAGAAATTCTTCACAGAGAAGAGTCTGCAGTGGATTTGGAGCGCCTGAACCTGGTCAACGTGCTGAAAAATACCGATTACCAGCCGGCCGAGAAACTCGCAATAATCCGCGGCGCGGTGCAAGAATTGCGGTATCCGAACCTGACGCAGCACACTCAACGCCTTTCCAATTTGCTGAAAGAAATAAAGGTGCCACAGAGCGTGCGGATCGATTATGATAAGAATTTTGAAGAACAGAAATTCAGAATCGAAGCGGAAATTAGCTCTGCGGACGATTTAAAAGCGTTCGGCGATTTTTTAACCGGCACTGAAAAAGCCAAACTCGAACGCCTGCTAAAAATTCTATAGATTTCAAATCTGGATACAGATGACAGCGCGGATTGACCGGAGAATAAGCAAAATATACATCACGGCTGAAGCCGAACGCGATGAATTGACCGATCAAATTCTCATTGCCTATCCCGACGCTCGAAAAATTGTAGTCGCATCGGATCGATCATTGGACGCAATTGCTAAATCCGATGATCCGAAGCGCGTTCTGTTGTTGACTCACTCAAAAGGGCAGGTAGTGAAAGATTGTCCCGGAACTGCGGTGCCGTATTTATGTTGCCGTTACCAGGTCATCAACCAGACCCTGAATTGCCCGTTAGATTGCACATACTGTATTTTGCAGTTTTATCTGAACCAGCCGGCGACGATCATTTACACGGATTACGAGAATATTTTCGCTGAAATCCGGAAAAAAGGGGAGAGTCAACCACGTCGGTTTTTACGATTCGGGACTGGTGAGCTCGGTGATAGTCTGGCGTTGACCGCCTCGCAACTTTTTGCCGGAAAACTGATCGACCATTTTGCTTACGGATTGAATGCCTTACTTGAACTAAAAACCAAAACCGACCGGATCGATTCGATGCTCGACCGATCGCATAACGGCCATACAGTTATTTCCTGGTCATTGAATCCGCCGGTAATTACACGTCGTGAAGAACGGTTGGCGGCTCCCGTATCCGCGCGCCTGAAATCTGCCGGTGAAGCCGTCAAATGCGGCTTTCCGGTTGGTTTCCATTTCGACCCGATTATAGATATTCCGGCTGGAGCAACCCACTACATCGAATTGATCGAAGAACTGTACAGCCGGATCGATCCGGGCAGAATCGCCTGGATCAGCCTGGGATCACTGCGCTTTCCGCCGGCCATGAAGGAAAAGATCATTGAGCGTTATCCGCATTCCAGGATTCCTTACGGAGAAATGATTCGGGGACTCGATCAAAAGATGCGCTATTTCCGTTTACGGAGGATCGAGTTATATCAGGTCATTTACCGGAAACTGACCGCTGTCACCAATCCGCCTTTCATTTATTTTTGCATGGAAAGTCCGGCAGTGTGGCGCGCCGTATGCAATTTTGTCCCGGATTCCAATGCGCATCTGGATTATTTATTTGCGGAAAGTCTCTGGCGCAGATTTCCGGGCATAATTGCAATTCAACCAGAGCGGATCGACTACGAAAACGTTCCGAAATCGGTAGAAACCAAGACGGAATCCACTACTGTCTGAAATTCTCGGAATCCCGCGGGGAAATATTCCTTGATTATAAAATCCTCGGATTGTAAGTTTACCCGCTATTTTTGTATTATAAATAAGAGAGAAGCAATGTACAAAACATCTTTTCCGAAATTGGCCGAAATAAAACAGGACTGGTACGTGGTCGACGCCGATGGTATGGTGCTCGGTCGCTTAGCCACTCAGGTAGCGGCAATTCTGCGCGGTAAAAACAAACCGTATTTCACTCCGCATCTCGATACCGGTGATTTTGTAGTGATTATCAACGCCGATAAAGTGCGCCTGACCGGTCGAAAAGCGGAATTTAAAACCTATTTTACACATTCCGGCTATCTCGGAAGCGAGCGGTATCTGCAATACAAAGACTTGATGCAAAACAACCCGGAAAGGGTGGTCGAACATGCCATCAAAGGTATGTTGCCGCACAATGCCCTCGGACGCCAGCTGTTCCGTAAACTGAAAGTCTATCGCGGTCCGAAACATCCGCATCAATCACAACAACCGAAACCTTTAGCAATAGAAGGATAAAACACGGATGCCTAAGTTAGAGTATATTTCACTGGGTCGACGTAAATGTTCGGTCGCCCGCCTGAGAATGCATGCCGGCGAAGGTAAAATAACGATCAATTCGCGTAATCTGGACGAATATTTCGGGAACGAGTCCCTGAAAAGAATGATCATACAGCCGATGGAAATATGCGGCGTAGTCGGTCAGTTCGACATAAATATCAATGTTCAGGGCGGCGGATTTACCGGACAGGCAGGAGCAATTCGTTTGGCGCTTGCCCGCGCGCTGGAAAAATATGATCCGGAGCTGAGAGCCAGGATGAAACCAGCCGGTTTTCTGACTCGCGACGCCCGGGTGAAAGAACGTAAAAAATATGGTTTGCGCGGCGCCCGTCGGGCTTTCCAATTCTCCAAACGTTAAGACAGAGAGAGAACAGATTTATGGGAAATGTAACCTTTGAAATGCTCTGGAAGTCAGGTGCTCATTTTGGCCATTTAACCAGAAAATGGAATCCCAAAATGAAAAACTATGTCTACATGGCAAAAAATGGTATTCATATTATTGATTTGACCAAAACCGTCGTATGCCTCGATGAAGCCACGCGTTTTATTCGTGAAATGGTTCGCAAGGGTGGCGACGTTCTTTTCGTCGGTACTAAAAAACAAGCCAAAGAGATTGTCCAGAATGAAGCCGACCGTTGTGGAATGTTCTACGTCGTTGAGCGCTGGCTCGGCGGCACTTTGACCAATTTTTCGACAATAAAACGTAGTATCCGGCATCTGCAGAAACTTGAGAAAGATAAATCGATCGGCTATGGTGAAAACCTGACTAAAAAAGAAAAACTGTCACTCGAGCGCGAGCGCGTAAAACTGGCCGACCTGCATCGCGGTATTAAAGATATGCGGAAACTGCCCGATGTTTTAGTCGTCGTCGATACACTTTATGATGATATTGCCGTGCAGGAAGCGCGTCGCCTGGATATTCCGGTAGTTGCAATTCTGGATACAAATGCCGATCCGTCAATGGTGGATTATCCGATTCCAGCCAACGATGACTCGATTCAAACCATTCAGGTCATTATCAGCGATCTGGCCAATGCCGTCATCGAAGCCAAGAATTCTCGCCTGGTTGAAGTTCCAGCGCCATCAACCGAAGAATCGGCAAGTTAATCGGTCAGAGAGAAAGGAAATTTTATGGAAATCACTGCCACTTTGGTAAAAGAACTACGCGACCGAACCGGTATCGGCATGATGGAATGTAAGAATGCCCTGGTGGAAGCCGCGGGCGATGTCGATAAAGCCATCGAAATTATGCGAAAAAAGGGGATAGCCAAAGCTGAGAAAAAAGCCGATCGCTCCGCGAATGAGGGCGTAGTCCTGTCATATATTCATCCCGGCAATAAACTGGGAGTACTGATTGAGGTCAATTGCGAAACTGACTTCGTCGCTGTGACAGATGTTTTTATAAATTTTGTAAAAGATGTGGCAATGCACATCGCCGCGACCAATCCGCTGTCTATCCGGCGCGAAGACGTCGATCCGGCTTTACTCGAAAAAGAAAAAGAGATTTACCGCGCCCAGGTCCGTGCACAGAAAAAACCGGAAAATATCATCGAACGGATCGTTGAAGGAAAAGTCGACAAATTTTACCAGGAAAATTGCCTCCTTGAGCAACCGTTCGTCAAAGATCCACAGATTACCGTGAAAGACTATCTGACGAACACGATTTCCAAAATCGGCGAGAACATTAATATTGCCCGATTCGTGCGTTTTCAGTTGGGTGAAAGCCTCCAAAAATAAATAATCCAATTCGGTCTGATATGACCACTACTGCATACAAACGTGTTCTCCTAAAGTTTTCAGGAGAAGCGCTTGCCGGCGAAAAGCACATTGGTTTTGATCCTGAAATGATGCGTCAGATCGCCGGCGAGATCAAATCCGCCGCCGAACTCGGTGTGCAGATGGGAATCGTATTTGGCGGCGGAAATATTTTTCGCGGTCTGAGTATAGCCGGACAATCTATGGATCGGGTCAAAGCCGATTATATGGGGATGCTGGCGACCGTCATCAATGCCCTGGCAATGCAGGATGCGCTCGAAAAGCTGGGATTGAAGGTGCGGATATTTTCCGCCATCCACATGATCGAAGTCGCCGATCTGATGGTTATCCGGAATGCCAGAAGATACCTTAGTCAGGGCGAGGTTGTTATTTTCAGTGCCGGAACCGGGCGACCGTTTTTCAGTACTGACTCGGGCGCCGCACTCAGAGCGGTGGAAATTCAGGCGGATGCCATTATTAAAGCCACTAAAGTCGATGGCGTTTTTGATAAAGATCCGGAAAAGTTCGCCGATGCAAAGTTTTTCAATAAACTCGATTATCAGACAGTCGTCGAAAAAAGGCTGAAGGTCATGGACCTGACGGCGATTACGCTTTGTCAGGACAACGATCTGCCAATCATAGTCTACAATATGAAAGTGCCCGGCAATCTCCGGAAAATACTGACAGGTGAAAAAGTAGGAACAATTATCTCACGGAGTCGATCATGATTAACGAAATTATCAAAGATACCGAATTGCGCATGAAAAAAAGCGTAGATGCTATACAGCAGGAAATGGCGGTAATCCGCACCGGCCGCGCAACTCCTTCTTTACTCGACCCGATTAAAGTCGAATACTATGGAACGACTGTTCCTTTGCGCCAAGTCGCATCGATTGGAGCCCCCGATGCTCGTCTCTTAGTAGTGCAGGTTTTCGATCGCAGTGCGGTGGTGAACGTGGAAAAAGCGATCCGCTCGGCTGAACTGGGCTTAAATCCGCTGGTGGATGGCAACCTGCTCCGCGTGCCGATTCCGCAATTGACCGAGGAACGCCGCAAAGAATTGGTCAAATATGCCCATAAGATCGCTGAAGAAGGGCGTGTGGCGATCCGCAATATCCGTCGCGATGCCAATGACATGGCCAAAGACCTTGAAAAGGAACATGAAATTTCCGAAGATGACTATCATAAAGGTCAGGAAGAAGTTCAGAAACTGACCGATAAATACATCAAACAGATCGACGAAAATGTGAAGCACAAAGAGAAAGAAATCCTCGAAGACTAACTGGAAGTCTGCGGTTCACTCGTTTCTCATCAAAAATATCATAAAAATATCTCGTTATATTTCCGGCTGTTAGCCGGAAATCTCGTTTTAGTTAATGTTTGATTTTGCGGGCTATCAGCATTTTATCAGAACTGATAACCTAAAGTTTTGTCAATCGGATTAAGTGGTATTTCGCTCTGATCTATTTCTGATCTGGTTATTTTAGCACTTAGAAAAACCACAATTCGGACAGGTGACGCAACCGCTTTCGTGGTAAACGGTCGAGCCGCATTCCGGACAGGTAATTATGGCTTTTTTATTATCGGCTTTAAGTGATGCGGATGGCCTCACGGCGGACGCAGATACGACGTCGGTTTTCGGTTTGGTGAGGAGCTCGGCATCGTATAGTGAAAAATTTGGTTGTGCACCGGGAGTTTTTTTCTTGCCTTCACGTTCATCGAGGTACCATTCCAGGGCCTTGGCAATTGCATCCGGCGTCGATAGTATTTGCGTGCCATTTTCCCAGATTGGCGACGGACCGCCAATGCCCTTTAATTGCTTTACGACGTCACGGGCATCTATCCCGGAGCGCAAAGCTAAGGAGATCAAACGGCTGATGGCTTCAGATTCCACCTGCGCCTGACCGCCGGCTTTGCCGATGTTAGTGAAAATTTCACACAGGCCGCAATCATCTTCGTTGATCGTGATATAAAGAGTTCCGTTGCCGGTGCGGACCCGTTTGGTTATACCGCGAGTTTCCGGCGGGCGAATGCGCGGATGCAGGGTCTGATCAATCACCTGAGGCGGGAAGAGCGGTTCGGATTTTGCCTGTTCGGTAACATCGCCGACATACAATACCTGTTCGTCGCGACTGCCGTCGCGATAAATCGTTATGCCTTTGCATCCGGCTTCATAAGCCAGCCAATAAGCATCCAGTACATCCTGAACGTTGGCTGTCTTTGGGAAATTACAAGTCTTCGAGACAGCCGCATCGACCCATTTCTGGAAAGCGGCCTGCATCCGGACATGCCATTCCGGCGAAATGTCATGAGCTGTTACAAAGACGCGTCTAATCTCGTTGGGGATTTCTTCAATGTTCTGGATACTTCCCTGGGAAATCGCCCGGTGCATCAATTCTTCATTGTAAATACCGGCATCCCGACAGGCCTGCTCGAAATACGGATTGACATACAACAACTCCGTACCGTCCATGACCCGTTTGGTAAATGCCAGTGAAAATACCGGTTCGATGCCACTCGAGCAATCGGCGATCATCGAAATTGTGCCGGTCGGAGCAATCGTGATACAGGTAGAATTGCGATATTTAAGACCGTCGGGAAAGTAAATGCTCTCATTCCAGGCCGGGAAAGTTCCGCGTGATTCGCCCATCGCCGCTGAAGCCTCTTTGGTGCGGTTGTACAGGAATTTCATGATTTCTTCAGCCAGCTGCAGGGCTTCATCCGAATCATAAGGTATCTGCATTTTAAAGAGAATATCGGCAAAGCCCATGATTCCAAGGCCGATCTTGCGGGTCTTTTTGACCATCGTCTCGATTTTTTTAAGCGGGAATTTATTAATGTCGATAACATCATCCAGAAATTGCACGGCTGTGTCGATAACTTCGCCAAGCCTTTTATAATCGACTTTTTTCTCGGAAATAAAGTTCGCCAGATTGATTGAACCAAGGTTGCAGGATTCGTTTGGCAGAAGCGGTTGCTCGCCGCACGGATTCGTGGCTTCGATGTCGCCTAATTTTGGCGTTGGATTCATCTGATTGATACGGTCGATGAAAATTACTCCCGGGTCGCCATTACGCCAGGCATTCTGGGCAATCAGTTTGAAAACATCGGCGGCGTTCAGTGTTCCCACCACCGCTCCGTCGACCGGATTGACTAATTCGTATTGTTCACGCCGGCGGACCTTTTCCATAAAAATATCTGTCACGGCGACGGAAATGTTAAAGTTGGTCAGATCATTATTGTTTTTCTTACAATCGACGAATTCAAGGATGTCGGGATGATCGACTCGTAGAATTCCCATATTGGCGCCGCGCCGGGTACCGCCCTGCTTAACAGCTTCAGTCGCTGAATTGTAGACTTTCATGAACGAAACCGGACCACTGGCGACGCCGCTGGTGGTTTTGACGATGCTTTTTTTAGGACGGATGCGGCTGAAAGAGAAACCGGTGCCGCCGCCGCTTTTATGGATCAGGGCTGTATCTTTGAGGGTCTGGAAGATCGATTCCATCGAATCGTCAACCGGCAAAACGAAACAGGCGGAAAGTTGCCCCAGTTCTCGCCCAGCATTCATCAGAGTCGGTGAATTTGGTAGAAAATCCTTACGGATCATCATTTGATAGAATTTATCGGCGATGCGCGGAATATTGGAACGGGTCGTATAGGCGATTTCGGATTCGGCGACCGATTCGGCGACTCTGCGAAAGAGTTCCTCGACGGTTTCAGACATATTGCCGTTTTTATCGCGCTGAAGATAGCGTTTTTTCAGCACTTCCAGGGCATTGTTTGAAAACAAGGGTTTCTTTTCCAGTTTGGCTGGTACTGAGTCGGCATTAAGCGCTACTGTTTTTTCCCGGAGAATCTTCTCCGACGAGTCCTTTTCAGAACTCTCGAAATCTATCACGATTGGTTCAGACATTGAAAAAATTCTCCTTTGAGAGACAGACTACTTTCCCCATAGCTCAATTCACTTTTCTAATGACAAACCGAAGTTAGCAATGACTAAGTAAGTAGTCAAGGAAAAACACAAGATTTTGTGTTTGTCGACGGAGAGGGCACTAATTATAGAGGAACAATGAAAAACCAAGACAGGCTCCAAATCTTGGACAATAACTTTAAAATAAGCCGGATAACTATTGTGAAATCCAGCGAATTAAAAACATTTTAAAAAATTATTCGATACTATTAAATTACCAGTAGATTTTTGAGAATGCGGGTGTAGTTCAATGGCAGAACTCCAGCTTCCCAAGCTGGGCACGGGAGTTCGATTCTCCTCACCCGCTCAAATCCAATTCAGTCCCTGCGCATAATCCGGTTATAGAGTTTGTTTTTACGGTCGGGAATGGCGAATTTTGAACGATTTTTAGAAAGATGAAAATCATTGCAGGTAATGGTAGTATAGTGTTGATTGATGATTGAAATAAACGGTGTGGAAGAAAACAGTCTGGCCCAGGTGAACGGAATTCGCCGCGGCGACCGACTTTTAAGTATCAATCGCCAGCCAATCAACGATTTTTTGGATCTGTTTTTTCACCAGGCTGATGAGAAATTGAAAGTCAGGGTCATGAGAGGCGATCGCGAGATGGTTTTTTCAATCCGGAAAAACGCTGATCAGCAATTGGGTATCGAACTGCCGGCGCCTCGTATAAAAGCTTGTGGCAATAATTGCATATTCTGCTTTATCAAACAAAATCCGGCCGGGATGCGGCGGGCGATCTATTTCTGCGACGAGGATTACCGCTACTCTTTTTTACTTGGCAACTACATTACACTGACAAATCTGAATGAAGATGAAATGGCGCGGATCGTCGATCAACGCCTATCACCGCTGTACGTATCGGTGCATGCCACGCAGGACGCCGTTCGGCAGAAAATCTTTCGCCTGAGACGACCGGATCACCTGCTCGAGAAAATTTCATATTTGACCCGCAACCGAATCGATCTGCACATGCAGATTGTTCTGATGCCGGGAATCAACGATGGCGCCGTTCTGGAAAAAACACTGACTGATTTGTACGCTTTCCGGCAATCGATTCTATCTGTGGCGATCGTCCCGGTCGGCCTGACTCAACATCGTCAGAATTTGCCCGATCTGCGGCCGGTCGATGCAAAATTTGCCCGGAAATTGCTGCGGAATATTCCGCGCTGGAATCGGCTGTACGTCAACCGGGACGGTGAACACTGGATTTTTCCGGCAGATGAATTTTATTTATTGACTGAAAAGAAATTGCCTGCCCGGAAATTTTACGGCAGTTATCACCAGATCGAAAACGGAATCGGTTTATCGAGAGATTTTCTCGATGATTTTCGCCGCCAGAGCCGGCGTCTCCCGAATGCAATCGGGTCGGTTAAAAAGGTGCTTTTCGTAACTGGTACATTGGCCGCGCCGATGATCCGACAACATGTCGCCGGGAGATTGAATCAGATCCAAAAATTCCATGTGGACGTTTTACCGATCATGAATAATTTTTTCGGTACATCGGTGACAGTAGCGGGATTGCTGACAGGCCAGGATATTATCGAACAATCACACCATGTTGACGAGTACGATCTGGTCGTCCTGCCGCCCCGGGTCATTAATGAAAACGGCGTTTTACTGGATGACATTTATCCCGGACAAATCGCGACGGAGATACATAAGCCGGTCAGGATTTGGGACGGCGATTTCCGGAAATTAGTAGAGGAGAAAAATGACTGAATCAATTGTAGCGATTGTCGGGAGACCGAATGTCGGTAAATCGACCCTGTTCAATCGTCTGGCACAGAAACGCAAATCCATTGTACACGCGCGGGCCGGAATTACACGGGATCGCGTCTATGAGACGGTTAACTGGGCCGGTAAACGATTTCTCCTGATCGATACCGGCGGCTTTATTCCGGAAAGCACCGATCAGATCGAAAAAGCCATCCGGGCGCAGGTCAGAATAGCGGTTGAAGAATCTAATCTGGTGCTTTTTATGGTCGATGCCAGCGAATCGGCGACGAGTCTGGATCAGGAAATCGCCACGATGATTCGGCGGGCCGGTAAAGAGCATTTAGTAATCGCGAATAAATGCGACAACGATGCCCGGGAAGTCTCTGGGCATGAATTTAGTGAACTGGGACTGGGTGAAGTGTTTCCGATCTCGGCTCTGAATGGGCGGCGGATCGGTGATTTGCTGGATACGATATTGAGCAGAATTCCGCAAAAAGCTTCGGATACCGGTGAGGAGGCAGATCGGATGCGCCTGGCAATTGTCGGGATGCCGAATGCCGGTAAATCCTCGATCCTGAACGTGCTGGTCGGCTCCGAAAAGGCGATTGTGACTGAAATTCCCGGCACAACCCGCGATGCGATCGACTCCGAAATAAAGTACTATGACGAACCGGTCACGCTGATCGACACCGCCGGCATGCGCAGCCGCAGTAATATTTCGGATGATGTCGAGTATTACAGTTTCTTGCGGGCTTTTCGAGCCATTGAACGCTGTAATGTGGCTTTAGTCGTAGTTGATGCCGAAAAAGGATTTATGCGCCAGGATGCCGATATTGTCCGGCAGATTATCGATCTGAAAAAAGGTCTGGTCCTGGCGATCAATAAATGGGATTTGGTTGAAAAGGAGACCAATACCCAGATCAACTTTCAGCGCGATCTGGTTGAAGACTTCAAAGAGTTGGAACATTACCCGGTCATTTTTTTATCGGCCAAGACTCATCAGCGGGTACACTCCGTTCTGGAGATCGCTCGTAAGGTTTATCTGAACCGCAAACTCCGCATCAGTACCAACGAACTCAATAAATCCATGCAGGTGGTTGTCGATCGGACACCGCCACCAGCCACGCTGGGAAAATTTATCAAAATCAAATATATCACGCAGGTTAAAATCGAACCGCCGGTTTTCGTTTTTTTCTGTAACGAACCGCATTTGGTCAAGGAAGACTATCGGCGCTTTCTGGAAAATCAGCTGCGCCATCAATTCGGCTTTTTAGGAGTTCCGCTGACGATTTCCTTCCGTAAAAAATGAGTATAAGAAATCTTGTCATCCTGTCTATGATCTGTTTGGTCAGCCGACTGAACAATCTTTACGCCGGAAATAAACTGAGTGTTTTTCCGGCCGATTCGGACAGCGCCTGGCAGGCGATCAACGCAGTCAAAAACGATCTGATTCATCCGCGGGAATTACGGAAACAGCAGGGTGCGATGCTTTACACCAGACCAACCGATCTGCCAAATACCTATCCATCGGCCGCCGGCCATTTTTTAATTCACTACACTCTGACCGGAAATAATGCCGTCGATTCAACCGTGACGAATGAAGATAATGTGCCGGATTTTGTCTATGAAACCGGTCAGATTGCGGAACAGGCTTACCGTTTGCTGATCGATACGCTCGGTTTACAACCGCCGCCGGTCGACGATGAAGACAATCCGGAGACGGATATATATATCATTGATGTCGGTTATGATTATGCGTATACATATCCTGAGAAGTTGGTTTCAAGTACTACTCAGTCGTACGATTATACAGCCTATACCGAAATTGATAATGATTATGTCGGATATGCCACGCCCGGTCTGGCAGCTTTACATGTGACGATTGCGCACGAATATTTCCATATCGTGCAACTCGGTTATAACTGGTGGCAGGGAAATGGCTTGCCAGGCTCCGGAGGATATGGTTCAAGTGACGATCAATATTTTCTGGAATGGTGTTCGACCTGGTTCGAGGAGCGATCTTACCCGGAAGTGAATGACTACATAAATTATGTATCTTCATTTTTTTATAGTCCGGCTAAATCGCTCTGGAATTTCAACTATGCCTATGCTCTCGGGCCGTTTCTAAAGTATATTCTGGATTTATACGGCGAAGACCTGCTGGTTAAAGTCTGGGAAGGAATCAAGACAGATTATGCCTTCGAATCGCTCCGGGCAGTTCTGGCGGATGATTATGATGCTAATCTGGCGGATTTGTGGAATGAGTTTTATTACAAATGCTATTTTACGGGAACCCGCTATAATCCGGATCTGGCGCTGTCAGCCGATGCTCAGAAATTTCAATTGTTGCAAATCCCTCTGGCAAATAAGACCGTGCTTGACGAAAGCGTCGAATTTACTTCGACGATCGCACCTTTTGCAACCGTACCCTATCAGGTTACTTTCGATCGGAATTGGTTCTGCGGAATAAATGTCAGTACGGCGACGCCTGATAATTTTCTTGGTCGTTATCTGCTCGTCAAGCATGAGATCGGGAAATTGTCCGAGACATTATCATTTAATGAAAACTTACCGGTCGGCAATGTCGGTCAGAGTGATTCCATACTGGTGTTTATGACCAATAGCGATGTTAATTCCAGTCGCAATCTGACGGTGACAGTCGCCGAGGTGGGCGATATATTCCGGATCGCGAATAAAATCCGGAATGTCTATCCCAATCCATGTTTGTTGGACGGATCGGGATATTTGACCGTTGAATTGCAGGTCGGCCGAATCGTCAAGTCGGTTGACGCGACCTTATTCGATTTGCGCGGTCGGCGGGTTTACGAACAGAGTTTCGGGAATGGGCTTATCAATATCGGACCATATCAATTTTCTATCAATGGCGCCGATCTGCGCAGTGCCCGTTTGGCCTCAGGAGTTTACCTGCTGAGAGTCGAGATCGGGACAAAGGCCTTGACGCGTAAGATTTTACTTCTGAAATAAACGACCAGTTCTTATCTATGCTACCGGAGAAACCGCAAACTATTTCCCGACCGGCTGAAATTAGCGTGCCGGTTAAAGATTCCAAATTTATCGGTTATTGCTTTCCGGTTGCGACCAAATCCGAGGCGGAGCGGAAAATTGCGGAAGTTACTCGACAACATAAAAAGGCGACGCATGTCTGCTGGGCTTACCGGGTTTATGAAAACAATCAACTGCTTTATTACGCTCAGGACGCCGGTGAACCACACGGTTCGGCCGGAGCGCCGATTCTGAAAGCCCTGACCGGCCGGGAATTGGTCAATACGATTTGCATTATAGTCAGGTATTTTGGCGGTACGAAATTAGGAATCGGCGGACTGATCCGGGCTTACGGTTCGACGGCCGGAAAAGTGCTCGATGCCGTTGTCCGTGAGGCTTTCGTTGTGCGACAGACGATCCGGATCGAATGTCCGCTGGTAAAATATTCCGAACTGGCGCATCTTCTGCGACGTTACCCGGAATCGGCCAAACCGGTTTTTGCGGAAAACCGGGTGACAGTGGTTATGCAGTTTGAGGTTGGGAAGGTAGCAGACTTGCAGGCAGAATTAAAAATGATCTCCGGCCTGAAAGTCCTGACGACATAAAAATATCCTGCAACAGCGCTGGCGGATTAAGGGAACCGTGTTACTCACGGTGGGTGCCTCCCGAACGGGGCAAGTTTCCTCAACGAAGAGGCCTACTTTAACCGTCCGAAGTCCAGCTCCCATGTTTATGGTGTTGGTTCCAAAAACACTCGTCAGACTATTGCAGGATAATTTTTCAATAAACGTTTCATACACTGGCAATATAGTATGAATAAAGATTGCGGTCAAGAGCTTTGCTGAAAAATGTTACCATCAGGAGGAAAAAATATTTTAAAATGGCGGGTGAATTTGACTACAGTGGGATCAATTTTCCTCGGTTTTCAGCCGGTTCCAGATTTCGTCCAGTTGGTTCAGAGAGACATCTTTAATGTTTTTTCCGGCGGCTGATAATTCGCTTTCAATAGCCTGGAAACGGCGGATGAATTTCCTGACGGTATGCCTTAGGGCTTCCTCCGGATCGATTTCCAGAAAACGCGAGAGATTGACCATTGTGAAGAGCAGATCGCCGAATTCATTGTCAATTTCGGCCTGATTTCCGGTGATAATTGCGTCCTGTAATTCGGCGGTTTCTTCGGTTATTTTAGCCCAGACCGGCTCGATCTTATCCCAGTCGAAACCGACCTGTGCCGCGCGTTCCTGAACCCGCCGGGCCTGGAGAAGCGCCGGTAAAGTATTGGGCAGGCCGTCCATGAGAGACTTACGTCCCTCTTTCATTTTTATTACTTCCCAGTTTTTTTTAATGTCGCTGACGCCGTCGACCTGCGTTTCGCCAAATACATGCGGATGCCGCCTCACCAATTTAGAATTGATCTGTTCCAGCGAATCGGCGATGTTGAATTCACCGGATTCATCACCGATTTGGGCCTGAAAAACGATGTGCAGAAGCATATCGCCCAGTTCTTCCTTGAGCTTGGTCGGATTATGTTCATGGATAGAGTCGATAACTTCATGGGCTTCTTCGAGAAAATAGGGGGTCAGTGAATTGTGGGTTTGCGCTTTGTCCCAGTCGCAACCATTCGGGCCGCGCAGAGTTTTTACGAGGTCGATGAGTTGCAGAAAGCGGCGGGAGATTTCATCATTCATGAGCGGGTGGAATTTTACGGGTCCGGTATAGATGAACAAGTTCGACTCGCTGGATATAAAAATTCTGAAGAGCCAGCATCTGTTTTTTATTGTTCAAATTTTCGTCATCATATCCGAGCAGATGAAGCAGGCTGTGAATAATGACCAGCGCGATCTCTTTTTCAAAAGGGACTTTGAAGGTACGGGAGTTTTCAAGAATACGATCGAGGCTCAGGTAAATTTCGCCTTCGATCGGCTCTCCGGGTTCATTGAAATTAAAACTGATCGTGTCGGTTAAAAGGTCGGCGCCAAAAAAATTGATCTTCATTTCGTTTAGAGTCTGGTCGTCAGTGATAATCAGGGTGACGTTTTTGATATACTTCCGTTCCTGGTTGGCTACGAAATAGGCGATCCGTTCAACAGCTGGCCTCAGCAGAAAGTAGCGGTTGTGATCGTTTATGATTTTAACAGATGGCATATTTAAATTTTTATCGCGGCTGGTTTTTCCGGTTTGTTAAAATTATCCTGGCCGGGGTATTCGACCCGCAGGTGATGGATACCCTTCAGAATTGGCAGTATCCCTGTGCCTTCCCGGACGTCGCCTTTGATCTTCTTCAGATCGGCCAGGGTCAACGGGCATTCGTCGAATTGTCCTTCCTTGAGGCGGCGTTCGATGATCGAATCGACCACCTTTTCAATATTCGCCATGGTTGGTTTGTCCAGCGAGCGGCAAACCGCCTCGATAGTTTCGCAGATCATGACAATGCCGGTCTCTTTAGTACGCGGCTTGGGGCCGGGGTAACGGAAATCGGCGTCGTTGATTTCTGCCGGATCCCCGGCTTTTTCGAGGGCTTTGGTGTAAAAATATTCGACGCGGGTCGTACCGTGGTGGGAAGGAATGAAATCCTGGATGGCTTGCGGCAATTTGTACTCGGCCGCCAGGCGCATGCCTTCTTTGACGTGATTGAGAATGATAATAGCGCTCAGATTAGGCGTTAGTTTATCGTGCCGGTTATAATCGAACGCCTGGTTTTCGATGAAATATTCGGGTTTGGTCAGTTTGCCGATGTCGTGATAATATGAACCGACGCGGGCCAGCAAAGCATTTGCACCGATCGTGTCGGCCGCAGCTTCGGCCAGGTTGCCAACGGTGACACAGTGTGTAAAAGTGCCGGTTGCTTCCCGCGAAAGCAGTTTAAGCAACGGTTGGTTGAAATCGGCCAGTTCCAGCAGGGACAGGTCGGTCGTAATGCCGAAGATATTTTCCAGAAGACCGATAATGCCGTAGGTCAGGAATGGCGCAAAAATGCCGTTAATCGCCGCGTAAAAAATGTTGTTCAGAATGTCTTTCAGCGAAGAGAATTTTAGTATCTCGGTTATGAAAATCGCGAAGCAATAACCCAGCACGATGAATATGATCGACTGGAAAACCTGGCTGCGTTTGCGCAATTTTCTTACGGAATAAATGGCGAATGTACTGACGAAGATCGAAGTGATCACGAAATTGAAATTGCCGCCTAACTGGGCTCCGATTATCAGGCAAATCGTCACAGTTCCGACGAAGGCAGTCCGGCTGTCGAGCATAATCGTCAAAGACATTGCCGCCAGTGTGATGGGAATCGTATACTCCGAGAGGTTAAAACGATTCACAAATATGGCCGTAAAGCCAGCCTGAATTATAAATATGATTCCGATCAGGACTAATTTTTTCGGGCTGGTGATAAAGTCGGTTCGGTAAGCGAACAGGAATGTCACGAAAAAAACGAAAATAATGCCGACCAGGAAAATCTGTCCCAGAAAAATGACCGGGTCGCCGATCAGCGGCAGACTCCGGCGCCAACTGCCATGAATATTGATTAACCGGACACGTTCCTTGGCCAGGGACTCGAGTTTTTGATATACTTCCGGTGTGATGCGCATATTGGCATCGACGATTTTTTCGTTCTCAAGCACGACTCCCTTGCTGATGGGTACTTTACCGATGGCTTCGGTCTGGCGCTTTTCTGTGATATCTTTTTGGTAAATTAAATTTGGTTTTAGAAAGGCAACTACGATGTCGTAGGAGGCGTTAATCAAGGCCGGACTCTGGGTATTCAGACGGGCTTGCAAAGCTAGTTTGGCTTTTGTCCAGGCTTCTTCCAGACCCAGGACCTGATCCAGACTTTCCAACACATCTTCACCTTCCTGACGAATGGCGATCTTTTCCGAGACGATCTGTTTTTTTGGTATATCAAGAATCAGCAAAGCGTACAAATCGCTCAGCACCGGTTTTATCTGACCGAAAAGGGCGGTTGAACTCTGAGCCGAATTTCTGGGATCGTATTCTTCGATCAGGTATTTGAGCACAGGTGAATTCTTATCGAACTTATTATCACTGCGAAATTTCTTTTGCAGAGCGAAATAGGCGATAGAATCGGCGGTCAGGACAGCGGCGACATCTTCCGATCTTTTACTCAGATTGCGTCGGGATTCGTCATATTTAAGGCGGGCGGCTCTCAATCGATCGATTTCATTAAATAATTTCTGCAAACGTACGATTTCGGTTTCTTCGATGGTTTTATCCTGAGTGAAAATATTCGGCACGCCTTTCAAGGCCTCAAGGCGGTCGCTTTCCAGTTCTTTGTCGGTTTTCAGGATCGGGTAATCGAACGGTGCGATTACGGAAGTCCGGGCGATGTTATTGATCTTATAGTTGATTATGCTGAAGTGGTTTTTCGGAAAAAAGAGAGCCAGTACGATGACAATCAGACTACACAAAACCAAAACGCTGCTGCGTTGCCGTTTCGATTGAAAGACACCGGGACTTTTAGTGAAGACTCTGAGTTTATTAACCGTCACGGTTTATTCTCTTGCGAAAATTAGCGAATATTACCAGCGGATAGCGGCGGAAGCCCAGGTAAAACCGGAACCGAATGCGGCCAGGATGATATAGTCGCCTTTTTTAAATCGATCCTCTTGCCGGGCATCATACATTGCTAACGGAATCGAGGCCGCGGTTGTATTGCCGTATTTATGAATATTACTGTAGATTTTTTCAATTGAGATTCCCAGGCGTTGGGCAACGGCTTCCGTAATGCGCAAATTCGCCTGGTGCGGAATAATCACAGCGATGTCATCCAGGGTCAGATTATTGCTTTGGAGAGCGATGTTAATTACTTCGGGGAACTTCGTTACTGCGTGTTTGAAAACCTGTCGTCCATTCATACGCGGAAAATGTCGTCCTTCATCCAGCATTTCTTTTGTAATGCGCGGTTTTTGGGATCCGATCGGGGCTTCAACCCAGAGCTCGTTGGCAAAGCGTCCGTCGCCGAATAGGTGTGTGGAAAGGATTGCGCTTTTATCCGTTGACCGGGTCACTACGACTGCGCCGGCGCCATCTCCGAATAGAACTGCAATATCTCGACCGGCCGTGGTTAAATTCAGGCCGACTGACTGAACTTCCACTCCGACTACCAGTATATTTTGATACAGTCCGGTTTTAATGTAGGCATCGGCAATGGAAAGGGCATAGATAAATCCACAGCATTGAACCCGGATATCGAGTGTCGGAATACCCGGTAATTCAAGTAAGGCCTGTAAATAACTACTTGTTCCGGGCGCCAGATGCTCCGGAGTTGTCGTAGCCACGATCAGATAGTCGATATCGTTTTTTGTCAGTCCGGCATTGGCGATTGCTTCCAACACTGCCGGCAGAGCTAATTCGGAGGCTCCGTATGGCGGATTGACAAAGCGCCGCTCCCGGATTCCGGTACGCTCGATAATCCATTCATTACTCGTGTCCATTAACTTTTCGAGATCGGCATTGGTAACGATGTTTTCAGGAACACTCTTCCCAAGGCCGGCAATTTTACTGGTGTACATCGATGGTAATTCTCCTGTCAATTAATGATGGTTAGAATATACGATATCTTTTACATTAAGTTGAATTTCTTTGTAGCCGTTCCATTCATTTTCGTCGATAACAAAAGCAATATCCAGCAAACGGTTGCTGATCAGCATTTCATAGAAGGAACCCATTTTCCAGCCGATTGCGCTGAGAATCGTACGCTCCTGGGCGGCCTTGAATTTCAGGTGATTTTCACCGATAATGCGGGGCATGCCGGAGATCGTAACATTGTGTGCGACGAAAATCGGCCGCATATTCCCCGGGCCGTATGGCGCCATTTTGCGCAGGAAAGCCAGAGTTTGTTGATTAATGTCTTTGAAATCGATCTCGCTCTCGATTTGCAGGCCGGGATTCAGCATCTGTTCGTTGATCTGCTCGGCGGCAATTTTCTTCAGCCGTTTAGTAAATTCCGGCAGAGATTCGATCAGGATCGTCAGTCCGGCTGCCATTTTATGGCCACCGAAGTTTTCAAGTAAATCGGCGCACCGGGTGAAGGCGTTATAGAGATCGAAACCGAAGATACTGCGCGCGGAACCCTTGCCAATCCCGTTTTGGAATGAGATCATCACGACTGGTCGGTTGTACAATTCCTTCAATTTTGAGGCGACGATGCCGATCACGCCGTGATGCCAGTTGGTGTCGCTCAGGATCAGAATTTTATCGGAATCCAGATCGTGCGAGGCGTTCAGTTGCAGAATCGCGCTGTCGATCGTATCGCGTTCAATGCTTTGCCGGTTGCGATTTTCCTGTTCGAGGAGATTGGCTAATTCAAAAGCCTCTTCCCGGTTGAAAGAACTGAGCAGATACACGGCGCGCGAGGCTTCTCCAAGCCGGCCGGCGGCATTTAAGCGAGGCGCCAGTCCGAAAACGATGTTAACCACGTTCATGGTTTTGTTATCGAAGCCGGAGACTTTCAGAAGAGCTTGCAAGCCGATTTTCTGCGAACCATTGAGGTACTCCAGGCCTTTGGCAACGAGGATGCGGTTTTCGCCGAGGATCGGTACAATATCGGCAGCCGTACCGATTGCCACCAGATCGAGATGCCGGTAGAGGTTTTCCATCTGGAGATTGTTGGCAATGTGAAAACCCTGTAACAATTTAAAGGCCACGCCGACGCCGCATAATTCTTTGAACGGGTAATTGTCGTCTTCGCGTTTCGGATCGAGAATGGCCAGTGCGTCCGGCAGTTTTTCACCAGGTTCATGGTGATCGGTAACGATCACGTCGATCTTGTTGGCATTGGCATAGGAAATTGTATCGAAAGCGCTAATCCCGCAATCGCAGGTAATGACCAGAGAGACGCCGATGCTCAGGGCGTAATCTATACCCAACTGGGAAAGGCCGTATCCTTCGCGCTCGCGATCCGGAATATAAAAAGCGGTTTCGAGTCCGATTTCACGTAAAACGAGATACAACAGCGAGGTAGCAGTTGTACCATCGACGTCATAATCGCCGAAGATCAGGATTTTCTCGCGATGTAAGATCGCCTGGCCGAGACGTTCGACGGCACTGGCCATATCGGTCATTAAGAACGGATCGAAAATGTCCTGGATTGAAGGACTGAAGAATTTTTCGATGGCCTGTTTGTCCGGTAAACCGCGATTCATGAGAACCCGGGCGATAGCCGGAGGTATCGCCATTTCCAGCGCCAATTTGTGGACTGCTTGCGGATCCGAACTACTGATAAGCCATTTTTGCTTCATAAGATAAAAAAATTCTGAAGTTGATCTGTAAGCCGAATTCTGTATCCCGACGAATCGGGACGACAGCCATTTATCTACTGACAGCCTCTCGGCTGAAGTTAAGCGAGCTACCCGGGAATCGAATGGAACGGGCGATTCCTTTTCCCTGCTTGCTCTTGCTCCGGGTGGGGTTTACCCAGCTCCCGCTGTTACCGGCGGAACGGTGCGCTCTTACTTTAATCCCGCTTAATTGCAGGACGCACCTTTTCACCCTTGGCCCGCTACCGCCGAAGCGGAACGGGTCGGTGTCGTTTCTGTGGCACTTTCCTTCATCCCGACGAATCGGGATGATCCCGTGTTACGGGACACCCTGCCCTGCGGAGTTCGGACTTTCCTCCCCGACCAAATCGGGGCGGCTGTCCGATCAACTTCAGAAGAGTTCCTCTTCATAGGTCGAACGAATCTCACTGCTTTGCACATCCCAATAAAGAATCCGGCCGCAAAATTCACAGCGATTGATTCGATCACCATTTCGGATTTCAACGATCTTCTGCGGCGGCACAATTTTCGAGCATCCGCCACAGGATACATTCATGGGAATATATTCAACATTTCCCTTTTTATCCACCTTTTCTTCAAATACTTGCTGGATATGTACGATCGCGATACCGTTTTTAGCCCTGGCGATGCGCTCGTATTCCCGCATATAGCGAAGGGGAATCGTATTGACGATTTTTTCACGTTGTCCTAATAATTGTGACTGAGCGTCTTTGGTGGTGACGTCGGTCTTATCGAGGACAGTCTGTTTTTTATCCTTCTCCAGCGATTTTTCAGCCAGGGTCAATTCTTTACCTTTTATCGAGACCTTTAGGCGATCACTCTCTTCGGTCAGTGTCAATATTGAATACTCGGCGCTGTCGATTTCCTGTTTCAGCGTGTCAATTTCAGATGTCAGGGCATCATATTCTTTATTGGATGTTACCAGGTAAAGCTGATCCTGATATCTGTTCAAACGAGTACGGTCGTCAGAGATTTTACCTTCCAGATTTTTTATTTCAAGAATGATGTCTTTTTCACGTTTCCGTTCGTTTTCCAGTTCTTTAGTCAAATTGTTAATAAGGTTTTGGAGATTATCGACTACCTGCGGCAGGTCGCCTTTAAGGTTGTTAATTTCGAGTAATTTGATATCGATTTTTTGGACCTCAACCAATCTCTCAAGATCTTTAAACATCTTGCCTCCGGTTTCTAATGTAAATGAAAAATGCACCGTCGGCGGTGCAAAATTTATATTTATTTGTTACGTATCGGACTACTGAATCTTTCAAAACCCAACCTATCACGTGGGCGATATCCGACTTGAACGGATGGCCTTCCCGATGTGAACGGGACGCTCTGACCAACTGAGCTAATCGCCCAGTTAAAATAACCGGACCTTTAAAAAAGCAACGAAATTTATCTGTTTTTACGGATTAAAACAACAAGTTTGCTTGAATTTATTCGATGATTTAACTGGTACTGTCGATCAGGGAAATTCATCCCGCGCGATTTGTCGATGAATGCCGGAAAGCCGCCGGCAGGAAAAATATCCATATGCTGAGACCGGCGAAAAACGGCTGGAGATTCAATGGAAAAATTGGTTCAGATGCCGATCCGGTGACTATTCCGGCGATAAACCAGGCCAATGTGCCGAGGAATGAAAACAACATTCCGGCGAACATTGGCCCCGAATTAAATTTGAGAGGGCTAAAATTGCAAATGATCGGAATCAGTAATCCGGGTATGAACAATGTCCCCAGCGTGTACCAGATTTTTACGACCGAAGGAATAAAAAGAATGACTAAGGCAGACAACACAATCGCGAAAATGAAACCAATCCGGGTATTGCGGTTGATCGGACTATCAGGTTTAATGCGCCACATAAGATCGCGTCCGAAAGTCATGGCCGAAAGCAGCGAAATGGAGTCCAGCGTCGACATGATCGTTGCCAACAACGACACAAAAAATAATCCGCGCCAGAAGTCAGTCAAGACCATCTCACCCAATCGCGGAAAAGCCATCAGTGGATTAATGTCATGCAATAACGCCCGCGCATAAAGGCCGGAAGTCGTTGTAAGCATATCGAAAAGTAACCAGAAAATCACCGAGATCAGTACACCCCGGCGAGCCGTTTGCGGTGAACGGGCCGCGTAACAGCGTTGATAAAATCCCGGATCGACGAAAGTCCAGAAGGCGATGAAAAACCAGACTAAAATGAACTGCCAGTGGGCGCCGCCACTAAATCGGAGATGATCTGCTGGCAGATTGGCCTGTAAAAATGTTAATCCGCCATACTGAGTGACAAGCTTGATGGCAAGTATGCCGAATCCCAGAAACATTAATCCAAACTGGAAAATATCAGTGACGACAACCGAACGCAGACCGCCAAAAAATGCGTACAGTATCGAGAATAACACACCGATCAAAAATGCCCACCAGAACGGAATACCAAAAATAGCACTGACCAATAGCGCCACCATTAGCAAATGCGGAGCCGGATTGGTCAGGAAGAAAATAAAAAAACTACCCAGCAAACCGGCCGGTTTGCCATAGCGCTGATATAATTGATCGGGAATTGTATAGAGTCCACTGCGTTGAATCCGGGGTGCCAGAAATACACCAAACAGAATCGCAAACAGATAATATGGCAAACCCTGTGTGACCCAGTTCAGTAAACCGTACCGGTAGGTAAACTCACCGATTCCCAGAATGCCGCCATACCAGGTCGCTACCAAAGTCGCAATAAAAGCCGGTAAAGATAATTTGCGCCCGGCCAATAAATATCCGTCGATATCGCCGCGGTATCTACGGGAATATTTCAAACCGAGTAATAAAACCGCCACCAAATAAACCGCAATGACCAGTAAATCGACCGGGGCGAGTCGGATCGGCGTCATTGCTGATCCTGAAGTCTGACTACCAGCAGGTGCCCGCCGGTAAATTGAATCCGGATCGTCGATTGGGTGGCAATATTACTCAAGCCGCGGGAACCACAGCCAAGGTTTTCGTTTTTCAGGGGAAACCGCAGGCCATGAGTGATTACCTGTCTGGCAATTGGAAAGCCGAACAACGAAATTATCTGGCCGGGAAAAGTTTCGAAAATCCAATCGCCGTGTTTAAGCAGAAACATTTCGGCAGTTGCGGAATGGATAAGAAATTGCGCCCGCCGGAGATATTTCTTAGCGATCAGTAAAGAGGCGAGGGTATGATCGTCACGTCGCCCGGTAAATCCAACCAAAATGAATTGGTGTAAGCCGTGTTGCAGGAGGTAACGAATGCATTTTTCCAGATCGTTATTGTCCTGGGCCGGATTCCGTTCGACCTTGACTCCGATGTTTATGAAGTAATTTAGAGTTTCGGGTGAGATCGAATCCAGATCGCCGATGATCATCTGCGGAACGAGCCCAAGCTCGCGAGCCTTTTGCGCTCCTCCATCGGCACAGACGAAAAGTAAATCCCGATTGCTCGACATTTGTTTAAGGTTAATTCGCTCCGGGAAAGCGCCATTGCCCAGAATAAGCGCCTGAGGCAGTAGATTGTTAAAAGGTGCCGTTTGTATCAATTTGCTGATTGGTGTTTTAATTGGGGAATCGGGCGTATTGCTCAAGGTCATTCCGTCGCAGGGCGCCCAGTAATTTTTCGCGGTCGATTTCAAAATCGAACTTTTTCATTAACTGGCTGACCTTCTGCTGATATTCGCGACTGCGAAAATATTTGATCAAATCCTTGGCGAATGGCAGAATCAGGTAGTCGGATGTCCAGTCCAGCGGCAATCCGTCCTTTTTGTTAATGATGCAATTGTAATGCGCCGCCCAGGCAACCGTCCAGAATGAATATTTAGCCAGCAGGTTTTTACTGATCGAATACATCAAGGCCTGATTCAGCGGGTTGCTGAAGACGAATTCTTTAGAGAACATGAAGGCAGTATGAAAATAACGCGGTTTATTGACGATACCTTCCAGATGCACCCGGCGGGTCATGATGATTAGGATTTCCATCAGTCGGTCACCGATGCCCAGTCCCGGATGACTTTGGCCGGGAAGCGGCGGCCGTTCGGCCGAGAAACTTTGACGCGGATTCTGCAATAAAAGCCATTCGATCTGCAGCACGTTCGGATTGCGTTGTGGAAAATTTGGCAGAAGGCCCTCCTCAAAATGGAGCGGTCCCTGCTTTAACACCAATTCGCAAATCTTATTATCCGGGTGCGATTCTCCGGTATAGACGAACAGCCGGTGCATGTGCGCATCGCTGGTATCAATATCCAGCGATAGATCGGTCAGCCCCATATTGTCGAGAATATTGGACAGTTCGAAAGCCCGCACGGCATTTAAGAGTCCGCGCCGACTGAAAACTCCCAGGAAAAAATGGGAATCCGCCGCAAGCCGCCCATCCGTGACGATATTACCCAAATCAAATTCATCATCCGAGATGCCTGACTGAATATCAGCCAGGGTCAATCTGCGCGCGATTTTAATATATTCTTTACGAAAACGGGTCATAAATCAACGGTGTAAATCTAAAAAATTTATTTTAAGGAACAACCTTAATTTTTCCATCATCGCCGGTTTCAATTTGACCGATTCTGGCCGCGGCAGTTACTCCGGCCGAATGTAATTTTGCCAGCATCTCGTCGGAAAAATTTGCCGGAATAGCGATCAGCAGACCGCCGGAAGTCTGCGCATCGCATAATATCACCTGATCGCTGGCCGCAATCCGAGTGTCCCAAAGCACATGCGGTGCCAGGAATGCCCGGTTGGCATCCGTACCGCCCGGAATCACATCGCGCCGGACCATCTCGCGTGTAAAAGCAAGAACCGGAACCTGTGACAATGAAATCTGAGCCCGCACCCGACTGCCGCTCGTCATTTCGTGTAAATGTCCAAGAAGTCCGAATCCGGTAATGTCGGTGCAGGCATGTACCGGGAAATCGGCCATAACTGCGGCGGCCGCGGCGTTCAGTTCGGACATGGTTCTGACGATCAATTGTTTGGTCTGCTCATCGAGCAACCCACGTTTCAGCGCCGTCGAAAGGATTCCAACGCCGATCGGTTTGGTCAGGACCAGAACGTCGCCTGGCAGAGCGCCGTTGTTGCGGGTGATTTTAGCGGGATGGACGACGCCGATCGCCACCAGGCCGAACTTGGGTTCGTTATCTTCAATCGTGTGACCGCCCAGAATCGGGATTCCAGCTTGTTCGGCGATGGTTTGGGCGCCTTTCAGAATCTGTTCCAGAACTGAAATGGGAAGCCGTTTTTCCGGAAAAGCCACAACGTTTAGAGCAAACAGCGGCTTGGCGCCCATCGCATAAATGTCGCTCAATGAATTAGCCGCCGCGATCCGGCCAAAATCATAAGGATCGTCAACGATCGGCGTAAAAAAATCAACGGTTGCGACGAGGGCCAGGTCGGCATTGATCTTGTATATGGCGGCGTCGTCGGAATTGCTGAAATCAACTAATACATCATCCGCAATCTTCGGCGTCAGGTTTTTGAGGATTTTTTCGAGGGTTTGCGGGCGGATTTTACAGGCACAACCGAGTCCGTGAGTGAATTGCGTCAGGCGGATTGGTTCGGATGAACCGGCAACATCCGAAATTACCTCGACGCCGGTCAATCGCCGGTAGGTTTCGCTAATAGCCACTACGGCAGTCGCAATCTCAGTTTCGGTTGTCATGCGCCCTAACGAAAACCGAATGCTTCCCAATATGCACTCATCCGGCAAACCGAGCGCTTTCAGGACGTGTGAAGGTACAACGCTGTCGGAGTGACAGGCGGCGCCAGCCGAAGCGGCAACTTCGCTGAGTTCCGCTAAAAGTGTATTGGCATCGACGCCCGGGAAGTAAATATTGAAAGTGTTGGGAAGTTTTTGCTCCGGGGCGCCATTTAGTTGAATTGCCGGAAGAGCGTTTTTCAGATCGGAGAAAAATTTATGGCCGAGACTGGTTTGCGCGGCGAGGATAGTATCGGCATTTTTTTGGTAATTCTCAGCCGCCGCGCCGAGCCCGACGATTTCCAGGACATTTTCGGTGCCCGGACGTAAACCATGTTCGTGTCCGGCGCCATGAATTAACGGCGCAATTTGCGTTCCGCCACGAATATATAATGCGCCGACACCTTTCGGGGCGTACATTTTATGACCGGCAATCGATAGCAGATCGACATCGAATTTGCGGACGTCGATCGGTATTTTTCCAACTGCCTGGGCTGCATCGGTGTGCACCAGAATTCCGTGCTCGTGAGCGAATTCGGCGATTTCCCGAATCGGTTCGATCGTTCCAGTCTCGTTGTTGGCGAACATGACGGAGATCAGAAAAGTGTCTGAACGAATCGCCTTTCGGACGGTAGACAATTCTACGAATCCTTCAACGGTAACCGGCAGATAGGTGACCGCAAAACCTTTCTTTTCCAGATAGCGGCAAACTTCCAGCACGGCCGGATGTTCGATGGCGCTGGTGATGATATGGCCATGCAGGTGCAGGTCGGCAGCTCCGATAAGGGCGAGATTATTCGATTCACTGCCACCGCTGGTAAAGACAATCTCCTCCGGCTGGCAATTCAGCAGGTCGGCAACCTGGCGGCGGGCTTTTTCGATAGCCTGTTTGCTTTCCAGACCGTAGTAATGACTGCTGGAGGGATTGCCGAATCCATTTTTCAGGAATGGAGTCATGACGTCGATAACTTCCGGTAGGAGCGGCGTACTGGCATTGTAATCAAGATAAATCGGTTTCATCCTTAATCCAAAAAATAACGAGTAAGGTTAACTAACAATCAGCAGACTGTAATCGGCACTTTTTACCGAGTGAGTCAGCGCCCCAACTGAAACGACATCCACGCCTGAACTGGCATATCCCCGGATGGTTTCCAGCGTGATATTGCCGGAAGCTTCGAATAAGATTTGCTGATAAGCGCCCTCACTCTTCGTGGCTTCGATCAGGCGTTTGATATTTTCCGGCGTAAAATGATCGAACATTATCACGCGATAGATGTCCGTTGTCAGATTTTTGTAAGCTTCGACAACCTGCCGGAATTCGTCGTCATTGGTGACTTCGACCTCGAAAAAGCGCAGAGGCGGTTCGACAGCGGCGATGGCTTTAATGGCAGTCGCGAGGGTTTGCGGATCGCCGGACTTTTTCAGAATCGCCAGGTGGTTTTCTTTCAGCATGGCCGCGTCCGATAATCCAAGTCGGTGCGTCAGCCCACCGCCGTATTGCAAGGCGCTCTTGTCGATCGCGCCCCACAGTGTCTTGCGGGTGGCCGCCACGAAACAGGGCAGACCGGCAATTGCCTGACTGTATTCCGCCGTCACGGTCGCGATCCCGGACAGTCGCTGGAAAACGTTCAGAATAATGCGTTCGAGATTTAGTATCTGACCACCGGCGCGGCCTTTGATCGTCAGAACGATTTCACCGGCGTCAGCCCGGTCGCCGTCCTGGAATTCGGATTCGCTCTTCAGGTCTTTATGGTGCAGAAATGCCCGGATTTCCGCCAGACCGGCAACGATCGTCGGAGATTTAGCCTTGATAATTGCCGTACATTTGCGGTTGTAAAATTTCGGTGGATTCTGAGTTGCGTCGCCAACACCCGTATCCATTGTCAGGAGATTTTCGAGAAAAGTCAGCACCATCTGGCGGTAATATTTCCGGCTGATTCGCAACTCGTCCGACGCGTCGAAACATTGCCTAACCTGTTTTTCACGTAAATCTGTCATGAAAGACTGTTTTACCCGTTAAAAAAATAAATCCTGGACATCGACGATTTTGACGTTTTCCGGTTTGATGTCAAGCGGATAATTTTCCAACTGCTTGTCATCCTCGAGAACTTCTTTGGGCTTGGGGGTGGCATACCGGATCGGGCTGGGTGAATTGTTTAGTAATTCATCGCGCAATTTTTCAGCCTCGTTGGACACGATCACGATCTGCAGATTATCATATTGCAGATATTTGCGAATGGCTTCATTGACATCCGCGACGGTCATTGTGTCGAGTGCGGCGCGGAAATTTTCCAGATGACTGCCCGGGATTCCATAAAATTGATCGTCGATAGCATATCCAAGCCGCATCATAGTCGTCGGCGCGTAATGAAAAATATATTTGCGCAGAAAATCGCGGGTCAGATCGAACTGTTCCTCACTGATTCCATTATCCACAAAGTTGCGCAATTCGCGCATGGTCGCCCGCAGGACGAAATGGCGCGTATCGTTCGGCACCGGGCGAATCCAGATTTCGAATAATTGCTGATGACGGGCAACATTAACCGGCGGAAACTGCCGGCGTCCACCCCCTGGAAAATTCTCGATATAACTGTAATCGCCATAATTCAATCCGCGGGCTTCCCGGATCACCTGATAAAGGTGACTGCTGGAATTGCGATGCTCGCCGAACCAGGAATTGGCTACGGCCAGGGCGTACCATTCCGGATTGTCGCGGGTAAGATTGATCGGAAAACCAAGACTCATGGCGGTCGCGTTGGCATTTTTCTGGACGAGCGTAATTTTCAATCCCTGAATCTCGTAAGGCACGGCTTTGACCCCGGCATTAACCTTGCCGGCCGTGAGTTTGTGAAGGTCTTTTTGTAAACTCTCCAGCGTCGCGTAATCATAACCACCACCTAAACCGATGATAACGTTCTGGCGGTTGTACATTTTCTTGTAAAATTCCTGAACGTCTTTGACAGTTATGGCTTTAATACTGCCAATCGATCCTTCAGTCAAATGACCGTAACCGGTACCGGCAAAGATTTCGTTGTAGAGTACGGCTTTGCCAAGATCCTCGTCGCTGGCATATTTCAGGACATTTTCCAGATAATTCAGAATGTTGCTTTTCAGGCGGCTCAGATCGTCTTCGTTGAAAGCCGGTTTGAGGATAGCGTCTGCGAAAAGCGGATAGTAGGTGGAGAGATTGTCTTTATGAACTCGACCGGAGATTACGGTCATCTCTGCCGAAACCGATGCTTCGTATCCGGCCGCCAGCGGAAACAATTTAGCGATAATCTCATCGTATGAATTGGTTTGAGTTGCGGCTTCGGTCAACATATGGGCTGTCAGGTAAGCCAATCCTTCTTTGCCGGCCGGATCGTCCTGCGAACCGACTTTAAAGTAAATCCGGAAAGAGATTGTCGGATCGTCGTTGACCGGCAACAGAACACAGCGGGATTCGTCGATTTTCGAATTGCAATTTGATAGACAGACGATGGACATAAGACCCCAAAATATTATGAGAGCTGATTTGGTTTTCATTACTCGACTCCTCTGAGGATAACGACGGTTCTTTTTTCCGGTACGCAATAAAATTGAGCCGCCTGTTGAATGTCGGTCGATGTGATATTCATGATTTCGGAAAATAGCTGATCGACCGTTTCGATACCGCCCGTTATGGCGATATAATTGGCCAGGTTACCGGCGACGTTATCCGGGGTGTCCAGATCCATCAGAAAGCGATATTTCAGGTTCTTTTTCAGGTCGTTGAGTCGCGATTCGTCAACCGGTTCGGTTTTAAATTGCTCCAGGGACATCAATATCTGATCGCGGACGTAATCGATATCCGTTTCGGATTTGACCATGGCGTAAATCTCATTCAGTTTGGGGTCACGATTCCGGGAGAAGTTCGAGGCGATGAATTCGACTTTCTGTTCTTTGATGACTAAGCGTTTGTAAAGATCGCTGTTTTCACCAAATGCCAATTGTTCGAGTAAAAGCGCCGCCACATATCGGCGATTACCCGGATCGTAAACGTCGCTTTTATAGGCGACTAAGAGGATCGGCAGAGATTTGCCGGGGTAACTGACTTCAGCAGTACGTTCGGCAGTTTGCGGCGGTTCGGGCGTGATCTGCGGAGCTTCGTAACCGGGTTTCCAGTTGCCGTAATATTTGCGGACAAGTTCGAGTGTCGGAACAGTTTCGATCTGGCCGACGATTAACAGAACGACGTTCTCCGGTCGATAATAGCGTTTGAAAAATGACTGGCTGTATTTGTACATGGTTGGCATGGCTTTAACATCCGCTTCAAATCCGATCGTAGTGTGCTTGTAAGTGTGTTTGTCGAAAGCCGTGTCGTATAGTTTTTCAAATATTACGTACCACGGACTGACCCGGCCTTTGAGAAATTCGCCATAAACCGCTCCGGTTTCGGTCTTGAATTCGGGCTCGTTGTATTTCAAATTAATGAAGCGGTCGCTCTCCATTTCAATGACTTTTTCCAGGTCTTCCGCCACAAAATTGAGATGATAACAAGTGTAATCGTCGGTGGTGTAGGCATTGGCGTCCGCGCCCAGTCCGGTCATGATTTTATCGTACATCGGTCCGGGATATTTCTCCGTTCCGCGGAACATCATGTGCTCGAATAAATGAGCGAAACCGGAATGCCCGGGCTCCCATTCATCGCGGCTGCCGGCGCGGGTGACGGAATAATAAGCCACGATTCCGTTGCTCTCCATCGGAATGGTGATAACTTTCAAGTCGTTTGGTAGAATTTCTACATTATACTTGTAAGGAAAAATCGGTTCGACCGATTGACCGACTGCACACAGGCTTAAGATTAATATCATTTCGACGCATAACTCTTTTATCATAATCCGCTCCACAGTATTTAAAAACCCGTTTAATTTAAACATTTAAATACCTTAAATGGAATAATCGTGACAACATTTTAGTGAACGTCTTGCAGTGCGGTTTTCCCAATCTGAAAAGTGACTATCCAGGAAGAGTATTTAAACGATCCGATGTTTTATTCCGGCAGTTTGCGAGAATCTTTTATGTGAAATTTGCGGGAGAGAAAAATGTAAAGCCATTCAAAAGAACCGCTGTAATTCACGCGACTCCAAAATTTGATAATAAAATGCCAGCAAATGGCGCACAACAAACCCAGCCCAACAATCCAGCCGAAGGAATTTTGCCAGTTTTGCCCGGCGAACATGGCGATAATATTTGTTAAAATGGCGGCTAAAAACGGTTCCAGAATGTAAACCGTCATTGCCAGCAAACCGAAGCGTCGGATCACTGACAGGCCGCCGGAGTTTGTCGGTTTTGAGGACGGCGTAAAGTCAAACCGCCGTAAGCTGAAACGCATAAACCACAGGAACAAACCCAGTTCGATACAGACGACGCCCGAACTGACGAACAGCATTTTCGTCGAGACCTGGATATTGCGGATCAGAAGAATTATCGCGAGCGTAGCGAGCCCGATCAGTAACCAAATGAGGATCGCCCGGCTTAGGTATTTAAGAATTTGACGGGACTCTACTCCAGCCGCTAAAGCAAGGCCGAGAACCGCCCCGAAAAATCCGTACGATAAATACGGAAAGAGCCCGAATCGTGACGCCAGAATTCCGACAAACCCGGCCGTCAGGTAATGCCCTGAATTCAAGGCTTGTTCGAAAACCGGCCGCAGAAAACGGAGCGCGATCGGAGAAATTAAGGCTACAATTAGTCCCAACCCAGTCAGTAAGAGCTGATTGCGCCGCAGATGCCGATAGCCGCCATTACGGAAAAGCAAAGCTGTCGTAATGCTGACGACGATCACGATCATGCCGATTAACGATAAAGTCGATGAATCGACGGCCTGTTTCCAGTAGAAGGGAACCCATTCGTGGTAAATAATCCGCCCGGTCAGCAATCCGACCGGATATTCCGGTATCTGCCCGTCAACGGCGCGGAAGCCATTCATAAACAAAATCCGCTGGACGAGATGTAAAAAAACAAACCATAAGCCGGTGAAAAGTCCGCCACCAATGATCTTCCGGGCGGTCGTCTGGTCCTGGCGGATTCGATTGTAGATTGAACAAACGTTGACTGCTCCCGAAATTAAATAAAAAAGCCCGGCCATGGTAAACAGGGCGATTGCCACGACGATAAAAATGGCATTGGCGCCGTGAAAGTTCTGGCGAATCGATTCCTTACTGTTCATCACTGACCAGCTGTAGTGCATCCGGTGTACGAACAAAATGCCGAGAATCGCCATTCCGCGCAGGAAATCGAAGGCAATCAACCTTTTTGAATTTATCGATTTATTCACTTAAGGCCAGAAGAGAAGAGATTTACAGAAAATTGACGGTCAGACATGCACCGGGAAATTACTCAACCGTGACCGATTTTGCCAGATTTCGGGGTTTATCGACGTTCAGACCTTTCAGATCGGCGATATGATAAGCCAGCAATTGCAGGGGAATGACATTGATCAGCGGCGAGAGATCTTCGATCGTCTCAGGAACGATAGTGAGATGGCTGGAAAGCTCGCGCAGGTGCGGATTGTCATGATCGGTGATGGTCAGGATGATTCCGCGACGGGCTTTGACTTCCTGCATATTGCTGATGACCTTATCGAAGACGGCGCCTTTGGTGGCGAGGAAAACGACCGGCATATTCTCGTCGATCAGGGCAATCGGACCGTGTTTCATTTCGGCCGCCGGATAGCCTTCGGCGTGAATGTAGGAAATTTCTTTAAGTTTTAAGGCCCCTTCCAACGCCACCGGATAATTGATTCCGCGGCCAAGATAAAGAAAATTCTGACGCGTGAAATAAGCCGCAGCGATTTCACGGAATTCGGCTGAGCGTTCCGTAACCCGCCCGATCTGTTCCGGGATAGTGTCGATTGCTTTCAGAAGAGTTTGGTCGATTGTCTCTCCGTTTTGCTGTTTAATGTAGAGCGCTAAAATCAGCAGGGCGACGACCTGGCTGACAAAGGCTTTGGTACTGGCGACTCCGATCTCCGGTCCGGCGTGCAGGTAGATGCCCGACCCAACTTCGCGGGCGATCGTCGATCCGACAACATTCACGAGACCGAGCGTCTGGGCGCCGGCCGTTTCAGCTTTGCGCAGGGCGGCTAAAGTATCGGCCGTCTCGCCGGACTGCGAAATCACGATCATCAGTACTTCGTCATTGATAATCGACTGCCGGTAACGGAATTCCGAGGCGTAATCGACCTCGGTCGGGATGCCGCAATATTTCTCGATAAAATTCTTACCGATCAGAGCGGCGTGCCAGCTGGTTCCACAGGCCGCGATGATCACGCGTTTGATACGGGGTATGTCTATGTTCAGGGATAGTTTGATCTGACCGTTATTGATTCGGCCGCGCAGTGAATTACGAATGGCTTCCGGCTGTTCGAAGATTTCTTTCAGCATGAAATGCTTAAAGCCCCGCTTCTCGATCTGGGAAATATTCCAGCGGATTTCCTGAATATCATTTGTGATGGACTCACCGTCGAGATTCTGCAAATGATATTCGTGAAAACCGATCGTGGCAATTTCATTATCGTTCAGGTATATGACTTTCTTTGTGTGTGGAATGATGGAAACAGCGTCGGATGCCACGATGGTTTCATGGTCTCCCAAGCCAATTATGATCGGAGAACCGCGCCGGGCGATTACAATCCGCTCTTCAGCCTGATGCATGACGGCGATCCCAAAAGTGCCTTCCACATTATGCAGGGCCTTGATTACAGCGCTGGCAAGATCGCCATTATAAAATTTTTCGATCAGGTGAGCCAGAACTTCCGAATCGGTCTCCGAAGAAAAACAATGACCTTCCTTCTTTAGCATATCTTTCAAACTGTGATAATTTTCGATAATGCCGTTATGAACGATGGCGATTTCTGCATGGCAGGAAAGATGCGGATGAGCATTGAGTTCATTGGGAGCCCCGTGGGTGGCCCAGCGGGTATGTGCGATTCCGATTTGGGTGGAAATTTCACTGATTCCGGGGACGTTTTCCAGTTCGATGATCTTGCCTTTTCTTTTAATGACTTCCAGGCGATGGTCTATTGCCACACAAATACCGGCGCTGTCGTAACCCCGGTACTCCAATTTCTTAAGTCCTTCCAGTAAAAGCGGAACGGCGGATTTCTGACCGATATAAGCGACGATGCCACACATTAATAACTCCTTGCTGTATGATTTGGTCTACCGACCGGGATGATTAGTGATTATAGTCGGGGATGAACTTATCGGGTAGTTAACAACGTTACGCCGGGGGCCTCACTTGGAATGAAATTTTTGCCAGTCGGATTTTAAAATGCCCATAACCCAGAAATCACAGTAGCGATTATGATGAAACATGGCTTCGCGCAAAATTCCCTCTTTGACAAAGCCCGCCTTTTGATAGATTTTAATCGCCGCAACATTATCCGCAAAGACATGCAGTTGAATGCGGTTCAGATTCAGCGTTTCAAAGGCGTAATCTACCATCAGATGGGTGGCTTCGCTCCCAAAGCCTTTCGACCAATGAGCCGGATCAAGAAGAGCGATGTAAAAAACCGCCGCGCGACTGACCCAATCTAAACGAAAAAATGCGATCTGCCCGATCGCTTCATCAGCGTCTTTGCTGACAATCATGAAAATGAGAGTCTCACGCGTATTTGTCTGCAGGCTGATTTTTTCCTGCACTTTTTCAGGATCGATCGGAAAAGCCAGAAAGAGAGTTTCCCGTACTACCGGATCGTTTTCACCCCTGCAAATAAACTCGGCGTCACCGCTTTGAAGCGGGCGCAGGTAAATTTTTTCGCCAATTAAAAAAGGATTCTGCATCAGTCAACCTAATTAACTTTTTATTCGCTGACAAAATAGTAAATAGAATGCATTTCTGCAAAATAAATATCGTTTTTTTATATGGACGATGTATATTCTCCGGATTGAATTAGTGAAAATTTAAAAATGATTGACAGGATAGAAATGAAGAGCGGTGATTTTCTGGAATATTTAAAAGGTAATGTCGTGCTGTTTGATGGTGCAATGGGCACCGAACTGTACAATCGCGGCATTTTCCTGAATCGCTGTTTTGACGAACTGAATATTAACCGCCCGCAGATCGTGCGCGATGTTCATCGCGCCTACCTTCAGGCTGGTGCGGATGTGATCGAGACCAATACATTTGGTGCGAACATATACAAACTGGGTCCTCACGGGCTGGGCGACCAGGTCGAACAGATCAATCTACAGGGAGCGAAAATAGCGCGTGCGGAGGCCGGAAGCAAGCACTGGGTCGCCGGCTCAATCGGTCCGTTGGGAATTCGGATCGAACCGTGGGGTGCGACTTCCGAGCAGGAAGCCAGAGAAGCATTTAGACAACAGGCGCGGGCGCTGATGGATGGCGGTGTAGATTTGTTCATTCTCGAGACTTTTACCGATCTGCATGAGATACAACAAGCAATCATTGCCGTACGTGAAGTTGGTTCTCTCCCGGTAATGGCCATGCTGACGCTGACGGAAGACGGCACGACCCCGTATGGCAATACGCCGGAGCAAATCGTTCAACAGATGTCAGAATGGGAGGCCGATGTCATCGGATTGAATTGCGGGGTCGGTCCGCAAATCATGCTGACCGCCCTCGAGAGAATGGCAAAAATAACGACCAAACCGCTGGCCATCATGCCAAACGCCGGTTTCCCGCGTAATGTCGAAGGACGGAGCATTTATCTCTCATCAGCCGAATATATGGCGGAGTATTCCCGCCGGTTCATCCTGGGTGGCGCCAAAATAATCGGCGGTTGCTGTGGCACGACGCCCGAATATATCCGGGCTATGCGCAGTGCCATCCGTTCTCTTTTGCCGCAACAGCGTCGGGTCATGGTAAAAATCAAAGATCAGCAGGCCGCCTGTAAAGAACCCTGTCAAATGGCCCAAAAATCCAATCTGGCCGCCAGGATAGCATCTGGCGAATTCGTAACCACAGTCGAGCTGGTACCGCCGCGCGGAACCGACTTCGGGAAAGCCGTCGCTATTGCCCGTATTTTAAAGGAGCATGGCGTCGATGCGATAAATATTCCGGATGGGCCGCGCGCTTTGTCCCGCATGGGCGCTCCGTTTCTTGGCAAAGTCATTCAGGATGCGGTCGGGATCGAGCCGATCGTCCATTATACCTGCCGCGACCGGAACTTGCTGGGAATTATTTCCGATCTGCTGGGTATTCACGCCATGGGTCTCAGGAATCTGCTGTTGATTACCGGCGATCCTCCCAAAATGGGTGACATGCCGAATGCTACGGCGGTCTTCGATATCGACTCAATTGGCCTGACCAATGTTGTCAATTATCTGAATCGCGGCATCGATCTCAGCGGAAATCCAATCGGTCAGCCGACCAGTTATTTGATCGGTGTGGGAGTAAATCCGGGAGCGATTGACCTGGATAATGAAATGCGGCGCCTGGAGTGGAAGGTAAAAGCCGGTGCCGAATATGCAATCACACAACCGGTCTTCGACATTGAAATATTTAATAATTTTATGGAGCGGTTCAGAGAATTTCGGATTCCACTCATCGCCGGAATCTGGCCGTTAATCAATCTGCGGAATGCCGAATTTATGAACAACGAAATTCCCGGAGCGAGCGTGCCATCGGAAATTATGGAAAAAATGCGACGAACCCGCACGAAAGAGGCCGCATTGGAGACCGGTTTACAAATCGCTGGCGAAACGATCCGGGCAATAGCCCAAACCGTCAACGGCATCCAGATTTCAATGCCATTTGGGAATGTTGACTATTCTCTGAAAGTGCTCGAAAATATCAGATAATCCTGATCGTCGTAATTGTCAGCAACCCCAGATGAGGACGACAATTACTGCAAAGATGAGGGCAGCCACAAGGATGTAAATCGTTGAACGGGCACCTGAGGAAACGTGTAATCTTCTTTTTCTTCTTGACATATTAAATCCATTCGCTTCAAAGTTCCATCAAATCAACTTCGCCTTAAATTTAAGAATTAAGAATCAATAAATCATTCTCTTTTTTCATTAAATGGTTTGCTATGGCTTGCCAGATCAAAATCCAGGCTAAGGCCACCAACACGCCGATTAACATGCCGACGATTACATCGGCCGGGTAATGCACACCCAGATAAATCCGACTATAGCCAACCACCAGGGAAAGACTACCGAAGAGATATTTATAACGACGATAGAAGAAAAACAAAATGGTCATTGCACCCGTGACATTCGCCGCATGATTGGAGGGAAATCCATATTTGCCGCCCTTTTTACCGACGAGGTGCACATCACTGAGGGCGTGGGAAGGCCGTATCCGTTTGAAGGTCGGTTTTAATATTCGGGCGCAGACCGGATCGGCCGTGACGATCGTTAAAATAACTAAAAGCGCCGCGATTTTGCCCCTTTTTTTTCCAAGAAAAAAGAGCAGCCCCAGGCTGATCAGGATTGGTATCAGCCAGAAAGATTTATTGCTGACCAACGGCATTAGCCAATCGAAAAACGGATTGGCTGATGCCAGGTTTATGAGATGAAACAGCCAGTGGTCAAAGTCGATTAACAATTCTCCCAAAATTCACCTTTATAACAATGACCGGTTCGAACAAAATAAATTAAACAAAACTCTTTATTTGCCCAAATTATTCTTCGCAGATACGATCCGTAAAAAGGCGGTGTTGAATTCAGGGGGATTAATCACTAAATTCAGCCGTTCAATAAGTTTTATCAGGATTGGATTATGAGTAGTTTAATAATGTTGAAGTCGAAAATACACAACGCCCGGGTCACGGAGACCAAATTAGATTATGAGGGCAGTATCGAAATTGACGCGGAACTGATCCGGCTGGCCAATCTGCACATTTACGAGAAAGTGCATGTATTGAATATCAATACGGGCGCCCGGCTTGAAACCTACGTTATCGAAGGGGTTGCCGGTCAACGAGCGATCAGTTTGAACGGCGCGGCGGCCAGGATGGCGCAAAAAGGCGATCCGCTGATTATCCTGGCTTATGCAGTCGTTGCGCCGGATGAATTGCCGACGTGGCACCCCACGATTGTCAGGCTCGATGCCCAGAATAATCCACTTTGAAAGTGTAAATCCCGGATTCTTGAAATCTGACTAAATATCAAATTTGATCAATTTGAATGAAACATTCCTGGAAGACCTGGTTATTAATTCTCCCCGCGGTTCTGTTATTGATATTGGTCATTTTCGTCGATATTGCCTTTTATCGCGTTCCCTCGATCATCAACCTGTTTCGCTTTGAGCGTGAGATTGCGATCTGTTTGATATTTATCTGCCTGTTGCCGATCGTCAGGCAAATATTTTTTACAATCAAATCGACCCCGCAACGAAATCTGATAATTCATGCCGCGACGGTTTTCGGCCTTGAACTTATGCTGATCCTACCGCAAATATTTTTTAAAAAATATTTGAATTTATGGGATGACAATCCTTTTCTGGCGGAATTTCCATTTATTTGGGTCACCGTTTCCGGACTGATCGCCGTGGTGTTTGTCGCGGGTTTGATATTCGCTCTGATGAATGTCAAACCGCTGGTGTATTACCGACGTAGAGGTAAATCGGAATTTATTTATCATTTATTGATCGGCTCTCTGCTACTCGCGGCGGTCGTGTTCAATTTTACCGAGAATCGCTATGATTTCCGACCGATGACGATTCTTAATACCCGCTTAATGCCTTTTTTATGGTTGATCGCCGGCTGTTACGGTGGGATATTTTTCCTGAATGCCCGTTTCACGCAATGGTTGACGGCATTTAATCGCCGTGAGAAATTCATTGCCAGTATTCTGGGATTGCTGGTTGTCAGTTCGGGGATGTTGATTTATTTTTCACGACTTCTGACGCCGGTATATGCTTACAGCGTATCGGTCAAAGGATTTGCGCTGGCGGCTTTGACTTTTTTACTGTTCTTCAGTATCATTGCCGAAGGAGCATTGCTGCTAAGTTTGCCAGGCGCCGCTTTTTATGACCGCCTGACGCACCAGATGTCATCAATCGGCGATATGGGGCGCATGGTACATTCCGGAAGCGATTTCCGGAAGATAACGGAGTTCATCGTTAAATGTATTATGGAAATTACCCGGTCTGACTTTGGCTGGATCGAAATAATAGACCGGCAGACTGGTCAATATGGAATTTCAGCCACACGCGGAATCCCTGACACTTTTACCACCAATGAACAAATACTAAGTCAATTTAGTCTGAGTGAAATACTAAAACCGCCGTTAAAAACATTGATCATTGACAATATTTATAAAGATCAACGGACGATAAAAATGCGCCTGATGCAGGCCCCATGGCGCTCTCTGCTGGCGATGCCGATATTAAGTGCGAATACTTTAATCGGGATCGTGTACATCGGCAAAGAGAATGCGTATGGTTTTAGTCAGGACGATGAGCAAATTCTGGAACCGTTGGTCGTGCAGGCCGGTATCAATCTTGAAAAGGCTGCCAATAGCGACCAGACATCCGGTGAACGCAAATCGCGATCGATTTCCGATTCACCGAACTCAGTGAATACAATCACATTGGGCGGCTGGCAGTTCGCATTCAGCGATATCAAACAGGAAAATTTATGGAATGTGATCGATTGCGGGAAGAACAGATACGGATTCTTTCTGCTGAATTTATCAAACGGTTGGCGGCATCCGGTTATCTTGAAATCGGAAATCGACAGCTCGTTCCGAACATTGTTTAAACTGGAAACCAGTCCGATTGAGATTCAGGTTAAAATATTTGATCTTTTTGATGAGTTGGCCAAGGACGGAACTTTAAGCAATCTGCTGGTGGGCGTGTTTTATCCGGAAAAAGGTTTTCTGGACTGGAGTGCTACCGAGCCGTGTCTGGTGGCCCGCGCCGATCGATCAGCCGGGAAAATTCATTTTCGTCCGATTCCCGGTCGGCGAACAAATCACCGCACCGTTCTTTCAAGTGTTGAACCGGGTGCGATAATTCATGGCGTCAGATCGATATCACGTAAAGAGCGATTGGACGAAATTATGATCGACGCATTGGAAAAGCCGTTACCCGCAATACAAAATGCCTGGAAGACAGCCTTATGCACGGCTGAACCAGGCATTTTAAATTTTATTATCTGGATATGTGAAAAGGAAAAGGCAGATCAGGACTCGAGGAGCGGTTTGACAATATAAATCAAAGGCTCTTCTTCGAGATTAACCCGGATTGGGGATTTCAATTTATTACCTTCCGCATCGGTCAGGATCTCAACAATTGGCCGTACCGGTCGCAAGCTGTTGACTGACAGTACGCGGGCGGTTTCGTCGGTGCTCAATTTGACCATGCTGCCGATCGGGAACATTGATACACTGTTGATCAGGGCGCGGATGATTTTGGCATTAAATTGTCTGCCGCGTGATTCGATAATTTTCTGGATGGCATTATAGGTGATGAAACCTTCACGGTAGGCGCGCCCGTGAACCAGCGCTTCAAACATATCGGCCAAACCAACGACTTTGGCAAATTCGTTGATTTTATCGCCGGCTACTCCTTGCGGATAACCGCCACCATCTTCGCGTTCCTGTTCTTGTAAAACAACCTCGAGGATGTACGGGTAATCAGCCTTCAGGTGTTTGACCATTTCATAGCCATAAATCGGGTGCTCTTTGACGATAGTGAATTCACCGGCAGATAGTTTGCCGTGTTTGAAAATGATACTATTGGGTACTTTGATCATGCCAACGTCGTGAAATAAAGCGGCCAAACCGAGCTTGAGCAGTTTTTCCCGGTCATACTTCAGGCCGATTCCGATTTTGAGTGAAAAGATGGCCACGTTTATGGAATGGGACACTATCCAGGTCGCGAACCGTTTGCGCTGAATGGCTTTCAGGAACAGAAATTCGCTGGAAGTGACAGATTCGTAAATGATCGGAATGAATTTTTCGAGTGGTTTTGGATCGAGTGGTTTTTTATCTTTGACATTTTGGATAACTATTCCGAATTCATGATGCAAATCCATATAGAGCTGATTGGCCGCGGTCTCGAGGTTTGATTGAGCTGTTTTCAGACTGCTATCAGTGGAGGCTTCAACCGGAGACATCTTGAATGTCTCGGCAATTTTGAGTTTGGGAAAATCGACTAATGAATTGGCCAACTCTGCGGCTTTGGGCGCTCGTTCCTGAGGAGCGTTGCTATCCGGTTGATTGCCAAGATTCTCGGTAATGGCTTTTTTTATCGCGTCCAGGCCACTGAAACCGATATATCCTTTATCCGTTTCAGAATTTTGAGGTCTGTTCTGATTAGGATTGTTCTGAAGTTCCTGAAAAGTTTTCAGGACATCTTGCATGCGTGCCATAAATTATCGCTCTGATTCAATAATACTTTTAATAACCGTGTTGTCAATAGTCTCTATGTGTTTTCCGAAACCAATGACCAGACTTAAATCACAGATATTATTAATTATTCGGGGTGTGCCCTGGGAATATTGGTAAATCTCGTTAATGGCGCTTTCAGTGAAAATCGGTTCAATTCGTCCGGCGACCTTGATCCGCGACTGAATATATGTCTTGGTATCTTCCGGGTTGAACCGTCTCAGATGAAAACGAACGGCTACACGTTGATTTAACTGTGGAATATTTTTAACCATATCGTTTAATTCGGGTTGACCAACCAGAAAAAGCGTGATTAAAAAACGATCGTTAAGCTGGAAATTCAGCAACAATCGCAGCTCTTCAAAAGTCTCATAATCAGCGATGACCTGGGCTTCGTCAACAATGATGATCGTGTGCCGCTTCTCGCGGACATTCTGGAATAGGAAGTCATTCAGACTATGCAACATTTCAATCCGGGACTTTGACTCAATATTGATCTCGAACTGATATAGAATTTCCTGAATCAGTTCGGTCGCACTCCAGCGCGGATTTGTTAAATAGGCAATTTTAAACTGGCCGAGCGAAAGTTCGGAAATAATAGTATGCATCAGCAGAGTTTTGCCGCAACCATATTCACCAGTCAGTAAGGCCGCACCTTTGGAACTCTGAATGGCATACAACAGGCGGAATAAGGCTTCATCATGCTGTTTTGAATGGAATAAAAACTTTGGATCGGGAGAATTCTCGAACGGTTTTTCTCTTATTTTCCAGTAATCAAGATACATCAACTAAATCTAACATTATATAATTTGTTATGAAACAGTTTTTTTCCCGGAATTTCTTTTAATTTCCATCCGATCCTCAAATATCATTAATGCAATTAAAAGGCAGAAAATAATCAAAGCAATCAAAATGGCGACCAATGCTTCCTTAAGATCTCCACTTTTTAGCAGTAGCGATAATAGACCCATTAAAATGGTGAAAATCCAGATTATTATCACGCTACCCCAGGGTTTTAGTCCGAGAAATAACAGGCGATGGTGAAAATGGTCGTTACCGCCGTATGCGAGCCATTGTCGGAATGATTTGACTTTGCCGTCCATAATCCGTGTTATAGTGGTCATAATCATATCCGCAATCGGGACAGCCAGTAAAAGAACCGGAATCACCAAATCGACGCTTTTTGTAATTCCCCAGGAACCATAGATACTGAGCGCAGCCAGTGTAAAACCTATGAATGTACTGCCGGCGTCTCCCAGAAATATCATGGCCCGCTTTCCGATTCGGAAATTATAGGGCATGAATCCGGCGATAGCGCCCATCATTATCAGTCCGACAATCGCCATGAACGGGTCGGAAACCAGGCCTGTGGCGATGACTGTGTAAAAAAATAAAATTATGATGGCGAGTCCGGCAGCCAAGCCATCCAGGCCATCGAGACAATTATAAGCATTGGTAATGCCCAGTACCCAACCAAAAGTCAGGACAATGGACAATACATCCCCAATTAAATGATGAGGAAAAAATGAGAGAACAATGCCGTATTTGATTAAAATAAAAGTCGCCAGAATCTGTGCGCAAAATTTAATTGTGGCTGGTATATGACGAATATCATCGAGGATTCCGGTCAAGGCGACGATACTGCTGGCCCAGAAAAGTCCGGTGAATTCCCGGGGCGGTTTGGTGACAAGATTAAGTGTAATGATAAAGGTGATGTAAATCGCGATACCGCCGGTGCGTGGTGTAATCCTTTCGTGAATATGACGGCCGCCTGGTTTATCGGTTATATCCATAATCATACCGAGTTTGTAAAACAACGGTACAAGGCCGAACGTCATGAGGCTCGTTACCAGTAAATAATAAAGTTTAACGAGATGATGTTCGAACATCCAGGTTTTAGCCGTGTAGGGGAGCAGAAGCGCAACTAAAAATGGTAAAACCAGAAAGCGAAAAATGATTCTTTTATTGTTCATAAATCAAACATTCGTTTTAGGATATTGACAACAGATTGACATTCCTCGATAGTCATCGAAGGAAATATCGGGATTGAAAAATGTCGTTGCCAGGCTTGTTCGGTCAGCGGGAGCGACGCTGACGGCGAATAAAGATGAAGCGGCTTAAAAACCGGATGCCGTAAACGGATCCCAGACTCATTAGCAAACGCAATACAATCGGCGGCCGTTTTGTACGGATGCACGGCGATACAACGGTAGTGGTTCGATTGGTATGATGAATTCTGAAGTGGGAGCAGGAGATTTGCGCCCAAAAATTCATGATATACGGCGTAGATTTCTGATCGCTTCATTGTGAACACAGGAAATTTCGCTATCTGTTCGAGCGCAATCGCGGCGCATAGATCGGTCATTTTGGCATTAAAACGTGGCCGGAGATCATCTTTTTCGTCATATTCCCGCAGATCATACACCGTTTGTATAATTTCCGGCGAATCGGTCAGAATGGCGCCACCCTCACCAGCCCCGATTACTTTTGTAGCGTAAAACGAAATCACGCTAATCGTCCCAAAATGTCCGACCGGTTCCCCATCGATTCTCGCACCGTAAGACTGTGCAATGTCTTCGATTATCGGAATTCCGAAGGCGATAATCTCTTTAATATGTCCGGGCTGACCGAACATGTGTGGAAAGATTATGGCTTTGGTCCGGCAGGTAATTTGGGCTTTAACAGATTGCGGATCAAGGTTGAATGTTTCATTTTCAATATCCGCATAGACCGCCGACGCGCCGACGGCCATTATCGCCTGCCATAAAGCCGTGCAGGTGTAGGAGGGGATGATGACCTCATCACCACTGCCAACACGCAAAGCTTTCAGAGACAGGATCAGTGCTGTGGTTCCCGAAGAAACCGCACAGCCGTGCCGACGGCCGAGATTTTCCGCCAACAACTGCTCCAGCAAACGTACCTGCCCACCCTGAGCGATCTGACCGGAATGGATAACGGCGCTGACAGCGTCGATTTCTTCCTGACCAAATGACGGGCGGTAATGTGGAATCATATATTGATGAATAAACGTAGCGAGCGAAAAGCTTCTGCGTAAGCAACACGGGCCTGGACGCCCCGAAAGTGGGCGCTGGATTCGGCGACCTGGATGATCGACAAATTCGTAATGTTAGTACGGTTAATCTGGGAAGCGTGTGCCCGGAGAGCCTTTAACTTGGTTGCCAGGAACTCAGCGCCGATATCGACATAAATATTCGGCATGAAATTCTGGGTGGTTGGCGTTTCGTAAAAAAGAACGTTGCGGATATAGCGAGTTGCGGAACTGGTAATAGCGGCTATATTGCGGTGATCCTGATGGGTGTCATCATGATAATTGACCAGAATCATGTCGGGATTAATCTGATGAATGGTTTTTTCCACCGAAGCGATTGAGTTTTTATCGACGATAATATCGGTATCATTGTATCCGCCCCAGAAGATCTCGCTGACGCCCATAATCTGCGCGGAGTTTTCCTGTTCGGTACGGCGTATTTGCGGATCACCTCCGGCGGCACCGTTCGTTGCGATGAAAATGTAGATCGAGTGACCCTTGGCATTGAATTTAGCGAGGCTGGCACCGCATCCGATTTCAATGTCGTCCGGGTGCGGACCGATCGCTAAAATATTCATCTTTTTTTCCGGTTGAATCATAGGATGCCTCTTTTAATGACTGATGAAGATTGCGGGCCTTCGTTGAAAAGCAGGTCGAGAACAGACATAAAGGGTAAGAATTCGGCGGTCATCTGACGATAAACAGGATGCTCAAACGACTGAAAAATCAATCCGACGTCGTTCTGCGGGAATAGTTCCGTATCCAGATAATTGTGTCCGCCAGCGCCGGAAAGGTAAACATCTGCTCCAACGGCTTTAGTCGCAATTATCAGTCGTTCGTCGGCGCTGACCTGTGGTCTATTTTTGAAAACGTCCATTTCCGACGCAATCAGGATCGGGATATCGATCCCGGTCAGAGACATTATCAGTTGAATGCCGGCGATATTGAATTCCGCTAAATTTTTCCAATCTGTCTGATAGAGTATGGTCATTTTGTCGAAGTACTGGCTGAAAAACGGGGCCTTGCTATAATAAGTACGCAGGGATTGGAGATGTTTTTTACGCCAGTCTATCGTATCGTTGATCCTGACATCCATGATATTTTGGCCGAAATGATGAATGACCGGCACGGTCAGCCATTGCCAGCCATCCGGAGTCCGGATCTTATTACGGTTCTGCCACTCGTTCTTCTTGAATTGGACATTATCGAGAAAAATGAAGACGTCGGCCTGCATGATTTTAGCAAAGTAGCCTAACCACGGGTAAGTTTGCGGCTGATGAATGGCACAGATCACTAATTTTCCTTGACTATTCCTGACTTTTACCTTAGTTTGCGAGTGATGGTTAAATCAATAACTTTTAACGGAGAATAAAATGGGCACTATAATTAAAGGCTGTATCATTTTCGGCGTTCTCTCATTAATCATGGGCTTGGTTTCTCGCCTGACCATGAAGCCGTTTTTCGTTGAAGCGCAGGCCTATTTGCAATTTGCGCAATTTTGTTTTTTAGCTTCGATTACCTTTTTACTTTATAAAATAGCTTACAAGACTCAGGACTAACCGCGCCGGTCGTCATTTTTTGACAAAAATCGGATTGGTCGCGAGGGTCGGCCACGTTTCCCCACCGTAAATACGGTAATAGTACATTTTGTCCTTTACAGGTTCTTCATCAACATACCACTCATCCAGAACGGTATTCAGGTGGAATTTTTTTACCAATTCTTTATTGCGATAAAGGAAAATTGTTTCCGGTTTATCCAGCCTGGTCAAAGCCCGCATGCGGACATGAATAGCGACCGGTGGTTGCATCCTGGTCAATGTCTCTCCGATAAAGGCGCTCCGCCCGGTGTGAATGTCCCAGACTGAAAAATCATCCAAAACAATTTTATTACCGAGATAACCGCGGGTCGTGTACATCCGCCCGGCCCGCATGGCTTCGTAAACGCCGGCCCGCGAGCGCTCTTTGGCGAATAAAAAAGTCAACGTTTCAGTTACGTTAGCGACTGTTTTAGACTCTTCGAAATCCAGTTCGCCCATTGCCCATATCGGTTTACTGCGCAGGCCGTTACAATATTCGCTCAGAGCCATGTCCCACAAACCGCCCGGCTTTCCAACAATTTTCATGCCTTCCCAGAAGATCGCAAAACCGGTGTAGTCGTGGGTCTCGATAATACGTTGCGGATAAGCATTGGTCGAAATCGTAATGCTCTGTTTTAGAAACGGAATATTGGCATCGCGTTTTTCACTGTGAGTGACTTCCGGATGCGCCCAAAAGACCAGCCCGTTATTCTGATTAACGTAATCTATCAATTCCTGGTAAGGTCCGCTGTCAGCTTCACGGTCATATTGGGTGTATTTGGGCGGTAAAAACGGAAATTCGGTATACAGGATAAAGCCGACCAGAATGGTCATTATCAGTGCGAAAAAAGAAAACCGGAAATGATGACGATGATGCCGGATGCGGGCGATGTCAATTAGATCATGTTTCCGTCGCAGAATTAACAGGAAAAACAACAGAAACAGTAAAAAATAGAGCGCAATCAGTGCAAAATACATAAAATTTTCGGCGATGTATTTTACGATTTTACCGGTTGGCTTTTTAAAGCCGATGTTATGGTTGGCGATGGATGGTAAATTCTCGAATATCTTTGGATTTTCAAATCCGAAAACCAGCAAATGCGTATGCCAGTCCTTCAGCGTCATATTTTCGAGCATCGGGGAACCTTCCCAACGATAGTACGGCACGGCTTCGATACCAGGGATCAGGACCATATCCGGGTAGGAAGCATTGAGGGCAATGATCTCGTTGATATATTTTGCGGCTCCATACTTACGGATAGAGTTCTCCTCGATCGAAAATTTTAAAAAGTCGTCAAATGGCCGGATGCCATAGGACACTTTCATGTTATCGTGATCCGTAATTATCCCGACATCTAATCCATTGCGGGCAATGATGTTGGCCATTTCAGTCAGAGAGAACTGACCGCCGCTGACATTTGAATCGAAATGCAAACCGGTGCGAAGCAGAATATATCCCCGGTTTACCTGGGCATAGCCTGGTATCCCGGTCGTCAGCAGAATCCCGGCAATGACCAGAGCGCCAATAAAATTATTGGTCAGGTGATTTCGTTTTACAATTCTGATAAGCATAAATAACCCGCTTAATATAATTATCTATCGTGAAATATTCAGCCTTTTTTCGGTTTTCGATTGCCATCATCTGCCGTAGTTGTGAATTTTCCGCCAAGGTTTTTAGCGCCTGTGCCAATGCAATGTCATCGTCGGACGGAACTAATAGCCCATTACGACCATTTTCAACAAGCTCGGGTGTACCGCCGACACATGTCCCGATAACCGGTAATCCGCAGGCCATCGCCTCGATAATGACATTGCCGAAGCCTTCGTTCAGCGAGGTGAAGACGAAGAGGTCAGATTGTGCCATGATCTGCGGAATGTCGGAGCGGTAACCGGTAAAAATGACGTTGGTCAGGCCGAGTCCACCAAGCAGGCGCAAATTGAGCTCGCGATCTTCGCCGTCACCAACGACCACATATTTAAACTGCAATTCGGTACGGTCTAATTTAGCGGCAGCCCTCAGCAGAAGCGGCAGGTTTTTTACCGGGACGATCCGGCCGACCCAGCAAACGCTCAATGCATCACCGGCAGATTCCCGGCGTGGATTTTCGCGACAGGCTTTAAAAAATGGTTCCAGGTCCACGCCGCCGGAAGTCACAAAAAACTTGGTCGGCGGCCCAATCCGTTCCCGGATATGATCCTGTCGCCCTATTTCAGTCAGGTTCAATACCAAATCGCAACAATGCGCGGCGAACTTCTCCAGTATAATGAAGTATTTTGAAATGAATCGGTTGTAATAACCATAGAAAATATGGCCGTGAGTGGAATGCAGGATTTTTGGTACTTTAGCCAATCGTCCGGCGAAACGCCCTATAAAACCGGCTTTTGAAGTATTCGTGTGCAGGATGTCCGGACGGTATTTTAAAATCAGGCGATATATCTGAAGGAAAGCTAAAAGATCGAGAAACACAGAAGGCTCGCGGGATAGTGCTCGCAGATAATATAGTTGAAAACCATTCTGCCGGGCATAATCCGTCAGGTCAAGCGCAGGGTCGGCCGTTTTTCCGGAAACCAGTAAGACTTCATACCCGTTTTTCACTAACCCGGCTGAAAGTTTCAAAGTTACATCCGCCGATCCGCCCTGGTCCAACCGGGTGATTAGTTGCAGAATTCTCAGTTTGCCGGGATGACCGTTAATTTATTCCCTCGACAATATTTCGAACCTTTGCCAGCAGCGCCGTGCTGATCTGGGCATGTGGTGGAATCAGAAGCAAATGTTCGGCTAAGTAGGTTGCGTGTGGAAAATTATCATATGTGAAGGGATTCAGTTCGGAGAAAATATGATGGAGCGGTTTTTCATAAAGTAAAGTGGTTTCGATCCCGACCTGGTGTAGTTTTTCCTGCAAGCGGGTTCTCAACCGTAAGTCGTGGACGATTATCGGGAACTGGTTGAAAGCTACTGCCGAATCCAGTGGAATCGTCGGGATCGTGAAAGCCGGGCGATTGGCAAAAATCCGTACAAGGGCTTTGCCGTTCTCGATCCGTCGCCGGGTTAATTCCGCGATCCGCCGCCAGAGAACTTTGCCGAGAGCGGCTTGCATATCGGTGTAAGCAAATGAATCGAAATGAGTATGCAGAGTTGTGTATTTGAATTTAGAAATTACCGTCGATAATAGCGTATAACCGACGGGACGCACGGCGATGCTGAGACCGAGGAATTTCAGCCACATAATGAATTCGGTTTTCCGACTAACAGGCGGCAATCCTGTGACCAATTCTTCGAGCAAAGCGGAATAATCCCGGTCATTCCAGACGATAATTCCACCTGCCAGGGTCGAGATGTTTTTACCGCGATTTAGCGAGTAAAACCCGAAGGGCGCGATAGCTCCGGTTTGATGACCGCCAATGATCGAACCGAGCGAAGAAGCCGCGTCTTCGAAAACGAAAATCTCCGGATCCTTTATGATTTTGAGTAGAGCACCGGTGTCGAAAGGCAGGCCGAACATGTGAACCGGCATGATAGCCAGAGTGCGCCTGGAAATCACGTGTGAAATTAGTTTGAGATCGAGGTTAAAAGTTGCGGGATCGACATCAACGATAACGGCTTTCAGTCCGGCGGCGCGGATCGGCAGAAGCAAGGATGGTGCGGTGTATGCTGGCAGAATAATCTCATCGCGTTTATCTGATGAGCGGATTTTCTTGAATAATTCCAGGATAATGAAACAAGCCGTCGTACCGGAATTGACTAAGAGCAGATTCTCGACGCCGAAATATTTTTTTAAGGTTTGGCTGAAATCAATCCGCGCCTTGTTTTTTTCAGCCAGGCCGAATGTTGCCCGCGCAATATCCGCGATTATGTAGGGCGTTCCGGCAGTCGGCATTTGTAAGAGGTTCAAGTCATTTCTCCCAGATCGTTAAATAACCGAGTGGGAATCCCGGCAACGGCGATGGAATCGAAATCTGGCTGGATTGTTGGATGGCCAGTCGTTTATAAAGCGGCTTGAATTCATTTCGGTGGTGGCCATGCGTGGTCAGCCGTCCGGTCAGTGAATTTATCAGGTATTTGAATTTCAGGTACGGGTTACAGCTGTTGCGGTAATCGAAGATAATCTGTCCACCCTTTTTGCAGACGCGATGCAGTTCGGTCAAGAGAGATTCGATTCGTGAGAATGGATAGATATTGATAAGCGTGTTCAGGCAGAACACGGCCTCGAACTGATCATTGTCGAACGGCAATTGAAAACCATCACCGACGAGCAAACGGTCGGCTGGCGCGGAATTATCTTTGAAAAGAGTGCACGCTTCCGCGATGGCGCGGCGGTCATAATCTATTCCAAAAGCCACTGCCCGCCCCCGATTCGATGCGTAATATTCGAGCAGGAACAGGCCGTTGCCGCAACCTGTATCTAAGAAACGCCCCTCGATCTGAGCGGCCAATGGTAATGCCCGGTTGCGCACTCTAACGGAAGTCGCCGTCTGAAAAGCCGCCGCGCGGGTCTGATGCTGAAGATCAATTTGTGTCATAAAAATCGAGTAATCTCCTCACTGATTATCCGCCAGTCAAAATAGCGCCGGGCACGTTCCAAACCAAATTGCCCGAGTTGTTTGGTTAGAGATGAATTTTCGATAAGAGTCACAATTGTTTGCCGGACGACGGTTTGATCCGTTCCATCGATAATAAGCCCTGATTGCCCATCGGCAACCGCAGAGGCCGTCCCACCAAAGTTACCGGCAATGGCCGGTTTACCGCAGGCCGCCGCTTCTAAGAAGACGATTCCGAAACCTTCGTAATCACCGCGCAGGCGCGGATCGTCGGAAGTCTGGCGATTCAGCAGGATGAAAATGTCACTAAGGTTGTAAAATTTAGGCAGGTCGTTATCCGCGACATATCCGCAGAAAATAACCCGGTCGGAGATATTTAATTCGGCGGATAATTTTCGTAACCGCTCCTCTTCCCGGCCACGACCGACGATCAGATACACGATTTGCGGAAATTGCCGGGCCAGGTCGGCTACTGCCTGAATGACAATATCGTGTCCTTTCCGCTCGTCGAGCCGGGCGACCGTCAATAGGACAGTTTTCCCGGTCAGGTCATATTTTTCCATTAAAGATAAATCTTTTATGGCCGGTTTGAATCTGGTCGTATCGACACCCGGCGTGACGATCCGGAATTTTTCAGGCGGTATGCCCAACGCCAGGAATTCATCGCGGGTGAAATGACTGTTCGGAATAATCAATTCAGCGTTCATCAGGAAGACTTTAATACATTTTATGAATAGTCGGTTCCGCCCGAACCGGTAAGTTTCCGAACCATAAACATAGATGACGTACGGTACGCCGAACAATTTATGCATCAGCCAACCGGCGAATCCGGAAGAGAGTACCTGCCCGCAGTGAATTTTATGGAAGCGGTACTTTCGATGCAGAATCAATGTCCAGAATGCGTATAGCAGACCTTTGAGTAATTTGTCGCGGGTCGAATCCCCGGAGGAAATTTGGCGCCGGATGGTGTTGAGCCGGGCGTCCTGATCGAACTGCTCATAGCCATTATCCCGCGGACAAAGAATGTAATTATTTTCGGTCGGCAACAAACGCCAGATCTGGTAAAAATACGTCGCGATACCGCTGACTACCGGGGGGAAATCGCCTGGAATCAAGAGTGAAAATTTACTACGCATCCTGTTCGTTCAAGGTCAGATAACCGATCAGATAACCACTCAAATATAACACCAGACTAAGTAAATAAAATAAGCGCAAAGTTCCAATGGTTTTTAACAGACGCCAAATGTAGCTGACGATCCGGACGAAGGTCGAGCGCTTCGGAGCGACCGCGGTGCCGTGCTCGGTCGTAAGTTCGACGACGAATTGCGGGTAGAATTTATTGACGTAAGCCGCCATCTTGCCGTTGCGATAGAATTGCCGCACGAACTTGCGGAAAGTTTTGGGCGGCAGGTGATGAATGTAAAGTTCCGGCAGCACGACTACCCGGTAACCAGCTCGCCGGATTTCCTGCCGTATATAGGGATCGAGGCCGCGCGGGATCAATTCGTTTTCACCGCCGATTTGCAGAAAAACCTTGCGCGGGATCATGCAACAAGGATGCTCGGCCATGTCACTATCGGTAATTTCAGCGACAACCGGTGAAGTTCGCCGCGGCAATTCCCGCATTGTCCGCCGCACAAACCATGTTGCATTATCCGGAACCAGGTTAGCGACACCGGCCATGCCGATTTCAGGGTGTGCTTCTACCAGAGCCAGCATTTTTTCTAACAGATCATCGGAACCGAGTCGCGTGTCGTCATCGAAGGTGACTAAATATTTACCTTTCGCAATTACTGCACCGCAATTGATCGCGCGACCCTGGCGGGTATCGCCAATGATCAGAATTACCTCGAAATTGCGAAAGGTCTGCCGTTCGATCTGGGCCAATAATCCCGGTAAAAATTCCTGCCGGACGGCGCCCATCGTGGGAATGATGATGCTGATCGTCGGCGCGGTGACGCCTTCCGGCCGGTGAATTTCGACCCGGCCTTTGGATTCGCCTTTTGGGTACTTGACGAAAGGGCGGGAGATATTTGTCGGATAGGTATTGATTAAATCCAATTTAGTCCCAGACAGTTATATCCAGACGATGTTAATTTCATCTTCCAGTTGTTTAAATTCGGGATCGCCGGTCACCAACTCAGCGTTCTTTAACTTCGTCAGAGCTGCCGCAAACGCATCAGCGTATGAAATTTTATTGGTGGCTTTTAAGGTGGCGGCCAGCAAGGTAAGTTCTTTATCGGTATCGACAATCTTGATCGGGTATTGCTCAAAATTGGTGTGGTACATTTCAGCCGTATCCTGACCGCCTTCCCGATAGGCGATGTAATACATTTCACCCCAGTTTATCACAGAAAGAAAAATTACGGCTTTACCGGCGAGGGCGTCTTTCAGAATGGTGCTGACGGTGGCGGAGCCGGATTCGTTTTCAGCATAAGCCAGCAGAGCGAAACTGTCAAAAACGTAGCGCTTCATAATTCACGTTCGCGTTTTTTTTCTTCCATCAAGGCTTGCAGCAATTTTCCATGTGTTTTTAAAAATCCGACATTATTGTCGATAGTCTGGGAAGTAATCGGAATCATTTTCAAACCGTCTTCTTCTTCACGAAAATGAATAATCGTTCCGGCGTCAATCTTGTATTTTTTACGTAGCGACGCAGGAATGACCATTTGACCTTTGACTGTTACAATCGCTTGCTCCATCTCTTATTGCCTTTCAAATATACCAACGTAAGTTAGACAATCTAAAAATGTAAGCCAAAATATATTTGTAAGACACATGTCAATAATTCCAACGCTCATCTGGAAAAGATAGGAGAAGTATTTTATCAAAGCGAAAATAGTCGGGGAAAAGAATAAAGACTACATCAGGAAGTGTTTCAGCCCTTCGAAAACAAAGAAAACCGGCCAGATGATGGCTTTCAAAAATCCCAGGACTCCAATCCAGAAACCGGTGGCATGACTGATATAATAGATTGCCGCTCCGATGAGTCCCAGACCGTAAATCACTCCGGACGGTTGCGCAGGTTGACAGACTTTGTTCATTGTTTTCTCCTTATATTATATTTACGAGGTTATGGAAGGTAATATGTACTGTGAGATGATATCGAAAATAGTCCATTCCTGAACAGTGGACATATCGGGATCGACATTGTTTGTGGCAGTGGATACGACGATTAATTCCAGATCGGGAAAGACGATGACGAACTGTCCACCGTAGCCATAAGCCATGAATAGGTCATGGTCATTTATTTGTCCCAGCCACCATAACCAGGCGTAGTTATAATTCTTCAAGGCGCCCCATACGCTGGGAACAGCAATATTCGTACTGGCAGTCAATGTCAAATCGACCCAATCTTCTGAGACAATCTGGACATTATCGATTTTTCCTTTATTCAAATACAGGAAACCGAGCATAGCCATTTCCTGTGGTGTGAAATGCATCGAGTTTCCGCCGAAATAATAGCCCTGCGGATCCCGTTCCCATTCGCCAATGTCGATACCCAAAGGCTCACACAAATATTTTGTCATGAATTTCCGGGTGCTTTGCTGAGTTGCTTTTGTAATGATCGCCGAAAGCAGGTGAGTCTGAAAAGTGTTATAGCGCATTTTTTCACCGGGATTAAATATCAACGGCGCTTCAATGGTGGTTTTAATCCAATTGTTGGAATTGTAAAATTGCCAATAGGCGCCATAGTTATTTTCCGATTCATCAATAATGCCCATGCGCATGGTCAGCAGATGCCGGATGGTAATATCGTATTTGCGGGAATCCATATTCAGGTAAACATACTCTGGGAAATAATCCATAACCTTTTCCTCAAGACTGTCGAGATATCCCAACTGAAATGCAATTCCGACAGTGGCTGACAGAAAGCTTTTCGAAACGGACATGACATTATGCGGTTTGGATTTAGAGTAGCCATTATAGTAATTTTCCGCGACGATATACCCGTTTCTGATGACTAAAAGTCCGTCAATGAACGAGGCTGATTCAGCCTGTATAAAAGCTGAATCGAGAATCGCCGAATTCATCTGCTGTTCTGCCGGCGTGGAATATTCCCAGATATCCTGTTGTTTTTCTTCAGTCAGATTTTTTTCACAGGCGCAGATGCCAAATAATAGAAAGCCAGTTAGAATTAATCCGCGTAGTTTTTTTTCTCGGATCATTTTGAAGTCCAGGTCTGCTTTTTTTATTCTCACGTCAATGCTCCTGCGTTGGCATGAGGGATTAGAAACTGTGTTAAATGACAGCATTTGCGCCACAGCGTTATCGGATGACTTCATCGGCCCGATCGATTATGGTCTGCGGTATGACCAGCCCTTGAATCCGGGCGGCGGGCAGGTTGAGCGTGACTTTAGCGCCGGTCATATATTTGATCGGAATATCGACCGGTTTGGCACCGCGCAGGATGCCGGGAATGATTTTTCCGGCCTCATAACCGGCTTCGTAAAAATTCCAGCCTACTCCGACCGCCGCGCCGCGTTCGACTTCCGATGTCTGGTTACAGAACAGTGGCAGGCGCGCCTGATTGGCGACCTTGACGATCGCCTCGAATCCCAGATTGGTCAGATTGTCGGAGATCTGATAGATGGCGTTGATCTTTTTGGACACCAAAGCATTGGCGGCGTCGGTCAGTTCACTCGTCGTATTGACCGAAAGTGCGATGACCGTCAGGCCATTTTTCGCGGCGACCGCTTTCTGGCATTCAAGATAATACTCTGAGTTGATTTCCGAGGGAGTATAGAGCGTGCCGATGACTTTGATATTCGGTAGAATTTCCCGGATAATCGCGATGGTTTCATCAAAAGGCGAGCGCGTAGCAATGCCGGTGACGTTCGGTAGATGATCGGTCTCGGTGCGGCCGGCGCCTGCCAGAAATGGATTGGCGACGCTGGTAAAAACGATCGGCACATCCTTGGACAGGTTCAAACAGTTCTGCAGATTCGGCGTCGCCAGGCAACAGATCAGATCGACCCGTCCGGTCGTGAAATTTCGGGCGATGGCGTTGACGGTCGGGAAATCACCCTGGGCATTCTGGATGATGAATTTAACGTTCTGACCGGCGACGTAACCGGAATCGCGCAAGGCATCCAGCACACCTTTTTCGGTTTCGGCATTCATCGGCGACTGATTGAATTCGGCGATACCGATAGTTAGCGGTCGCTGTGTATTCCCGCAACTTGTAAAAATTGCCATGACAAGGCAAACCATGGACAGGCAGGTAAATTTATTAAAGTTCATGCTACTGCGATTCCTTTCTGTGGGCGCAAATCTACTCCCGCTTTTTTACCAGAACGGTTATCAGCCCGGCCAGAACCAGAAAGCCGATTACGTAAAACTCGACGTTTTTCAAACTGGCTAAGTAATGCCGGATAATTTCACCGAAAGCATAGCCGGTTCCAACATAAAAGCAAGCCCAGATAAGGATACTGATCAGGCTGTATAAAACGTAAGTCCGGATTCTCAGACTACTGGTACCCATCATGAGCGGCGTCACCGTGCGAAAACCATACATGAAACGGTATAGGACGATAATCAGCACCGGGTGTTCTTCGAGCCAGTAATGAACTTTGGCGAATCTCTTTTGCAAATTAGGCTTTTTATCCAACCAGGACTTGCCGTGCCGCCGACCTAAAAAGAAATAAAACCAGTCGGAACAAATCGTTCCGGTAAAGGCAATCGCCAGCACGATCCAAATATTGAGATGACCATGATGAGCCGCAATTACAGATGACAGGACGACCATTTCGCCTTCGAAAATGACACCGATCAGGATGCCAAAGTAGATCAGGATTAAATGGATGTACATTTCCCGTTAAAACCGGTTGAATCGGTTATTTTCATTCTTCGGATGGATGTTTGACAATTTTCAGGATGTCTTCCAGGAAGTCGGCCTGAATTTCCTGGATCTCGAGCAGGCGCCGGTTCTGATGAACAATCAGGTGATCGATTTTTTCATTCATCATCTTGATTTCGAGTTCGGCTTTCAGATTAATCTTATAATCATGCTCGTTCCGGATGCGATCTTTGTGCTCCTGGCGGTTCTGGCTCATCATAATTATTGGCGCCTGAATGGCGGCCAGACAGGAGAGAATCAGGTTCAGCAGGATAAACGGGTATGGATCGAATGGCTTGACCGTCAATAACCAGATATTGATCCCGATCCAGAACAAAATGAAGGAAAAGAAGATCAGGATAAAAGTCCAACTGCCACCGAACGCCGCGATTTTATCGGCAACCCGCTGACCTAAAGTTCTCTTTTCCTCGATCTGATCTTCGATGTTTTCCGACAGGATTTTATTGCCGGAAATGGCTTCTACGACTTCCTGCTCCAGGTCGCGAACTTCTCCGCTCTCCTGGCTGATCAGGTTCGTGATATATTTCCGGCGGTAGTCATTCACGACAGCAATCGAAATGCACCCATTCGGATCGATGTCCGGAAAATCTTCCCGGATGAGATTCAACATACTGTTTCGCAGAGTGTTGACCGGATAACATTGATCGGGTGACATTTCCCGTTTGGTGATCTGACAGGTTACTTTGGTTTGATTCTTCATAAGTTATTGTGAAAAGTTAAAAGGTTTTCAATAAAATACGAAGGTTTTGTTAAAGTCGCGAGTTCCGGGTTTCGAGTTGTCCCGATGTTTTACGGATAACGAGTTGCCAGTGCTCAGGGCTTATTTTTCCGCTGGTCTTTCTGATAATTCTTGAGCATCTTGCCGAAGGCTTTGTCCCGTTGGCGCCGCTCGGCAACAGTTGCTTCGAAATGGGCTTTTTCACGCTCCATTTTCAGGTAATTTTCGTAAGACGCTCGGTCGATCTCACCACTTTCGACGGCGGCAATGACGGCACAGCCGGTCTCGTGGGTGTGCGTGCAGTCTTTGAACTTACAGTTCGGCGCAAATTCCAGAATGCGGTCGAAGGTAATTTCCAGGCCGTTGGCAGTATCGGC
>Ga0074199_1000367_pt1 | contig 79611 bp, 66 predicted proteins | sample EPASupsiteSAE347_FD_64528 | JGI IMG/M metagenome (GOLD analysis project Ga0074199, IMG submission 64528) | Bioremediated contaminated groundwater from EPA Superfund site, New Mexico - Sample SAE3-47 | ecosystem: Environmental > Aquatic > Deep subsurface > Groundwater > Contaminated ... | reverse complement strand
CAGCATACCGTTTGAATTGTTGGCGGCAAAAGCCGGGGAAGGCCGGCGCTGGCGGGTGAATATCGGGCGCAATATGCTCAATGATCCGGCCACGGAACGCTGCACCAGTTGGTCCTGCCTGACCAAATGGTTTCATGAACCCGCTAATTTTGCTGTGTTTGAGTTTTATGGCACGGCCATATCCCCCCAGAAAGCCCAGACAATAGAGGCCCGGCTTCGCGAGCCGTATGTATCCGCACTCCGGCGCCAAGTTGACACAATTGCCGCCCAGTCTGGCGCATTTGCGCCGGCGTTGGATGCCGGATTAAAAATGGAAAAAATGCGAACCAAGGCGCAAGCGTTGAAGCAATCCTGGGAAATGATCGGGAAGGTTGCGGGGATGCGGACAAATGACGACGGCATATTGCGCACGGCATTGGTTCAGGCCGGCGATTTGCCTGATGCAAGCCGGGATTTTGCCGATACGCTGGCTTTGGAGGAATTGCTGGGACAGGAAAAGATGTGATTGACAAAAACGAGAATAAGGAATAAATGAAACAACCCATGAAAATAATATTTTATCTAGCGATTGTCGTTTTGGCTGTGGCGGCAGATTGCCGGGGCGCCACGCATTACGTGGTAACGAATGGCACGCCCGGCTGGATCGGGGCCGTTGATCCCTACACCAACTGGGCTACGGCCGGAACAAACATTATTGACGTGGTAAACACCGCCATGACCAATCCTGCTTCAAGAGTGGTATGGGTGACGAACGGCACGTATTACCCGACCAACGTGATCAACATCACCAACGCCCTGACGTTGCAAAGCGTCAATGGACGGGATGTGACAATCCTGGCCGGACAAGGCTCGGTCAACACGAATAGATGCGCATATTTTTCGGGAACTGGATCCAAAACCATTGATGGATTTACAATAACGAATTATTACGTGACCGGCCAAAAGGGAACAGTTTATGGAGATGATTTAAGCGTGTTGAATTGCCTGTTTATCAACAACAGCAATGTTTATACCATTTCTCAGACAGGACAGGGAGGGGGGCTTTCCATAAACTACTCTGGCATTATAACCAACTGCATTTTTAAAAACAATTATAGTGATAATTCTGGCGGAGCGCTTGAAGGCTTTTATACGACCTCATTAAGAATTGAAAATTGTACTTTTGATGGGAATCTCATGGATGCTAAATATGCTAGCGGGGGCGGCGCAATGTATTTCAATGAATGTAAAGGGGTGACAATTTCCAATTGCGCCATTGTCAATAACAGAGTCAGGCTGAATGGGGCCGGAATTTATTTTGGCGCGGGAGGCTATTATACCACCAATAGAGTGCTAAACTGTTCCATTGTTGGCAATGTAGCCACCAATACAACCGTTTATGACGAATCTATAGGCGGAGGCATTTTGCATCGGGTCTATAGTTCCAAAAGTATTTTAATAGTCGCAAATTGCTCCATAATCAGCAACCGGGCGCTGGCTTCTGGCGGCGGCATTTATGGGGCGAGTATAACAATCCAGGATTGTCTGATTGCCGCGAACATAGCGTCAAGAACGAATGGCGGCGGAGTATGGCTTACCAACAGCACTATTGAAAACTGCACGATCGTGAGCAATTATGCCGCAGTGTCCGGCGGCGGGATTTATATTAATGGCTCGGGAAGCGGAACCAACAACATTGTTTATTATAATACCGCCGGCGTGGGCGCCAACAATTTCACCAACACGGCGGGCAATACGGGACTGCATTATTCCTGCGTGATTCCGGCGGTGGATGGCGCCCGTAATATCACGAATGATCCCAGCCTGGTCAACCTGGATGGCGGCGATTATCGCCTGAAGGGTAATTCGCCGTGTGTCAATGCCGGATTTAATCAGAACTGGATGACGAACGCCGTTGATCTGGATGGCAGATCCCGCATCCGTTACGGGACGGTTGACATGGGCGCGTATGAGCGCATCAACGCGGGCGTAATCTACACTGTTCATTAACCCGGATATCGGGAAATTATTGCCGGCGGCGCGTCAATGACGATTATTTCTCCCTGCCAATTGAAAGCACAACGCTCTCAAACACCCGGAAACGCGCGCCGCTTTTCCAGGCATTTGCCTCAAGCCCGGCCTTGAGCGCCAGATGAGTAAGGGTTTCCTCTTTGGTCCACTTCTGCTCCAGGGCGACCTCCGGCAGAAAGACGGCGCGATTCATTCCCTTTCCCAGGATAATTCCCTGCTGTCCAAGCTTAAATTCGTCAAGGGAGGGGATTTCCCGGATGGGACTTAAAATTGACACGTCCACTGAAATGGAAGTCAATTCCTCCCTGCTGACCGGATGAAATCTATAGTCCTGCAAAGCGGCATTGACCGCGTTATGATGAACCGACATATACAATGCTTCGCTGGGCGCCAATGAACCGATGCAGCCGCGCAGCTCGCCTTTCATTTTAAGGGTGACAAAGGTCGCCATATCAGTTTTCAGTTTCGGGGTGAGTTCGTATTTTTCCATGGGGAATTTCCCGTCTTTTCGCTCAACACACCACTTGAGCGTGTCCTGGGCTATGGCAAAGAGCGTGTTTTTTTCCTTTTCGGAAAGCCCCGGATTCCACGTGCCGCTGCAATGTTCAATTATTTTCATCTGTCCCTCCTTTTGTTTCGGCAATTCCGCCTTGATATTTGTTTCACCCTGGGACCGACAAACGCCAAAAGTCATGAGCGCGCTCAAGCTGATTGTCGCAAATATTTTATGCATCAGGTCATCTCCATTTTTTCCACCGGGCGCGGCTGGCGCGCTTTAAAATCTCATGTTCGCGGCGCGTCAGGCTGTTTATACCATTTCGGCTGACTTTTTCAAGCACGGCATTTACCTCGTCGGTTGTCGGGGCCTCATCAAGGTCATCAAATTGATCCGAGTCGCCGGAAATTACCTTGAATTTGCGGCGGTGCCAATGCCAGCTTATGTCATTTATCAAGCGGCGGAAATCCGGCCAGGCCGTTCGGCCGCCCTGGTTGTAAAAAAGCGCAATATAAAAATAACCCGCCAAGCCGCCAATCAGGTGGGCGGCATAAGCGATGTTGCCCGGCTGGCTGATTGTGGCCAGCAATGAAAAAACAGCCAGGGCAATTGCCAGGGAACGGGCTTTCATTGTTACGGGCAACACAAAGAAAACCAGAATCGTGATCGGCCGGTCGGGAAAAAGGGCGGCAAACGCCCCGAGAATTCCAAAAACAGCCCCCGAGGCGCCGAGGCAAAACCCGGCCGCCTGGTTGGCGCTGAACAAAAGCCAGCCCAGACCTCCCAGGATCCCGCTGGCCAGATAAAGCACAATGAATTGTTTTGTGCCAACCGCCCGTTCGGTGTCCGGACCGAAAAAGAACAGTCCCAGCATGTTAAGGAAAAGATGAAAAAGACCGCCGTGCAGGAAAATATAGGTTATAAACTGCCAGAGCAGAAGATGTTTAACGCCGGCCCAGCTGAGACTGAAAAGAACCGTAATTTTACCGCCGGTCAGCGGATCAATGATCAGCTGACCGAGGAACGCAATCCCGGTTGCAATCAGCAGGAACCGCACGGCCGGCGTCAGCATACTGCGCATAAATCCTTGATAATAATTCATAATGTTCTAAAGCGGGCCATGCCCGTAACCCAATGCCTGCCCAGCCGCAGGCTGGGGTTATTGATGCTTCCTTCCCAATGTGGTGCGAATTTGGTTCGAAAAAGGCGGCGGCGATTCCGGCTCATATGGCCCGTTGCCGCGCTCTCGCATACACAGGTATAGCGCTTCGCGCGGCGCCAGCCCAGCTGAACCGGACCGGCCTTGCTTTTTCGAATCCGCCTCTGGCGGAAACCAAATTCTCCCCACGCTTGCATCGGGCTTCGCTCTACGCTACGCCCGAGTTCAGACTTTCTCTGTTGCTTCTTCCGAAATAAAGTGGAAATGCGCCGTTGATCTCTTATATTATGGGTGGATAAAAAGAAACCATCACAGGCGGACGGCGCATGAACTCGTTTGTACAAAGATTCAGCAATAAAATCAAGGGCATTATTACAGGCTTCGACCGTATCGTTTTCAAGGGCTGCCTCAGGCCAGACCTTGACTATCGCGCTCAACGCCGTTCTCGCCGCCTAAGCGGGCGAGCATCGCACCCGGGGTCTGCGGGGCGCGAGATGATCCGCGCGGCGCATTTCGCTCCCCGATTTTTCATCGGGGTTCGAAAAAATCCGACAAAGTCTGGCGCACCCCGCCTTGCGGGGCAGGGATGCGGATGCGCCGCCCGAAACGCTATACTCGTGTATGCGTGAGGGCGGGAAATCCGCAGATGCGCCGGAATCGCCGGAGATTTTTCGAACGAAATGCACCGCGCATATACTTCATTCCCCCATCATCCTTACCCAGCATTATTTTCTCGCTTTTCATCACTGTCTTTGACATTTCAGGTACTAATCAAACCGGACATACATCAGGGATTTTTTCAAACGGCTCCCCCTCAGGTTCAGCCCGTCCAGGGTGTTCAACCGTCCTTGCCGGCGCCGGTTCAGGATTCGCGAAACCGTCAGGGGACCAAACCCCGGCACACGCAGGAGCGCTTCCTGATCGGCCCGGTTGACCTTGACCGGATAAAACTCCGGGTGATTATCCGCCCAGCATTCCTTGGGATCCTTGTCGAGCCGGAGATTGCGGCGCGCATCAAACGCAAAATCATCCTCCTTGAAACCGTATTTGCGGACCAGGAAATCAGCCTGATAGAGCCGGTGTTCGCGCTGGCAACGTGCGTCCGGCGCCGGCGCGCCGGCGGTCTCTCCGGGAATATCCGGCGCGCCAAGCCCGGCCTGATAGGCCGAAAAATAAATCCGGTTCATGTGCAGGCGGTCGTAGAGGCCGAACAAATAGCGGACAATCTCGGCGTCGGTCTCGTCCGAAGCGCCCACAACAAACTGTGTGGTCGTCTTGACCCGCGCGTAATGTTCCCCCCTGGCAGTCAGCCGCGCCATGAGCTTGAGGGGGCGAATGATATCTTTCAGAAAATGTTTGCGGTTGGACAATTTGCGGAAATGCGCTTCGCCGGGCGTCTCAATGTTAAGGGACACGGTGCTTGCCAGGGAGAGCGCTTCCCGGATGGCCGCGTCGGACGCGCCGGGAATGATTTTCAGATGAATATAACCCCTGAACCGGTGGACGCGCCGAAGAATCGAGGCCACGGCATTGAGCCGCTCCATGGTCTGATCCGGCGACCCTATCACCCCGGAACTCAGGAACAATCCGTGAAGATTCCGGCGGGTCAGGTAATCCATGAAAGCCCGCGCCGTTTCATCCGGAGAAAGCGTGCAGCGCCGGATATTGGCATCGCGGCGCAACGGGCAGTATTTGCAATCGTTCGCGCAGGCATTGGAGAGCAGGGTTTTGAGCAAAATAGACGTGCCGCCGCCGGGCAAAGAAACGGGATAGAGCCACTTGCCGTCCGCGCCTCTCCGGCGATGCTCCTGATCCGTGGTGCCGCAGGCGCAGGCCAGGTCATATTGCGAGTCCGCCGAAAGAATCTTGAGTTTTTCAAGCGTATCCATGGCTCGCGCGACTCCCCATCGTGAACTTTATGCAGGCGGAAAGTCCATTGATGAAATTTTGTTCGCTGAATCTTGCGGCATTTTGCCGGATGGCCGCCGAATCCCAATCGCGGGCGGCGCATTGTCTGACGGCTTCAAGCAATGCCGTTTCATTCTGTTCGTTAAAGAAAATACCAGTTACATCTTTGACCACGGTTTCCAAAACTCCCCCCTTGGCATAAGCCACGACCGGTTTGCCGCAGGCCTGGGCTTCAACCGGCACTATGCCAAAATCCTCCTCCCCTGGAAAAATGAGGGTTCGGCAATGACGATACAGTTCCCGCAGTTGGTCGTCGGGAATGCGGCCGAGAAAATCAATATTGTCCCCGGCCATTTGCCGCAGTTTGCCGGCTTCCGTGCCTGTTCCGACGATTTTTAACGGATAGCCGAGTTTTTTATAGGCTTTGACCGCCAGATCAATCCGTTTGTAGGGCACCAGCGCGGAGACCACCAAGTCATAATTTTTATGCGGTTTATCTTGAATTTCAAAAAGGTAGGGCGAGGCCTCTGGCCGAGCCGTCTGAAGAAACGACTCACCCGGAGGGTTCGCGCCACCTGCGGCAGCGGATGGAGCTGCCGCCCTGCCACAGGCAGACACAAGCTTTGGCGGCCTAATTAATTCAGGCGTCCAGAAAGACAAATCAACCGGCGGATAGACAACATCGGCATCGCGGCCGTAAAAATTCTTGATTCGTTGCCGGACATGTTCGCTGAGCGTTGCAAAACAATCCACCCTTGCCGAACTTTCCTTATCCCACTGCCGGAGACGGCGTAATATCGGCGCCAGCAATGCTTTTTTTAACGGATTATTTCCAAAATACTCGTCATAAAACACCCACGCGTAACGCATCGGCGTAAAACAATAACACAAGTGCCGCGCCCCCTCCGGGGCAACCAGTCCCTTGGCGACGCAATGGCTGGTGCTGATGACAAGATCGGCGGGGCCTTCAACCCGCAGGCTTTCCATCGCGGAAGGAAAGAGCGGCAAAAAATTGCGGTAATATTTAAAAATACCCGGGATGTTCTGGAGCCAGGATGTCTTGACGGGATGGCGCTTGATAACGTCCGAAACGGCATCGGGATTGTAAAAGAGGGTATGGATCGGCGCCTGCGGAAAGGCGCGGCAGAGAATTTCCAGCACGCGCTCGCCGCCGCGCATGCCGGTCAGCCAGTCATGCGCGAGGATCACTTTAAGGTTTTTCCATTCTGAAGGAAATGCATTCATTTTTTCCACTTACTTAGATTCTTGGCTCTGACCTCTAACCAACGCGGGCACGCCCGCAACCCAAATTAAAAAAACGAACAACCACGGAGGCACGGAGGGAAAACAAGAGGAGGATTTGTCAAATTTGAGATTAGCGTTCCGCTCCTCCCAAATTTGACAAATTCGGTTGTATTTTTGAGAAAGACCTGAGATTTGATTAGTTTAATCATCTCCCTTCATCCTCCAATGACAAGTCGTTGCTTGAAATCGGGTTTTTCGTCCAGCAAAACCCGATTTCAAGCAATCTCTGCTCCGTGTCTCCGTGGTGAATCTTTTCCAATTTAATTTTTTTATCGCGCACCTGATATATTAGGGACTATTCTTTCTTTAATGCCTTTTCATAAGCCATTATTGTGCGGCGGGCTGTTTCCCGCCAGTTAAAATCGGCCGCCTGTTTGATGCCGCGGGCCGCAAGATCACCGGCGAGACTCTGATCAGTCAGGAGGCGTTGCATGGCCGCGCAGATTTCAGAAGTATTATCAGGGTCAATCTGTAGAGCGGCCCGGCCGCATACTTCCGGCAGGGAACCGCGGTTACTGCAAACGACCGGAGTTCCGCAAGCCATCGCTTCCAGGGCCGGCAGTCCGAATCCTTCATAAAACGAAGGCATGACGAGCATGTTGGCATTCTGATATTCGCCCACAATCCGGCTTTCGGCGACATGCCCGATCCATTTGACGGCGTCCGTAATGCCGAGTTTGTCAATCCGCGCATGCGGTTCGGGATACCTTGATTCACTCGGCCCGATCAGCCGCAGTTCAAGCGCCCCCTGATACCGGCCGCGCAACATGGCAAAGGCCTCAATAAGCCCCAGTAAATTTTTATAGGGATCCTGGCGGCCGACCCAGAGAATGATTTTTTCGCGCCGGTTGAAGCGAATTTCGGTTAAAGAATCCCTGCCGGCGGCCGCCGGCTTAAACTGCGCCCCCACCCCTTCGGGAATTACAACCACCCGTTCCGCGACGCATGGCAAACGGCTGACAATGTCTTTGCGCGAAAAGTTGCTGACCGAAATAAACAAACTGCCGCGCGCGGCCACTTCGCTCATCAGCCGGCGATACACTGGAAAAAACCTGGTTTTAAGCGAGCGGGGCGCGGCCTCGGGAAAAATCAGCGGGATCAAGTCATGGATGGTTATCACACAGGCCGTTTTGCCCGAATGATTACGCGGGAATGCAAAAAGCGGAATCATGTAATTGGTTGAATGAAAAACGTCAAAATTCTGTCGCTTGATAATCCCCGGCATGACAAGCTGGTTTTTTATTGAAAAAAGGCCGAAATCCAAAAGGAGCGCGGAAAAATTGCCGGCCCCGAAGGATTTAATCTCTTCCATGATTGTCTCCGCCAGGTCCTCATCGCGGAAAAAGAGGATATATTGGTTTTGCCGGTCAATTTGCGCCAGATGGCGGATCAGTTCCCGGGTATAGACCCCGATCCCCGACATTTCCCTGAAAATCCAGCGCGCGTCAATTCCTATTTTCATCCGATCAGGCTCCGGTAAAGCGCCATTGTTTGTTTAGCCGTCTCGGCCCAGGTATATTTAGCAACCTGCCGGCGGCCTTTCTCAATAAACAACGGACGAACTTGTTTATCATTGATCAATAATTCCGCGGCGCGCGCCCAGCGCACCGCGTCATATTCCTCGATCAGCAGAGCCGCTTCGTCCAAAACTTCCTTCAACGAACCTCCGGCTGATGAAATCACCGGCGTGCCGCAGGCCAAAGCCTCCAACGGTGGAAAACCGAAACCCTCGTAGAAAGAGGGGAAAATAAAAAGTTTTGCTCCGGCATAAATCGCGGCAAGTTCTCCGTCGTTCACGTCGTCAAGCAGGCGGATATCACTGGCCCGGGCGGACGAAGCGATGCGCTCAAGGATGGAAGAATATTTCCATCCGCGCCGGCCGACAATGACCAGCTCGCCCTGGAATTCCTTCATGGCTTCAAACACCTGAATCAGGAATTCCATGTTTTTCCGCGGCTCCAGCGTGCCCACCGTGAGAATATAGGGCTTGCTTAATCCTTTGGCCCGCAATGTTTCCGGATTATCATGAGGCGCAATATGTTCAATAACTCCGGGATAAATCGCATGGATTTTTTTCCGCGCTTCCGGAAAAAAACCGGCCAACTCCGCGGCGCTGAAATGCGAAACGGTGATAATGGCGTCAGCCCGGCGGACGGTATTTTTAATTGCCGCGCGCAGATACGCCAGATTGCCGCCTTCGGTGAATTCAGGATACCGCAAAAAACTGGCGTCGTGAATGGTAACCACGCATTTCCCCCGCCCGAATGGCGGAATAATAAAGTTGGGGAAGTGATATAAATCGGCTTGCCCCGCAAACCAGTCAAAGGGCGGCCAGTCGAACCTTTTCCAGCATGACTGGGCGATGCGGCCCGGACACCAGTGGACCGCGCGCGTATTGGCCAGGGGCGATGCCAACCCCCGCCGCATGAAATCAAAATAGAAGAAGGTCACATCATCGGCGCCCGCCGATTTATTCAAATGCTCGGCCAGCAGGCGCACATAACGCCCCACCCCCGCCCCCTGGGCAACCGCCGCCTGGATATCAATGCATATTTTCAAGTCCGTCCCTTTTGTATTGACGTGAATGCGAATTATCTTAAATATAATTGAATTTACCTCAAGCACGAAGAAAACAAAAGCACAACTTTTATTACAGGAAATATCATGACAGCCCGGCGGCAATTCAAAAACTTGACGGCTTCGGAATTACACTGCCCCAAATGCCGGCAATTGCGTCCGGTGCGCGAACGGCTTTTGCTTGTTCTGCCCGGCAGGGAGCTTTATAACTATCGCTGTCAGGTTTGCGGCGAATCGCTCGGCTCGCGGGAAGTAAAGGCCCGCGCCCAGCCCGTTATGCCGGTGAGGATCTGATATGAAGCCCGCCATATTCAGCTTGTAAAAAAATTGATTTTAAGACTATACTGCCGCTGTCGCCGCAGGAGGAAATGCGGGAGAAAACAGAAAAGGAATAAAAGTCATGAATAAAAAGACAAAACACGCCGAAAACGCGACAAAAGTTTTTTTAAGCGAAAAGGATATGCCGCGGCAATGGTATAATATTCAGGCCGACCTGCCCCACCCTCTTCCGCCGCCGGTGGATAAAACCGGCCGGCCGATCGGACCTGATTCGCTGGCCCCCGTTTTCCCGATGAACCTTATTGAGCAGGAAGTAAGCGCCAAACGCTGGATTGACATCCCGGAGGAGGTGCTTGAAAAACTTTTGCTGTGGCGGCCGACGCCCCTCTGCCGCGCGCGCGGATTTGAAAAGGCGCTCGGGACACCGGCAAGGATTTATTACAAGAACGAAGGCTGGTCGCCGGCCGGCAGTCACAAGCCGAATACGGCCGTGCCCCAGGCCTATTATAACCGCGAGTTTGGCATCAAGCGCCTGACGACCGAAACCGGCGCCGGCCAGTGGGGCAGCGCGCTTTCCTTTGCCTGCAAGCTTTTTAATCTGGCCTGCAAGGTCTACATGGTCAAAATCAGTTTTGAACAGAAACCTCTCCGCAAATTGATGATGAACGTCTGGGGCGCGGAATGCGTTGCCAGCCCGAGCAATCAGACCAAGGCCGGCCGCGATGTTCTCGCCAAAACTCCGGATTCTCCCGGCAGTCTGGCAATCGCCATCAGCGAGGCCATAGAGGATGCGGTAACTTCAAAAGACACGCGCTATGCGCTCGGCAGCGTGCTTAACCACGTCATGCTGCATCAAACCATCATCGGGCTTGAAGCGCAGAAACAAATGAAAATGATATCCGAATATCCCGATGTTGTGATCGGATGCGTGGGCGGCGGCTCAAATTTCGCCGGCATCAGTTTTCCGTTCATCTGCGATAAAATCAGCGGGAAAAACATCCGCCTCCTCGCGGTTGAACCGGCGGCCTGCCCGACCCTGACCCGCGGGCCTTTTGTCTATGATTCAGGCGATATTGCCATGATGACGCCGCTCCTGGCGATGCACAGTCTGGGACATAATTTTGTGCCCCAGCCGATCCATGCCGGCGGACTCCGCTACCACGGCATGGCGCCGCTGGTGAGTCATGTGATCCGCGAGGGATTGGCCGAAGCGCGCGCCATCCAGCAGTTGGAATGTTACAAAATGGCACTCTTATGGGCCCATACCGAAGGATTTATTCCGGCGCCGGAAACCGCGCACGCCATCGCGGCGACCGCCCAGGAAGCCAGACAGGCCAAAGAGGAAGGAAAAGAAAAAGTGATTTTGATGAACTGGTCGGGACACGGTCTCATGGACCTTACCGGATACGGAGCTTATCTCGCCGGCAAATTGTCAGACGCCGAACTGCCGGAAGAAGTTCTTAAAGATTCCCTGCGCTCATTGGAAGGTCTGCCGACCCCGCCGGCGTTTTGACCCAGGATATTGTTGAGGTTCTTACAAAACTCCTTCCGAGAAATTGTAAGGAAACTGACGGCTCATCGGGACGATTCGCCCTACCAATTGAATACAAAGATGTTATATAAGGTAGGGTGAGGCGTCTCTGCCGAACCGGGAGGGACGCGATTCATTGCGTCCAAATGAGTTTTGAAATTACATCGAGAGTCTATTTGTTTTCGGCTTCATCGTCTTGCGCGACCGAGGCAGGCGTCTGTCCGGATTTAATATCGGCAACCGGCGCCGGGGATTGAGCGGGGCTTTTTGCCTCAACGGGCTTTGCCGCCGGCTCGGCGGCGGCCAGAGCTTTTACCTGTTCGAAATTGAGCGTAATATTGTAAAATGTCAACTCGTCAAATGCGCCGTTCGGCAAAATGTTTTTAACAAAATCGCCGGCCATGATGGAGTCGGGATTCTTTATCGGCCTTGTTTCCCCGGCGGTGTTGGGATAATCCATGCCGTCCACATAAAGAGCGCGTTCGCCGGTTTCGTTCCAGGTCATCACGATATGGTGCCAGTTGTTTTTCCAATCAGAGGGGGTGAATGAAACTCCCGCCGGAGAAAATATGATTTTCTGGCTGTCGTGGGACAAACAAAGCTGGTTGGTGGCGATTTGCAGAATCAGTTCCCTGCTGTTATCACGCGCTTCCCACATCGGTTTGAACCAGAAGGCCATACTGCCGTTTTTTTTCCAGGCGTTGAAATAATCGTTCCTGACGCCAATGGTCAGTTGTTCCTGGGCTGTCTGGAAAGCGCCCAAAACCCAGGAATGAGGCGAAAGCTCCGCATTTTTGCCGGATGGATTAAATCTTTTTTCAAGCTGAAGCCCGTCGGCAAAGAAATTCAACTTCTGACTGTCAACCGTGACGCAGACAAGCTGAAGACGGGCGTTGATATTGGTGCCCGGTGGAATTAAATTTTTCCAGTCCGCCTCGTGGTTTGCGCCAATATTGGTGCTGTTAAAAGAATAAGCAAACGCACAGTAAAATCTCTGCCAATTGGCCGATAGTTCAACATAAACCGGTTCGCCGCACTCGCCGCTTTCAACATCTTTGAGCGTAAGTTTCACATTGCCCTGTCCTTTGAGGTAAAGCGAAGCAACATAAGAAGCCGGCTTGATGGCCGGGGCGCTTTCTTTCGTGTACAAAGCCTTTTCAACCGGCGCCTCAACGCAAAACCCCTCTTCGGCGTTTGCGCCGGGCGCGGCCGCCGACAGGCATTCTTTGCCTTCCCAGGGTTGTTCGGACGATACGGTAATGACGACATTTTGCAGGGGAGTGAAAGCGGAAGAATCGCCGGCGCCGGCCTGGGCGACTGAAAAAAGATTGGCGTAAGCCGATTCAAGAAGCATGGCCTGGTTAAATTTGCCTTCAACAAAGCGGGGCGAGTTTTCGCTCACGGGTGCGCCTTCAAGATAAGCCGCCGATTCCCGCTTGAATGTTACCGGAATGGTGGCGCCGCCGCCTATGTCCGGCTGGAGGGCGCCGTCGAAACCAAAATGGGCAATGACGCATTTGGCCGGGTCTTTTGCCGGCGCAGGCAACGCATTGGTCTCCCCGCCTGCGGTTGCGGTCATTCCGGTTGGAGCGGGAGTTGTCTGAAGAGCGGATGAAACCGGCGCAGGCGCTTTTACCGCGGCAGACGCCGCGCTTGTTGTCTGCCCGGTTTCTTCTTCATCCCCTGAGGTATTGGCGGTCGGTTTTGCGGTTTGCGCGCCGCAAGCAAAAGCGCAGAAAATAATAAAAATGCCGGCCATAAATTTCATTGATGATTTTCCTCCTTCAGGCTCATTCAAGCCGCTGTCAATCTGTATTGTTTATGGAAGGAATTTGTATCATGGAGCATTGGCGCTGGCAATAAAAATTCATCCGCGTTCGGGATGGAACTTACGGCCGGAGTTGATTTTTTTGCGGAAATAAGGCAGGATCATTGTCAAGGCATTGCGATTTATGAAACAGATTGCCCAAAAAATACGGGATAATATTTCCGGCCGGCGGTGGCGCGATTGGCGGTGGCAATTGGCAAACCGTCTTGCCGATGTCTCCCAAATTACGGCGTTCCTTAATCTTCCACCCGGGCAACGGGCGGCGCTGGGTGAGGTCGCGGAATATTATCCGTTTTGCGTGACGCCCTATTACTTTTCCCTGTGCAATCCGTATGACGTCCGCGATCCAATCCGGCGGCAATTCATGCCTGACCGCCGCGAACTTCTGGATGGAAACACACTATGCGATCCGCTCAACGAGGAAAAATATTCGCCCGTGCCGGGCTTGATTCACCGTTACCGCAACCGGGTTGTGGTAATTGTCACAACCGACTGCGCAGTGCGCTGCCGGCATTGCACGCGAAAAAACACATTGTCGTCTTTTGTCTGCCCGGCATCCGGGCAGTTAGAAAAGGTATGGCAAGGCGTCTCTGCCTGCCCGCAGTGCTACGCTCAACGTTGCAGGCGGGCCGAGCCGTCTGATGGGGAGCGGCTCACCCAGAGGGTTCGCCCTACCTATGGAGGCCGTTGTCCCGTTGGAGCGCATTATTTAATCGCGCACCGTTTGCCGGCAATCTTAAAATATATCCGCCGGTATCCGCAAGTCCGAGAAGTGCTGGTCTCCGGCGGCGACCCGTTGCTGCTTGAAACGCCGGCGCTTGACAAGATTATGGGAGAATTGACCGCGATCAAACACGTTGAGGTCCTGCGGATCGGCACGCGCGCGCCGGTTGTTCTGCCGATGCGCATTGATGCGGAACTGTGCGCCTGCCTGGCTGAACATCGTCCATTGTGGATCAACACCCAGTTCAATCATCCGCGGGAAATTACCAGGGATGCAGTTCAGGCCTGCCGCCAACTGCAGGAAGCGGGACTGCCGGTTTCCAATCAGACGGTTTTATTGCGCGGCATAAATGATTCCGCCGTGGTTCTGGCGAAACTATTTAATGAATTACAGCGCATCATGGTCCGGCCTTACTACGTTTTTCAATGCGACCCGGTCCGGGGCGTGAAGCATTTTATGACCCCGTTGTCGGCCGGCGCAAAACTTTCCCGGCGTCTGCGGGATGAATTGGGCGGATTGAGCATGCCGCTCTTCGTGGCCGATCTTCCCGGCCGGAAAAGCAAGGTGCCGCTCTAGGGCGGCATATCCCCGCAATCCAAATAAAACCAGAGTAACCACCGAGGTCACTGAGACACAGAGGCAATAAAAAAAACGAGATTTGGCAGATTTGCGTCCAACGAAAGGTTGTTCTCAAATCTGCCAAACGCTTTATTACGAGAAAAGACGAAAGACACGAAAACTCCCTTCTTACTCCAAGAGTAAACCTTGCTTGAAATCAATTTTGCCTTCGGAAAAATTGATTTCAAGCAATATCTTCTCCGTGTTTCCGTGCCTCCGTGGTAAATCTGTCAAATTAATCATTGTCAACAATTTTCCATTGCAGACGAATCTGCCTATCCTGTATCGGCGTCATTTGCCGGCGGCGCTGGAGGCGATCAACTTCATTAAATCGGCCTGCTGTTTCGCGATCAGGAAGCGCGGCTTTCCCACAACGGCCGCCGCGGACTGGGAGATGGCCGCATGTTCTGCCACCACACAACGGCAAAAAGCCTGTTGCATCGCCCGCCCCAAAGCCAGGACGCCGTGATTGACCATGAAAATCGTGTCGTGATTTCCGGCGGCTTTTTCAACGACCGAGGCCAGTTCAACCGTGGTCGGCGTAACATAGGGAATGGTCGTTACTCTCTCCAACACGCCGATAAATTCGGCAAACATCGGTTTAAGTTTCGTTCCGGAGGTTATCACGCCCGAAGCCCACGGCGAATGAGTGTGAAACACAGCCGTTATTTCCGGCCGGACGCGGTAGATGGCGAGGTGCATATTGAATTCGGAAGTGGGCTTGTTCATGCCGGCAATCTGCCGGCCGCTTTCCAAATCCAGGCCGCACAAATCATCCGGCTTCATTTCATCCATCGCGAAACCACTCGGCTTCATCCAGATTATCTTGCCGTCCCGGGCGCTGATATTGCCGCCGGCCCCGGCCACCAGGCCGGAGAGCGCAATCTTTTCGCCGTATTTGATCAGTTCAACGCGAATATCCGCCATGGAAATATCTTTCCTTTATCTACGCTGATGAATTCTTGCCAATTGAAATAAAATGAATATACTTAATTAAATTTACAAGGAAAGGATTAAATCTGCGCTCATGAAAATCATCAGCGGTTTATTTGAATAAACATTAAATGAAAGGCGGAAAATAATGGAACAAAAAATAAGGACAAAACTGGAACAGGCGCGCCAAATGCTTCAGGCCGACGGCGGCGATTTGGAGATAGTCGCCATTAACGGCGCCAAAGTTCAACTCCGCCTGACCGGCGCCTGCGGTTGCTGTCCTCACGCCACCATGACCATCAAGCAGGGGATTGAGCGCATCCTCAAAGAAGAAGTTGATCAGAATATTGTCGTGGAACAGGTCAAATAAGTCTTAAAACAGGATCATTTTTTCGGCGGCCGCTCTTGTTTTCGGGAAACGGCGGCGGGCGGTTTCAACGATGGCGTCAATTTCATCATCCCGTCTTCTATAATCATGATGGGTCAGGATAAGTTCACCGGCATCGGCCTTGACGGCCAGCGCCGTTCCTTCCGCCCAACTGCTGTGTCCCCAGCCGCGGCGCTTTTCCAATTCGGCCGGCGTATATTGCGCGTCATAAATGAGATAATCAGCCTTTGAACAAAACCGCGCCAAAATATCGTCAATTTTCGGATGGCCGGCCTCATGATCGGTAACAATTACCACAGACTTATCGGCCGTCTCAAGCCGGTAGGCAAGACATCCCTGCGGATGCGAAAGCGGGCGCCAGGAAATATGAACGCCATATAATTCAAGCTCGCCGGCCGCGGGTAAATTGTTGAATTCAAGGCCGGCGCCTATTTCAGTCAGCGCCACAGGCCAGTAAGGCGGGGTAAAGAGATTCATCAGCGCCGAACGCCAGTCTTTCCGACCCGAATCGGCCATCAGTTTCAGGGAAGACCGCGGATTGGCGAGCCGTTTCAAAAAAGGCAGGGCCGTTATATGATCAAGATGAAAATGCGTGAACAGAAGGCTTGCCGGCAATAATTCTTCATCGCTTGTCTCGTCAATCAGTGATATTCCCGTGCCGGCGTCAATGATAATCAGCCCTTCCACCGTCTTCAGGCAAAAACAAGTCGTATGCCCTCCGTATTTGGCAAAGCCGGCCCCCGCCACCGGCAAGGTCCCCCGCGCCCCATAAATGACGAAAGATGGTTTATTTTTTTTCAAGCTTGTTTATCCGCTCTTCCAGCGCATCAATCCGGTCAAGCAAATCAAAAATAAGGCTCATTGAATCCAAACTTATCTGGAGATGACGCCGCATGCGCATAATTTTCCGGACCGTCTGGATGGTTTCCACGCTAAACAGAGGGGTCGCCGACTGTCCGGCAGGGATAATCAACTCCAAATCAACCAGTTGCGCGATAATCTCCGGGGTTGTGCCCGCCAGAAAAGCCAGTTCCTGAGGCGTAAGCCCATCATCCGCAAAACCGTCGTTTTGCTCTTTAAATTTCATGTCAGACGCGTAACGCTCTTTGATGCTCATGTTCTTTCCCTCGGCCTAAATGATGAGGTTCTGGCTAACTCTTCAAACAGCTTCTTTTCCTCTGCTGATAATCTACCCGGCACGACAATTTGAACGGTAACAATCAAATCGCCCGAATGATGACCCGGGAAGCCTTTGCCACGCAAACGGAACCGCTGGCCGGACTGAGTTCCGGCCGTAATGGCCAAAGCCGCTTTGCCTTCCATGGTCGGCACATTTATTTTTGCCCCCAGAGCGGCTTCCCAGGGAGTAACGGGCGCGGTAACTTCAAGATTTCTGCCGCTCCATTTAAAAACCGGATGGGGCGCGATGGAAACATGCAGATATAAATCGCCCGGGGAACCTTCGCCATGCGCCGCCCCACCCTGGCCGGCCAATCTGATTCTCATTCCGTCAATAGCGCCCGGCGGGATTTGCACGCTGTAATTTTTGGTCTGGCGCTGAGGCCGGCCATGTTCGTCCAGCCTGACCGTCTGCAGGCCGATGGATTTTTTTGCCCCGTGATAGGCTTCTTCAAGACTGATCGTTATGCCGGCTTCATGATCCTCACCCCGCATTCGCCTCGCCGAGCCGGCGAAGTGGGCTGACTGCCCCATGCCTCTGCCGCCGAAAAGGGTCTCAAAAAAATCGCTGAAACCGTTGAGATCATCATGGGTGAACCCGGCGGCGGAAGGATCGCCATAAAACTGATAAGAAGGCTCTTCCCATCCGGGCGGCGGACGAAACTCGTCGCCCGAGCGGTAGTTCGCCCCGAATTCATCGTATTTCCCGCGCTTTTGCGGATCGCCGAGCACTTCATAGGCTTCGGCAATTTCCTTGAACTTGTTTTCCGCGCCCGGCTCCTTGCTCACATCCGGATGAAACTTGCGCGCCAACTTGCGGTACGCTTTGCGGATTTCATCCTGGGATGCGTTCCGCGCAACACCAAGCGTCTCGTAATAATCCTTAAATTTTACCGGCATATGAACTCACAAATTTCAATATCCAAGCGCCAAATTCCAAACAATATCCAATTATTCAACGGTCAAAATTCTGAAGAAAAAAGTTTAAGAGCTTATCCGTAAATTAATTTGAGCCATGATTGGGGCACCGTGGCTTTTGTGAATCCGCGGCGTTCCTGGCGAGGGGCAAGGCCTTCTAGGCATTGCTCCCTCGCCAGCGCCTGGCGGTTTCATCAAAATCCACGGTGTCATGGCCAAAGTAATTTACGGATAAGCTCTAAGTCATCTGCGTTTCGGTAATTGTCCGCCAAGGACGGATCTGCCTGCGGCATGAGAATTTTATTTAGGATTTGAAGATTGCGATTTATCGCTTTCATTCTTAGTTTTCAGCCTCAACATTTCCGCCGCATTCTTATGTCCTTTCAGCTCAGCCCATTGAAGAGGCGTCTGTCCGTAATTATCCGTCACGGAGGCATCGGCGCCTTTTGACAAAAGCAAGTCAACGGTTTTATCCTGCCCCTGCATGGCGGCCAAATGCAAAGGAGCGAAACCGAGTTCGTTTTTAAGATTAAGTTCCGCGCCATTTCTCACAAGCAATTCCACCGCATCATAATGATCATACTGAACGGCGAGATTGAGCGCCGAATCGCCGTGGTTATCGCGTTCATTCAAGCCGGCGCCATTTGCGGCCAGCAATTCAAGCGCCTTGCCATGACCGTACATGGCGGCCGTATGCAACGGGGTCATGCCCATGTTGTCGCGCGCATTTGCATCGGATTTTGCGCGCAATAGTTTTGCGACAATCTGCTCGAACCCTCTGCCGGCGGCATTATGCAATGGAGTTCTAAGCCGGATGTTGCGCGCATTCACATCCGCTCCTTTGGCTATGAGTATTTCCGCAATATTCAAATGACCCTGAAACGCCGCCAGATGCAGGGGCGTGGCGCCGGCATCATCATGCGCATTCACGTCGGCCCCATGCGCCAGAAGTAATTCAACAATCCGGTTCTGTCCCGCCCCCGCCGCCCAATGCAGAGGCGTATAACCGGCGCTCCCCTTGGCCTTAACCAGGCTCGGATCCTTCTCCAAAAGCATTTTAACCAGTTTCGCATCGCCCTGCTCAGCCGCCCTGAAAATGGGGTTCACCATAAATTCAGCCCCGGCCGCCAGAAAAACGCTTGTCATTAAACAAATGCCCATCCATAACATTGCGCGCATAGTTGCTTGCCTCCTTTATTTTACTTATTTTAAAAACTAAAATGCAATATAACACATTTCAGCCGATTAAATAAACCGAAAAATACAATTGGACCCGATCGGGATGATTATTCAATGGCGAAGCTGACGGTGACGACCGCCGTAACCTTCTTTTCCAGCGAAGTGGTGTCATTGACTCCCCAGTCCGAAACTTCCGTCGAATTAATCGGGGTGATCTGGAACACGCCCATCCTGGCCGACCGCATGAAGCCGATTTTATTTCCGGCGGCCCCGGCCATGTTCTCCGCCCGCTGTTTTGCGTTCTGCGTGGCTTTGGCGAGCATTTCAACTTTAAGCTCGTCCAGTTTGGTGTAAATATATTCCGGCGCGCCCGAGGAAAACTCCATGCCCTGATCCAGCAACTCGGTTGATTCCCGTGAAAGCTGCGCAATCATGTCAACCTCGCCCGACTTGACCTTAATGCTCTGAGTTAAAATATAACCTTGAATATCATTTGTATCGCCGCCTTTTTCATTCTTCTTGTAAACCATTTTTATGACAATCTGATCAACAATAATTTCCTTTTCGCTGACCCCCTTGAACACAAGATATTTCCTGACCCTTGCCAGATCTTCCTTCAGTTTTTTATAAGCGGCCGCCAAATCCGCGTCTCTATTTGAAAATGACGCCGTCCAGACGACATAATCGCTTTTGATGTTTTTCTGGGCCGAGCCGGTGACGGATATCTGTTCCCTCGTGAATTTCATTATCTTTAAAAAGCCCTGCGACAGGATCACGCTTGAAGCTATCGTCGCCGCCGCAATGCAAATACCCAGAATGATAATTTGCGAATTTCTCAAAAACCGTCCGCTTTCCATTTTATTTCCTTCCCTTGCCTTAAAATTTTTACATCTATCCGCGGATTAATTCCGCCGGTTAATCTTTTCCAGTAGAATCCTTCGGCAATTCCATCCCGCCCTTTATCAAGGCCAGTTTTTCCCTTCGCGTCCAGCTCTTGATCAGGGCTTCCCGTTTCAGGGCGGATGATTTATTCAAACATCGTTTGGAATACAACATCTTTTCTGCGCCGAAAGATTTTGTAAAATGACCGCCCCGGCCGCGCGCGTGCTCCTTAAAACGGCGTTCCAGGTTGTCGGTAATGCCGGTATATAAACTTCCATTCCGGCATTTGAGGATATAAACATACCACATGGATGATCCTTCGACTTGTCCAGAGTCCTTATTGACGCAAAACCATCCCGACTCACAAAGATACTTACAAACTACGCGATTACCATCCCATTTTCAAGCAATCATTGATGTCCGGCCGGATGTCTTGAATTTTATTGTGTCAAAGCGAAGCACCCCGCGGCAAGCCGCGGGGCATCTTTGCGGAACCCTGCGACTTGTCCTCCGAAGCTATCCGAGCGAAGGAGGAAGCCAAGAGCTGTGGCAGCCTACTCCGCCGAAGCAAAGCTTCTGGCTACGAAGGCCAAGAGCCACAGGGCTTACTGGCGAAGAAGGGTCAAATTCCACACTCCTGCAATTGTATATCTTTCAACCAAATCACGGCCACTAATATATTCAACGCTTTCTGTTAGTGAACGGAACAAAATGTGAAAAAATATTGACATATTTGGAAAAATATAGTCTAACATTTAAAAAAACTTGGGAACAACGATGATTCATTGGTTCATGAAGCGGGAACGGAGGAACGCGCTATTATTGTGCGTGCCGGTGATGGCGCTGGTTTTTGTCCTGCTCAATACGACCGGCTCAACTCAGTCGTCGGAACAGGCGAAAAATTATGACGGTGGCATAGACAAAGCCTATGAAGAAGTATTTTCTGCTATTAACCCCGCTGATCCAGCCGATGTCTATATTCAATGGGATATGCCGAAATCCACTACAACCGAAGACCAGTATAATTCTGCCCATTCCGATTGGTTTCTTGGCGCTTATCAGTTCGGTCTAAGCTGTTTCTTCGCTGCTTTGGACCGGACAGTATTAACCAACAATGTAATATACGTCCTTCATTATTTTGACAGTAGCAATTCATCGCTCTACATGGATCTGCTGGATGTCAATGGTGAGGTTGTGGCTGAAAATCTGTATGGCAACCTGACAACCGGCAGTGATACAGACATGGTTTTAAGCCTGGATGTGCCGCTGGCCAGTTTCCCGAATGCTACGGTGATTCAACTGCGTTGCGACGAAGGAAATGCGACAGTATATGAAAGCCGGATATATGTTGCGATGGATAAGAGCAGGCTGACTGCGGCTCTGGAATCCTGTAATTCTGAATCCAAGAGCGCAGACGATTTCGATGCGGTTGGCGCGCAGACAACAGCCAGCCACGATAATTTGAAGGAAGAGCAGCAGTTTAATCCGGAGCGAGACGACACGACAATAATTTCTGTATCGAAGACCGGAATTGTTTTTATAGATCAGCTAATAGGAGATGACCAGTTCAGCGGCCGCTCGCCGGTTGTCAGCGGAGCGGATGGTCCGAAGCGGACAATCCGGAACGGGCTGGGCGCGGCTGATGAGGCTGAAACGCTCATCATTAAATCCGGCGCCTATAACGAAGATCTGGACATCAGGAATAATAAAAACTTAGAAGTGATTATTGAGGGAAATGTAAAACTGTAATAATCAGCCTGCTTATTTTTAAAAAGGAGATGCGACAATGATGAAGAAAGCAATGCTGTTAGCAGTCCTGTTGCCGGTCTTTTCGGTCGGGGCGGGAAATCTTTCCGTGGAAAACCTGACGGTCACGAAGGATGCCGCGGTCTACGGGAAATTGAATGTGTGCGCTGCGCCCGCCAGCTTTGCCGTGTTCACCAACGGTCTTGCCGGCTACTGGGCGTTAAACGGGAACGCCAATGATATTTCTGGCAATAACAATCACGGTACGATTGTCGGCAATGCGGTATTGACTACCGATAGGTTTAACGTGCCAAACAATGCATATCTATTTAACGGCAATGGATATATTCGCGTTCCGAATTCATCGTCGCTTTGCATCCGTAAGGATGTGAGCGTATCTGTTTGGATCAAAACCGCAAACCAATGGCACGGGGTTTGGGGAGATATAGTCCAAAAAGGAAGTATGCTTAACCGGAACTATGAACTGGCGATTGGCTGCGGCGACAAAGCGATCTGGGATGATTTTACCCGCGGGAGAGAAAATTGGATCATTAAAAGCAAGAGCGGCGTATCGGACGGCAAATGGCATCATCTTGTGGGCACTTGGGACGGGCAGGCGGTCAAACTTTACGTGGACGGTGTTTGCGAAAGAATGGAGCAATGCTCCTCAGCAAGAATTCCCAACAGCGAGCCGTTGTGTATTGGTTATGGTGGCTTCCCATTTACTTATTTCAAGGGCGCAATGGACGACGTGCAGATTTACAGCCGTATCTTAAGCGAAAGCGAAGTTCTCTCTCTATATAACTATTCCATGCTCTCGAATGCGGCAGCTGGAACGCTGAACGTTTCGCAAATTTACGTCTCGAATGGAATCAGCCAAACAAGCACAATTGGCACCAATATTTTTATGGGTAAAGTTGGCATTGGCACCGGCAATCCCGCCGAAAAACTGCACGTGGCTGGCAATGTCCAGGTGGACGGGACAAATATAGTGTCAGCTATGGTATTAGGCGGGGTAATGCGAACGGACTGGCCCAGTGTTGCGACCGGAGCATTGATGTCCGCGAATAATCTTTCCGACCTTACCGACAAAGCCGCTGCCCGCGCTAATCTTGGGTTGGGTAGCGCGGCGACCAGAGATGCTTCGGCATTTGAGCTGGCTGGCGCCGCGGATGCGGTTAACACCACGCTCTCTGCGCATGCGGCAGATCAGAACAATCCGCATCAAGTTACGGCAGAACAAGTCGGAGCATTGACTCCGAACGGAAATGGCTCTCAATTGACCGGTATTACCGCGGCGCAGGTCGGCGCGTTGAGCACAAACGGCGGAGTTGTGAATGGTCCGCTCTATCTCATTCCTCAGGGCGATCTGGTCATGGGAATCTATACGAATCAGGCTGGTCAATAAGAAAGCCCTTTCGGGAAGATACAATGAAATCCAAAATCATTCCCGTAATACGGTGCCTCACTGGAGCCATGGCGTTATGTGTGGCAACAATGGTCATGGCACAAACGCCTTCCTGGTGGTACACGCGCGGGGTGATTGACACCAACCTGCCGCCGAATGATTATGCGCCGATTACCCAAGGCCAATTAAAATGGCTGGCAAGGAACGCCTATCTGGAACTGGATGCGAGATGCGGAGCGGGCAGCAATATTGTTGCGCTTATCAATTCGTTTCCGCTCACGGACAACAATCTGCCGGTGAATATCGGCCAGGTCAAGGCATTGGCAACGCCTTTTTATGACCGGTTCTACGAATTGAACGTTACCAATGTTTTTCCCGAAGGGATGTCTGGAAAATATCCGTGGTCAGGCCGACTGGAAACGAATGATTTTGCTGCGGCCAACATCGGCCAGGTGAAATATGTGTTCAGCTTCAACCTCAGTGAGATCAGCCTGGATTCGGATAATGACGGGATGCCTGATTGGTGGGAAATCGCCCATGGCCTTGATCCTTTTTCTAATGACGCAAACCTCGACCTTGACGGTGACGGATTGTCCAATCTGCAGGAATATCAACTTGGCACAGATCCGTCGAACACGGACACGGATGGCGACGGACTTTCAGATGGATGGGAAGCGGCGCATGCAACAGATCCGTTGAAAGCCAACGATTCGGATAAACAATTATCCTCAGTCATGCGGGAAAGCGCGCGGCAAAAAATAATCAGGGGTTGGCAGTTGTTGTACGGCCAGTCGCCGGTGTTTAATAATGAGCCCGGCTCACCTGCCGACCTGACCGACCTGAACAACGCCTTAAAAGCGCTTTCAGGAAAATTTTATCAGGCGGAGCCGGCGAGAAGGGAACAAACTCCTCCCACGCCGATCTGATAGAGAAAGACGTTCTATTGTGAAGAAATATAGCCAAAGATTAACCGTGGCGTTGATACTGATGATGGTTTCAACTGTTGCGCAAGCCGAACCGGCCGTGGAGTTATATCACACGAACCGGCCGTTTACGGCCATAGAATTCAACTGGCAGGGCAATCTGACGTCGGACCAGCTGGAAGGAGAAGCGGGGAGAATTACGGACATTGTGCAAGGCGAGCCGATCGGAATATTCATGCAGGTCGGTCGGGAAAAAGAAACAACCGTTGCCTTGGGATATGACAGCGGTTCAAACGCCTGGCAGGCGGCGGTGGAAGCATGGGATTACGTGTCCCCGCAGGGGCACTGGGATAAGACCTTTGACAATGTCGGCTGGACCATGGGGACGAAGTTGGTCGGCACAAACTGGACTGCCTATATCTGGAGCCTGCAGAATGGGATAGACTTTTATACGTCCTGGAGCGCGCTGTGGCCTGACGAGAACGGCATGTTCATGATCACGAACGTGATGGTTGGGAGCTTGGGCGATTATCCGCCGATGACGGAAGTGTGGGACATCGGCCCGGACTTGAGTCCGGCCCACAGCGACTATCCCGGGGACAACCAGAGCGTTGAAAAAATATTTAAAGCCGACCTGACAGCCTATTACCAGGTTGCGCCGGCCGGCATCATGATCACGCCGGGAAAAGCGGTGGCGCCGGTGGGCGGCGAGGCGCTCATATTTACGGCATCGGGGTTGACCCAATACGGGGTGGAGTGGATGATGTATCCGGACGGGGGACCGGATGGCGCTTGGCTGGAGCCGGACGGGAACGCGGCCTATGTCTGGCCCGGCACCGTGCCGGGGATTTACCAGATTTACGCCATGTCCTCCGCCTATCCGCAATTTTATGCCGAGGCGGAACTGGATGTTGTGAATGTGGAGTTGGTTTCTGTTGATGCAACGGATGATATCGGCCCGACAAAAATTAATTATAGAGTTATACCTTCGGGAGCTTCTATTCCATCGATGACTTTTACTGCGCCTGGTATGACGGAAACAAGGGTTAATGTCAGCGGCGATTTTTATTTCACGTATAACCAAAGCGATCTTGCCGAGGGAGAGAATTTTGTACGATTGTCATATTCTGGATGCAACATTGATATTACGGTAACAAAGTCGCCTATTCCAAAAGGATCTGCCACAGAAATTGCTGTTGCTTGGATGCCAGCAGAACCAGGCTATCCTCCAGTGCCCTACGCTATTTCTCATGAGATTATTGCAGAGCGATATTACAGAATTACATATACTGTTCCCGTAATATCGGGCAGTCGAACCTTACTTATTGGCAGTAGCGATGTGAGGGTTGAGACAGATGCCGCACACCCCATGGCAGTCATCATCGAAAAACATCGTTACGATGATTCAGAAGGATCTTACTGTAATAAAGACATGACCATGTATACGGGCGACACAATACCACAGACAACTAATTACAGAAAGTTTTTTGAATCATCGGATAATAAATTTATGAAACCGAACAATGGTCTTAAAGGAATTGCAAAAATATGGAGTATTGCATTTGACGAAGAAAGCGGATTGGTTTATCCGATCTGGTTAGAAAACTCAGAGGCAGATCAAAATCTTGAATAAGGAAATATCTCATGAAAAATCAATTGTTTATTTTTAGTTGGATACTATTGACTATTGTTACTCTTGCCGACTGTGCAACGGCCACAAATGATTATGTTGTGGCGCGTATTGGGACAAATACTTTTTTGCGCCAAGACTTTCGTCTTTCTGTTAAACAAGGTTCATTAGCCTATTCTGATCAGTCAACAAATACATTGTCGAGTTCCGATAATTTAACAGAAGTTCAGGCTAGTCAGCTTGCAGAATGGGTAATTAAAAAAGCCGCTTCTGATATGGGTATTACAGTGAGCGCAGAAGAACAGAAGGTCACATTATCTCAAATTTATAAGAATGACAATCAGGCTCTCAGTAATCTAACAAATATGATGCAAACCCTTCCCGTTGCATTGCGCGAAACGTTACATTCTCCAGAAAAGGAAAAAGAAATCTACGAAAAATATCTTGTTCATAAGATGGCTTATGAAACATGGCGAGGACATTTGTCGCGCTATAATACGGAAGAAAAAATTGCCTCGCTAGAAAGAATGGCTTTGCCAACAAAAAATGATTTATACCAACCCATGCCTTCACTTGAAAAAATTCTGCTTATGAAAAAATTACGGCAGAAGATTACCCAAGATATTTCTGCGAAAACAAACGGATTGATTCAGAAGGACAACTTAGAAGAAGCTAAAGAAAAAGCATGGCGGGATTGGGTTAATAACACGCTTAAAAGTACAGATCTTCTAATTTGCGATGAAGCATTGAAATCTGCCTATCAGAAATACGTTGAAAACGAATGGAGCCAGAAGACACAACTTAAAAACAGACCATTTATTGAAGAAAAAACTGGAGTTAAAACCCAATCATCTGGAAATACCGGTAAGCCCTGATTTGATCAGTAAAAGGATTGGATATCTGATGAAAATGAAATATTTTCATATAGTTCTGGCAATCTGGTTCTGTGCGATTATTCCCGGACTTGCCGAAGATTTTCAGGGTCGGCCGACTTTGGATGAATTGAATGAACAGGTGAATCAGGGGGTAATAGCCGGCAACGCCGTGCGGGAACGGGATGTGGTGGTCAACAGGGATGTGAATTTTTTGCCTTATTGTGGAACATGGCAGCCTTATATTGCTTCGCTCCAGCAAGAGCTGGAAACTCTGGCGGCGATATATATAGATCACGAGAATGGTCCGTTTACAGATGCTGGCGATGATTTCGTTTATTTCACTTTGGATAACTGGCGTGTGGCGGCGGGATTAAATGCCGGCGGATTTCGGCGCAAGGCAAACATGGATGATGCCTTCAGTTATGGGGAGATGCAAGCCGGTGATATATGCGGGAGTTGGTGTTTTGAAGACTTGCAAAAAGGATTTGCGGTTTTGAAATGGAGCGGTAGAACCGGATATTATTCCAGTCAGGCAAATTTTTCACTCCCAAGTCAACCAGGTTATTTTGTTTGGGGATATAGCGTGTCAGAGTATATGAATAATTGGAATAGTTCGACTTGGAATGAAAATTCACAACAAGAAGGTTATTGTGTAAGTGCCGGACATGGGTATGGTGATTATAATACTTATGTTATAAATGCATCAAGAAAGCGATGTAAGCTTTCGGTTAGCTCATTGCCAGCAACTATAATGGGAACAATGGAAATATATCTCATCTTTGGGCCAAGTCCAAATCCACCCTATGCAAATTTTGTTGATTTTGATGGGTTAGGGGTAATCCCTGATCAATTACAACTTATGCAAAGTGTTGTTTTGGATGGAAGTCCAACCTTTACGGGCGAGTATTATGGGAATGTAAGCACAGAACCATTTTCAATGCTGGGTGGTATTCCGCCGCCTCCGCCAGCTTATGATGATTATGGTTGGGGCTGTTATACCGTCGGCGGCCCAATGTTACTTATGAAATGGAATTTCATCTATCAATAATATATGAAACCGAACAAGCGAAGGAAAGCATTGAAAAATAAATGGCTGCCGGACTAGGACTCGAACCTAGACAAGCAGATTCAGAGTCTGCTGTGCTACCATTACACCATCCGGCAATTGAAAAAACAGGGACAAAGGCACATAGGCGGAAGGCACAAAGTTAAATTCCACACTCCTGCAATTGTATATCTTTCAACCAAATCACGGCCACTAATATATTCAACGCTTTCTGTTAGTCAAGAATTTTGGCAACTTTCTGCTTTGCAGAATTTAAAATCCGTGTATGCTTGACGGTCATCTATGAGTCAGAATAAATCAGCCTTACAAGTGTCGCCGGTGGTGTGGCCGTGGCGAACTCCAGCCGGGACAGCCGTCATCAATCACCTGTCATCACGCTGGCGCGCCGTAATTCAGAGCGTCGTGATCGGAGCCGTCGCCACCCTGATGGTCATGGTCTTTAATCATGTCCGCTTCGGCCTGTTCCTTTATATTCTCAGCGCGGTTGTATTGATCAGCGGATTGTTTGTCCCCCCAGCATTTAAAATGTTTGAACGTTTCGGGCAGGCGCTCGCTCATTGGGTGGGCGTCGGTCTTACCTGGCTGTTATTGACGATCTTTTTTTGCCTGTGCGTTATTCCAGGACGCCTGATCCTGCTGGCAACCGGCAAGGACCCGATGCGGCGCCGGAAAGAAGTTGACCGTGAATCTTATTGGATCACCCATAAACCGGCGGATGCCGCCTCGTACACAAGACAATATTGATGGATATTCTCGGCATCAGCGCATATTATCACGACTCGGCGGCGGCCCTGGTCCGGGACGGACGGATTGTCGCCGCGGCGCAGGAAGAGCGTTTCACCCGCAAAAAACATGACGCCGGTTTCCCTGTGAACGCCATCCGTTATTGCCTGGCCGAGGGCGGCATCGGGAGCGAAGGGCTGGATGCGGCTGCGTTTTATGACAAGCCGATCATCAAGTTCGCGCGCATCCTGGAAACTTATTTCAGCGTGGCGCCCCGGGGCTTGCGCTCGTTCATGATGGCCGTGCCGCTCTGGCTGAAACAGAAGCTCTGGATTCCGATGGAAATTGAGACTGAGCTGGATAAGTTGAAGATTCCGGTAAAGGAGCCGTTGTATTTTCCCGAGCATCACGAATCCCATGCCGCCAGCGCCTTTTTTCCGTCGCCGTTCCAGCAGGCCGCGATCCTGACCCTTGACGGGGTCGGCGAATGGGCCACCAGCGCCATCGGCGCCGGTCATGATCACCGGCTTGAGATTCTGAAAGAAATAAGATTTCCGCATTCGCTGGGTCTGCTCTATTCGGCTTTCACTTATTTCACGGGATTCCGGGTCAACTCCGGCGAATACAAACTCATGGGACTGGCCCCCTACGGAGAACCGCGTTACGTTCAACGGATCATGGAAAACCTGCTTGATCTCAAGGATGACGGTTCGTTCCGGCTGAATCTGGAATTCTTCGGCTATCTGGACGGACTGACAATGACCAACGAAAAATTCAACCGGCTGTTTGACGGGCCGCCGCGCAAGGCGGAAGCGGAGTTGACCCGCCGGGAAATGGATATCGCCCGCTCCATCCAGGTCGTCACCGAGGATATTGTCCTGCGCATGGCGCGCCATGCCCGCCGCGTAACGGGACTGGAAAACTGCTGTCTGGCCGGGGGCGTGACGCTTAACTGCGTGGCCAACGGACGCCTCCTGCGGGAAGGCATTTTTAAGGACATTTGGATCCAACCGGCGGCCGGCGACGCCGGCGGCGCCCTCGGGGCCGCCCTGATGGTCTGGCACGGAGTCCATAATCAGCCGCGCCGGACAAATCCGCCTCAGGACGCGATGCAGGGCGCATATCTTGGTCCGTCATTTGATGACAACGAAATTGAAGCCTATCTCCAGGCCAAAGGCTATCCGGCTGAAAAAATCGCCGATCCGGACCAATGGGCTGAAAGAATCGCCCGGTTAATTGACGAGGAACAGGTCATCGGTCTTCTGCATGGCCGCATGGAGTTTGGACCGCGGGCATTGGGCAACCGGTCCATTATTGGCGACGCCCGCTCCCCAAAAATGCAGGCGATCATGAACCTGAAAATAAAATACCGGGAATCGTTCCGTCCGTTTGCGCCCGCCTGCCTGGAGGAACACGTCCGGGATTATTTTGAGCTGGACCGTCCCTCGCCGTACATGCTGCTGGTGGCGCCCATCCGGGCCGACCGGCGCCGGGGCGTTGAAGAAACGCCTTCTCTTTCCGTACGCGAGCGGATCAACCAGGCGCGGTCCGACATTCCCGCCATCACGCATGTGGACTACACCGCCCGGGTCCAGACCGTCTCCCCGGAAACCAATCCGGATTATTACCGGATTATCAAGGCGTTTGAAAAACGAACCGGCTGCGGGGTGATCATCAACACCTCGTTCAATGTGCGCGGCGAACCGATTGTGTGCACGCCGGAAGACGCCTACCGGTGCTTCATGCGCACGGAAATGGACTGGCTCGTGCTGGGATCATTCCTGCTGGCGAAGAAAAGCCAGCCGGCCTGGACAGAAAATAAAAACTGGCGCGAAGACTATGTTTTGGATTAGGATTTGAAGGAAAGGATAAGCACAATGAGATTTCTGAAATATCTGGGACGGTTGTTGAAAGAGTTTCTTGGTTTTGCGTGGCATAACAAAGCCTGGTGGATTATTCCCGTGATTGTCGTTCTGCTCCTGCTGGCCATGCTGGTCGTATTGGGCCAGACCACAGCGCCGTTCATCTATACGCTGTTTTAATCTGAAATGAATCATCTCCCACCTCATTTTGTCCGTTGCGCGCGGCCGGTTCTTTCCACGATCCTGATTCTGCTCGATCTGCTGGTCATAACAGCTCTGCTGGTCATTCCCGCCGCCTGGCTCTTGGATCCTCTCCTGCTGTTTTTCGGCCCCATCCATTTTTCCTGCCATTGGGGATTAAAACCGGTGCTTTTTGCCGTTTTTACGCCGATGGTTCGGGCCGCCTTTTGGCGCTTTGGCCGTGATTTTTTGAAAATAAATGCCGGCGGACTATGGAGGGCGGTTTGGTACCGCAGGATGGTCCTGTCGCTTGCGGCAATAATAATTTTCTTTGCGGCGATTGAGGGCGTTCTGGCCGCCGTTGATTTTAAATATGAAATGCCGGCCATCATATTCGAAGGAAAAGACGAGTCGGGCGGCATCAAGGTCAGCGATACGGTTCCGGACAGCGAGTTGTTGTATCGCTTTAAACCCGGCGGTGTTTTTGCCGGCCGGCAGATCAACAACCTCGGTTTCCGCGAAAGGGAAGTTGACCCCATCAAACAAGAAGGAACCATCCGAGTGATTTGCATGGGCGACTCGGTAACCGCGCAAGGACTGCCGGGTTATTCGGAATATCTGCATGAGCTTTTAACGGTTCGGCCGCCGACCACCCATACTTGGGAGGCTTTCAACATGGGCGTGCATGGTTATAGCATTCAACAGGGTCTTGTTCTATTTCGCCGGCAGGCGCGCCAATTGAAACCCGATATCGTTACGATTTATTTCGGCTGGAACGATCATTGGCTGGAGACCCAAAGCGACGAATTGCTGATGGCCGTGCGTCTTCATCCCGTATTGGGAAGTCTTTTCGATTCCTTGCGCGAAAAAAGAATTTTCATGGCTTTACATGCGTTCGTTAATTTTGGCCGGCGGCAGAAACGCGATGAGAATGACCGTGTTTTCAGAGTTCCGCCGCCGCGCTATGAGCAGTTATTAAGGCAATTGGTGGCTGAAATCCGTAGCGCCGATGCTGTTCCGGTCATTATCACCGCGGCAAGACGCTCGCTTACGGAACAGCTGGTTAACGATCGCCGGGTCCGGTCAATCGCCGAAGGCGAAAAAATACATGACCAGTACACCGAAATCAGCCGGACCGTGGCAAAAGAAACGGGCGTTCCTCTTTTTGACCTTGCAGAAATTTTTGCTTCCCCGGAATGCGACCGTTATTTTGCCCCGGACGGCATTCATTTCGACCAATTCGCGAGGGAAGAAGCAATCGGGGCAATACTGCCGCCCGAATTCCAGCCCGGCCTGCGGCAAATCGCGGTGGAATTGCATAAATTTTTGTGCCGGTCTGTTTCAAGCCAGGAATGGCAAAAAGGCAAAGGGAGCTGATTGTTCAAATTAAAGCATATTTCAATGCCGCACTTATCATCAACCAGGGAAGCGCCGGCTTCAGGCAACGGATATGCCATGCGGAACGGCGATATCAACGCGCCCATCCCGGCATCGCCGATGCGGACGGCGGCGCGCGGACTGCTCCTGGCCATTATCGCCGCCGGATTCATTCTGCGGTTTTGGGGGTTGTCGCACGACCTGCATGAAGGCAACGACTATCATCCGGATACGGCCAAGCAGGTCAGGGCCGTTGAACGGTTCCTGAACGGTCACTATTATTCGCGGGCTGGAGAACCGGATTACGACGGCTATCCGTATTTCAACGCCCACCTGGTCGAATACCTGTGTCGGGCGGCCGAATTGGCGCGCAACGGGTTTCACCATTTGATCGGCGTGCCTTATGAACAAGAGTTCCCGGACATTATGAAGTTGTGGTGGCTGATGCGGGGATTCAACGCATTGCTGGCAACCCTGCTCATCCTGGTGGTCTTTAAGATCGGTCGTGAGAATTTCGGCCTGGCGGCCGGCCTGACCGCCGCCGCGTTTCTCGCGTTGTCTCCGGCCGATATCGTTTCCGGCCATTATGCCACCTGTGACACGACCGCCGCATTCTTCGCGACGCTTTCGATTTTGTATGCATTCCGAATTTACCGGCATGGACGCTACCGTGACTACGCGCTGGCCGCCATCTGCGCGGCCTGCGCCTTTGCGGCGAAATATCACGCCGGCATGGCGATCTTGCCGGCCCTGACCGCCCATATCCTGCGCGCCGGCGGACTGCGGCCGCTTTTCAAGCCCGGCGCCCTTTTGCGCGTCGCCGTGATGATAATAGCAGGTATGGTCATGACCTTTATCGCCATCCCAAACCTTTTTACGCATTTTAATGAAACGGTGCAGGATATCATTTTTTTCCTGTTTCACATATCGCGCTACCGGGGGATCGAAGAAAATGTCCGTTCGAGCGGCATCTTGGTCAAGTTCATGTATTCAATGGAACGGAATCTCCCGGCCCTGGCGCGGATTCTCGGACCGGCCGTCTGCCTGGGCGCCATTCTTGGCCTGGCCGGCGTCGGGCGCGGCCGGAGCCGGTATGTCATTTTGTATTCAATGCCGGTCATGTTCCTGATCGTCCTGGTTTTTCGCCCCGCCGCGCATCCCGTCTATCATACGCTGATCACCCCGTGCGTTTTCCTCATGGCGGCGGCCGCGCTGACGGTTGGCGTGGAACACACCATATTGCGTCCGTGGCGTTTGGCGGTGCGGTTCACGCAAGCCGCTCTGATTGCGTTCTCCTGCTGGTTCCTGGGCAATAGCGCCATCCGCGAGGATTATTTTTTCTGGCATCAGGATGTCAGCCGCATGACCCAGGCATGGATCGAGGAAAATATCCCGCGCAATTTTTATATTGCAACCGATCCTTATACATGCAATTCCTCGGGGTTTGCGGCGGCGGAAGACGCCCGAGGGTATGTTCTGGTCGGAAATCCCGAAACGCGGCCGCATGACCTGCCTTTGTTCAAACGGTTTTTCCTGGAGCCGATTTCCATGGCGATATTCCGCAACCTGCCGATCAACGTGTATCTGGGAGATAATGCGCTGATTAAAAATGATTTTCGCATGCCGGTATATCAACGCCAGCCTTCGCTGACCGGCAACCAGTTCATTTTCGACAACGGCCCGGAATTCCTGCGCAGTGAAAAACTAATGCGGGTTGATCCGGAAAAGACCCTTGTCAAATGGCTGGTGAGCGATCGGCCGCTGGAAATGAACCGCATCATCCTGCAAAATAGCGCGGTTCCCAATTATATCACCCTCACCCTCGGAGGAGCGCGCCGGGAAATCAGCCTGGCGCCGGAGGAGACCATCTGCATCGAACTGCCAAAACCGCGTCCCCGGTTTCCGACAACCGCCAGAGGACCCTGGTTTTACCGCCTGCAGGTTGCAGCGGCCTACGGCAATGTCTGGGCGGGATGGGCCACCGGATCCGCGGATGCGGGAACCATGTTATACAACGTTGGCCGCTTCCAGGAAGCGGCGCCGTTGTTATATCGGGCGGCGATGGAAACGAAAAATCCAACCCTGGCCGCGCAGGCATTGATCAGCGCGGCGGCAGCCGGCCGGACGGCAACGGACCCGGAAGCGGAGCGGCTGAAAACGCTCATTGAACCAATCCGCGAGATACGGGACGCGGATTCGCTTCACCGGGTCTATGGCATCAGCCTTGAATATCTTGAGTCGCTGGACTTTATCCGCCTGGAGGCGGAGCAATTGTCGCTCAACGGGTTCGTGATTTCCACTAATGCCTTGGCCTCATGCGGAAAAGCGATTCGCGAACAGTTTGCCGATGTGACCCAGACCAGTCCGGTTTCCCAACCTATTGCCTGCTCACAACCATTGCGGCTTGATCCCGGCTGTTATACCGTATCGGTGCGGTTGCGGTGGCAATCGCCGCCCGATCCTGGCGCCGGAGAACTTCTGATCAAGACGTCCGACGTGACCGGCGTGGTCTGCGGCCAAAGGCGGGTCAAGTTGGAAGCAACGAAGCAGGATGCGTGCACAATGGAAGGCGTGGCTTTTGTAAATATTCAAAGTCCGCTGTGCATTCCAAAAGGCGGCGGAGAATATGTAATCACCATCCAGCCGGTTGATGCTGCTGACGTTGAAATTGACAGCCTTGCCATCAAGCCCGATTGCCTGGCCACCATAACCGCACTGAGCGAGTTGAGCCAAGCCGTCATCAACCACGATGCCGGCCGGATTGCGGCCAAATCTTCGGAGCACAAGCGCGATCAGACGTTTCAGGCCATTGATGTTTCCGTGTTGTTTAAAGGCGGACTGCGTTTGATCGGAGCCAGACTCAGCGCCGATGCTGTCCGCCGCGGAGACCCGCTCGGCGTCGGGTTCAACTGGCGTTTCGAAAAAAAACATATCCCGTTGGAACGATTGGCGGTGTTTGTCCATTTCGTGGATGATGCCGGCCGGGTCGGCTTCCAGGCCGATTATCGCCTGGCGGACCGGTTGCAGTTTCCCCAGTTGTCGGACAGCGCAGGTCCGTTCAGCAATGAAGTGCTGGCGCCGGCGGACATGAAAGCCGGCCGCTATACCGTCCTTATGGGAATTTACGATTCGGACAACGGTGATCGGTATGATGTGCTGGATGGGACCGCGCCGCACGGCAAGAACGATGTGCGCCTGCCTTTAAATGTTGAAGTCAGGGACTGATTACCGGGATGCCGTTGCCGATGAACCGGCATACATGTGACAATTAAGCTTAACGTAACTGGTTCTTTTTCACGATGGTTGTGAAGTTTTATACTTATTAAAATCTGGTAAATATGGGAAATGCTCGACGACTTTCAGACTCGCGAATCATTCTTATCCTGACCGTCATTCCCTGCGCGGTGTTTGCCGTTCTTTGTTCACTCCTGTCGGTTTGGCGTTTTCAATGTTTTCAGGCGGGCGAAGACCTGGCGATGTTCGACCAGATGCTTTGGAGTGTCCGCACCGGGCACGGATTGGTCACCACTATCAGCGGCAACTGGCACTTGAATTATCCCCATCATTTCTTCGGAGAACATTTTTCGCCGATCCTTTATCTTATGGCTTGGCCGGCGGGGTTGAGCAGGGGGCCGGAAGCCCTGCTTGTCATTCAGGCCGTTTTTGTCGCCTTTTCAGCCATCCCGGCCGGCCGGATCGTCGCCCGCCTGACCAAGCTTCCTTGGACAATGCCCCTGACCGCTCTTTTGTGGCTGTCTCTGCCCGGGCTTTGGCAAGCGACGCTGTATGACTTTCACATGAGCGCTCTCGGCCTTTTGTTTTGCCTGTTATGCCTGCAAAAGCTCCTTGAAGGTTCCAAACAGGCTTGGCTCTGGGCTTTTTTTTATGTTTTATGCATGGAAGACGCCCCCTTTTATCTTTTCTTTGCCGCCCTTGTGGTCGGATACTGTTCCGGCAACCGGATCCTGGGATTTCGGATCGCCGCAGCAGCGCTTATATACGGCCTCATAGTCTTGTGGATCGCGATACCGGCATATTCCCCGACCGGCCGGCATCTTTTGGCCTTGCGCTTTCTTGTGCCGGATACACCCGCCGCAGCCGTTTCACACTTGTGGGATCTGATTACAAGTCCCTCGCGTTGGATCTCGCTCCGGACGCATTTGTCTTCCTTCGGTTTTTTGCCGCTGGCCGGCGGTTTTTTTCTAATCCCGGCCTTGTCGACCCTGGGCCTCATGTGGCTGTCTGCCGACGGTTATCAGGCCACGTTGCAACTACATTATCCTTTCAGTTTATATCACCTCTTTTTACTCGCTTCCGCGGGGGGGGTATGCTTTCTGATTCGCTGGAAAAATCGCTTTCATTCCCGTCTTTTGCGGCAATTTGTCTCAGCCGTTCTTGTGGCGCTGTGCGTGGCCGGGCCGCTGTCCGGCTGGGTCGCCCTGAAAAAAGACATTCATTCCATTCTGGGAAGAACCCATCCCGCCGGCGCGCGGGCCTTGGCTCCCACCCGCGCGTTCCTTTCCCGAATTCCGCAGGACGCTTCCTGTTCCGCGCCGATCTATCTTTCCGCCCATGTGGCCCGGCGCCATTCGCTTGGGCTCCTTTCCTATCCTCCGAAGGAGAACGATTGGATGGTTTTCCCTCTCCGTTCCAACGCCGATTTGATTTATCCCTTCGACAAAAATCTCTACAGGCAATGGGCCGCGTCCCTACTGGCAACCCCGTCGCCCTATGGCGTATGGGGCATGACCAACGGAATCGCCGTATTGCACCGGGGAGATTCAACCGCACGCAATGCCGCCGCTTTGGAGGAAATGTTTTTTTACTGGGAAGCGGAAGCCCTTTACTCGCATGTCGGCCGGAATATCGCCGATCCCCTGACCTCCAACGGCTGGGCACGGGAGAGTTCGCCCCTGGATCCGCCGGGCGAGGTGCTGTTCGGTCCCTACGATAAGATCGCTCCGGGCTCCTACAAGGCCCACTTTCTCGTTCGCATGGACGTTCCGGATGCCGGCGATTTCATTGCCGTTGATGTGACGGCCAGCGCCGGACAGGTTGTCCTGGCCCGGCAGGTTCTCAATGGAAAAAGCGATTCGTACCGGGATATTTCCCTTCCGATAACTCTTCACCGCGAGGAAGTCGTTGAATTCCGGTGCGTCAGGCTTGCGCAGAAAGGATGGGTGCGGCTGGACTATGTATGCCTGGAACATGTTGACTAGAAAAATATTGGCCGGACAGTTCACGCGAACATGGATATGGGCCGCATTGGCGGTCGCCTTGAGCTACACGGCCGCTTGCGTTGCGCTCTGCCATACACCCCTCACCACCGACGAGCAGAGCTATCTTTTTCAGGCGCATACCTTCTTGAGCGGTCACATCAAACTGGAGCCGCCGCCATTCGCCGCGGTATTCGAGCATGTCATGATCATTCTCGACGACCATGCGGGATGGTTGTCGCGTTACCCTCCCGGGCACGCCGCCTGGCTTGTTCCGGGGATAATCATCGGGGATCCCTGGCTGATCATTGCGGTGGGCGCCGGTCTGGGATTGTTGGCGCTGACCCGCGCGGCCTTCCTGATGAACGCCAGCCGCACAATCGCAATGTTTTTTCTCCTCTTCAGCCCGTTTTTCATCCTGAACCATGGAACGCTCCTTAGCCACACCACCGGTTTTTTGTCCACTTCCCTGCTTTTGCTTTTCTATTGTTTGTGGGAACGCTCAGGAAAAGCCCGGTTTGCTTTTCTGGGCGGTCTGGCCTGGAGCTGGTTGTTTCTGACCCGCACCTATACTGGCTTGCTGATCGGTGTTCCTTTCGGCATCGCCGCGCTTATCGCCCTGTTCCGCGACCGCCGGATGCTGGGCGGTTGCGTTGCATTTGCCGCGGCGGCGGCGGCCGGAGTTGTCATCCAGTGCGTTTATAATTACCAGGCCGTCGGGGCGCCGTTCACCATGACTTATCTGTATTACGATCCCCGTGAGATGCTCGGTTTTAACGAGTCCCATACGCTGAAAAAAGGGTTGATCAATCTTGCGGACAACGTTCGCCTCCTCGATAGATGGCTGTGGGGATTCCCGTTATCGCTGGCGGCTTGGTTCGCGCTTTCGCTGTTCGGCTGGAACCTGAAAAATATCGTTATTCTCGCTGGTCCGATCGTCGCCATGTGGATCGGTTATATATTTTTTTACTATCCCGGTCCGCATGAAGTCGGTCCGGCTTACTACCTGGAAACGCTTCCCTTCATGATCATCAGCGCCGCCCTGGGGGCCACCTCCCTGATCGCGCGTTTTTTCCGCCGCCGGGCGGGGCTCTGCCGGATGCTTGTCGTTATTGGAGCAGTTTTGATCTCATTCGGCTCCGTTCGTTTCATGGTCCGGCAGACTTTTGCCCTGCGCGCCGAATTGGCGGAACGTTGCGCGCTCCAGAAATTCCTCCGCCATGCTCCGCCGCGCTCGCTCATTTTTATTAATGAATTGTTCGTGGACCGGAGCGCGTTTGATTACAAGGATTACGCCTGCTTCAATCCGCTTGGCCTTAAGAGTGATCCCCTGGTGGTTGATAGCATGCAGGGCGCGGATAAAACCGTGGCGCGCTATTTTTCCGATCGAAAACCTTTTTCCCTCGACAGTCGCCAGGGATTCAAGCTGATTCCACTTGACATGCAACGGCCCTTGGAAATATTCATTGCGGCCGATAATTCACCCATGACAACCGGCCACCATGAACTGTCCGCCGGAGCCGCTCCGCCCGTGGTCCGCGTGGCGCGCGAGGGCAAGGATGGCGAGGGAACGCTGACTTTTGGCAGATATTTCCACATACTTCCGGGACAGTATTCCGCTTTACTTGACGTTGTGATTTCCAACGGTGTACCGCAAAAAACGACCGCAATTTTCGACATTGCCGCCGAGCACGGCCGCAAAATATTGTCCTCCCGGGAACTGGCTTATTCGTTCTATTCTGGAATTTACACGATGAATTTTAGCGCTGCCCAATACGAGGAAATTGAACCCCGCATCCACTATACGGGCTGCGGCAGTATTACGCTGAAATCCATCCGCATCCTGGAACTCCCCTGACTTTTGCCGTTAGTTTGGCGAAACTACAGTCCGGCGAAGCATCCATTCACCTGAAACAACGGGGCGGGCATCCTTGTTAAAAATCCGAAATTATCAATTGATATTCCGGTAGAATAATGCTATTTATTCCCCATAAATAAAATGAATGTTTTGCCTTATATTCATATCGCGCGCCCGGACCACTGGATTAAAAATGTTTTTGTTGTGCCCGGAATTATGTTGGCCTTTTATTTCTCGCCCGCCTTGCGTTTCGCGGACGCATTTTTCGGGATCATGGCCGGTATCGCGTGCGCTTGCCTGATTGCCTCCAGCAACTACGTCCTGAACGAAATTCTTGATGCAAAAACCGATTCCTTCCATCCGTTTAAATGTTTGCGTCCGATCCCGAGCGGGAAGGTCAACATCGGCGTGGCATACTTGCTCTGGATGGTTCTGGCGGTTGCCGGCATTGGAACGGCTTTCTTGATCAATATTCCATTTGGTGTTTCCGGCTTGCTTCTTTGGATTATGGGGGTGCTGTATAATGTGCGCCCCCTTCGGCTGAAAGATTGGCCTTATGCCGACGTCTTGAGCGAGGCGATCAACAATCCAATCCGTCTGTCCCTGGGCTGGTTTTCCACTGGGCTGATTGCGCCCCCGCCGCTTTCAATCGTTATCGCCTTTTGGATGTTCGGCGCGTTTCTCATGGCGGTTAAAAGGCTGTCCGAATTCCGCGAGCTGGATGATCAGCACCTTGCATCCGGCTACCGCCGCTCGTTCGGCTGGTATAACGAAGAACGCCTGCTGGTCGGCATCATTTTTTATGCCGCTTTTTTCGGAATGACCGCGGGGATTTTTATGATCCGCTATCGCATCGAGCTTGTCCTGGCCACGCCGTTGGTCGCGGCCTGCATGGCTTATTACCTGCATATCGGCTTCAGGCCGCATAGCGCCGCCCAGCATCCCGAAAACCTCTTTGCCGAAAAAAAACTTGTGGTTATTGTGTCGCTGACTTTTCTGGCGTGCGCTTTTCTGCTGTTTTACGATCTGGCTCCGTTGCGCCATTTTCTGGCCCCGCGCATCCCGCCACCGGCACATGAATTGATGTGATGAGTCCGTTTCTTACCATAGACCTTAAGTTTCATTTCGATTTCAGCCAGCCCAATTCATCCAGATAATGTTCCAATTCCCCGGCCAGGACGGCGTGGCCTTCCCTGGCCGGATGCATGAAGTGGACCGCGTATGCTTTGGGGTATTTGTTGCCGGGAATTTTTTCACGGGTGTTGAAATAGGCAATCGCCTCCTCGCGGCAGATTTTGACACACTTGCCGCCCATGGGACCGAAGACCAGCAGACGAAAGCCGTACTGACCGCTGAGCCGTTTTATCTCGCGCATGGCCTGCCGGACGCCCTCGACGTTCGTACCGGCCGTAATCTCCGGCAGAACTGACTCGGCCTCATATTTTCGCAGTTCACGGAATTGCACCGGCTCCACGATTTCGATCAACTTCCTGCGGTTAAAGATCAGAAGGCGGACGAACGACTTGTCCCAGCGCCAGAAATTAGTCTGTTGAATCAAGAAAAATGGCAGACTATAATCGTTTTCGCACCAGCCCACGATGACGATGTCGGGCTTATAGGCCAGGCCCTTGCCCCGCAATGTTTCGGCCTCGAGCTGGGTGTTGTAGCCCGGCACGGCCAGGTTTGGAACCTCGTATGTGACGCCGTCCTGGCGACCGTTCAGGTTACGCTCCAGCACGGCCAGGTAGTCATCGTCCTGTTCAATGTCCCATCCGAACATGCCGGAATCGCCGATACCGAGAATACGGATGCTGTTGGGGAGGCGTTCAAGAGAATATTCCTTTGAACAACGCATGCCGGCGCTGTTGGTTTTCAACCGGCGATGCCCGAATTCCATGTTCAGGTTGGGCTGAAGTTCATAGACCAGGCGCTGGTTCTCGCAGGGACGAATGATTTCGGACAAGGGGTGCGTTGTGCGCATCGGCATGGTTCTGCCTTCCGCGCATAGTTTTTTCCAGTGCTCAAAGGAATTTTCCCGTGAAATTTTGTCCAGGTAAAAGCGCATCCCGATTTCCGCCGCCAGCAGCGTCAGTCCCAGGCTGATGACCAGCAAAATCATCCTGGCGATAAAAAGGGCCCATTCCCGGCGGCTGTTGCGGATGCCGTGAGCAAGGATATACCATCCCAGAAAACAAGCCGCGCTGACGACAAGATTGTTGACAGGACTGTCGGCATAAAAGATAAATGCCCAGGGTTCCCCACCCTTGTAGATCAACAGCAACACAATGCCCGCGAATAATATGCCGCCCAATAAAAACAGGCGGGCGGCGAAACGTATCCAGTCCGCAAGGCTGTTGTGAATGCCGCGGGCCAGCGCGTACCAGCCGAGGAAACACACGATGGTCATGCCAAAGATGTAGACCGGACGGATTGCACACACGGCCTGCGCCCAGGCCCCGTCCGCTTTTGCGGCAAGCGCGATGACGGCGGCTGACGCCACGCCCGCCGCCGCAATCCCGGCCAGCAGGCAGGCGCCGGCGGCCCATTTAACGACATTTCTAAACAAAAATCGTTCTGTGCCGGACAGACCTGACGCCGGGGAAACGCCGCGGCGGGCGCCGGACCGGAACAGACGTTCAGAGAACAGAAATTTCAGCACGCTGAAAATGACCACATTGGCCAGTTGAATCCCGATATAGTAGCGCGGACCGATCAGCGCGCCCAGCCAGGTCCCGGCATAATGGACCAACGCGGAATAGAGTAAAAAATCGGCCAGGCGAAACATCATGATCCCGGAAAAGAAGGCCGCGAAATCGGCGGGCAATGAACGGCCGGTTCGTTCCTTGAACACGAACCGGCGCAATATGAAAAAGTTGATGGTCACCTGGAAGGCAAGCACAAGGGCATACGCCGGGCTCTTGGGAAGCGCGGCCCATTCAACCAGCATATAGTTCAATGGCACGGCCAGGATGAACGAGGGCAGTCCGGCGGCCATGAACTTGATGTAATCAAATCCGCGTCGCAGATTTTGGACGGTTTGGCGTTGTTCAGAGTTGGTCATGTAAAATCGTATGACGTTTCGGCCGTGAAGCCGCCTTGAACCATGTTCGTGGTCCGCCGGCATTCCACGCCCTCGGCGAGCCGGAGGTCCTCGCGGTGATAGTTGTCGGCGCTCGACACGTGGCGTTTCGACGCGCGCGGCGCCGGAATTACAACCGCGCCGGACGGCAGGTTGTCTATTTTGTCGCGGACAACTATCCGGCGGGATTCGATATTTACAACCCGCTCAAAAGAATAAGGACTGGTCCGGCTTTTAAAGATCAACAGCCGTTTCAGGGCGGGAATTATCCTGTCGCCGAGGAAGAAGCTGAGAATGCGCAGGACAAAATGTTTGAAGGGAGTGCTGAGCGTCTCCTGGTGCGGAACCAGCCGTCCGCGAATGACAAAACTGTTTCCGCTGCGAGTCCAAGTCCATTGATCCGACCACCAATGATTCACGAATTGGCGGTTACCGGCGCCGACATGCCATCCGTAATCCGAAACCCGTTGCCGGCCCTGAACGGCGGTAAAAATCCCGCCCTTGCGCAGAGACAAAAGTATTGACACGTCGCCAGCCAGACCGCGTTTCAGATAGTGGCCGCATTCCGGCAACAGGATTTCAACGGGGTTGTCCGGCTCATTTGAATTACTCCCTGAAGTATGCGCTGCGCTTAACTTCAGGGCAACTATTTCTGCTTCCGACATGGTGGGGCGAACCCTCTGGGTGAGCCGTTCGTCCTCAGACGGCTCGGCAGGGACGCCTCGCCCTACCTTTACCACGCGCTGCGCGTGGTGGTTTTCCTGATCAGAAAATCCGGTTGGTAGGGCGTCGACTTCGCAGGCTCGCTTGCCGCTCAAGCACAGATAAGCCCGAATAAAAGAGTGGCCGGAATAATGACCATGGTAGCGGTCGTCAATTGCATGGGCAAAATGGCCGGGCGCCGGCAGGGATTCATATAAACTCGCAAGCACGGAGGCGGCGAGATGCGCCGATTGTCCGGCGCCATGAACAACGAGGCGGCTCAACCCATAGGGCAGGATATAGTCGGTATTGCGGGCATTATGCATGCCGATGCTTGCGCCGAACAGCGGCACATAAGGGGCCATATAGGCGAGGGCGCGTTCGGCGGCCTGTATATAACAGGCCTCGCCGGTGGCGTCGTAAAGGTCCCAGAGACAATCAAGGGCGATCGAAAGATAGGCGAGATCCGGTCCGCCGTACTCCATGAACCAGCCTTCAACAGTTTGAAGCGCCAGAGTCTTTTGCGCTAAAGCGGAAAAAGTTTCGGGCTCCGCCAAATTGGGAAATACTTTTCCAATCCAGGCCAGGGCCGCCAATCCCGCGACTTGCTGGTTGGCGGCTTCAGATTCAAATCGTTGCGTCAACTGGCGCGCGGCAATTTTGGCGCCGTCCCGCAATTCGTCCGCGGATATAACGCCGGCGGACGCCAGTTTCATGACGGCCAGGGTCGAAAAGGCCAGCGGCGCGTAACCGCGTTCCCAGGGATAATATTCCTCAAAGGCGCCCCGCCGGACGGCGCGCGTGTTCCAGAATCGGCAGCCGGCGGCCGCCAGCCGGGCAAGATCGCCGCGGCAGGCCGCAAACCCGTCCAAATAGCCGGCCAGCCAGATGGCATACGCGCCCTGTTGAAGGATGACGGATGGAAAATCGCGCATCCGGTAATGCCACCAATCGCGGTCAAACGACCCGCAGGCGGCCGAGTTCGGATCGCGGCAGACCTGGGTCAGAATGCGCGGCGCGATGAGCGCGGCATGCGCTCCGAGCCGTTCGATCACGGTTGATAAATCGTTCAATTTTTTTTCAGGGAACACAGCTTTATTTCTCCCTCTCAGTGTCATTCCCGCGCAAGCGGGAATCCAGTTCCGGATCTTTTCTATTTCTGGATTCCCGATTTAATCGGGAATGACAGACACACGAAACGCGTTAATTGCGTCCCTTTATTTTCCGGGCGCGGTGATTTTCATTTCGAGCTTTCCAAGTCCCTTGCGCTTGGTCGGTTTGCTTATTGACTTCCAAGCCAGGCGCAGACGGTTGAACAGCGGCCCGATCACGGATTCCGGGATACGGGCCACAAACCAGCGGGCCGGCCGCGTGCCGCAGACAAGAAACAAGCCGCTGATCACCAGTTCCACCAGCACGCGCGACGCCGGCAGAGGACGCGGCGCCAAACCGTGGTCCGGCGCCCGCCGGCCGAATATTTTCCGAATACGGCTGCGAATATAGCCGCCGCGCTTCTTAAAATCAAGCATGTGTCCGTGCATGGCCAGTGTTTCGGCCGGTTCCTCAACGGTTGTGACCAGCAGGCCGGCGCGCTCCATGTCCTGGATGATGCCTTCCATTTCGTCCGTGCGTGTGGTGATGACCGAATGGCCGCCGCCGGCCGACTCGAAGCGCGGCGACCAGGCATCGCCGACTGACAGGTCGCAGAATTCGTTCGTGAAGTCCATGCTTTGCAGGCTGGCCTGGGTGATGAAAAATGGGATTAAAAAGTTGTAGTAGAATTTTTTAGAACGGAACAATTTGCCTGAGGCGGTTTGGATTTCCATGTAGCCGGGCCATTCGCCGGCGCGCCACTTGAGAGAAGCAACGGGATCGTTATCGCTTACGCCCTTGGACCGCAGATAACAGCGGATGGCGGAAGGATAAAGCGCAGTGCCGGTATATGGTCCAAGAAGAAAGCGGATTTGCCGCGCCGCCGGGTGCCCGGCCAGCTGCAACGCGCGCAAAGCGGCCGCCTGGTCGGGCAGGCAAACAAAAGCGTAACGCTCGCCCTTCAGCAAGCGCGGGAGAATGTCCAGAGTGGAAACGGGAATATATACCGATTGGGCCGCGGCGAGCACTTCGTCCCGGCTACGGGCTGTCACAACGCGGGCTTTTTCCGGCGCCGGGATGCCCTGGCGCACGACAATGGCGGCGTCAACGAGTTTTTGTTCGAGCAGATAAATGAGCGTGCGGGTTATGACCCCGCCCGATGCGCCGTTGCGGCGGATATCGGGATCGGCGGAGTGGCCGGTGCGAACGCGGTTAAAACAGCCCAGGAGCCAGTTTTCCGGCAGGCGGCCATAATGCTTCCGGTAGAGACTTGGGTAATGGATGCCTTTGCCGGGGCAGGCATCCCATGCCAGGGAAGGCAACTCGCCGCCGTCGGAAGCGAACGTTGGCCGCGGACCGAACGGCGTGTCATCCATGCGCGCGCGGCCGGCGGGATCCAATGCCACACACGCGCCGCATGAAGTGCAGAGCCCGGCTTGAATAACATCGCGCAATAAACGTTCACGGATTGCATTCATCTTGAATTCCCAGGTCAACTTTTGGCCACAACCAAAGACGGCTCAGCCTGAGGCTTCGCCCTACCTTATAGATGGGTAGGGCGATCCCGCTTACAGCGGGATAAAGGCGCTTGTCACGCCATTGGCGTGATCTCTGCCGAGCCGAAAAAGATAGCGCAAAATTGTATCATATTAAAATGGAAAGATCTCATCTCATTGGCCATACTCATGTTTTCTCTACCCTCCCATGATTTGCGCGAAGCAAGCGGCCCGATCCTGGAACGCGCTCAGCACCCGCTCAACGCGCCGCTTGACAAGGTCGCCCTTGAACAGCCAGAGGAACGGCCGGCGCGGAGAGAAGCGCAGGGGAATGTTTTCATTGCAGATGTCAATGGGGTGGAAATAGAAAACGGCATGGCCCCGGCAAAGCGATTGCCGCATGCCGCGGATGATCAGCCCGCTGCCGAAAAAACGCAGATACGGTCCGCCGGCGCTCTGAATTTTAAGGCCCGCGATGGAATAGTAAGGCCAGGGAAATTCAATCAGGCCGCGCGGTTGACCGCCGGGAAGCAACTCGCCGCGCGCGGGATAATAGGGCGCGGTCGTCACGCCCGCCAGGCTGGAATCGGTCTTATTGTAGATGGAGCTGACGGACACGGAGGAATCGTATTTGAAACCGATTTCCTCGAGGGCATCGAGCATGGCGCCCGATACATAGGCGTTTGGCGCCCGGTAGCCGGTTACCGGCCGGCCGGACATGTCTTCCAGGATTTTCCGGGCGGTCAAGGCGCGTTTTTTGAATTCCTCGGGGCCGAAGAGAAGCCGCTTTGTCCGGTAATCGAGTTTGGAGAAATGCGTCAGACCGTGGCAGGCAATCTCATGCCCCGCGGCGACGACCTTCCCGAAAAAGGCCGGGAACCGCCGGGCATACTCGGCAACCCAGAAAAAAGTCGCCTTGACATGGCGGCGTTCCAGCAGTTCAAGCACGATGTCAATATAAGGATAGGCCCGTTCAATACCGGGGTTGGCGGAGAGCAGTTGATCCAGCGAATTCCGCGAATCCCACCGGGCGGACATGGTCGGCCCGTGGTACCAGTCCTCCACATCAACGCTCACAATAACTTTGGCGTATTCATCCGTGATCATCACCGTCTAAATTAAATGTACAACCGGTCATTATCGTTGATGTCGAACCACATGGCGAAGACAAGCGACTGGAACGAGAAAAGCAACAGGTTGATGAACACGAGCAGATGGGCGGACCAAATCTGGCCCAGGGCAAAATAAGCGTAGAGGAACCGGACGGCGACCGGGATGGAAACCAGGAAGGTGAAAAATGACATCAGGTAGAGCAGAAACAGGGGATGAAAGCTTGTGTAAAGGTATTTCTTGAACAGGCGCTCGAAGAAAAGGCGCACGAGCAGGCGCGAAAGGCGCGGGATCACTTTCATGATTTTCATCTTGGATTTCTCGCCGATGTTGTACACCGGCGTAATGGGAACCTCGGTGATCGTGAAATTGGCAATGTTCAGCTTCTGGAGCAGATCGTTATAAACCCCATACGAACCGTAGAGTTTGTGGATTTCGATGTTGTCCAGGCATTCCCGGCTGATGGCCGCGTAGCCGGTCTGAGTGTCGGTTACCCGCCAGTAACCGGTGGCGACTTTGGTCAGGATGGAGAGGATGGCGTTGCCGTAGAATCGGACCTTTGGAATGGCCCGGCTGGCCATGCGGTGTTTGAATCGGTTGCCCTTGACATAATCGGCCTTGCCGGCCACGATCGGGAGGCAGATGCTTTCCAATTCGGCGGGATTCATTTGTCCGTCGCCGTCCATGATGGCGGTGCAGGCGATATTGTGGTCCCGGGTGAATTTGAAACCGGTGGCCACGCCGGCGCCCTTGCCCCCGTTGCGGGTGTGGGAGAGGAGCACGACGCGGCTGTTATCTGCGCGCGCCATCTCGACTGGAATGAAAAAACGCTCTTCCTCCTTCTCGCGGTCAAGCGCGAGATTGTTGGCGCGGTCGTAAAGCCCGCCGCCGTAAATCCGCGCGCGTTTCTCGATTTGCGCGGCCGGCCGTGTGTCCCGTTTGATGAACTCCCGAACCCGCTCGGCCGTGGCATCCCTGGATCTGTCGTTAATCACGACAATCAGGTCAACGAAATCCGGCATGGTGCCCAGAACCCTGGCAATCTGGTCCTGCTCGTTGAAACAGGGAACGATGACGGCGATGGTTTTATCTTGCAGCATAGGAATTCAAAAAGGTAGGGCCGGACTGCCAGTCCGGCCTTCCGAACGGCAAAAACACGGCGGGACAGGCTGTCCCGCCCTACCCTAGTATATCTAATTTATGTTTAGGCCTTTACGATATGGGGCTCCTTTTCCGGGTATACACCGCGGGTATCCACGATTAAAGCGCTGTGCTTCTTGATCAAGGCATAATCGAAGGCATCATGATTCGTGGCAATCAGGACACAATCATATTTTTTCAGGTTTTCGGCGGTAACCGGCGTGCTCTTCAAATCGAAATTATGCCGGCGCATTCTGGGAAATGCCGGCACAAAAGGATCGGAATAATCCACTTCCGCGCCTTTGGCCTTGAGCAGTTCCATCATTTCAACCGCGGGCGACTCCCGCGTATCGTCCACATTCTTCTTGTAAGCCAGCCCCAGCACGAGAATCCGGCTGCCGCAGACCGGCTTCCTCCGCTCATTCAAGGCATCCGCCAATTTGGTTACAACCCATTCCGGCATCATGGAATTAATTTCCCCGGCCAGCTCGATAAACTGCGTATTCAAACCATAGGCGCGCGCTTTCCAGGTCAAGTAAAAGGGATCTATCGGGATGCAGTGTCCGCCCAAACCGGGGCCGGGATAATAAGGCACAAAACCGAACGGCTTGGTGGAGGCGGCCCGGATAACCTCGTGAATATCAATCCCCATTTTGTCGGCGATGATTTTCATTTCATTGACCAATCCGATATTCACAGACCGATGGATATTTTCAAGCAGTTTGGTCATCTCCGCCGTCCGGGCCGAACTGACCGCAATGACACGATCAATAACCTGGCGATATAACGCCAGCCCAGCTTCCAGGCAAACCGGCGTGACACCGCCGCAAATTTTCGGGATCGTCTGAGTCGTAAAGCGGGCATTGCCGGGATCCTCCCGTTCGGGCGAAAACACAAGGAAAATATCCCGCCCAACCTTGAAACCCCGGCTTTCAATGCGCGGCTTCAGCTCTTCTTCCGTAGTGCCCGGATAGGTTGTGCTTTCCAGAGAAACAATTTGACCGCTCTTTAAATGCGGCAGGATGGATTCGGTCGTCTTGATGACATAACTCAAGTCCGGTTCCCGATACTGATTCAATGGGGTCGGCACACAAATAATGACGGCATCGGCCTCCCGGATGCGCGCCATGTCCGCGGAGGCTTCGAAATGTTTGGAATGAGCCGCGGCCACCCGTTCGGGTTGGATATGTTTAATATAACTTTCACCGCGATTAAGCCGGGCGGCCTTTTCCGGATCAATATCCAGGCCGATGACGCGATATCCGGCCTCCGCAAACCGCAAACTCAAAGGCAACCCGACATAACCCAGCCCTATCACGCTGATAACAGCCTGCTTTCGGTCCAATTTTTTAATTATCAAATCCTTATGCATATCCCGGACACAATAAACTTTGTTGATACGCAAAAATGTTTAAAGATTACATACTCTGATCTGTTTATCAAACATTATTTACAACAACACGCTGAACCTCATGCCGCGCTTGTGTCATTGGGCAAAACCTGTCCGGGTTGCCTCGGTTTCACGCAATTGTGCGTCCTGCCCGGCCTTTTCTTTTTTTATGGTCAAATCATCTTGCATAGCAGTTTGCTCCATGATGGCAAACAAGTCGTCGAAGATAGTTTGGACTTCACGGCCACGTGCCAAATCGGCCTGCACTTGAGCAATGCGTTCCGAAGGAATACGCACCGATTGCTTGCGGCCATTGACATAACGTTGCCAGAGATAATAGGGACCTTGTTTTACGGTCTGTCCGTCCTTGTTTTGACGTGTAAAATGCTGGGTAGTCAACTGCCCACGTCTGGCACAGTGAATATTCAGCAGTTTTTGCATGGCAGACGCCTTGCGTTCTTCTAGCGTTGGCATAATCGCGCTCCTTTTATAATTGTTTATAACATAGAAACAATATAGCAGGCCAAAAAAACGCGACATCAAAAAATTTGTCCTACACCCTTTTGCTATTGACTAATGGATGGCAGGAATTACATTGAATCTATTTATAAAACAAAAGCGCCACAAAAAAAGGAATATGCCTATGAAATTGAATCCCATCAAAATGAAAGATTGGCAGATCGCCGAAGCGGCCGAAGAACAGATGATCCCGTTCGCCAAACTGGCCAATGACATGGGCTTCAAGGATGACGAATTGATTCCCATGGGCCGGCAGATCGGCAAGATTGATGCGCTCCGCGCTCTCGCCCGCCTGCATAAGGCGCCGAAGGGAAAATATATTGACGTTACCGCCATCACCCCCACCCCGCTCGGCGAGGGCAAAACCACCACCACCATGGGTTTGATTGAAGGTCTCGGCAAACTCGGCAAAAGCGTCTGCGGCGCGATCCGCCAGCCCAGCGGCGGCCCCACTTTCAACATCAAGGGCTCGGCCGCCGGCGGCGGCATCGCCCAGTGCATCCCGCTTGCCCCGCTTTCCATCCGCCTGACCGGCGATATTGATTCCATTACCAACGCCCATAACCTGGCCATGGTGGCTTTGACTTCCCGCATGCAGCATGAGCGCAATTACGATGATGAGCGCCTTGCCAAAATAGGACTCAAACGCCTGGATATTGACCCGCAGCGGGTTGAAATCAAATGGGCGATTGATTTTTGCGCGCAGACCCTCAGGAATATCACCATCGGCAAGGGCGGCAAGATGGACGGCTTTGAGATGGAATCCGGCTTTCAAATCACGGTATCCAGCGAAATCATGGCCATCCTGGCCGTGGCCCGCGATCTGAAAGATCTCCGCGAACGCATGGCGCGCATGGTGGTGGCCTATGATAAAAAAGGCAATCCGGTCACAACCCATGACCTTGAAGTTGATGGCGCCATGACCGCCTGGATGGTGGACGCCATCAACCCCAACCTTTTACAGACCATTGAAGGCCAGCCGGTATTTGTCCATGCCGGCCCGTTCGCCAATATCGCCATCGGCCAGAGCTCAATCATTGCCGATGAACTCGGCGTCCGGCTCGGCGAATATCATGTGACCGAAAGCGGTTTCGCGGCCGATATCGGGTTTGAAAAATTCTGGAACCTGAAATGCCGTTTCTCTGGTCTGCACCCCAATGCCGTGGTCATCGTGGCCACGGTGCGCGCGCTCAAGATGCACGGCGGCGGACCGGCGGTCAAGCCGGGGCTTCCCCTGGACGAAGCCTATTGCAAGGAAAACCTGCCGCTGGTTGAAAAAGGATGTGAAAACCTCGTCGCGCATATTGAAACCGTCAAGAAGAGCGGCGTGCGGCCGGTGGTCTGCATCAACAGCTTCCATACCGACACCAAGTCCGAAGTGGCGCTCATTAGAAAAATCGCCGAGCAGCACGGCGCGCTGGTGGCGTTCTCCGAGCACTGGCTCAAGGGCGGTGAGGGCGCAAAGGAACTGGCCGAGGCGGTCATTGCCGCCTGCAACGAAAAACATCATTTCAAATTCCTCTACGAGCTTTCCCTGCCCCTGCGCCAGAGGATTGAACGGATTGCGAAAGAAGTTTATGGCGCCGACGGCGTATCTTTCACCGAAAACGCCCTGGCCAAGGCCAAGGCGTTTGAAGCCGACCCCGAAATCGCCAAGCTGGGAACGTGCATGGTCAAGACTCATTTGAGCTTGTCGCATGACCCGAATATCAAGGGACGCCCGCGCGGCTGGACATTGCCGATCCGGGACATCCTGATTTACAAGGGCGCGGGTTTTGTCGTGCCGGTTGCCGGCGACATCAAACTCATGCCCGGAACTTCCTCCAGCCCCGCCTTCCGCAACCTCGACGTTGATGTCAAGACCGGAAGGGTGAAGGGATTGTTTTAACCCGGGGAGATATCAGAATTTCTTCAACTCCCGGATCAACGATTGCGCGCCGGCCGGCGGCGGTATTTTGCCGTTGAGGATGTCTTCCACCGCAACACGCTTGCCGTAATAGTCCTTGTTGGAACCGTTGCGCGTGATGATGACGGTGCCCTCAAGCGATACGCCCGCAAACAGCCCCTGGCTTTTGCTGTAGGTGTAAATCGCCGCCGTAGGCGCAACATCCACGGCCAGATTGCGCCCGACCGGTCCGGCCGCGACGCTGAGATCCGTGCCGAGCGAGACGTTGCCGCCTTTGGAGAAAGCCTTCACCGCCTCCGCCGTATTCAGCACCAGGACGAATTCACTGGCCTGCGCGCCGATTTGAAACCCGAAACCGGCGCCGCCCGTGGCGATGGCCGAAGGTCCCGACCATTCGTTGGTGGTGGAGGTCCGGGCCATCACAATGCCCTGGCCGCCGCGCGCGCTTATGACAAATCCGGCCTTGACCACGGTTAGAATGGCCAGGCCGCGGGCGTCACGCAGAATTTTTTCCGGAATGGATTTTTCCGGCATTTCCTTGAACCGTTTTATAATATCCGCGGCCTGGTCCACCGAGTCCTGCAAGCCTTCCGCCCGCACCTGGCCGGCCGCGAAAATTAAAGCAAGCGATAATAACAATTTTGAGATGATTTTCATTCTGTATTTTCTCCTTGTCAAGAATGGCAATTGATTTTCGCCCTGACCGGAATGTTAGATAAATCCGGCCGGAATGTCAACGCGCAACAAGGCTGGAAGATTGTTCCCGGCTTACGCTGTCGTTATATTTCCACCATACGCCCGGAACCGGTTGGCCGCACTCACCACCCAGCCAGCCATCCTTAACCCATATGCTTTCGCGCTATGCTTGTTTGCTGGCCGGATTGGAGGTCAAAGGGCTTATTATCCGACAAGGAGCATGGAAGGTAAGACTCAAATATTCAATCCCGCCTGAAATATTCTTTTGTCTCGCGGCAGACGACCGGCGCGAGGGTGATCAGTGAGATGAGATTGGGAATTGCCATGAGGCCGTTGGCTATGTCGGCAAACGCCCACACGGCCGGCAAGGTCATGACCGAGCCGACCATCACGGCCATAATCCAGATATAGCGATAATACCTGATTGCCTTGATCCCGAACAGGTACTCCGCGGCTTTTTCGCCGTAATAAGACCATCCCAGGATCGTTGAAAAAACAAATGTGAGAAGACCCACTGTCAAGACAACCGGGCCAATATAAGGGATGTCGGCAAACGCGCTTTTCGTCAGAACCGCTCCGGATAGACCGCGCGTCCAATCCCCGGAACTGACAACCACCAGCCCGGTTATCGCGCAGATAACCACGGTATCCCAGAATGTGCCGGTGGAGGACACCAGCGCTTGGCGTACCGGCGTTTTCGTCTGCGCCGCGGCGGCGACAATCGGCGCCGATCCAAGCCCGGATTCGTTGGAAAACAGCCCCCGCGCCACGCCGTAACGCATGGCCTCTTTCACGCCCGCGCCGATAAAACCGCCGATGGCCGCCTGCCCGGTAAAGGCGGAATTGAAGATCAGCATAATGCTCTGCGGAATCGCCTTATAATTGATCGCCAAGATCACCAGGCAACCGACGATGTAAAAAACAGCCATGAACGGGACCAGGCCTCCACAGGTCCGGGCAATGGACTTAATTCCCCCTAAAATCACCACGGCCGTGAGGATGGTCATGACCGCGCCGCTGAGCCAGGGCGACACATGAAACGTGTCTTTCAAGAGCACGGTGATTGAATTGGCTTGCACCATGTTTCCGATGCCGAACGCGGCGATGGCCGTGAACACCGCAAAGAAAATGCCAAGCCATTTCTGTCCCATGCCGCGCTCAAGGACATACATCGGCCCGCCCGCCATCGCGCCGGCAGAATCGGTGATGCGGTATTTCACGGCCAGGAGCGCCTCCGAATATTTTGTCGCAATACCAAACACGCCGGTAAGCCACATCCATAAGACGGCGCCCGGGCCGCCGGAGGCGACGGCCGTGGCCACGCCGACGATATTGCCGGTCCCGATCGTGGCGGCCAGCGCCGTCATAAGCGAACCGAACTGGCTGATATCGCCTTTCCCCTCCCGTTTCCGGCTGAACGATATTTTTATCGCCCGGCCGATATAGCGCTGGACGAATTTCAACCGGATGGTAAGATAAATGTGCGTGCCGAAAAGCAGGATAATCAGGGGCCAACTCCACACCAGATCGGATACTTTGTTTAAAATGGCTTCCATTTCTTGGATATCTTTCTCGAACTATTGCCCGCCCCTCTCCCAAATCCCTGAAACATAACATATAAATCAGAAACGGGAAGCAGGGATTTTCCGCCGCGGGCGCAGACCGTCCGGCGATGCGCTTGACTGCGGTCAGGAGCTTGCTATGCTGACCGTTATGCAAAGAAGAAAAAATATTCCGGTTGCGCTCACGATCGCCGGCTCGGACAGCGGCGGCGGGGCCGGTATCCAGGCGGACTTAAGAACGTTTGCCGCGTTCAATGTTTCCGGCGTATCGGCCATAACCGCGCTTACCGCGCAAAACCCGCGTGAAATCAAGGCCCTTCAGCCGGCCAGCCCAAAAATGGTTGCCATGCAGATTAAAACCGTTTGCGATTATTTTCCGATTACCGCCGTAAAAACAGGCATGCTTTACAACGAAAAAATAGTCCGGGCAGTAGCGGAGGAGATCCGGCGCCGAAAATTTCCGGTTGTCGTGATTGACCCAATATGCCGGGCCACTTCCGGAAGGATGCTTCTTACTAAAAAGGCCTTCCTGGCGCTCTGTTCCGGATTATTGCCTTTGGCAACGGTCATTACGCCGAATGTGCCCGAAGCGGAAATGATTTTGAATTGCAGGATCAACAACCCGGCGGATCAACGCGCGGCGGCCCTTAAGTTAAGCAAAAAACTAAAAACCGCCTGTGTCATCAAGGGCGGCCACCTCGCCGAAAAGGAAACTATTGATGTTCTTTGCTATCATGGCCGGCTTTATTCATTCAAAGCACGGCGGCTTGATGTAAAAAGTCACGGAACCGGTTGTGTTTTTTCGTCCGCCCTGGCGGCCTGCCTGGCGCGCGGAATGAACATGAAAAGCGCCGTCATGAATGCCAAAAAATATGTATTTCAGTTGATTCAAACAAAAAAAAGCATAGACTTTAAGTTTTAGATAGCACGCGCTACGCCAAGAAATACGCTTCACGAGATACGAGATTTATGCGCGATAAAATTTCAGCCTGCCTGACGGTCGGCAATGAAGAAAACAATATCCGGCGCTGTCTCGCCAGCCTTTCCTGGGCCGACGAGATTGTTGTCGTTGACAGCTTCAGCAAGGATAAAACCGCGGAAATATGCCGCGAATATACGGAACGGGTTTACCAGCATGAATGGCTGGGATACGTCGGGCAGAAAGAATTGATCAAGAAAATGGCCGCTCATCCCTGGATCCTGTTTATTGACGCCGACGAAGAAGTTTCCCCCGAGTTAAAAGATCAAATTTTAAAAGAATTTGAAAGCGGCAGCAACCAGAAATATGTCGGATATGAGTTTCCCAGAAAAGTTTTTTTTCTCGGCACATGGATTACGCACGGTGAATGGTGGCCGGATATTAAAATGCGCCTGTTTCAAAAAGATAAAGGCATTTGCACCGGCCGGGAACCGCATGACCACGTCATTGTTCCCGGACCGGTGAAACGACTTTCCGGATGCCTGCACCATTACACCTACGATGATATTTCCGACCAGATTTCGACACTAAACCGTTTCTCCACCATAGCCGCCACGAGTTTGCGGGACGAAGGCCGGCATTTTTCCATCATAGACCTGCTGTTTCGTCCTTTTTTCCGCTTCATCAAGGGCTATATTTTCAAGCGCGGATTTCTGGACGGTTATCGCGGCTTTATAATTGCGCTCATGAGTTCCATCGGCGTTTTTTATAAATATGCAAAATTATGGGAATTGAGCATCGGCAGGGCCGAAGGCAATAAAAACCCCAACGACCAATTTCCAAATCCCAAATAAATTCCAATAAATCAACCTCCATTTGGATATTATTCGGAATTTGGCGCTTGGAAATTTGAATTTATACCGCTTCACTCTTCTTTAATCGCCGCCATGGAACAAAAAAAAATAATACGTTCGGCCGGCACCATAGGATTTTTTATTCTTTTCAGCCGGATGCTCGGTCTTGTCCGCGATATGGCCATGGCCGCTTTTTTCGGCAGTTCGAAGGCGATGGATGCCTTTGTGGTGGCGTTCACAATTCCCAACTTGTTTCGCAGCTTGTTCGGCGAAGGCGCGCTTTCTTCGGCTTTTGTGCCTGTCTTTACGGAAGCGCTCGCCAGGGAAAACAGGGCAAAGGTATGGAGCTTTGCCAACAATATGTTTTCGTTCCTGAGCATGATCCTGGCGGCAATCGTTGCGATTTTGATCATGGTCGCTTCCCTTGTCAGGGGTTACTGCCCGGCTTCGGATCGGATCGTGATGATCCTGGACTTCACGCGGATCATGCTGCCCTACATGTTCTTTATCTGCCTGACCGCATTCTTTTCATCCATCCTGAATTCCCTCCGCCGTTTTTTCATGCCGGCCGCCACTTATGCGGCCTTGAATATTGTCATGATCGCGGCTCTGTTCCTGGTCTGTCCGCATCTTGATCCTTCCGGTAACGCGCGCATCCTGGCGGTTGCCTGGAGCGTAATTCTCGCTGGTATCGTCCAATGCGTGATGCAATTGCCGCTTTTATGGCATTGCGGGTTCAGGTTGAGGCTAAACATTGATTGGCATGATCCGCGCGTGCGGCGCGTATGGCAATTGATGGGCGCGGCGGCGATCGGGGTCGGGGTTACCCAGATTAATGTCCTTATTGACCGCTTGATCGCGACGATCATCGGCGAAGGCGCCCCATCCTACTTGTATTACGCCGAACGGCTCGTTTATTTTCCACTGGGCATCTTCGGCACGGCGCTCGGCACGGTTCTTCTGCCGGCTTTTTCCGCCCACGTGGCCCAGAATCGCGCCGACATGGTCAACCAAACTCTGAACCAGTCGTTTCGCCAGCTTCTTTTCATGACTGTGCCGGCCGCCATCGGCATGCTGATTCTGGCCAAACCGATCATTCAGGTCATTTATGAGCACGGAGACTTTTCCTCGTTATCCACCCGGATGACGGCTTGGGCCTTGATCTTTTATTCTCCGGGATTGATCGTCTTCAGCCTGCTGAAAATACTCATCCCCGTTTTTTACGCCCAACAGGACATGATTACGCCTGTCAGGGTCGGGATCGGATGCACTTGTTTCAGCGTGGCGCTTAAATTGATCTTAATGTGGCCTCTGAAACACGCCGGCATAGCCCTGGGAACGGTGATTGCCATCTCCGCCGAAGTAGTCATTTTTATCTTCCTGATCAACCGGCGCTTTGGCTCGCCCGGCTGGCGAACCATAATTCATTCATTCGCAAAAATCCTCGCGGCGGCGGCGGTCATGGGCTTGGTCGCGTTTTTGTCGCACCATGCCTGTCAGCAATACTTGTTTTCTTGCACTTTGCCGACCAGGGTTATCCGGATATTGTCGCTTTTCACAGCCATAGGATTCTCTGTCTTTGCATACTTGGCGGCGGCATTCATCCTGAAAACCAGGGAACTGAGCGAATTTAAGGATGCCCTGCTCCACAAAGCAAAAGCTTAATTTTTATTTTTAGGTCTGACCCTGAATAATCTCAAGTCAAAACTGCGCGCCCTGCCGGACAAGCCCGGCTGTTACCTGATGCGCGACGCCTCGGGAAAAATTATTTACGCCGGCAAGGCGGCCTCGCTCCGCAAACGGGTTCAATCATATTTCCGCGCGGCAACCTTGCGGAGCGCCCCGCCTAAAATCCGCAGTCTCGTCCACAGCGTCGCCGACCTTGACATCATCATCGCCAAAAGCGAGGCGGACGCCATCCTGACCGAAAACAAGCTGATCAAGGATTATCAGCCCCGCTTCAATATTCTTCTGCGGGACGACAAGCGTTTCCCCCTTTTGAGCATTGACTTGAACGAGAAATGGCCGCGGTTTCATTTATGCCGCATCAAACGTGGCAACCGAACGCTTCATCCCGCCCGGCGCGTGATTTATTTCGGGCCTTACCTCTCTTCCTCCGCGGCGCGCGCGGCCCTTGAATTTGTGGAAAAAAAATTCGGTTTGCGCAAGTGCGCTCCGCCTGAGCCGGACCGGGAAACCCACCGCCATTGCATCAACGACATAATCCGTTTCTGTTCGGCGCCATGTATCGGCAAAATATCACCGGCCGCATACCGGGCCCAGGTTGACGAGTCGCTCGCTTTCCTGCGCGGCGAACGTCCTGATTTGCTTGAAGAATTACGCGTTTGCATGGATCAGGCATCCGCAAAACTTGACTTTGAAAAGGCCGCCGTTATCCGCGACGCGCTCCATCTGCTTTACTCCGCCGTAAAACAACGGGCGCACGTTGTCCGCACCAGCGGCGTTTCATCTGAAAACGCCCTGGCCGGCGTCAATGCCCTGCAGGAAGCGCTCGGCCTGCGGCGCCGTCCAATGTTGATCCAGGCCGTTGATATTTCAAATATTTCCGGCCGGCATGCGGTCGGCAGTGTGGTCGCGGCCGTTGCGGGCGTCTGCCGCCCGGCGCTTTACCGCCGGTTCAGGATCAAAACTATTGAAGCGATTGACGATGCCGCGATGATGTCCGAGGTTGTCTCCAGGCATTTCAAACGACTGAAGGAAGAAAAAAAAAGAATGCCGGATCTGCTTTTGATTGACGGCGGTGTTGTCCAGTTACGGGCATCCCAATCGGTCTTGCGCGACCTTGGGATTGGCGATGTTGCGGCGGCCGGGCTTGCCAAGAAGTTCGAAACTATATTTTTAAATCAGGCGGGAACGGCCAAGACAATCAACCTGCCTCCTGATTCCCCTGCCCTGCAGATCCTGCAGCGCCTGCGGGACGAGGCGCACCGGTTCGCGCTTGCCTATCACCGCCGCTTGCGGGCCAGACTCATCCGCGAATCAATCATGGATGAAATTCCCGGCCTGGGACCGCAGCGCAAACAGAACCTGCTTCGCCATTTCGGATCCGTAAATGCCTTAAGCGGCGCTTCCGAGGATGAAATTGCGGCGGTGCCGGGCATAAGCCGCATGCTGGCGCAAAAGATAAAGGCGTTCTTAAATTAAGCCCCGAAAGCTGGGCGAATTTTTTCATATTCCGATGGTAGGACGGGACAGCCGTGTCCCGCCGTGCTTCCTCCATTCGGACGGACAGCCTCTCCGTCCCAATCTTTTGTCTTTTTCCGGCAAATCCGGCGAGACGATTTCGAGACTTGCGGCATCAATGTCCCACGCCTGAGGAATAGTGCAGTCCATAAAGGTGGATTTTCCGTCCGCCGGGATGGCGGTTTGTTTAACGCCGGCCAGCCCGGTTTCTCTGAACTTTTTCCGGCAAAACCCGGTTGATTTCCTGAAATTCCGGCAGCAACAACTACGCTCAACCCCGTTGATGCTGGCGCTCATGGATTTCAGGTTCTCCATATTGATTTCGCGCTCAATGACGGATGCTATTTACATGTTTTCTACGCGTTGGTTTAAACCTTAAAAAATCGAATTATTATGTTTGATAACACCCGGAAATCAATTAAATTCATCATGTTTACCGACAGCATCTTGATTTATTATGGATTTTATTGTATGAAAGCCGATAAACAACCATGCAAATGACAATTACAGAAAAAATACTGGCGCGGGCCGCGGGCAAGACGAGCGTTAAACCGGGCGACAACGTCTGGGTCAAGGCCGATATCCTGCTGACCCATGACATCTGCGGGCCGGGCACAATCGGCATTTTTCAGCGCGAATTCGGCAAAGACGCCAAAGTCTGGGACCGCGAAAAAGTCGTCATTCTGCCGGACCATTATATTTTCACGAAAGATGAAAAAGCCCATCGCAATGTTGATATTTTAAGGCAGTTTGCCAAGGAGCAGGACCTGCCGCATTATTATGATGTGGGCACGGCAAATTACCGCGGGGTCTGCCACGTTGCCCTGCCCGAGGCCGGCCATGTCCGTCCGGGGGAAGTGATTTTCGGCACCGATTCCCATACCTGCACCCATGGCGCATTGGGCGCCTTTGCGACCGGTATCGGAAACACTGACGCGGCATTTGTCATGGGAACCGGCAAACTGCTGATCAAGGTCCCGCCGACCATGCGCTTTGTCCTGAACGGGACAAAGCCGAATTACATCATGGGCAAGGATATTATTCTGCGCATTATCGGCGATCTGGGCGTCGAGGGCGCCACTTACTGCGCCATGGAATTTTGCGGCGATGCGGTCAAAGACCTGTCCATTGACGAGCGCATGACCATCTGCAACATGGCGATTGAAGCCGGGGCAAAGAACGGAATTATCGCGCCGGATGACGCCGCAATCGCTTATGTCAAGAGCAGGACAAACAAGCCGTTTTCCATAGTCCGCTCCGATGAGGACGCCGCTTACGCAAGCATGAAGGAATATGATCTTGCCTCATTCGAACCATGCGTAGCCATGCCCCATTCGCCGGACAAATATGCGCCGGCCCGCAAGCTGAAAGACGTGAAACTGGACCGGGCCTATATCGGTTCGTGCACCGGCGGCAAAATCGGCGATTTCCTTGCCGCGGCCGTCATCCTGCAGGGTAAACGCGTTTGCGTTGACACCTTCCTCGTCCCGGCCACCAGTGAAGTCGCCGAAAAAATCAGGCGGGAAACAATCAACGGCCAGACTCTGGAAGACATCTTTAAAAACGCCGGATGCCTTGAGATTGCCCCGCCTTCCTGCGCCGCCTGCCTGGGCGGTCCGGACGACACCTTTGGCCGAACGCACGGGAATGAAGTTGTCATCAGCACCACCAACCGCAATTTTATCGGCCGGATGGGATCAAAGAGCGCGCCGATTTACCTGTCCTCGCCCTTGACCGCGGCGGCCTCGGCGGTGACGGGTCGGATCACGGACCCGCGAGAGTTTTTATGAATTTTCGATTTGCGATTTGACCAGAAATGACGGAGTGAATTTGCGTTTAACCAAAAATCATATCGGCGTCCCGACGAACAGCGAAGCGAACTGCTTCTCCACACGCACAGGAATAAATCCATGACTAATCCACAATCGCAAATCGGCAATCGCAAATCGAAAATACTCGCCGGCAAGGTCTTCGTCCTCGGCGACAATATTGACACCGACCAGATTATCCCGGCCAAATATCTGAACCTGGTCCCGACCATTCCCGAAGAATACCGCAAGCTGGGTTCTTACGCCCTGAGCGGGTTGCCGGAAAGTTATCCGCCGTTTGTCCGCGCGGGCGCGGAAAAAAGCGAGTATGCGATTATTATCGCCGGGCGTAATTTCGGCTGCGGTTCCTCGCGCGAACACGCGCCGGTGGCGCTGGGCGCGGCGGGGATCAAAGCGGTTGCGGCGCTTTCCTTCGCCCGCATCTTTTTCCGCAACTCAATCGCAACCGGCGAGCTCTTTCCATGCGAATCCATTGACCGGCTGACGGACGCCTTCCAGACGGGCGATGAAGCGGAAATCAACCTGGCCGAAGCGATAATTATCCAGCGCGCGACCGGAAAAAAATTTTCATTAAAACCGCTCGGCGGCGTTCTGCCCGTTGTGCAGGCCGGGGGGATATTTGAATATGCGCGCCAGTCGGGAATGACCCCTGTAAGGGGAAATTCCAGTTTCCAAATCACAAACTCCAAATAATACTCAATAATCGAATTATCAATTATCGAAATGGAAAATAAATATGATTTAGAAGAAAGGACTTATCAGTTTGCCAAGAAAACGGCTTTCTTCTGTAAAAAACTGCCTTATACTTCCGCAAACAAAGAATATATTCCGCAAGTAATAAGATCTTCCGGGTCAACAGGGGCAAATTACATCGAGGCAAACGAAGCCTTAAGCAAAAAAGATTTTGTGATGAAGGTTAAGATTTGCCGCAGAGAAGCAAAAGAATCCATCTATTGGTTAAGATTAATTATCGATACGAATTCTGAAGATTTTAAACAAGAAGGCTCATCGCTTAGAGACGAAGCGACGGAATTGAAGAAAATCTTTTCAGCAATAATTACAAAGTCGTCTTAATCGGTGTTTTGGTTTATTGGATATTATTTGGAATTTGGCGTTTGAACATTGGAATTTCTCATGAAGATCATCGCCTTTGCCAATCAAAAAGGCGGCGTGGGCAAAACCACCACCGCCGTGAATCTTTCCGCCTGTCTTGCGGAGACGGGCGCTAAAATCCTGCTGATTGATTTTGACCCGCAATCCAACGCGACCAGCGCCGCGGGGATCGGGAGACAGGCGGGACACAGCGCCTACCCCGCCCTTCTGGGCGATGGAAAACTCAAGGATAAGATCCGGAATACCGCCATCCAGAACCTTGACTTGCTCCCCTCGGAACTTGACCTGGCCGGCGCCGAAGTGGATATCGCCCGGTCGGAGAATTATCTGCACTGCTTCAAAAACGTGCTCGCGGAACTTATCGCGGACACTAGTTATGATTATATCTTTATTGACTGTCCGCCCTCCCTCGGGATCCTCACCTGCAACGCGTTGATGGCCGCCGAAGGGGTGATTATCCCCGTCCAATGCGAATACCTGGCCCTGGAAGGATTAAGCATGATCACGGATTTAATCCGAAAATTGTCCGCGGGCGGAAACTCCGTTCTCAAGCTGGACGGCATTGTGATGACCATGTTTGACGGCCGCACCAACCTCTCTTCCGAAGTCATCGTTGAAGTAAAAAAACACTTTAATGAACTGGTCTATGAAACGTGCATCCCCAGAAGCGTGCGCCTCAGCGAAGCGCCCAGTTACGGCCAGCCGATAATAACCTACGACCCGCGTTCAACGGGGGCGCTGGCCTACCGGGCGCTGGCAACAGAATTCCTGAAGCGGCATTTGCCGGCCAAGGCCCAGCCCAACATGGCGGCCCAGAACCATGCCGGCCATGCGGCGGCTGATTCCGCTCCCCCGGCGCCATCGGCTTCGGAAAGCGAAGGCTCATCCCAGCCATGAACGCAAATCATCTTCGGCGGCGCGTTTGAGTTTTCTTAATCTGCCCGCCAATGAAATTTTTTTTATGGCCGAGACGCGGTCCACGAAAAGAATGCCGTCCAGATGATCAAGCTCATGCTGAATGGCCCGCGCCATAAGGCCCCTTGCCTTAACCTGCCGCTGCCGGCCGCGCAGATCAAGGAATGAAACCGATACTTCATACGCCCGGCGGACGGGGACAAAAATCTCCGGGATGCTCAAACACCCCTCTTTATCGCTTTGCGCTCCGGTCCGCGACAATATGAGCGGATTGATCATGACCATCGGCTCGTTGATTTCAGGATTCAAACGCTTGTCTTCCGGTCCCCTGGCCGAGCCCGCGGCAAAATCATATTGGGGCGGAATATAGACCGTAAAAATACGGATGGTTTTGCCGACCTGCTGGGCCGCAAGGCCAACGCCGTTTTTCTGTATCATGAGATCAATCATCGCGTCCGCAAGTTTTCGGATGTCTTTGTCAACGCTTTCAACCGGACAGGCCTTGATTCTCAGGACCGGATCGCCGTATGTGTGTATTTTTATCATTCTTCCCTGACCCCTATTCCGCCGTATCCATTCAGCCAACTGCAGTAATCGGTTTTGGTGAAATTTTCTGCCCTCAAAGCGGATTAGCCGCCCTGCGGATCCCTCGGAGCCCGTCGGTTGACGGGCGAGAATGAGCGCGAGGGCTGAAATTTCACCAAAACTGCATCATTTCTGCAAATGGCTAAATGCTTACATTCCGCATGCGCAACGATAGCAAAAAAGACGGGATAATCAATGGTTTTTGCCGTCAATTCAATTCTTGCAATCAGGGCGCTCTTTTTTGTAAATTTACCCCCATGGCAAAAGTGTTGATAATCATTCCCACTTATAATGAACAGGAAAGTGTTTGCCCCATAGCCGCCGCCGTTTTTCAAGCTTGTCCCGGCGCGGATATATTATTTGTGGACGACAATTCTCCGGATGGCACGGGAAACACCTTGAAGGAAATGGCGGTTGCCGACCAACGGATCCACGTGCTTCATCAACAAGACAAGCGCGGACTTGGCCGGGCCTACATCGCCGGATTCAAATGGGCGCTTGAACGCGATTACACCCATATATTTGAAATGGACGCCGATTTCTCACACAACCCTTCCGATATTCCGAAATTCATCGCCGCGGCGGAAAACGCCGACCTTGTGCTCGGCTCGCGTTATTTGAACGGAATCCGCATCATCAACTGGCCTTTAAGCCGGCTGATCATGAGCCAGGGCGCCGGCACCTATGCGCGCCTGGTTACCGGCATGCCTTTCAGCGACCCGACCGGCGGATATAAATGTTTCCGGCGCAACGTGCTGGAAGCCATTGATCTTGAGCGCATCAAATCCAACGGCTATTCTTTCCAGATTGAAATGACCTACATGGCCTGGAAACTTGGATTTCGCATCACGGAGATACCGATCATTTTTGAAGACCGCCGCTCCGGCCATTCCAAAATGAATTCCAGCATTATCCGCGAGGCGTTGTGGATGGTTATGAAACTGCGGTTCCGGCCGGTTCCGGGGAAAACAAAATCCGAAATTCTAATCTCGAAGCACGAAACAAATTAAAATGACCGAAATTCAAAATCCGAAACGACGAATAAAAATGAATTGCTGAATTGTTTGGAATTTCAATATTCGAATTTTGAATTTGTTTCGAGTTTCGGATTGCGTGCTTCGAATTTACTTTCGTCAAGAGTTATAAATCATGAAGTTGCGCGCTATATTCACAGAGCTCCGACCGCGGCAATGGACAAAAAACCTGGTTGTCCTGGCGGCGTTTGTTTTTGCCCTCGGCGACAAGCAACAGCATCTTTCCTTTTCCATGGCCGGATCGGTTCTGTTTGCCATGGTTCTTTTCGCGATAACCTCCAGCGGCGTTTATATCTGGAACGATATCCGGGACATTGCGCTTGACCGCGTCCATCCCGTTAAAAGCCGCCGTCCGGTGGCGATGGGGCTTATACCGATTCCGACGGCATGGACTTTTTCCATCGTCTGCCTGGCCGCCGGCCTGGCCGGCGCATGGCTTATGGCACCGCGCTTCGGAATGGTGGTTACAGCCTATGTCATCCTTCAGGCGGCTTACACGCTCTACCTGAAACATCTTCCGCTCGTGGATGTTTTTGTAATCGCCTTTGGGTTTGTCCTGCGGGCCGTGGCCGGCGCGGTGGTGATCAACGTGATTATCTCACCCTGGCTTTTGATCTGCACCTTTCTCATGGCCTTATTTCTGGCGCTGTGCAAGCGGCGGCATGAAAAACGTCTTATGGCGGCCGGACAAAGCGAAAATTTCCGCCCCAGCTTGAGCTTCGGCAATGAGCGTCTTTTTGACCAGCTGATCGCGATTACGGCCGGGGCGGTGATTATCGCCTATGCCGTTTATACCCAGTGGCCCGAGACTATCGCCAAGTTCAAAACCTCTCATTTGAGCCTGACAATTCCGTTCGTAATTTTCGGCATCTTCCGCTATCTTTACCTGGTCTATAATCAGGAAAAGGGCGACCAGCCGGAATCAATCCTGCTCACGGATCTGCCCCTGCTCGCCGATATCGTGCTTTTCGGCCTGGGTGTCATTGCGCTGGTGGTGATCTGAGCGGGCCATTCCGCGGCCAGCCGGCTTCATACATAGCGGCCGTAGAGTTTGCCGGCCTCATACATGGCCGCAATGTTTTCAAGCGGGGTGCACGGCGCGAGGTTATTGCCTTCGCGCAGCACAAAACGCCCCCCATCCATAATGCCTGATTCGCAAATCCTTTTGACTTCCCGGCGGATTTGTTCCGGCGTCCCGTCTTTTAGGAGCATGACGGTCGGGCCGCCATGAATCAGCACGTCTGGCCCCAGTTCGCGCCGGATTTTTCCGAAATCCACGGGAAAGCCGGTGTCAAACGACTGAACATTCAAATGATCGCGCAAAAACTTGAAATGCCGGGTGGCGTCGCCGCAGAGATGGATACTGATGGTCCCCCCGTCGCTGAATTCACTGACCAGCCGTTGATGATAAGGAAAGACAAATTCTTTGTAATCGTTTGTGGAAATCATGGCAATGGCATCGTCGGCGAACCAGAAAGGGCGCTTGTATTGCCCGCGGTCCGGCTCATCGGGGAACAGCGACCAGCGCCATTCCTTAAGGGCTTTGATGCGGCGGATAATATTTTCGGTGATATACGCCATCAGGTCATGGTAATACTTTGCATCCTCGTACATGTCCACGCACACATTTTCAGCGCCCCGCAGTTTATAAGCCACATCAAAGGGGCCGTCGGTGCCTTCACCCGGCAGTCCCCTGGGAGGCAGAACCGGACGTCCCTCATATTCCATTTTGGGGCATTTTTCACGCATGTACTCAAAAAATTCCATCGCCCGGCCAAGCAGATTGCCGCGCAAGGGATCGGGATTACCCAGTTCATATAATTTATTTTTGTCGTCCTTCAGAATTTCAACCGTATCGGGGACGTCATTGCCGAAGTATTGGATCGGACAGCCGAACCATCCGGCCTCATAAGAATTCTGAAAATCTATGCCGATCTGCCATCCTTTTTCAGGAAGCCCCATTTCCTGATCGCAAACCCAATTGAATTTCACCCATTTCTGATAAGCCAGTTGGCATTCAATCTGAGCCTGGGGATTGTTGAAAAAATCTTCAAAGGTGTAACCGGTTTTATTGACTTCCGGATTACTAAACAGGTTCCGGATACTGCCGCCCACGGTAACCGGCGCCCGGAAAGGTTTACGTCTGTTAAACGCCTCCCAGACCGCCTTGACTTCGTCATTATGCTTTTGAAAATTCATTCTTTGACTTTCCTTGATATGCCAAGGTTTTCAGGATAGGTCTTGTTTCAGACTGCGATTCATTTCAATGAAACCCGTAGATTGTGCCGCCGAAGATGACTTCATAAGCGCCCATGTCAACCGTCCCGTAACGGATGCGCTGTCTGCGATCCAGATCAACGGTGTTCGTCATCCAGCTCTGGTTTAACCCGGCATTGACACACGGCGAATTAGCGTTCAGGCGATAATTGCCGCCGTCCAGACTGACCAGGCTTGGATCATTCGTGATATTGCGGGCGCCATCAACCGCCGGAATCACGCAGGAATAATGCAAGCCCGTATTGCCCGCCGTGTTGGTAAAATTCGCCGCCACTGGCGCGGTATTGAAATAAACGATGTTGTTCGTGCCGCTCCCAACATCCTTAATATAAAGGCCGCCGCCGGACACCCCGGCGTAATTGCTGACGATTGTGCAACTCTCCATAGTGCAATTTGTGAGATATGCGCCGCCTCCCGATTGTCCCGCGGCTGAGTTCTGCGCGAAAAGACACTCGCGGATTAAAACGTGGCCTTGCGACATGGTACGGTAAAATCCACCGCCAGCTGTTGCGGCAGTATTGGAAACAATTGAACAGTTTTTTATAGTCAACCCACTGCCGTAATACGCCAATATTCCTCCGCCGCCAGCTCCTGCGCTGTTTGACACGATACGACAGTCTGTGATCTGATTGCCAGTTCCGGCATATTGACAGATGCCCCCGCCTGAATCGGCGGAATTATTTATGGCAATGCAATTCGAAATTATACCGTTCCACCCTACGACATAGCAGGCTCCTCCCTGGCCTCCAGGACATTTATTTCCATAAAAATAACACCCGTAGACTTTTGGCGCCGACGCGCCCCCGCCATTTCCTATCGCCACCCCTCCGCCCACTGATGACGCATAATTATTGCTAAAAATACAATTGGTTATCGTGGCGTTTTGAGCGTTTCCGATATAAATATCAACTCCGCCGCCGCGTTGTGTTCCAGCCGTGCCATTGCTGTTCCCGACAAACAGGCAATTTAAAACTGACAGCGTGTTCGTGCTATAAATTCCGCCGCGCTGAAAATTGCTCACCGTGAATCCATCAACCACTGAACCGTCAAAGTTAAATTCAGCGCATCTATACGCCCCTGGCCCGGCCAACATTGTCAGATCCCGTCCGTTGACGCTTTGCAACGTCAGGGCATTGGTGATATTGATCGCATTGGTCAGGTTATACGTGCCGTTCGTCACCCATACCACTCTTGAAGCAGGATTGGTCATGGCGGTATTCACCACGTCAATGATGTTTGTGCCGGCGGTGGCCCAGTTGGTGTATGGGTCGGCCGCCCCGATCCAGCCGGGCGTGCCATTCGTTACCACGTAATGCGTGGCAGAGAGACAACTATCAACAAGCAATACGCCGGCAATAACTATTACCCATTGTTTCATAAAGACCTCCTCATCGCTCTGTTTTGTGGGAAAATTAGCATGATAACAGATCAAAAACAACTATTTTAGGATTATTTTTGGGAATAATATTGAACCCGGGTACTGCCTGGCCGTAGTTTTCGTAAACATTTCTTGTTTCTTGTATATATTGACCGAAAATAATATAGTCCTTCCAGCGTGTAATTCCCATGCAAAAGAATATTATAATCCATGAACCGCCGGCGGTCCAGGAGAGCTTCCGCCGTCGTCCCGGCTATCCGGGAGGTCGGCGCCATGGCGGAACAATTCGGCGAAGGACGTGGTATCCGGCGCTCTTCTGCCTCATGCTGGCCGCCAATGCCGCCTCGGCCGGCGTGTGGAAATTCGCCGTGGTCGGCGATTCAAGAGGCGATGGCGCGGCTACTTCCACGGCCTGGGTCAACACCAATGTCCTGCAGGCGGTCGCGCGCGGAATAACCAATGACCGCGCCGATTTTGTCCTGCTTGCCGGCGATATGATATTTGGAAGCAATGCGCCCGCCTGTACCAACCTGATTGCTCAATATGCCATATGGTCAAATGCGTTTTCCCCGGTTTATACGGCAAAAATTCCCGTCTACCCAATCCGCGGCAATCATGAGACCTACGGCGACTCAAATGGAAATATATATACCTCCTTTTTTGGCGCCGCCGTGCCGGCCAACGGTCCCGCCGGCGAGGTCGGATTGACATACAGCTTCACGCACAGCAACGCCTTTTTTGTCGGACTGGACCAATACCAGAACCCGCACCGTGTCAACCAATCATGGCTGGACAGCCAGCTTGCCGCGCATTCCGAGCGGCTTGCTTCCAATCGTTTTCCGCATGTTTTTGTTTTCGGCCATGAACCGGCCGTCCAGGTTTCTCATTCCGATTGCCTTGCTTATGAAAACACATCCCGGGATCTTTTCCTCAAATCCATCACCGAAGCGGGAAGCAGGATGTATTTCTGCGGCCATGACCACTTTTATAACCGCGGCCGTTTGATCCCGAAAAACGGCATTAATATCATGCAGGTGGTATTGGGCACTTGCGGCGCTCCTTATCGCACATGGGACGGCATTTACGGCAGGGACTACGGCGAAGGAAACATGGCTTCCAACTGTTACTACAGCGCGTATACCAACGGCTACGTGCTGGTTACAGTCTCCAACTTCAATGTCAGATTGGAATGGAAGGGATCAACCAACCTTACAACGTGGACACCCTACGACAGTTACTGCTATCAGATGACAAATCCCGCCCTACGGAATGTTAACGATTATGACGGCGACAGCCGCGCTGACCTTGCGGTTTATTCGGAATCCCAGGGCGAGATGATTGTGGCCAAGTCGGCGAGTAATTATGCTTCCTTCATTTCATTGATAGGCGGGCGCGGGGCCGCGATCGCGCCCGGCGATTATGACGGCGATGGGCTTGCCGATCTGGCGGTTTATTGGAAGGAAAGCGGATTATGGCAAATCCTTCTCAGCGACCATAACTACGCCATAGCGACAAATACGCTCGGCGGAACAGGATACATTCCGGTCCCCGCCGATTATGACGGCGACGGTAAAACCGACCTGGCCGCCTATCAGAAATCATCCGGCAACTGGCAGATTATTTTTTCCAGCAACAGTATTTCCATATCAGGCGCCTGGGGCGGTCCCGGTTACCAGGCGGCGCCCGGCGATTATGACGGCGATGGCCGCGCCGACATTGTCGTTTATCATGAACAAACCGGCGTTTGGGCGCTGCTTTTATCAGCCGGACTGGAATTGGGACATTACGCTTATTATTCCCTGCCCTGGGGCGGACCGGGTTATTTTGCTGTTCCGGCCGACTATGATAATGACGGGCGTTCCGACCCGGCCCTGTTCGATAAGTCCGAAGGATTATTGCTGGCGGCCCTTTCCGGCAGCGGTTATCAAACAGCAGGCGTTATCTTTAACACAACCAATGGCGCTTCGGTAATCGGCGATTATGACGGCGACCGAAAAACCGACCCAATGGTCTATCTCCAGCCAGAAGCCGACTGGCTGGTTGCATTATCAACCCTGGGTTACCAGTTAAACGCCGTCATTTTTGGCGGACCGGACTGGACGCCGGTCCAGAATAATACAATCAGCCATAACCTTGTTTTCCTCGCTTTCGGCGACAGCATCACCTACGGCAGTGGCACCAGCGCCAATGGTCCCGCCACAGCCTATCCGAAACTTTTGGAAACCAAACTGAAGGAAAATTACGCCGGCTATTTTCTGTCAATCAATGCCGGCAATCCGGGCGAGACGACCGAGGAAGGTCTGGAACGATACGCTTCAGTGCTTTCTATCAATAACCCCGACTTGGTGCTGATTATGGAAGGCACGAATGACGAATTTGAAGGCGATCCTTACGATCAAACCGAGGATAATCTGCGCGCCATGGTGCAAATTGCCCTGGCCCGCGGCATTAATGTCATTATCGCCACAATTCCCCCGGTAATTTCCAACAGTTATTATGACCGCAGAGAGCAACAAGCGCGCATCGTGGAATTTAATCCGAGAATTTACCAGATTGCCGCCGACTACAATATACCAGTGGCGCCGGTTTTTAACGCAATCACCTCGGTGCCGAATTGGCAAAACGACCTCATGGACCAGCCTTCGGCCAATCATCCGAATGACGCCGGCCATGCCGTTATCCGCGATACCTTTTACACGCCGGTTTCGGCCGAATTGGAAAACGGCGATTATTATTAAAGCCTTATGGAAAAAGCCCTGAGTTCCCGGGAAAGAATGAAAGCGGTTCTCTCCGGAATATTGCCCGACCGGGTGCCGTTTTTCCCGACAATTTACGTTGACCATGCCTGCCTTGCCTGTGGCCGGAGGTTCGAAGATGCGCTTATCAATCCCGCCATTGGCCTGGAATGCATGTTGAATGCCGCCCTGCGGTATAAAGCTGATGCAGTCCGTCTTCTGATGGGTCCCGAAACGTCATGGTATAAAGACAAAATCGTTGCCGAGCGGGACGGCAAATTGCTTCAACTTGACCGTCAAACCGGCCGTGTTGAAGGTTATTATGACGTTGAAGGAGGGGGCCGATTAGTTCCATCAAATAAGGGCGCTCTTGTCCGCACTCTGAATGATGTTCACGGCATAACAGTAACCAGCGCCGCTGAATACCTGGAGCAAGGCTGTCTGAAAGACGCGGCGCGAAATGTGCGAGCGGCGCATGAACATGGGTTGTTTGTTGTGGGCATGTGTTCGTCACAAACGATCAATTTTATGGTCGAGCATATCGGCGCCCCGGAGTCCGCCTTGCTGCTTTTTTATGATGATCCTGAACTTGCGCTGGCTCTTATCAATAAGGCGGTGGCCATATCAATTGAAAAGGGCAAAGCATTCATTAAAAGCGGTGTTGACTGCATCTATATCGGAGATTCCTACGCATCGGCCAGCGTTATTTCACCGGATATTTACAGGCGTTTCTGTGCGCCGGCATACGCTGAAGTTGCCCGGGAATTCCACCGTCTCGGCGTGTTCTGCTATAAACATTGTTGCGGGAATTATACGCCCTTGCTTGATGAATTGCCTTCAACCGGCATAGACGCCATGGATGGCATAGACCCGACGAGCGGCATGAGCGTCAAACAGACCAAGGCAAAGATCGGAACAAGATTGACTCTAATGGGTGGCATAAGTTGTCTGACGCTTCTCAACGGCACTCCTGAAACTGTTTATCATGAAGCCAGGCAATGTGTTACCGAAGGCATGCCGGGCGGGCGTTACGTATTAGGCAGCGCTTGTGCCGTGCCGCGCCTGACTCCCCCGGAAAATATAATTGCGGCTTATACGGCGGCGGTTGAATGCGGAAAATACCGGGGAAAAAATTAACTTATGCGCCGGTGCTGAAGCACCGGAATTCTGGCGCGGGTTGTCCGCAAATCTTCCGGATTCAGAGTAGCAGTCAAAACCGACTCTTTGTCTTCCGTTCGGGCAATAATTTCGCCCCAGGGGCCGACCACCATGCTGCTGCCATGGCTGGCAATGCCGGTTTTCGGATTTGCGCCGCACTGGTCGGGCGCGACAACAAACGCCTGATTTTCTATCGCCCGCGCGCGCAGCAGTGTCTCCCAGTGGTCCTTGCCTGTTTTCCGGGTAAAGTTGGCCGGAATGAAAAACAGATGCGCTCCTTTGGCGGCATAATGCCGGAACAGCTCCGGGAAACGCAGGTCATAACATATTGCCAACCCGCAAACCCATCCTTCAATATTTGCAATGACCGGCCGGGTGCCGGCGGAATAAAGCTCGCTTTCCCGCACTGACTGGCCGTTGTCAAGATGCGCTTCAAAAAGATGGATTTTTCTATATTTGGCGCGAATCCGGCCGGAGCGGTCAAGCAACAGGCAGGTATTGAAACATTTACCGCCGGCTTTTTCCATTATACTGCCGGCCAGGACCCAGGCGCGGCGGCAACGGGCCATATTTTTCAGCCATTTTATAACAGGTCCGCCATTTGTTTGAGCATTAGCGCGATAATCCCGGTCGGTTCCGCGCAAAGCAAACACCTCGGGCAGGGCAATCAGGCCGCAGTCCCGAATCCGCGCAATAAGCCGCTCAATCCGTTTGAGATTGCCTTCAACATTATTGCCGGCATTGACCTGCACAACCGCAACTTTGAGCGGTTTTTTAGGAAAACACATGGTTTTCATTTGACTTCAAGAACAACGGAATAAACCCTGTCATAAGCCGTCGTCTCCCACGGCCGGCGATAAATTAACTTTATATACCCCTGCCCGGAACCGACCGCCTGGAACCGAAACGTAAATTCACCGCCCACCCCCACCATCTCTTTTCCGCCAAACTTTTCGGATTGCCGATATTCCACGGTTCCAATCTGCTGCAGTCTATTCGTGCTGAATGAAGCCACTCCCCATGAATATCCGGTGGTCGGATTGCCTTTCAGGACAATTTCTATTTCACCGCCGGCATTGACCGAGTTTGTGCGCCCGTTGTCCGCTTCGGCCAGATGGATGGGACGGTCCGCGGCCCAGGCCGCTGCTGCCAGAGCCAATATGAGCAGGGGAATAAATTGTTTTATTTTCATATATCAGGCCTCAAGCAGTATCTACTGAACATACGGGATGGTCAGCGGACCATCCGGCAGAACGGCGACCGGCGTATTTGCGCCAAGCCTTTGCATGACGGACGCAAGATATTTGTCAATATTTTCCACATAATCAATATGCGCCCGGCGGACGTCGCCGGCCGGCAAAGAGCTGAACAACGCCACCCGGGCGCGAACCTGAATCATGGCCAGCAGTTGCGCCTCCCACTGGTCAAACATTGAAAAGCCCGGCTTCAAGACCGTATCCAGAATTGCCTGCGGCGAATCATGCTCAAACAGCAAACGCGCAAAATTGCCGTGCGCCGGAAAACCGTCGGCGCATTCGCAGACCGCCAGAATCAAACCGTTGTCTTCAACAATCTGGGCGGCCGCCGAGATTCCCTTGACCGACTGGTAAAGATTCTGATCCAGCGGATAACCGCCGTTGGTGGTAATCACCACCGGAAAACGCCGGGAACACGGCGCCATGGCTGAGCTCCGCACAAACTCGCATCCCTTGCGGTGGGCCGCAAGCGGGTCGCCGCAGAAAAACCCCGTTATACGGCGCTTCTGGTTAAGCGTTACATTGATGCAGAAATCCGCCGGCGCAAGCGCGCCGAGTTTCCGGATCAATTCCTGGGTGGGGTTATCTTCCAGCACGCCCCACGTGCTCCGCGGATCACCGACAACCGCCGCGCGGTGATAATACAGAATTGACTCAATATCGGCCACGCCGGGCATGACCGCCTTGTACCCGCCCGAAAAACCGGCCATGAAATGCGGCTCAATAAACCCCATGATGATCCGCCGGTCGGCCGCCGCATATTCCCGGTTCATATATACCGTTCCACCGTCTTCCCGTTTGCCGACCGGGGTCATGGTCTTAAGGTCGTGCGCATTATGGTCAACCACCTTGCAGCGTCCTGCTATTTCAGCGCCAAGCATTTGCTCCAGCTCTTCACTGGCGCTGGGACGGTGCGAGCCGGTGCCGATTATGATGGTGAAATTGTCGGCGCTCACATGGGAAAGCTCCTTGAAAAACCAGGGCAGGATGCGCTGCGACGGAAATGGCCGGGTAATATCGGGAATCAATACGGCTGCTTTTTCATGGCGGCCGACAATTCCACGGAGCGCGGAATAATTAATCGGCGAACGCACGGCTTCGGCAAACGCCTTGGCCTCATCGGCAAGACCGGCAACGAAACGGGGCTCAAGGATGGTTACATCGCTGAAAGGCAGTTCGGTCTCAATAAAAGTTTTCCCGTATGGAAGATTTATTTGCATAAATTATATTCAATCACATTCCCCCGGTTCAATAGAAATTCCGGATCAACCGCCGCTTTGCATTTTCTGACCTGCTCAACGGCTTCCGGCCCATAACAGCGCAGAAAATCTTTCCGCTTGCGCTTGCCCGTGCCATGTTCGCCAGAATAAACTCCCCCAAGCCGGGCCGACTCGGCAATGATCAGGTCGTATATTTCAGTTGCCCTGGCCAGCTTGTCCTGTTCCGGCAGGATGGTGAAATGCAGATGGCAGTCGCCGAAATGGCCGAAGGAAAGATAATCCAGCTTTTCAGCCTGGATAACACGATGAGTGAATTCCAGAAACGCGCTGAAGCGCTCCGGCGGCACGACCGTATCCGTCATGATCGTATATGTGCCGCGGTGCTGGACGACTTCAAGGGCATTGGCCGGCATGGAATGCCGCGCTTCCATAAAAATTTTTCTATCGCGGTCATTATCCAGCATAATAACGGCATTTTCATCAAGCCCGCAGTCCGCCGCCGCGAGCCGTTCAAGCCAGGCAACGGCCGCGTCATCGTGATTTTTATCAGCCAGCGGTTCCTGAATATAAACGCCGACTTGATTTGCGCCGCGGAATAAAAGATTCTCATGCGTCATGTATTTTCGGCAATTCACGCCAAAATATTCCAGGGCCGTCAATTGTCCCAACCCGCCGGGGAGGTTGTTTCGCAGATGGTCAAGCAATACTACCGCGTTCTCTTCCGCAGGCAGTGAAAAGAACAGATCAAGATATCCGGCCGGACTTGGCGCCAGCCGCATTTCGCAGGCCGTAACGGCGCCGAATATTCCCTCGCTGCCGACAACCAGGTCAACGAAATCAAGCATACCCTCCGGCGAGGAATAGGGCCCGCCGGCATTCTTGATTTTTGGACGCGGATAACGCGGCGCCGGCAGTTCATGTGTCTTGTGCCGGTCGGCCAGCAAAAAACAGCCATTATTGGAAAGATATTCCCCGCGCCGCGCGGTAATTTTCATCCCATTCGGCAGAATAAAATCCACCGCCTCTATCCAGTGCCGGATGGCGCCCGCTTCTCCGGGAGTGAAGCCGGAGGCATTGCAGGCAACCGCGCCCCCCATCAAAGCGTCGGAGCGGCTGGTCGGATCAACCGGATAAAACAGCCGGCCGCCTGATTGTTCAAGCACGGCGCGCCGCATGTCTTCCAATATGATGCCGACCGGCGCAACCGCTGTCTGGCGCGCATGATCAACCGTTACCGGCGGAGAAAGCATTTTAACCGTTGAAATGACAATGCCGGATTCCGGCGTGGCGCTGCCGGTCAGGGACGAACGCCCGCCGGAGACCGTAAATGGAATACCCGTCAAAAAGCATAATCGGAATATTGCCGCCAGCTCGCGTTCGGACTGCGGACGGAAGAGCGCATCGGCCCGTCCCGGCAGGTTGGAACTATCGCGCGTGAAACCGGCCACGATGTCCTGATCCAGTACCAGTTCGGCGCCGAACATGCCGCGCAACAAGTCTGCCATCGCCGGCAACGCGGCAATGCCGCGATTATTTGCGGCAAAACCGTCAATAGCCTCAAGCTCATTATCCGTCAAAACGCTTTGGCATTGAATACGATGAGAGGACATGTTTTGATTTAAATCGTTACAGAACCGGTTAACAGCCCGATTGCCAAGGTTGGACTATGGACACACTTTATAAAGTGTGTCCATGTCGTTTCGATTTTGGCAAATTGAAATTCTTGTGCTCAAACATAGTTCTTTATTCTTTTTAAGTCAATTCCCAGCGATTTGGAGTGCTCAAAAAGACGTTTATTGATCCATAACCGCATTTGGCTGTCCCAGGGCGAGATAATTTTCAATTGTTTTTTGGCCAACATACGGTAACAATCTGGCAGGTCAAAATGATTCAAAATGCCGCAAGGCATTGCGCTGAACGGCCAGCTCTGAACCGGCGTTTGTGTCAATTCATAATACGATAGCAGGGCGTTTTTCAGCGTTACTTGCATCGCCAGGGGGTGAAGACAGGCCGCGATTGCGGCCGTCAGCGCCCCCAGTCCGCGCCCCATCAAATGAACCTCCCGGCATCCTTCCGCTTGCAGTAAATCAAGGGTCATAATGAGGTCGTGAACACGCCGGCCGAGATATGATTCTCCGAACATACTGGCATAACTGGCGTATAAATAGTCGTTCCCGTGAGGGATAAAGAAATTTTCACCCGCGCACGTAAGGGCCGTTGTCTGACCAAATCCGCGCGCGTCGAGCGCGAAAAGAGAATTATTGTCATGCGGCGCCTCGCCGGCGGCAACATCTTCTTGACTTGAGAGATGCGGAATATAGAGCAGGATTTTTTTGAATTTCGGGAAATGATAATAGTGGCTGTCGCCGAACAGATGAAGAATGGCCTGAACACCCGGCTCGGTTTCAACCGCAAAAGACGAATGGCAGGCATATCTTTTTGCATCATTGCCCCTGGCGCGCAGAACGCGGTAATGAGGCGTTTTATGATGATCATCAATTGCCAAGACCTTGCGAATCATTTTCATCAAGGCCGGCCCGGGAACTCTCTTGCGCGTCAAATTAATTTTTGCCGCCTGCTCTTTTGTGAAATCAAAAACTCTCTTTCCCGGCATTTTATACACCTGTCCTTTTGGCGTACAGGCGAGCTGTTCCGGAGTTTCGGGAATGGTTTTGCCTTCTTTTGGATCCGCTTTAATCCCCGCATGCTTGTTAAAGAAGGCATACATCGCCTCCCGGTTTTCCAGAAAATAACCGTGATCGCGCGGACCGATAAAGAGCTCTATATTCTTCTCCGCCCCCATGATTGCGTATAACCGCCTGAGTTCTTCGTATGTTTTCAGCAAGCCGCGCCGGTCAAAAAAATCGTTGTTTTGTCCCAGCAAAATGACCGGACGCGGAATTTGCGCTGTAAAAAAATCGGCCATATCCAATCCGTATTTGATAATATTCGGAGGGATCTGCTCGGAGTCAGCCGGGTTTTCATTCTCCAAATTACACAAGTAAGTTGTAACAAAACAGGATGGGGCGGCCATTGTAAAGCGGTCGTCAAACGCGTTCAAATACGCGGCAAGAGTTCCGCCGCCGGAATTACCGGTAACGCCAACCCGCGCCTGGTCGGCTTCCGGCCGCGACAAAAGATAATCCAGCGCGCGGATGCCGTCCCAGAGCCGCCATTTGCAGAAATATTCGCCGATTAATGACATCTGATTCCCCATCACGTTGTGTTCCTGGGAACAGCCTTGCGGATGGGCCCGCCCTTCCTTCACCGGATACTGAATTCTTTCGCCCTGGCTGAGGGGGTCATAAATCAAAACAAGATAACCTTTGGCCGCCAGCCCCTGAACAAAAGACTGATAAGCCGGCGCCGCCTTGCCGATGCCTGCATGGCCGCAAGTTCCAAGCACACACGGCAGTTTTCCATTTACTTTTTTCGGAATATAAAGATTTGCGGTTACGAACAGGGAAGGCCGGCTTTCAAAAATAATTTTTTCAACGATATAATGACTGCGCTCAAATCTGCCCGTAATCTTCGGGTTAAGCGGCGTCTTTTCAGGCAGTTTGCCGAATGATTGGACAAGTTTCCGGCGGACAACTGACTTGAGTTTCAGCACGTCATTTCTTGTCCGGATATTTCCGCGCGCCTCGTCCCTTTCAAACGACAATTTTCGCATTCTTTCAACATAATATTCCTGAACCATATGCGGATATAGACATTCTCTCATCGCGCCGATCTCCTCGCTTTATATTTTATCCGGAGCGGATTTTGCCCGCATTTCATGTTTTTTTTCCGGAATGAATGACAAGAATGGGGTTCGTCAAAATCCACAATGTCATGACCAAGGTAATTTACGGATAAACTCTTAATGAAACCCGTAGATTGTGCCGCCGAAGATGACTTCATAAGCGCCCATATCAACCGTCCCGTAACGGATGCGTGATCTGCCATCCAGATCAACGGCATTCGTCATCCACGATTGATTAAACCCGGCATTGACACACGGTGAATTAACGTTCAGACGATAATCGCCGCCATCCAGATTGACCAGGCCGGGATCATTGGTAATGTTGCGGGTTCCAGCCACCGCCGGTATCACGCAGGAATATTGCAAGCCCGTATTTCCCGCCGTATTGGTGAAATTGTTTGCGTCCACCCCCGCCGTGTTGAAATAAACGATGTTGTTCGTGCCGTTGCCGACATCCTTAATATAAACCCCGCCGCCGGAGGTTTTGGCGTAATTGCTCACTACTGTGCAACTCTCAACAATGCTGTTGGTAAGCCATACGCCGCCGCCGGTATTTGTCGCGCTGTTCCGCGCAATCAGGCAGTTTCGAATCGTTCCCGACGAGGAAACCAGGCATCCTCCTCCGGTGGTTGCCGACCTGTTCCCAACTATTGAACAGTCTTTTATCAATAAAGCAGAAGAACCAAACGAAAATACTCCCCCGCCGCCGCCGCCATATCTTCCTGATGGAACATTATTGGACACGATGGAACAATTTAAGATCCTGGTATTGTTGGCGCTGACAATGCCAAATCCACCGCCCGATACGTAATGCGTATTATTTATGGCGATGCAATTTGAAATTGTATTGTCCGATCCTACAATATAACATGCCCCGCCATATCCGGCATAGGGATCATCGCACAGGTTTCCATAGAAATAACACCCCTCAATGCGTGTATACTGCACACTATACACCGCCAGTCCTCCCCCGCCGACATACGCATAGTTATTGCTAAAGACGCAATTGGTTACGATGCAGTTGTTGGCGGCGATGTTGATTCCCCCGCCATAGCCGCCGCCTGACAGGTAGATATTGCTGTTTCCAACAAACAGACAATTTATGATGGAAACACTGCTCGCGGAACTATTGACCGCGCCATTCTGTTTAACCACATAAAAGTTTGTTACCGTAAAACCATCCAAGATCGAATCAGCGGCGCTGACATTCATGCATCTGCTCGTGGTTACCGACCCGAGCCCGGCCAGGATCGTCGCGTCCCGTCCATGGAAGCCCTGGAGCGTCATTGAATTGGTTACGTTAATTACATTTGTCAAATAATAGACGCCGTTGCTCACCAAAACGAGTCTTACGGAGGTATTGGTCGCGGCGGTATTTACCACGTCAATGATGTTTGTCCCGGCCGTGGCCCAGTTGGTGTATGGATCGGTGGAAGTTACGCCGGGCGTTCCATTCGTTACCACATAATGCGTGGCAGACAAGCATTCGGCGCTTGCCAGAATAAAAAGCAATATAACAATACTGACCGGATTTGGGCGTTGCCGGCCAAGCTTACCACGGTCCCGGACTTGTGCCATTATACTCCCTCCCTTTAAAAATTGAATTGTCAATCAAGATAGCCTGTTTTTCGTCCGGTCGTCAATGAGAATATTCGCCCAGAATGGATTCCAGCGCTTCACGTTTTTGCCGGATAACCTCATCATCCTGCCGTTCCACGGCCGCCTTCAGTTCCTCCAAAACCTGCACTGCGTTAAACTTCTGGTCACTCGTAATATTTTTGTTTTTCAAGCAGGCATCCAGGCGTTCCTGATACGCCTTGCAGGCCGCCCGATCCTTCTCCAATTTTTTCCCCAGCAGACTGATAGTCTTATGAATGGTTAAGATTTCCGCCGCGCCGACAATGATCCGCGCCTCAAAC
>Ga0074199_1000365_pt1 | contig 79952 bp, 73 predicted proteins | sample EPASupsiteSAE347_FD_64528 | JGI IMG/M metagenome (GOLD analysis project Ga0074199, IMG submission 64528) | Bioremediated contaminated groundwater from EPA Superfund site, New Mexico - Sample SAE3-47 | ecosystem: Environmental > Aquatic > Deep subsurface > Groundwater > Contaminated ... | reverse complement strand
TCAGGAATAAAATCACCGTGAAGACCGCAGAGGACACTGATCGTCCGGTCCAGCCAGAGGGGGCCGAAAGGGGTCAGTGGACGGCCGAATATTTTTAACTTGGCCTTTTTCTGCCAGCGCCGCCAAAGCATGCGCAGATGGGTATAATCGAGTTCATGGGGCAGAAAGGCCAGGGCCTTTTCGGGATGGAAATCCTTAAAGTCGAGACGATAAGGCGCGGCGGTATAGGTCCCGACAAAAAGCGGCAAGAAATGTTCCGTTATTTTCACCACCAAATCGCCAAGGTATTTCTCGTGGATTGTGGTGAAACCGCTATTTTGTTCCTTCATGGCCTCGCCAATCTTCCGGCTCCCCAGACTGACATGGGTGCCGTTATTGGCCAGGCTGATATTTGAAGTATTCGGAAGGGTTACGAGATTTTTTGTGATAATCCCCGCCTCCCGCAGCTTGGCCGTGGCATTCAACTGACTGCGGCTCAAGACCCGGTGACAGAGATGCATATAGTCGTATTTGGCCTCGCCCCGCTGCCAGCCGGACAGGCAGGGACTCATGAAGAGTTCCCGGTAAAAGGCGTCGGATATGCAGTCGTTGAGCTTTTTTTGCCGGAGTGGGGGGTGGGGGGAATAAAAAACCATGGTTTCCTGGCCGCTTTCCAGCAGGCGGAAGCGTTCATTGGCATACATGGTCAAGAGTTGGGTAAGGAGGAAGCGCTTGGCCATTTCCCTGGCAACGGGCTGCCCTATCCCGGGGCGGTCGGACGGGGAAACAACATGAAAGGAAAATGTTTCCGGCGAGGTGTTGTCATTGAGGAAATGTCCCATCAGGTCCAAGGCGGTCTCACGGATCATCGCCGGGGGAGGACCGGGGGAGGATCCGACCGCTTCCGCCAGGGAAAGCTTGAGAAGGTAGCTCACGGGAATGCGCACATAATCCCGTCCTTCATGCCGGAAAAGAAACTTCTGGAGATCCGACCGGTTACCCTGGGAGGGGTCTTCCTTGTCCGCAAGCAGATCCCGCTGGAATACCTCTTCCGTAAGCGGACTCAACAATCCCCGGGGGAAGCGGACCCAACTGTTTTCCCAGACCGCCTCCGCATTGGAACTCAGGTAGTTCTCAAGGTCGGTAATAACCCTTTTCTTTGTGTCCCCCGCCATCGTACGGCGCATAATGTCGGCAAAATAATTTGATTGCTCGATGGTAAGGGGCAGATCGACTTGCTGTCTTTTTCCGATGACGACGGTCTGAAGCTCGGCCTCGCTGCCGGCCGTAACGTCCCCGCAGGCAAAGGGAAGGGAAGATACGTCGGGGGCTGAAAGTCCGTAACGGACATCCAACATCTCCAGCATCCGATCAAGGGAAGGAAGGTTTTCATCCGTACCTTTGATCGCATGCAGGTGGGAGCTTTTGTTTGTTTCCGCCCGGCTCATCGGCTAATCCTCCTTTTTGTAAGGGAGGATAGCAAAGCTTTGTTGCAGCGTGATTACAAAAGGGAGAAGCTTTTATGAAACGTCACTGTCGTAGTTATATACTTGCCTCTATTTGTTAACGCTCAGCGGCGTATTCATTGTGCCGGCGTAGAAAACTACGATTTCTGCCGGTTTATTGCCTTCGTTTTTCCCGTAATGCCAAGTATTTACGACCTCAATAATTGTCTCCCCCGCTTTCAGATGCAATGTCTTACCGTCTTCGGTCACGACCGTTAGTTCTCCGCTTATCAATATGCCTGCATTAATGACCGGATGTTTATGGAGCGGCAATGCCACACCCGGGGGAATTTTGATTCTCAGGATTGTTATTTCCGGCTTGCCGTTTGGGTAGTCGGGCAAAACTCTCCCGTCCCAACTGGAAACGGATTTCGATAAAGCATTGACCTCAACACCACTTACCTCTGCAGCCGAAACGTTGCTTGCCAGTAATAACATCAAGCACATTACATAAAGTAGTTTTTTCATCCTGTTTCCTTTCATGCTCCTCACCCGTTCCACCCTTTTTTCAATGGGGGAGGGGTTGCGACCAGCCTGCCCAAATGTTGGTTTAAATGATCCATTAACGCGTCTATCTCCTCAGAAACCGGCAGGCTCTTCCTGATGGCTTCCAAATATTGCCTTTCCTTTATTCTTTTTACGGTTATGGGGAAATTCAAATCGTATACCCATCCGAGTTGGAGCAGTTTGAAGTCGTTCAGGGTCTTCATCTTCTTCATGTCGGCCAATCGATTCTTGAATAGATCGGACAACATCTCCGTCGAATATCCCGGCTCGTCAGGAAGGTCCAATTCAATAACGGCGCTTCTGCCGTTGCCGTTGTAGTAAGTGCCGACCAGGTCAAAGATGTCCAGCTTATCGGCATCCCTGATCAATTTGCCGAATAAAATAACTCGTGGGGATTCCTCATCGGGTATTTTGAGACGGTTGTGGTAGGAAATGGCTTTCCGGATAATTTCTTGAATATCGATGTCCAGATGGTTCAGAATTTGGCTCTCCTGAAGAACCTTTACCCCGAGATCAGCATGGTTTTCCGATTTCCTGTCCAAGAAGGTTTTATAGCGGCTGAATTGTTCAAAGCGGCCGATGTCGTGGAATAGTCCTATCGTTTCCGCGAGGGCGATGTCTTCATTGTTCAGATTGATCGACCTGCCGATGTCTGCACAGATCCGGCTGACTTTTGCCGAATGCCCGATTTTCAGCTTGTAGGCTTCCCGGTGAATTGAATTCCGGGAGGAATACTGATTGGTATATTGTGAGAACCAGTACTTAAGCTTTTGAAGTTCAGTATTGTTCATAGGTTGATGCCAAGGGTTTTATCGATCGCATCCGACAATAATTCCAATGATGAATTTTATCAAGGGAAGATTATTCAAGATTGCAACTATCGATATTCTTTAGGAAACATTTAAAACCTGTTGCATTTTGAAAAGCAATCCGATAGATGGTTCCCGAAATTGAGGATGTGACAGATCCGGCGTCGTGTAGACCAGAGGTAATCTCGTGGACAGATGATCAGGACCGTCGGGAGGATATAGGAATGCGATTAATACCCAGGGAAGAGAAATTCTACGACCTCTTCGAGGAGTTGGCCGAAAAGATCGATGAAGGGGCCAAACTCTTCCTCGACATGCTCCAAGACTATGGTTCTTTCGCCACCAGACTCATGAAGCTTAAGGAACTGGAGCACGAGGCGGACATCATTACCCACCGGACCTATGAAAAGATGCACAAGACCTTCCTCACCCCCCTGGACCGGGAAGACATCTATGCCCTGGTAAACAAGATGGACAGCATCCTCGACTTGACGGAGGCCGCGGCCATCCGCATGTCCCTTTATAAAATCAAAGCCCCGGTGGAAGCGCTCTTTGAACAGGCGAAACTGCTGAACGTGGCCACGGAAAAAGTAAAAATGATCGTCCATGGCCTGCGGGACATGAAAAACGCCCCCATGATCCTGGAAGCGTGCGTGGAAATCAATACCATCGAGAACGCCGGCGATCAGATCCTGAGAACTACCATGGGCAAACTTTTTGAAGAGGAAACAGACCCCATCGAACTGATCAAATGGAAAGAGATCTTTGAAAGATTTGAGGAGACTCTTGACATCTGTGAGGATGTCTCGAACATCGTCGAGGGCATCGTCTTAAAAAATGGATAGCGGAAAAAGATCGGTTTTCGATTCTTTAATATATTGACATGATTGATTCATTCGGGTTTGTTGTCTTTTTGATCTGCGTTGCCTTGGCCTTTGACTTTATCAACGGCTTTCATGACGCCGCCAACTCCATCTCCACCATTGTCTCGACCCGGGTCCTCTCGCCCCGCTACGCCGTAATGTGGGCCGCCTTCTTTAACTTTGCCGCCATATTCATGGTCGGCACGCCGGTGGCAAAAACCATCGGCGTCGGGATCATCCATCCGGAAATAATTGACAATTACATTATCCTCGCCGCCCTCGGCGGCGCCATCATCTGGAATCTTGTCACCTGGTATTACGGCCTCCCCAGCAGTTCCTCCCACGCCCTCATCGGCGGCCTCGTCGGCGCCGGCGTCCTGAAGGCAGGTATCAGCACCCTGGTGTGGGGAGGGCTTATCAAAACGACCCTCTTTATCTTTTTGTCCCCCGCCGTCGGGATGTTCCTCGGGTTTTGCATGATGGTCCTGGTCCTAAATCTCAGCAGGAATTCCAACGTGGCCCGTTCCGGCACCCTCTTCCGGAGGTTGCAACTCTTTTCAGCCGCCGTTTACAGTCTCGGCCACGGGATGAACGACGCCCAGAAGACTATGGGCATCATTGCCATCATTCTCTATAGTAAAGGTCTCAGCGGACCTGTCTTTCATATCCCTTTCTGGGTCGTCTTCGCGTGTTACACCGTCATCGCCATGGGAACCATGAGCGGCGGCTGGCGGATTGTCAAGACCATGGGGACCAAGATCACCAAGCTCCAGCCCATAGGCGGCTTCTGCGCCGAGACGGCGGCGGCCATCTCCATCATCGGCGCCTCCATGGGAGGAATCCCCGTTAGCACAACCCATACCATCGCCGGGGCCATCATGGGCGTAGGGGCAACCAAGAGGTTGACCGCCGTACGTTGGGGTGTCGCCGGAACCATCGTCTGGGCCTGGGTGTTGACCATACCCATCTCCGCCATTATATCGGCCATCGTTTACAGCCTGAGTGTCGCCTTTTTAAAATAATAAAGAAAGAAATCAAATCCCTCAGCAGATAAAAATATCGTTTGCAAACCTTGACATCGAAAATTTGATGTATATTTTATGCCGCGAAATGTCCGGGAAATAAAATAGCTTTTAAAAATCTTTAATATAATTGGTGAAAGGAGAGGACAGAATGAAAATCAGGCCATTGCAGGACAGAGTCATTGTTGAGCGCTTGGCGGAAGAGGGAAAAACCAAAGGCGGCATCATCATCCCCGATACCGCGAAAGAAAAACCCATGGAGGGCAAGATTATCGCCGTGGGCAAGGGAAAGACCACCGAAGACGGCAAGCTTGTCAAACTCGATGTCAAAGCCGGCGATAAGGTACTATTCAGCAAGTATGCCGGGACGGAAGTAAAGATCGACGGCAAGGAATACCTCATTATGCGCGAAGACGACATTCTGGGCGTCATCGAAGGCAAGTAAAAACCTGAAACAAGGAGGATTAAATACATATGGCAGCAAAATTACTTCAGTATGATGAAGAAGCGAGGAAATCGATCCTCAAGGGCGTAAACACCCTTGCCGACGCCGTAAAGGTTACCCTCGGCCCCAAGGGCAGGAACGTCATTCTTGACAAGAGTTTCGGATCCCCCGTCGTCACCAAGGACGGCGTGACCGTAGCCAAAGAAATTGAACTGGAAGACAGATTTGAAAACATGGGCGCCCAGATGGTCCGCGAAGTAGCGAGCAAGACCAGCGACGTCGCCGGCGACGGAACGACCACCGCCACCATCCTGGCCCAGGCCATTTACCGGGAAGGCGCCAAGACCGTAGCGGCAGGGAGCAATCCCATGGACGTGAAGCGCGGTATCGACAAGGCCGTTGAAGCCGTTGTCGCCGAACTCAAGAAACTCAGCAAACCCACGAAGGATCAGAAGGAAATCGCCCAGGTCGGCACCATCTCCGCCAACAACGACGAAGCCATCGGCGGCATCATCGCCGAAGCGATGGGCAAGGTCGGCAAGGAAGGCGTCATCACCGTCGAAGAGAACAAGGGCCTGGAGACCGAACTCGACATCGTCGAAGGTATGCAGTTCGACCGGGGCTACCTGTCCCCCTACTTCGTAACCAACGCCGAGAAAATGGAAGTGAGCCTGGAAGACGCCTACATCCTGATCAACGAAAAGAAGATCAGCAGCATGAAAGATCTCCTCCCCATCCTGGAGCAGATCGCCAAAATGGGCAAGCCCCTCCTCATCATCGCCGAAGACATCGAAGGCGAAGCCCTGGCAACCCTCGTCGTGAACAAGCTCCGCGGCACCCTCCATGTGGCCGCCGTCAAGGCCCCCGGTTTCGGTGACCGCCGCAAGGCCATGCTCGAAGACATCGCCATCCTCACCGGCGGCAAGATGATCTCCGAAGACATGGGCTACAAACTGGAAAACGCGAAGATCGAAGACCTTGGCCGGGCCAAGAAGATCGTCATCGACAAGGACAACTCCACCATCATCGACGGCGCCGGCAAGCGCGCCGACCTCGAAGGCCGGGTGAAACAGATCCGCGCCCAGGTCGAGGAAACCACCTCCGACTACGATCGGGAAAAACTTCAGGAACGGCTGGCGAAACTCGTCGGCGGCGTGGCCGTAATCAAGGTCGGCGCCGCAACGGAGACGGAAATGAAGGAAAAGAAGGCCCGCGTCGAGGACGCCCTGAACGCAACCCGCGCTGCCGTGGAAGAAGGCATTGTCCCCGGTGGAGGCGTCGCCTACATCCGCACCCTGCCCGCCCTGGACAAGCTGAAGCTGGAAGGGGATCAGCAGGTTGGCATCAACATCGTCAAAAAGGCCCTTGAAGAGCCCCTGAAGATGATCGCCGCGAACGCCGGCATGGAAGGCTCCGTAGTCGTAGAGAAGGTGAAGGAGAAGAAAGGGTCTTTCGGTTTCAATGCCCGGACCGATCAGTATGAAGACATGATCGCCGCCGGCGTCATCGACCCCACGAAGGTTACCCGCTTCGCCCTTCAGAACGCTGCCTCCGTCGCATCCCTGATGCTGACGACCCAGTGCATGATCGCCGAGAAGCCCGAAGAGAAGGGCGCCGGTATGCCCCCCATGCCCGGTGGTGGCGGTGGCTACCCCGGCATGATGTAATAAGGTTACTAAGCAACATAACGACTTATCGCAAGTTGCTTGATGATATCGGAACACTAAAAATGATGTGAAAAAACGAGCCCCCTGGAGAAACTTTTCCAGGGGGCTTTTATTATGTGACTCCACCGGATGACTTTTTTACCCCACCCCCACCCTAACCCTCCCCCTGAAGGGGAGGGAATAATCTAATGTTCCTTTCCCTGAAGGGGAGGGAATAATATGATGTTCATCACCCCCAAGGAGAAGGTTGCCGCATGTTCCTCCCCTCTCCCCCCTGAAGGGGAGGGAACAGTCAGTCTCCTTACTTCGTCAGGAAGGAAACGCTGTGTTCCTACCCTCCAGGAGGAAATAACTCTCTGTTCCTCCCCCTTCAAGGGGGAGGTTAGGAGGGGGATGGGGTTCCGCCTCATGGATCGCACTGCCGGCTGTTAGCCGTTTAATCTTTCTCCCGTTTCTTGTATTCCCCTTGAAAGCATTCCTTTTCTGTGGTAGTTTGCCGCCTTACGATTTCGAGAATTGAAGGAGCGTGCCATGGATTACAAAGAAAGCTTGAACCTGCCCAAGACCGATTTCCCCATGAAGGCCAATCTCGCCGCCCGGGAGCCGGAGATGCTCTCCAAATGGGAAGAAATGAAAATCTATCACCAGATCCGCGCCGTCTCCCAAGGCCGGGAAGTCTATATCCTCCACGACGGCCCCCCCTACGCCAACGGCAATATCCACCTCGGCACCGCCCTGAACAAGATTATCAAGGACATGGTCATCAAAACCAAGAACATGTCCGGCTATGACAGCATCTATGTCCCCGGCTGGGACTGTCACGGTCTTCCCATCGAGCATCAGGTGGACAAGGAACTGGGAGACAAAAAATATGAAATCACCCAGGCCGACAAGCGCCGGGCCTGCCGCGCCTACGCGGAGCGCTTCGTGGATCTTCAGCGGGAGCAGTTCAAGCGTCTCGGGGTCTTCGGGGAATGGGAAAACCCCTACCTGACCATGACCTACGACTATGAAGCCGTCACCGTCGCCGAATTCGGCAAGCTATTTCTGAACGGCGACGTCTATAAGGGCAAAAAGCCCGTTTACTGGTGCGCCACCTGCAAGACGGCCCTCGCCGAAGCGGAGGTGGAATACGGCGACCACACGACGCCGTCCATCTACGTCAAGTTCGCCATGATCTCCGACATCGCCGCCGTCCGGCCCAAACTGGCCGGTGAAAAAGTCAGCGTCGTTATCTGGACGACCACCCCCTGGACGATTCCCGCCAACCTGGCCATCGCCTTCCACGAGGAATTCCTCTATGTCGCCGTCAAGGTGGAAGGAGAGGTCCTGATTCTGGCCAAAGACCTGCTCGACTACTGCCTCGACGCCTTCGGCTGGCAGGGCAAGCCCTACGAGGTCCTCGACGAGTTCCCCGGGGCGGTCATGGAAGGCATGAAGACCCGCCATCCCCTCATTGACCGGGAAAGCGTCCTCATCCTCGCCCCCTTCGTCACCCTCGAAGCGGGTACGGGCTGCGTCCACATCGCCCCCGGCCACGGCCAGGAGGACTACGAAATCGGCATGAAATACGGGCTGGACAACTACGCCCCCGTCGATGAAGACGGCTGCTTCACCAAAGACGTCGACGATTTTGCCGGAATGTTCGTCTTCGACGCCAACGACCCGGTAAACAACAAAATCAAAGAGGCCGGGGCGCTCCTGGGCCTCGTCAACATCGACCATTCCTATCCCCACTGCTGGCGCTGCAAGGAGCCCATCATCTTCCGCTCCACCGAGCAGTGGTTCATCTCCATGGAAAAGAACAGCCTCCGGAAGAAGGCGCTGGAAGCCATCTCCCAGGGGGAATGGATCCCCGCCTGGGGGAAGGACCGGATCTATGGCATGGTGGAAAACCGCCCCGACTGGTGCATCTCCCGCCAGCGCCTCTGGGGCGTCCCCATCACCATGTTCTACTGCAACGACTGCCAGCATGAATTCCTCACGAAAGAGATCCTGGATCACATCGTCTCCCTGGTCCGGGAACAGGGGGCCGATGTCTGGTTCGAGCGGGAGGCGAAGGACCTGCTGCCCCCGGGAACCGTCTGCCCCATCTGCAAGGAGGGCCGGACCTTCCGGAAGGAAACGAACATCCTTGACGTCTGGTTCGATTCCGGCGTGAGTCACGCCGCCGTCCTGGAGACCCGTCCCTATCTGCGTTCCCCCTCGGACATGTACCTCGAGGGGAGCGACCAGCACCGGGGCTGGTTCCACTCATCGCTGCTCGAATCCGTCGGCACCCGGGGGCGGGCCCCCTACAAGACCGTCCTCACCCACGGCTTCGTCGTTGACGGCGAAGGGAAGAAGATGTCCAAATCCGTCGGCAACGTCATCGAACCGGAAGAGATCATCAGGGAATACGGCGCCGAGATCCTGCGCCTCTGGGTGGCGGCGGAGGACTACACCGACGACATCCGCATCTCCAAGGAGATCCTCACCCGCCTCGTCGAGGCCTACCGGCGGATCCGCAACACAAGCCGCTACATCCTCGGCAACCTCTCCGATTTCGATCCCGACAAAGACCGGATGGCTTACGGGGACATGGAAGAGATGGACCGCTGGGCCCTGAACCGCCTCCAGGAGATCGTCCGCCGGGTCCGGGATGCCTATGACAAGTACCAGTTCCACATGGTCTATTACACCCTCTACAACTTCTGCACCGTCGATCTGAGCGCCCTGTACCTGGACGTCCTCAAGGACCGCCTCTACACCTCCAAGGCGGCGTCCCGGCAGCGCCGCTCCGCCCAGACGGCGATGGCGATCATCCTCGAAACGATGATGGGCCTCCTCGCCCCGATCCTCACCTTCACCGCCGAGGAGGTATGGAATGCCATGCCCGCCTACGCCGGGAAGCCGGCGAGCGTCCATCTCACCCAGTTTCCGGAAGTAAATACGGCCTATGTGGATGAAGCCCTGGGCGAAAAATGGCGGTCCCTCATCGAGGTCAAGGGGGAAATCTCCCGGGCCATCGAAACGGCCCGGAAGAACAAGGTGATCGGTCATTCCTTAGACGCCGCCGTAGCCGTCGCCCCGCCGGAGAAACTGAGAGAGCTGATTGAGGCGCATCGGGAAGACCTGCGGGCCCTCCAGATCGTCTCGCAACTGGATGTGGTTGATAAAGGCGCCCTCGCCGCCGATCCCTACGAAAGCAAGGAGATCGAGGGCCTGTTTGTGAGCGTCGCCAAGGCCCGGGGCCAGAAATGCAACCGCTGCTGGATCTACAGCGAAGACCTGGGAAAGGACCCGGAACACCCCACGATCTGCGGCCGGTGCCTGGCTAATCTGAAGTAGCGCAGCGATTATGCAAAAAAAGAATGTGATTTTTTTAGCGACCGTCGCGGTGCTGATCATCCTGGACCAGGTAACGAAGTACGTCATCCATACGGGGATGGCCTTGCACGAGTCCATTCCCGTGATCCCGGGGTTTTTCAGCATCACCTACATCCGGAATCCCGGGGCGGCTTTTGGCTTTCTGGCCGGGGCGTCGCCTACCTTCCGCTATGTCTTCTTCATCGGCATTACCGTCGCCGCCATCGGTCTCATCCTCCATTACCTGCGGACCTATGCCGCCGGCGACCAGCTCCTGACGATCTCCCTGGGGATGATCCTCTCCGGGGCGGTCGGCAATCTCATCGACCGGGTCCGTTTCGGGGAAGTGATCGATTTTCTCGACGTCTATCTCGGCACGGCCCACTGGCCGGCCTTTAATGTCGCCGACTCGGCCATCTCCATCGGCGCCTTTATCCTTTTCATCCATCTCATCCGGCAGAAAAAGACCGCCCCGGAGTCGCTGCCGAACCGGTAAATATAATGCCCTCGTAAAAAGTCGTCACCCCGGCGAAAGCCGGGGTCCAGTGCTTTTCTAACCCGTTGATATTACTGGATGCCGGCTTTCGCCGGCATGACGATTTGCCGAACTTTAGTAGAAATTCAAAGGTCTCCAACTATAAATCTATTTCCATTCCATCAACCGCGGCAAAGGTGTTCGGAAAGATGGCCCGGGCGTCCCGTTCGGCAACCTGCCGCAGGTCCAGGGTGGGATAGATCCGGGCATCGAAATGGACGAGGGCCAGGCGCTTGGCCTTGGCCTCTTTGGCGATTTTGGCCGCCGTCTCCGGGTTCAGGTGCGGCCAGTCATCACTGCCCTGACCGCTCTGGTAGGCGCATTCGGCAATCACCAGCTCCGCCTCCCGGGACAGGCGCACGGCGTTCTCGCAATAGCCGGTATCGGGGCAATAGCTGATGATCAGGTTTTCCAGCTCAAACCGGTATCCGAGCGTAAGCGAGGCATGGAGAAGGGGCCTGGCTTCCAGGGGAAAGGGAAGCCGCGCCTGCTCGGCGGGCGCTTCCAGGACTGTGACGGGATAAGGAAGGTCGCCCAGGGATAAAGTAAAAGGCTGATTGACAAGGGTATGGAGGATGGAACGGGAACCTTCGGGGCCACAGATGGTCAACCCGCCGGGAAAGGAAAACTTCGCCAGGGTGTGGAGCCCCACGACATGATCGAGGTGGAAGTGGCTAAGAAAGAGATAAACGGGGCGGCCGTTTTCCCCGACGCCATACTGGTCGGCCTTGGCGATGCCATTGCCAGCGTCGAGCAGAATATCATAATCCGCCGTCTGCACCAGGGTGCAGATCGTGTTGCCCGTAGCCGTGTCATACCAGCCGTTGGTACCCAGGAAGACAACTTTCATCAGCCGAGGATCTTCTTGCGGGCCCGCTCCAGGATCTCCATCTTGAAGGAGGGATAGCCGGGAATAGTCTGGTTGAGAAACTTGTGGGTATATTGGGTGTCCCAAATGAGCATCCGCTCGAAATCCGCCACTTTGCCCATCGGTTCAAGCTGCCTCGTCACCTCGGCGATAAAGTATTCTTCGATCCTGGCCGCATAATCCCGAGTCAGGGCTTTCCGGCCTTCGGCGTCGAGATTGCCCAACTTTCCTTCCTTGTCGAGCTCGTCGATCCATTCTCCTGCGGTTTCCTGAAACATATTAACCTCTCCTATTTGAACAGGTGAAAACAAAATTCGTCAAACGTGAAATTCGTTAGATACCGCTCGTTCTAAGATTGACTTGATAAATGCATTCAAAGTTTTCCCTTCATTCATGGCATGGGATACAAGTCTTTGATGCAGCGATGGATCGAGCCGGATGTTGAACGACCCCTTGAAGGACTTTTCCGGTTCTCTTCCCGCCTGAGCACACATTTCGAGATAATCATCAACAGCTTCTTCAAAGGCACCCTTGAGAGAATCAACGTCCGTTCCTTCATAACTGACCAGAGCACGGATAAATTCAATCTTTCCGAAGAAAACGCGATCATTGTCGCTGTAATGGACAGAACCGAAATAACCCTTAAATGACATCATATCTTTCATATAAATCCCTCATTTCTCAAGACCTGCACTACCTGTTCTATCTGATATCGCTTAAGGAACGGGGTCGGATGAGGACGGTGCAGGCTTATGGGAACCCCCGTTTGATGATCGAATCTTACCCGTGATCCTCCAGTTTTCCCCGCCGTCACTTGGACAAATCCAAATCCGGAAAGTAACGTTTGCAATTCCCGCCATGTGAAATCAACTGGCATGGACAGGAATCTTTTCAGAAGCTTGTCGTGTTTGCTCATGGCTGCAGGTTATACCAGAAGGAGGGAAAAAGCAACTAAATCAAGTTGCAGGAAAATAGAACCGTCCCCTTTTTTACGTGCCGATGGTCGGTAAAGTTACTTGGAGGCGGTGTCCATCAAGTTGGTATTTTCTCTTGACAAGCGTAACCTTTCAGGTTACACGTTGGGATATGATAAGATCCTTTTTCCACAAAGGCTTGGAAGATTTTTTCTACGATGGAACCCTTAAAGGCATCCAGGCCAAACAAGCCACCAAATTAGCGGCAATATTGGATAGGCTTGATGCGGCTACTGAGATAATGGACATGAACTTCCCCGGATCTTGCCTGCATCCATTGCTTCCTAAAAAGAAAGGGCGTTGGGCAATAACGGTTTCTGGAAACTGGCGATTGACGTTTGAATTTAGTGATGGAGACGCATTTAACGTACACATTGAAGACTATCACTGAAAACTGAAAAGGATTTTTTATGAGATTACGAAAAAGACAGCCTACCCATCCCGGATCTATTCTAAGAGTTCATTATTTGGAACCGTTGGAAATCTCGGTGACGGAGTTAGCAAAGGATCTCAAACTGTCGAGAAAAACCGTATCCAAGATATTAAATGAAAGAGGTGCGGTAACACCAGATGTTGCCTTGCGACTTTCTATGGCTTTTAAAACAACCCCTGAGCTATGGTTGAATCTTCAGAGAAGTTACGACCTCTGGCATACGGCAAATGAAAAAACTGATTGGCAAACAATAACACCCATAGTGAAAATGGTTAATGTTATCTCAGAGGCGTAATTTCTGTATTTCTAAGCATTAGCATACATCATGAGTTTCAGTGCGGATACCCATAATTTCGAGCATAACAAAGAAAAAATAAATAGGAGGTAACAATCATGGCGCTCAATCTGGAAGCAATCGGCAAGAAGATCGGTCCCGTCACCAAAACCTACGACTGGAAGGACGCGGTCCTGTATGCCCTCGGGGTGGGGGCGGGCTTTGACGAACTGGATTATGTCTACGAAAAGAACCTCAAGGTGATCCCGAGTTTTTCCGTCGCCAGCATCTTCGATTTCTTCTGGCACGTGGCCGGCGCCTCTAACGTCAACCTGGCCGGCATCCTTCACGGCGAGCAGGACATCATCTTCTACGCCCCCATCCCCACCGCGGGAACCCTGACAACGGAAGGGGCCGTCACCCGTTACATCGACAAGAAGGACAAAGGGGCCATCGTCATCGCCGAGGGAGACACCAGCGATGCCGGCGGCAAGAAGCTCTTCAAGAATATCATTACCATCTTCAGCCGCCTGGACGGCAATTTCGGCGGCGAGGAGGGCGCCGCAACACCGTTCGTTTTCCCTGAGCGGGCGCCTGATTTCGTAGTCGAAGCCCAGCCGTCAACGGATCAACCACTTATTTACCGCCTCTCCGGCGACATCTTTCAGCTCCATGTCGATCCCGATTTCGCCCGCAAGGTCGGCTTCGAGAAGCCCATCATGCACGGCCTGTGCACCTATGGCTTCGCCTGCCGTGCCCTGATGTCGCAGCTGACCCCGGGGCAGCCCGAGCTCGTCCGGCGGTTGGCCTGCCGTTTCTCGAAGACCCTCTATCCCGGCGAGCCGATCAAAACGCTGATCTGGAAGGACGGCGCGGGGAAGGCTGTCTGGCGGACCCTCAATGCCAAAACCGGCGACGTCGTCATCGACAACGGCATCTTCGAATACGGACCCGTGCCCGCTGATCAGGACCAGATCCGTTACGACGGCCGGGTGGCGGTGGTGACGGGGGCGGGCGGCGGTTTGGGGCGCGTCTACGCGCTGGAGCTGGCCAAACGGGGGGCCAAGGTCGTCATCAATGACTTCGGCGGGGCCCGGGACGGGGCGGGAGACGGATCGAGCTCCCCCGCCGACAAGGTCGTTGCAGAAATCAAGGCCCTCGGGGGCGAGGCCGTCGCCAACTATGACAACGTCGCCACCCCGGAGGGAGGAGAAGGGATCATCAAAACCGCCCTCGCCGCCTTCGGCCGGGTAGATATCCTTATCAACAATGCCGGAATCCTGCGGGATAAGGGCATCCTCAAGATGGAGCCGGAGAACTGGCGGGCCGTCATGGACGTCCATCTGAACGGGGCCTACCACGTCACCAAGCCCGCCTTCCAGGTCATGCGGGATAACGGCTACGGCCGCATCATCATGACCACCTCGGCGGCGGGGCTATACGGCAACTTCGGCCAGACCAACTACTCGTCCGCGAAACTGGGGCTCGTCGGCTTCATGAACACCCTCAAGCAGGAAGGGCAGAAGTATAACATCAAGGTCAACACGGTGGCCCCCATCGCCGCCTCACGCCTTACGGAAGACGTCCTGCCCCCGGACATCTTCGGGAAACTCAAGCCGGACTTCGTCGCCCCCATCGTCCTTTACCTCTGTTCCGAAGCCTGCGGCGATACGGGAAGCATCTTCAATGCCGGCATGGGCTATTACAATCGGGCGGCCATCCTGACCGGGCCGGGAATCGTCATCGGCGACGGCAAGAAGGTCCCCACCGTGGAGGAGATCGCCGCGAACTGGGAAAAGATCCGCAATATGAGCGGGGCCAGGGAATATTTCCAGCTCATGGACCAGGTGACGGACCTCCTCAACGCCTTCGCGCCGAAAAAGGAGGGCGGGGGCGGAGCGGGAACAGCCGGTGATGAAGGGGGAGGGAAATCCGCCGGGGCGGAGGGAGGAACCGCAGGTGCGACAACCGGCGCCGATAACGCCAAACCATCCGGATCCGGGGGAGGGGGAGGAACCGCTGCAACAGGCGCCACAAGCTCCACTGCCGCCGGAGAAGAAGGGGGCGCATCACAGTCTGCGGTCACAGGCGCCGCTGCCGAGGGAGCTGCGACGATTGCCGCACCACCTTCCGTCGCTGCCATCTTCACCGCCATGGGAAAATCCTTTAACGCCGAGAAGGCCACCGGGGTCAGCGTCGTCTTCCAGTTCAACATCACCGGCGACGAGGGTGGAGAATGGCTGGTCGAAGTCAAGGACGGGGCCTGCAAGATCGAGGCGGGCGTCCATGCCGCCCCGACGACGACCATCACCATGGCCGCCGGTGATTTCCTGGAAATGATGGGAGGCAAACTCTCGGCCATGCAGGCCTACACCTCCGGCAAGATCAAGATCGGCGGCGATCTCATCAAATCGCAACTGATCGAAAAGCTCTTCAAACTCAGGTGAAACTGACATGACGCGGAAAAATGGGGACGGTTCTATTTTTCAAAAAGAAGCGTTAGTACAAAATATATTTTAGATCCTAATGCCATGAAAGGATTGGGACTGTAGTTCAACCTCCCTTTCAAGGGGAGGGGTGGGGATTGGGTGTGAAAAATCGTGATTGCTCGATAAATAGAACCGTCCCCATTTATTACACAGGTCGGCACCATTTCCGCCAACAACGACCACTTGAAGGTGAGGGTAAAGAAAGTCATTTCTCCTCCTCTTCAAGGCAGGGGTTCATGTGATAATTATCGTCCCTCCCCCTTCAAGGGGGAGGTTAGGAGGGGGATGGGGTGTGAAAAAATTGGGGACCGTCCGAATAAATAGAACCGTCCCCATTTATTATTGGTGGAACCGCTTCGCTTAAGAAATGGGGACGGTTCTATTTATTTAAGGAGGAATAATTTATGACAGGTATTGTAGCTTACGGCGCCTATATCCCGCGGCTTCGCCTGAGCCGGCTGGCCATCTACCAGGCCATGGGCTGGTTTGCCCCGGCCCTGATCATGGTCGCCCAGGGGGAGCGCTCCATGTGCAACTTTGACGAAGACAGCCTGACCATGGCCGTCGCCGCCGCCCGGGACTGCCTGACGGGAATGGATAAGAAGGCAGTGGACGCGGCCTATCTCTGCTCGACCACCCTGCCCTTCGCCGACCGCCAGAACGCCGGCGTCATGACGACCGCCCTGAACCTCCGGGACGACATCCTCACCGCCGATATCACCTCATCCCAGCGGGCGGGGACAACGGGCCTGATCGCCGCCCTCGATGCCGTCCGGGCGGGAAGCCGCAAACAGGTCCTCCTCACGGCGACGGACAAGCGGGAAACGAAACCCGCCTATTTTTACGAGATGTGGTTCGGCGACGGGGCGGCTTCCCTCCTCGTCGGGGATGGCGCTGCTGCGAACGTCATCGCCGAATTTCTCGGGTCCTATTCCGTCACCCATGACTTCGTGGATCACTACCGCGGCGCCGACCGCCATTACGACTACATGTGGGAGGAGCGGTGGGTCCGGGAGGAAGGCTACGCCAAATTCATCCCCCAGGCCGTCGGCGGGCTCCTGAAAAAAATAGACCTTGCCATGAGCGACGTCAGCAAGCTGGTCTTCCCCTGCCTCTTCAAGGCGGAGCACCGGGCCATCGCCAAGGGCCTCGGGGCCGCGCCGGCCCAGCTTATCGACACGATGCACGACGTCTGCGGCGAGACGGGGGCGGCTCATCCGCTCCTCATGCTAACGGCGGCCCTCGAGGCGGCCAAGCCGGGCGAGCTGATTGTGGTCGCCGGATTCGGTCAGGGCTGCGACGCCCTCGCTTTCCGGGTGACGGAAAACATCGCGAAACTGCCCCCCCGGCAGGGCTTTAAGGGGACCCTCGCCGACAAAAAAACGACCGACAACTACATGAAATTCCTGAAATTCCGGGAACTGATCCAGCCGGAGATGGGCATCCGGGCCGAGGCCCCTACCCAGACGGCCATGACCGCCCTGTGGCGGAACCGCCGGATGCTCACGGGGCTCGTCGGCGGCAAGTGCCGCGCCTGCGGAACTCCCCAGTTCCCGAAGCAGGACTACTGCGTCAATCCCGCCTGCTGCGCCCACCAGTCCCAGGACGACTACGAATTCGCCGATGTCCCGGCCCAGATCCTTTCCTTTACCGGCGATCTGCTGGCCGTCTCCGTCGATCCCCCGGCGGTGTACGGAACCGTCCAGTTCGCAGGCGGCGGCCGTTTTCTGGCCGACTTCACGGACTGCGACGCCCAGGAGGTCCGGGTCGGCCTTCCCGTGAAGATGGCCTTCCGGCGGCGCTTCACCGACAACGAACGGGGTTTTGCCGGCTATTTCTGGAAGGCGATCCCCCAGCTTCCTCAGGCCGGATCAGACGCAACTGCCGGGGACGCCCTCCGGACGGGAACCGAATAATGGCAATACATAAATTAATTTTTTCAAACTACTACTGGATTCCGGGTCAAGCCCGGAATGACAAAAGCGGCTATCAGGGACTTTTTGCGGGAGACGCCGCCGCAGGCAAGGAGGTGCAATAATGGCATCAGGAATCAAAGACAAGGTAGCTATTCTCGGGATGGGATGCACCCGTTTCGGCGAACGCTGGGACATGGGGGCGGAAGAATTGATGGTGGAGGCCTTTCAAGAATGCCTGGCCGATGCGGGGCTGGAACGGAAGGACATCCAGGCGGCCTGGCTTGGCCACTGCCTGGAGGAAGTGGGGATGGGGAAGTGCGCCGCCCCCATGGGCGTGGCGTTGCGCCTCCCCCACATCGGGATTACCCGGGTGGAAAACTACTGCGCCACGGGGACGGAGGCCTTCCGGGGGGCGGTTTACGGCGTCGCCTCCGGGGCTTATGACATCTGCCTCGCCATGGGCGTGGAAAAGCTCAAAGACACGGGCTACGGCGGCCTGCCCAACCCCGGCTCCGGCTTCGGCTCCCTGACCTGGCAGTGGTTCCCCAACGCCTCGGCCCCAGGCCTGTTCGCCCAAATCGCCACGGCCTATGCGGCCAACCACGAAATTGCCGACAAGGATCTGAAGCGCGCCCTGGCCCACATCTCCGCCAAAAGCCACGCCAACGGGGCACTGAATCCCAAGGCCCACCTGCGCCGACCCGTGACCATCGACCAGATCCTGGCGTCGCCCATCATCGCCTATCCCCTGGGGCTCTTCGACTGCTGCGGCGTGAGCGACGGGGCGGCCTGCGCCATCGTCACGACGCCGGAGATCGCCCGCCGGCTTGGTAAAAAAGATCTCGTCAGCGTCAAGGCGATCCAGTTGTCCGTGAGCAGCGGCTATGAGGGGGCATTCAACGAATGGCCGGGCGACAACTTCTACACCGCCGGCAAGTGCAGCCTCGCGGCCTACAAGGAGGCGGGGATCACCAACCCCCGGGAAGAGATCGGCATGCTTGAGCTTCACGATTGCTTCTCCATCACGGAACTGGTGACCTACGAGGATCTCCACATCTCGGAGCGTGGCAAGGCCTGGCGGGACGTCCTCGACGGCTTTTACGACCGGGACGGCAAGATCCCGGCCCAGATAGACGGGGGGCTCAAGTGCTTCGGCCACCCCATCGGGGCCTCGGGCCTGCGGATGATCTATGAGATGTATCTGCAGCTCTCCGGCCGGGCCGGGGAACGCCAGCTCGCCAATCCCCGCTGCGGCCTGACCCACAACCTGGGCGGCTTCCCCCACCAGAACGTATGCGCCATCACCATCCTGGGGGGCTAAGCAAAATGGGGACGGTTCTATTTTTCGATCTGACAAGATCTTATGCGGCATTTAGGATGATTGGATCTTTTGGCAGCTTGCTGCGGGATGCCTCAAGTAACAAAAAGGGGACGGTTCTATTTTTCGGGGAATCAGACAAATTAAAATGGTTTTCATTTTACACCTGATGTCGCATAAATAAATAGAACCGTCCCCTTTATTAAGCGGCGTGAATTCGACCGGGAGAGAATGAACAACCCCGCCGTAAGCAATCGGGTACCTCCGGGCGGAAGCGTTCTATTCGCCCCAAGCGGCGGGGAATTATAGCCTATGAGATTAAATAGAACCGTCCCCATTATTATGAACCTCCCCGCCCCAAGCGGCAGGAATTCGACCGGGACAGATTAAATAGAACCGTCCCCATTTCCGGATGTAATCCCCTCCCCTTCAAGGGGAGGGTTAGGGTGGGGATGGGGTTGAGGAATAGGGATTATGATCAACATCCGCGTCATCATGAACTCGGCGGTTGAAGACGTCTTCAACTTCAAGACCGGTTGCTGCCTGCGCCTCTTTGACCAGAATCTGGAGATCCACCTGGAAAACCGGCGTCCCCATCCCGTTATCATCCCCTCCTATTTCGATCTGGAGGGCGAAGACGGCCACGTCCGGCGCATCGCCACCCTTATACCCGCCGGCAACCAGGAGATCGCCCCGGGGGATATCAAGGCCTTCTACTGCCAGATGGACGAACAGCTTTGGAACAGATCTAAATCACTGACTTTTTACGACGACAAGGGGGCATCTTACCCTGTTAAAATAAATGGGGACGGTTCTATTTTTTGACAATTTCCCCTTGGCTGCATCAACTGTCTTATGGAGGAATCTACCATGCCGCGAACAGCCCGAATAGCGCCACAAGATTATATCTACCACGTTCTTTCCCGAGGTAACAATAAACAGGACGTTTTCAAAACTGAGAGCGATTTTGCTAAGTACATGGATATCCTAAAGATCTGTAAAGAGAAGCATGCTTTTCGATTATATCATTATGTTTTGATGACTAATCATGTGCATCTGGTGATGGAACCATCGGCAGACGGCAGCAATCTCTCGGAAATCATGAAGGTCATCAACCTGACCTACGCCCTATATTATCAAAAGAAATACGCTCATATCGGCCATTTTTGGCAGGACCGTTTCAAAAGTATCGTCATCTCCCGGGATGAATACCTGTTAGCTTGTGGCAGCTATGTCGAGTTGAATCCTGTTCGCGCCGGCCTTGTCGACGATCCCGCGCATTACCCGTGGAGCAGCTACGGATTCAACGCTTTTGGAAAAGAAAACCCTCTCCTCGATCAGCACCCGATAGTTAGCGGTTGGTCACCGGAAAGGGAGAAGCAGTGCTCGCAATACCGTGAGTTTGTGGAGGGAATGTTGCGGGAGAAAGACGCACTGCGGGGAGAAATGAATGGCAGGCATATTTATGGCAGTGGTGATTTTTGTTCTGTATTGTCAAATCAATATCTTGTTAGCCCGGAAACGAAGCGCCCCGGCAGACCGAGGAAAGAGCAAGATTTGAATATAGAACCGTCCCTATTTTGAGAGCTTTGCATAACTGCAGAAAAATGGTTCGCAAGCAGCGAATCAAATGTTTTTCGCCGGTCCGTGATTTAATTTAAGATCAGGCAATCACTCATAATTATATGTATACCAACGAGAAGCGAAAAAGATTTTTGAGCTGCGGCGAAGCCATTTTAAAGGTCTCGTTTTAACTGTTTAAAAAATAGAACCGTCCCCATTTATTTTATTGAAGGGGAGGGGAAAAGTAAGGAGAACGACATGGAGATAATCAACTACTCGGAAGAACATCGGATATTCAGGAATTCGCTCAGGAGATACCTGGAGAAAGAGGTCATTCCCCACGTCGAGGAATGGGAGGAGGCGGGCATCGTCCCCCGGAGCGCCTGGAAGGGCATGGGAGAGCAGGGATTCCTCTGCATGGGCGTCCCGGAAGAATACGGAGGCCTGGGTGCCGATTTCCTCTACTCCGTCATCGTCATCGAAGAAATGGTCCGGACCAACCATTCCGGCCTCGCCGCCGCCCTCCATAGCGACATCATCGTCCCCTACATCGTCGCTTTCGCCTCGGAAGAGCAGAAGCGCAAATATCTGCCCGGTTGCATCTCCGGCGACATCATCACGGCCATCGCCATGACGGAACCAAACGCGGGGAGCGATCTGGCCGCCATGCGCACCACCGCCGTCGAGGGAGGGGGGGAGACGTCCAGGGGAAGCGGAAGCTTCGCATTAGCAAATGTCGGGGGAACCGCCGGTACCGGCGGCACGGGTAACGCCGGTAACAATGGCAACAATGGCGCCGGTAACGCTGGTAAATCCGCTGAAGCTGGTTACAACGTCAACAATCGCAATCACGGCAATAACACAGTTAAGGACGACAGCAATGTAAGCAAGGGCGCGGCCGGAGCTGCCACCGCATCCACCGGTGACAGCGACTATTTCGTCATCAACGGCCAGAAGACCTTCATCAGCAACGGGATCAATTGCGATCTCCTGATCCTGGCCGCCAAGGACCCGGCGGAGCAGAACCCTCACGCTGCGGTGGATCTGTTTCTCGTGGAAGCGGGAACGAAGGGATTTGAAAAGGGAAAGAAAATCAAGAAGGTGGGATGGCACAGCCAGGATACGGCGGAGCTTTTCTTCACCGATTGCCGGATACCAAAAGCCAACCGCATGGGGGATAAGGGGACGGGATTTCTGAAATTGATGCTGAAACTTCAGCAGGAACGTCTGGTCTGCGCCATTGCCGCCGTGGCGGCGGCGGAGCTGATCCTGGAGATCACGATCCAGTACTGCAAGGAACGGACGGCCTTCGGGCGGCCCATTTCCAAGTTCCAGCACACCCAGTTCGAACTCGTCGAGATGGCGACGGAGGTAAAATTAGGCCGGACGTTCCTCGACAAGCTGATCGTCGACCACATGGAAGGCCGGAACATCGTCGTCGAGGTGTCGATGGCGAAATACTGGACGACGGACATGGCCTGTCGCGTCGCCGACCGGGGCGTCCAGCTCTTCGGCGGCTACGGTTACTGCGAGGAATACCCCATCGCCCGGGCCTGGCGGGACACCCGGGTCATGCGCATCTTCGCCGGCACCAACGAAATCATGAAGAGCATCGCCGCCCGCTTCATGGGCCTGTAGGAAAATGGGGACGGTTCTATTTTTCGCAAAGCGCCTACCACGGGTAAATCGCTAAAAATAAAGACCTGACCCCCAAATTACAAAAAATAGAACCGTCCCCATTTTCCGAACGTTAATAATTCCTCAAAAGGCAGATACGTTCGTCGTTCTTCATCTTTTCGTGGAATTTCTCGTCACTGGTCAACAAAACGGCGTCAATTGCATGAGCAGCGGCCAAGTATGCCGCGTCATAAAAGGTAACTCGATATTCCTTCATCCAGGTAAAACACTGACGGATCATCTGCTCGGAACATTCAACCGCGCTGATTTGAAGATCGAGGAGCAGCCTCATCTTTTGGCCCGCCTCATCTGGTAAAACTCTGCCCAGGACATTTGCGACTTCATAAGTCCATAAAACCGGCGCCGCAATCCCGACTTCACCGCGCACCCAGGCATGCAACAGACCGGTTGCTTTATCATGATCCGGTTCATTTTCTTTCTCCAAGACCCATTTCAGGATAACGGAGGCATCTACTATGTAGTTTTTCATTAGTGAGATGCCCTGTCTTTGGCAAGAATCGCCAGAATATCGGCATGGGAATAGCCTTCTTGGCTGGGAGCAGAAGCAAGCAACTGCTCAACGGCCGATTTACGGCGGAGTAGCTCCAGTTCCTTGCGCAGGGCCTCGTTAACTACCCTGCTTCGCTTTCCGGAAGGAACAAGCTTCTCCAGATCTCTGCAAATGCCTTCCTCGATAAGGAAGTTCAATTTCCTGGCAGTGTTTTGCATGTTATACCTCTTCGCAATAAGCATAAAACTTACATATGATAGTTACTCCATCGGAACAGAATGTCAAGAAGAATTAAAATTAGAAAATTATGGACAAAGCCCTATTATTGTATGAGACTACGTAATATTCCTTTCGCACCCCATCCCCACCCCAACCCTCCCCTTGAAGGGGAGGGGAAGAAGATAAAGGGGACGGTTCTATTTTCTCGTGCGTCTGAGGGAAAATGGGGACGGTTCTATTTTTCGCAAAGCGCCTACCAAAAATAGAACCGTCCCCTTTTACGAAGCCGTCAGGAGACCTTTGAAAATCTACACTTTCCTGTCACCCCGGCGAAAGCCGGGGTCCAGAACACCTTGAAAACACTGGATTCCGGCTTCTGCCGGAATGACGATGGCGAGTCTGAAACGGTATTTTTCAAAGGTCTCGTCAAAAGAGGTGTTCGAGGAGTTCCCGGAGGGTGCGGACGAAGAAAAAGGGGACGGTTCTATTTTTCGCAAAACGATTCCAAGTAACTTAACCGACCATCGGCAAGTTACTTTCTCACACAGGCCCGCCAGCGGCGCGCTGGGACGCTATGGTTCGGCAAGCTCACCATAAAAACCTGATCCCCAAATTATCCGGACTTTTTACGAAACCGTCAAAAGAGCTGGTCGAGGAGTTCCCGGAGGGTGCGGACGGGGAGGATGGTCATGTTCTTGACCTTTTCCGGCGGGGATTCAGACTGGGACAGGCGGGGAAGGATGCAGCGGGAAAAGCCCATGCGTGCGGCCTCGCGAATGCGGACGTCGGCGCGGCTGATCCCCCGGACCTCTCCGGCCAGGCCCACCTCGCCACAGACCGCCGTCGCCGGGTCCACCGGCCGGTCGAGAAAACTCGACGCCAGGGAAGACACGATCCCCAGATCGATCGCCGGTTCGCTGACCTTCACACCCCCTGCCACGTTGATGAAGATATCGTGGCTGCTCAGATGGAGGCCGCAGATCTTGTCCAGGACCGCCACCAGCAGGGAAACCCGGTTCCCGTCCACGCCGATGGCCGTCCGCCGCGGCATCCCGAAATTGGTCGGAATCACGAGGGATTGAATCTCGATGAGGATGGGCCGCGTCCCCTCCATGCTCGGAACAACCACCGACCCTGCCGCCTGTTTGGGCCGCTCGGCCAGAAAGAAGGCCGACGGGTTTGTCACTTCCTTAAGACCATCGCCCCGCATTTCGAAGACGCCGATTTCATTCGTCGGCCCGAAGCGGTTCTTGATCCCCCGGATGATCCGGAAGGCATGCCCCCCGTCCCCCTCGAAATAGAGGACCGTATCCACCATATGCTCCAGGACCTTCGGCCCGGCAATGGCGCCATCCTTGGTCACATGGCCGACGAGAAAGACGGGGATTCCCGTCTTCTTGGCCAATATTATCAGCCGTTCCGAGCACTCCCGGACCTGGCCGACGCTGCCGGGGGCAGAAGAAAGGGCCTGGGAACAGACCGTCTGGATGGAATCGACAACCACGGCCTGCGGCTTGTTCGCCTCGATATGGCGGATCATGCTGTCCAGATCGATCTCCACCAGGACAAGGAGATTCGGCGAATCGGCGCCGACGCGCTTCCCCCGGAGCTTGATCTGCCGTGCTGATTCCTCGCCGCTGATATAGAGAACCCTCATCCCCTGCGCGGCCAACTGCTGGAGGAGCTGCAGCAGCAGTGTGGATTTGCCGATACCGGGGTCGCCGCCGACGAGGATCGCCGATCCAGCCACCATCCCGCCGCCCAGGACCCGGTCCATCTCTCCGATCCCCGTGCGGACCCGGTCACGTTCATCCGCCTCGATGGCGTCAATCGGCTGGGGGGCTTCCTGAAACGAAAAAGACGCCCGTCCTCCCGGCGCCCCCGTCCCTTCTGACTCTCTGATCTCCTCCTCGACAAAGGAGTTCCACTCCCCGCAGCCGGGGCACTTCCCCAGCCATTTCGCCGAGTCATACCCGCAGTGCTGGCAGAAAAAGGCCATCCGAACTTTTTTATCTGGCGATTTTTTGGACATTGTCTATCGATTCACAAAAAATAGAACCGTCCCCTTTTTTAATATTTTATTCATGGTCACAAGCGACGGGAAATATACCCTGAAAGATTTACGTAAAATAGAACCGTCCCCTTTTATTCCTGAGCCGCGGTGAAGCCATTTTGAGACCTTTGAAAATGTCCCTATTCTGTCATTCCGGTGACAACCGGAATCCAGGAAGTTATCGAAAACACTGGATTCCGGCTTCCGCCGGAATGACGGTAGGGAGACTGAAACAGAGTTATTCAAAGGTCTCATTTTTTTAAGGTCACGTGGGTTATCTGGATTATCAGTTCAGAGCAAAAACGCTAAAAATAAAGACCTGACCCCCAAATCAGGGGAGCCATTTGCGGGCGCCGAAGGTTTCGTCGAGGCCGAGCCTCCAGGCGCCGCCTTCTTTTTTCAGGATCAGGATGGCGGGTTTGTCGGATTTTTTAAACTGGACGATGACGGCGGCGACATTCTTTTCGATGGGGCCCATGGACCATTTGCAATCCTCCAGGACCATGTCGGGGTTGAAAACATTCAGATAGGCTTCCCAATACGCTTTCGCCTGGGGGCCTCCGGTCGCGAAGTCCTGGGCAAGCTGTTCGGCGGTGTATTCCTGGCCAGTCTTTTTCGAGGCCTTCTGGACGCTCGCCACAATCTCGCTTCTCGTTTCCATCGTCAGACCCTGCCAGAGCGCCGGATAATCCCTTGCTTTCATTAGCTTAAAGACGGACTCGGCCGCCCCGAGGACCTCTTCGGCCACCGGGCTCAACGTCTGTGACTGCGACTGGGCTGTCGCGGGAATCAACCGGAGATGAACAGCGGCGGCCACTACCATAACAACCGCCAGCAGAATGACAATGAGACGTGATTTCACGAAGCCCCTTTAAGAAATTTAAAAAACGTCCTTTCCTGTCTTTCCGGGTTTGACAAGCCTGCCATTTACTTTGAGAGAGCTCTGCATAACCGCAGAAAAATGGTTCATAAGCGGTGAATCAAATGTTTTTCGCCGTTCCGAGATTAAATTTAACATCTTGTAATTAATCATAATTATAGTAATTATATGCCAACCAACCAGAAGCGAAAAAGATTTTCGAGCCGCGGTGAAGCCATTTTTCAAAGGTCTCGGAATGATGCCCGGGAGACAAAATTGGATTCCCGAAAAAGTCTCCCCTCTGGTCCCAGGGGCTGCGCCATCCACCGTAAATCTCAACCGGATGGAGCCCCCTCCCCTCATACATAAAAAAGATGTTTAGTGATGTGTTGTTGTTGACGAATGGCTGGCAGGGGTGTCGGTCTTGGAGGTTGAAGAAGCCACCGCTACTACTACAACGGATGCCACCGCTGCCACTGCGGCAATCGTCCCGACGCCGATCCCGGCAATCGTCATTCCTCCTGCTGCTGCCCCTGCCGCTCCGGCGCCTGCGGCACCCGCTGCGCCTGCTGCTGCACCTGCGCCTGCGCCTGCGCCAGCACCCGCACCTGCGCCAGCTCCTGCACCCGCACCGGCGCCAGCTCCTGCTCCAGCCCCCGCTCCTGCGCCTGTCGTCCCGGTAACTCCTATGCCTGCCCCACCGGCAGCCTGGGCAAACACGCTTACGGGCAATACCGCTGTAAACAGAAAAATGATGCTTACTAACAATGCTAACTTCCTTGCTTTTCTCACTCTTTTCTCCTCCTTTCCTGCACCCTTACCTACATTAACATACTACGATAGCCACTGTGAGACCTTTGAAAAAATACTGTTTCAGACTTCCTATCGTCATTCCGGTGAAAGCCGGAATCCAGTGCTTTCAATAACTTCCAGATTCCGGGTCGAGCCCGGGGTGACAGGAAAGTGAAGATTTTCAAAGGTCCCTGTTCACGATGTATAATTACTAACAATACTATCCCCTTCTTGTCAAGAAAAATATTATAATTTTGATAGAAAGCTTATTATTGCCTGTTGCCGGGAATATAATCAGGTTGATAATGGGTTATTAATAGCTTAAATATAATTTTAATCCCCTCTTGCCGCCGCCTCACCCCCCTCAAGATGACGTTGTTAATCGCCTCTCATAAAAATGTTATTATCGCTTTTTATGCTAATATAATTAGTTACTATTCTACCACAACTTGATCACCGTCGCCGCCACCACCGCCGTATTCATCAGGATCTGGGTGATATCCCTAATCTCCCGCATCCAGGCGATGCCTTCCAGCTTCTCAGGCACCATGAGAGACCTTTGAAAAATGGCTTCGCCGCAGCTCAAAAATCTTTTTCGCTTCTCGTTGGTATACATATAATTATGAGTGATTACCTGATCTTAAATTAAATCACAGACCGGCGAAAAACATTTGATTCGCTGCTTACGAACCATTTTTCTGCGGTTATGCAAAGCTCTCCATGATCGTATCACCCGCGCTCCGAGAATATCAAGTGCAAATCGAAGAAGCCTATGACTCCATCCAGCGGCGAGGATTATCCAAGTTAACTCAACAACTTGCCATCAATTATTGATCGCGAAGACGAGATTTTTTCTCACGTTTTGGAGGGTAAAAGCACATCGGACTTACTTCTTGGGATTTGCCGCCCGGAATGCCCCGATAAATCTGTCGGTCAGCACCGCAACCGCTTCCTTCAGCTTATCCAGCGTCCCGATATTTACCATCCCGGTCATGTTGGTCGACCATGTTCCGGCCACCGCCCTGACCTTGGGATTCGCCTCCATCGACACCAGTTGCTGAAGCTCGATGCGAATATCGTAAGCATACCAGTATTTCTCCGATTCGTGGGTATTCACGTTGATATACAGAAACGGCATCCCCGGAGTCTTCACCGCCTGGTCCCAGGTCAATACGGTGATACCCGCCTTGCCCAGCCGCCCTTCGATTTCCTTCTTCAAGGCCTCCTTGCTCAGGCCTGACTTCTGGGCGGCGCTATACTTTGTCAGATTGAGCTGAAGGTCCTCCACCACCACATACACCCCCTGCAAACCGCTCAAGGTCTTCCGGGTAACGTCCGTGTCAATGGCGCCAACCGGCGGCGGGGCGGTGGAGATGGCAACCAGCACCGCCAAGAATATCACTAAAGTCAGGGTAGCGTAACTTTTAAAAATCATGGCGAGTTTGTGAAAATACATCCTGCCGGAAAAATCGATCCTCATAATATCCATAGTCACATCCCTCCATCTAATTAGTCTAATTGGTGGAACCGATTGAGATCTTTGAAAAATACCGTTTCAGCCTCCCTACCGTCATTCCGGCGGAAACCGGAATCCAGTGTTTTCAAGGTGTTCTGGATTCCGGCTTTCGCCGGTTGGGTGACAGAAAAGGGCGTTTTTCAAAGGTCTCCACTTCGCTTGTTTCACCCTGCATTTCTGCATTTCTGCTTTGTCGCAAAACGCTAAAAATAAAGACCTGACCCCCATACGAAAAGGGGACGGTTCTATTTTCTTGAAAAAAGCTTCCAAGCAAGCTGACCGGATCATGGCAAGTTACTTTCTCACACAGGCCCGCCGGCGGCGCGTTGGGACGCTAAAAATAAAGACCTGACCCCCGAATTAGCTTACATCTTCTGATCGAGGTTCTTGCCCTTTTCTTCATGATCCAGTTCGGGGACGATTATCTTTATCGCCGCCACCATATCTTCTTTGCGCCAAAGGTTCTGCTCCCTGATCCGTGCGAAGGCCGCCAGCGCCTGGTCAATTTTCTCCCGGTCCGTCCAGGGCGGCTGGCTGATGACGCCCACCTGGCGATAGCGGTCCAGATTCACCGCATCGGCGACCGTGTAAAATTCCTCATAGGGCTTCTCCCCCGTCGTGTCGCTCGCGAAGAAATAGCACGGCCAGCGACCTTTGGGGGTCAAGCGACCTTCGGGGGTCAGGTCTTTATTTTTAGCGTTTTGCGGCGCTCGAAAATTCATTGGGGAACTAATAAGGTTTCTGTCCGTATTAATTTCCATCGGGGAATTAAAATGGTTTCTGTCCCTATTTAATAAATGGTTTCTGTCCCCATTAAATGCCCCCTCCCCTTCAAGGGGAGCGTTGGGGTGGGGATAGGTCTGATTAAAATGGTTTCTGTCCCTATTTAATTTCCGGGCGGCCTTTTCTTTGGCCTCTTCTTCCGAGGCGCACAAATCGGGCTCGAAACCGTGCGCTTCCAGCACCATGACGGCAATCTCCGCGAAGGTCAGCAGGTCGCTTCCTTCATCCAGCTTCGGGAAATAGATGTCCCGATTCTCGCCCAGAAAGCACGACAGCAGGCACAACTGGCCCGCCTCTTCATGGGAGATGAAATAGCGTCGCACGTCATACGGGGCGGCAAACGGTTGCCCCTTCGCCAGGCGCTGCAGGAAACCGTGCAGGAGGCTGCCGTCGGAGAAGGCCACATTGGCAAACCGGGCCGTCGAAAAGGGGATGCGGTCCGCATAGTTGAGGAGGACCCGCTCCATGAAGATCTTCGTCGCCCCCATGATGTTTGCCGGGTTCGCCGCCTTATCGGAGGAAACGGAAAAATGCTTCCGCGTAGATGTCCCAACCAGCCGATCCAGCAGCGCTTTTACCGCCACGACGTTCGTATGCACCATCCGCATAAGGCTGAACGGGTCCTTCTCGGAGCGGACATGCTTCAGGGCCGAAAAATTGATCACATAATCATAGGCCCCCCTATCAGAGGCGCTCTCGGCATCCAGCAGACGGTCAAATTCCAGGGATCCCATCGCGACGGCGAAGGTCTTGAAATCCTCCGGAAGGGATATCAGGGCCGACCGCAGATCCCGCACGACCTCCACCAGGTTGTTTTCACTTATATCGACGAGGTGCAGCGCCGCCGGCCGGAAGGGCGCCAGTTGCCGGACGAAGGCGCTCCCAATCGATCCCGCCGCCCCGATCACCATGATCCGGGCCCCGCCGATACCGGCCGCAATCTGCGAGTGGTGGCGTTCCAGGTCCTCGGCAAACATCGACCCGCTTCTCTTCAAGATCCTGCTCAGCAGCTCTTCGTTTACCATAGCCGTTCCTCCAAAATTAGAAATTAGGGACAGAAACCTATTTTTTGCGGGGGCGGCCCCGCGGCTGGGCTGTCAATTTGCGACCAAGGCATTCTTCCACGCCCTTGATGAAATCAACCCCACCGCAAGGGCGGCCGGTTAGCGTCGCCTTGATGACAGTGGTTTCCTCCTCCGAATCAGGCCCCATCCCCAGATATTGCCGCCAGTCCGTCACGGTTTCCGTAAGAAAACAGCTGCCCGACAGGACCGGATTCTTCTCGCCCGCGATATGGGCTTTCGCGCTTGACCAGGGGTAATCATCCGGCGAAGAAACGAGGCCGCCGCGAACCGGGTTTCGTTCCACATACCGAACGGCCGCATACACGTGGCGCTCATCCAAAGCGCAGGAAAAAAAGCGTCCCTGCCAAAGATGGCCGACGGCGTTCTTCTTGTTGTTGAAGTATCGGGCATATTTCATGTGGACGGTGTGCAAAGTTCGGGAGAGCGAATCCGACTGCTTGGGAACGCACACCATGTGGACATGGTTCGGCATGAGGCAGTATGCCCAGATCTCCAGATCGCATTGGGGGGCATATTGGGCGAGAAAATCCAGGTACTGAGCGTAATCAGCCGCTCCCGCGAAGACCGTTTGCCGGTAATTTCCCCGTTGTGTGACGTGGTGTGGGTATCCGATTGCTATGGCGCGGGATATTCTGGGCATGGGCAGAACTATAAATCGGTAAATACTTGCATGTCAATAAAAAATAGGTTTCTGTCCCCATTTAATTATTAAGGGGAGCGGATCGTCGCCTATGACATTCTAAAGATGGAAGGCTGAAATAAATAGGTTTCTGTCCCTATTTATGGAAACGGTATTTTTCAAAGGTCTCACTTTGTATGTTCGGCCAGGGGCGCTGTCCCTATTTAAGTTGATCTATCTCCTCCATCACAGAGAAAAAACAACCTTCAGGGCTTGATCTATCTCCTCCATATAATTGGTCTCTAACCGGCCCCGCAGGTGTGACAATCTGGAACCATAGTCAATCGGACGGGTTTGCAGACAATCGGCGATGGACTTCTTATCAAGTCCGTTCAGTGGCGACGGCATAATGGAAACATTAGTCCTGATCCGCCCTTTCTTCTCATTCCAGGCCGTAATCGGCACAACCTGGATGACGGGAACGCGGGCGTTATAAATATCATTCGTCACGACTACGCAGGGCCGCACTTTCCCCGTTTCCGAACCCTGAACCGGATCCAGGTTGATATCGACGACCATCCCCCGTTCAATGGCGATCACTCCGGCTGTGGTTTCTTCCATCACTCCGGCCTCGGTTCCTTTGTGATCATTCCAGACGCACGGTTTCTTCCTAAAAATAAAGACCTGCCCCCAGATTATTTGCTTCCGTGGTTCCGTGCTTCCGGCTGAGACTTGCGCCGTCTTTTCACAATTTACCCTTCACCTTTCACCATATACCCTTCACCATTTACCATTTACCTCTTTCCCGTTCCACCCCCATGCAAAACGCTAAAAATAAAGACCTGACCCCCAGATTTGACCCCAGATTATTCATTCCGGCCATCCCTGAAGAGCGGCATCCGTCAAGGTCTTGAGTTCAGCGTCGGCGGCGTATGTTTCGGTGTATAATTCGGCGGACTGCCGCAATATTTGCAGCTCTCGCTCTTTTCTCAGCAGATTCAATGCAGTGCGCATCATCTCGCTTTTGTCTTTAAACCCGTAATCCTTATAGCTGTTCAGAAAAACAGCCTGCTCTTCATGAATGCTGAATTTCGCCTGCAACATGGCAAACCTCCTTGCGGGACCTTTTCCTTTTTCCTTCCGGGCCCTTTTCCTTCCGGGCCCTTTTCCTTGCGGGGACCCTTTCCTTGCCGGACCTTTTCCTTCCGGGCCCCTTTCCTTGCGGGGACCCTTTCCTTCCGGGCCCCTTTCCTTTTTCCTTGCGGGACCCTTTCCCTTGCCCAAAAACAGGGTCGCCTATTGGGGCTGATTATAGGGACTAATTTAGGCGCTGTCAACGAAAAACGGGGTGAGACCTTTGAAAAATGGCGTTTCAGCCTCCCTACCGTCATTCCGGCGAAAGCCGGAATCCAGTATTTTCAACATGTTCTGGATTCCGGATCAGGTCCGGAATGACAGAAAAGGGCGTTTTTCAAAGGTCTCGGGGTTAAGTCTTGGTGGGGGGCATGAAATTAATAGGTTTCTGTCCCTAATTATCACCCAAATTAATTCTGTCCCTAATTAAATCCTATTGAGGTTTATCAGTTCGTCTATCTCCTCCAACACAATAGCAATGTCAGGGGCAGAAGATGCGATGACCGCTTCTGGAGAAGTGTGCTTATGGTGAGGATAGCTGGGAATTTCCTTATGGTGTGGGGCCATATCGTATCGAAAAATGAGATTCGAATACCTATCCTGATAATGGTAGGAATACCTGTACGAATGAGCAGCCCCTTTAACGTTCACAAATTCCACAAAATAGAGAACAGATTCATCTGTAAATGTGAGCATTCCTTCAACGATACCAATGTGAAGAGAACGGATATCTTTTGTGAGCTGTGACTCGACTACGTTCGGACAGGCGGCAATATTTACTTCGATTTCCTGAAAATACCCAGTTATAAGCACCTGTTATACTCCTGAAGCTCTCGTTGATCCTCCTCCAGTTGCTCCAGGGTTTCGTATTCACCGGCCCACTTGATAAATTTCAAATCATCTCCTAACCGCCCTTCCATGAATTGCCGATAAAAGTTCCCGCTGTCCATCCCAGTCTCTTTTTCAAGGAACTCCAGTTTCCTCTTTGTTTTGGAAATCCCGAAAGATATGATTCTCAACTGGTTTTCGATGCCTATTTTGATGAAACTCTGTATATGATCATTAGCCTGTCCTTGAATACTGACTTGCGGCATATCATGTCACCTCCTCTGATTTTGAGACCTTTGAAAAATACCGTTTCAGACTCGCCATCGTCATTCCGGCAGAAGCCGGAATCCAGTGTTTTCAAGGTGTTCTGGACCCCGGCTTTCGCCGGGGTGACAGGAAAGTGTAGATTTTCAAAGGTCTCATTTTGTGTATGTCTCTTGCCACGAGATATACGCAGATATTATTTGATGGTCAAGATGAAAATGGAGAAGCAACCAGATGGGGATGGGCGTTCATCAGCGCCCGCCAATGATGCTTTCGCGGCAGCGAACGGCAACGGTGGTCACCACCACCATATTTTCCGTCACCCTTCACCATTTACCCATTTTCCGTTCCACCCACATGCAAAACGCTAAAAATAAAGACCTGACCCCCAAATGAGCTCTGAAAAAATAGGTATCTGTCCCTAATTAACTAAAGAAGATAGGGGATTTCGACGAAGGAATGTTTCTGCGGGTTAAAGTCTTTGGTGTTGCGTGTACACAACTTGACGTCGTGGATTATGGCTATTGCCGCCTGGAAGGCATCGGGCAGCTTCCATCCGTATTGCCGTCTCAATGCAGCGGCTTTCTCGGCGACGGCGGCATTGATTTCCAACATCTCGAAGCTTTGAAGCAGCGGACGGGCTTTCCGCCCCCCTTCTTCGTCCAGCCCCGTCAGAATCTCGGCATAGCTGATCACGGAAATGGCCGTTTTCTCCGGATCCAAAGTAAGGATAAATTCCGTCGCCTGCGGGACGCTGTTGAAGTGATCGATGAGGATGACGGAATCGAGAAGCCTCTTCAACATTACTGTTTTTCCCACTCCGAGCGAATCTCTTCCTGGTAACGCAGGGCATCGCCCCCCATCCAGATTCCCCTGGTATCCTGTACAAGTTTCCGGTATGTTTCATGACCTTCCGTCGCTTTCAGGCAAGCGATGCCTCTACGAACGGTCTCCGCCAGTGAAACACCGTGCAATCCGCTGTACGCGGCCAGCCAACGTTTTTCCTGCTCCGAAATCGTGATGATGGTTCTTGTGCTCGTCATCTCGTCGCCTCGTAGTAAATGCTTCTTGAAAGGATTTTATCAAAAAATGTGATATATGTCAACATATATCATCTCGATAAAGAATTAGGTTTCTGTCCCTATTAACGCTTGTCTTCCCCCTCCCTCTTTCCCCATTCACCATTTACCATTCACCCTTTACCCGTTCCACCCCCCGTGCAAAACGCTAAAAATAAAGACCTGACCCCCAATAAATAGGTTTCTGTCCCTAATTAAATGCAAGAACGAGTTTTATTGCCTGGTCTATATCAGCCATCCGATGGATGGGCATCTGTCCGGCAAGATTGGGCAGATGTGTCTCGGGATGAAAGAAACGGGAAGGGTCAATTGAGCGTATCTGGAAACAAAGGAAAACGGTGTCTATAGGGAGCCCCGTTTCTTTAGCGGTGACACGAACGTTGGTTGGATAGTCGCGGGGCACATTTCTAGCGTCCGTGCCTACAACCACTGTCACGACGAGCGGTTGCAGGTTGATAGCATCGCTCGAAACGACCAGAACAGGTCTGTACCCGGCTTGCTCCCTGCCTTGAGTCGGATTCAGATTTACAAAATAGATCTGACCGCGGTTAATCATTCTTCAAACCATCCACTTCCGCAATGGCAAATTCTTTTGATATAACGGCACATTCCGTGCGGATGGCGGGATCAGCCGCCATTTGTGCCATTGACTCTTCAAAGGACCGCTTCTTTCGTTGAATAACGAAATCCTGCAACGCCACCGTTACGAGACGGTTTAAATTTTCACGCAACTCAGGAGGAGCAACGGTGAGCACCTCTTCAATGAGTTTGTAAGGCAGCGCCACGCTGCGGCGAATGGTTTTGGGTGAAATTTCCGATTTCATGTCACACATCCTTTCACACAAAATGTAACCCAAAAGATGTTTCTTGTCAAGCAGAAAAGGGCTCGCTGGGGGTCAGGTCTTTATGGTGAGCTGAGCCTGCCCTGAGTTTATCGAAGGGAACCATAGCGTTTCGCGGAAATCGAAAACTAATAGGGGCGCTGTCCCTCGTATATTGATGTCTTGTCGTCTTGGATACCCCGCAGCTTGCTGCGGGGTAGTTCATTGGTGCCTGCCCTTTTTCGCGGCAGCGAACGGCAACGGGTGTCAGGCCTTTTGTTTTAGCGTTGCGAAGCAATGCTGAAATGAAAGGCCTGACACCCATATTTGACGCCCTCGTAAAAAGTCGATTTTGCCCTGTTTTGTCATTCCGTGCTTGACACGGAATCCAGTAATATCGACAAGTTCTGGATACCGGCTTTCGCCGGTATGACGATTAGAGGTACTTTTTACGAGGACGTCATATTTTCCTTCACCCTTCACCATTTACCACTCACCTATTCCCGCCCATGCAAAACGCTAAAAATAAAGACCTGACCCCCTATCGATGAATTAAATAGGTATCTGTCCCTAATTAAGCATCCCCCGGTCTTTCTTCCAGTACACCTCCTGGTTGCGGCCCATGAAGTCGAACAAGGAGTAGGCGTGTTCTATGTCTTGGGCGACGTCGCGGGTCCAGGGGGAGATGGCGAAGCTGTAGACGTTTCTTGAATCCTTCCCAATGAACAACCGCAGGGGCCAGATAACCCCGATGCCCTTGTCGGAATAGCCGCGGTTGTAGGAATCGGTAAACACCTCATTCGAATTAGTCATGCTGTACCAGCCAAATAAAATCACGCCGTTGAAGAATTTCGATATCGTCAGCCGCGTCCCCCGGTCCCCCGCCAGGAACTGCCCCGTCCGCAGATCCAGGGAGACCTCCGCCTCGGGAATATTCAGGGCCGTATTCAGAAATCCCGTCGTGTAATAATTCTTCCAGTCGTTCTGCTTCATCGCAAAGGCCTGGCCCACCTCCCGCTTCTTCACGACGCTCCCGCTCAGGCCCACCATCACCCGCCCGCCCCACAGCGGCTTGGCCACCTCCCAGTCCAGCCCCGCGTATTCCGTCTCCAGATAGCCAACGGCGGCCCGGGCATAAACCTCATTGGGCAGTTTCACCATCTGATCCATCAGGAGCTTGTCCATGAGGGTCTTCTCGTAAGTATAATAGACGTAATCCGTCCGCACCGGCTGCGCCGACGGGGTATTCGCCGTGGAGACATTATTGATGGGATACTGCTCCAGGTTCACCATAAACATCGAACCCTTCCAGGGATTAAACTTGATCCATTCATTGACGCCCAGCCGGTATTTGAAGAACCCCGACGGGTCGTTGACGAACATCCGGAAGGCGGGATAGATGCCCCAGTGATAGTACTTCTTGTCCTTCTTCTCCACATCCAGGTTTTCGTAAACATCGGTCCGGAACTGGGAAACATAGAGGAATTCACCCAACGTCAGCTTTTCCTCATAGAGGGCGACAATATCCTCCCGGGTGGTCACAAAGCTCAGGACCGGAATCCCCTTATCCGTAAAGGTGAGATGGACCTTCTCGATATAAGGGGGCAGGGTATCCTTGAGAATCCGCATCACCACCCCGACGGCCTTGGGCGAATAGTAATACTTGTCGTTCATCGTCTCGATCCAGATATCGTTCCCCTCCGTCTTGATGCCGATATCGGTGAATCCCGAGTCCTTCAGGGCCCGATCCAGCCGCTCCGCCAGCGGATTTCGCCGCAGCTCCGCCTTCTCTTTATAGGGCAAATCAAAGATCGGCAGCATCGGCTGGCCCAGCTCAAAGTTCATGGCGACGTTCACCCCCAACTGCTGCCCCCGCTGATAGCTCACATCCGCCTCCAGCCAGTCCCAGGGTTTCAACCGGAGGCCGAAGTTGAACTTGGAGGGGACGGGGGAGGTAAAATATTTGGGCTGCGCCGGATCGGAGGTCTGCTGATCATAACGGATGGAGTTATATTCCGCCATCAGGGTCAGCCACTTCGTCGGGGCAAACTGGACGCCGCCGAAAAACAGCCCGTCCGATAACCAGCCCCGGGGGTCCTGAAACATCTCGACCTTGAAACTGTCGCCACTGGAACCCAACGGCTTCCGGCCATACCGCCCATTCCCGAAACCAACTGAAAAATCAAAGGGATAGATCTGCTTATTGGCAACGATGTATTGTGAACCGAATAGGCGCGTCCCGTGGGGGTCGTTCAGGCCCAAGGCGATGGCGGGAAAGTATTTTGTCTCGGGGAGAAACTGGTATTTGATATCCACTACCTTATCCTTATTATTACCGTATGCGTCAGATAAGGCCCATATGCCAATCTCTTCCGTAAACCGCCCGTCAATCTCCAGCCCCTTGAACAGGCCGATGGCCCCGTAGTAATGCCGGTAAGGATCAATCAATCCCACACCGAAGCGGAACTGCCCCTCCTTCATCACCCGCGCCGTCGGCGTCTCCATCAACCCCGTCCCGCCCCAGTTCGAGGGTGTAGCAAACGGCTCATCCCCCGCCCACGCTGCCCCGGCAATAACCAGCAATAAAAACAAAAAAATGGAAATTGGGGGACATGACCTGATTTTTGAAAGAAATCGGAATCGTGTCCCCTGAATTTCCGTAAAAAAAATGGGGACGGTCCCTTTTCCGCGAAGCGAAAACGGGGGCTGTCCCCTCATCTTTTTTAACTCCATTATTTACCTTTATTCAAATACACAAAAAATTTATATGACAATACAGAAGTCAGAAATGTAGAGTGTAACAAGCGAAGCAGTTCCACCAATAATATGAATGGTTTTGGTGGATGCGCTTCGCTTCATCCACCCTACTCCTACTCCTGATATTCTCATCCTTTGTTATGTCCGCGCTGGACATGGATGTTAATAGGGGCTCTGTTCCTAATTAGGTTGGATGTAGTGTTTGACATATTTTTTAAGAAGGGCCTTCATGTTGTCGTCGCTTGCGGCGGAGATGTCGTTTATAGCTGCGGAAAATTCCTGGAGGATGTTGGATAGATCCGCCAGTGAATATTTGCCGCTATTCCTGGCGACGAAAATCTTTGCGTGGCAACTGGCGTCAGTGCCTTCCTCCGCCGTCAGAATCTCCTCAAACAGTTTCTCGCCCGGTCGCAGGCCGGTATATTGAATGTCAATATCCCTATACGGCTCTAAGCCATGAAGACGAATCAGCTCTTCGGCAATGTTAACTATCATCACCGGCTCGCCCATGTCCAGCACAAAGACCTCACCGCCCTGCCCCAGGGTGGATGCCTGCAGGACAAGAGATACCGCCTCCGGAATCGTCATGAAGTAGCGCTTCATCTCCCGGTCCGTCACCGTCAGCGGCCCGCCATGTTTTAATTGTTCCAGGAAAAGTGGCAGGACGCTGCCCCGGCTGCCCAGCACATTCCCGAAGCGCACGGACATAAACCGCGTTGACCGAGTCGGGTTGCCATTATCGCCTGCTTCCCGTAAATTAGGCGAACACGACAATTGGGCGCTGTCTCGCTTTTCCCCATCCCGAAAAATAGAACCGTCCCTATTTTCTTCTTTTGTTTTCGCACCCGCCTGGATTCCCGCTTCCGCGGGAATGACAAAGTGGGAGATTGGTTCGGATAATAGGGCGCTGTCTCTATTTGATCTCTCCGGATCGAATTCCCCGCTGCTTGCGGCGGGGTGGTTCATTTCTTCCTCCCCCTTCAAGGGGGAGGTTAGGTGGGGGATGGGGTAATTTAATTTGGTATCTGTCCCTATTTGTTTCCCATTTTCTGCATTGAAGGCGCGGCAGATGAATTCTGCCATTCGCTTTGTTGCCCCCATCACGCTTGTCGGACGGACGGCCTTGTCCGTCGAGATCATCACGAATGTTTCGGCTCCACACTCCACGGCGGCGCGGGCGATATTGAATGTTCCGAAGATGTTTACCTTTGCGGCCTCCCGCGGATTATGTTCCATCATGGGCACATGCTTGTAGGCGGCGGCGTGAAAAACGATCTCCGGCCGATATTTCCCAAAAATCTCCCCTACACGTATCGCGTCGCGGACGTCTCCGGTGACATACTCAATCTCACCGGAGAGATGAGGAAATAAGCGTGTCAGGCGTAACCCCAGATTATGCAGTTCCGTCTCGTCTATCTCAAAAAGGACGACCTTTTTCGGACCAAAAGCGCAAACCTGCATGACGATTTCCATACCGATCGAGCCGCCCCCACCGGTGATCAAAACCGATTTACCTTGAAGAAAAGTCCGAATCCCCTTGTAATCTACAGAAATACTCTGCCGTCCGATGAGATCTTCGATGCTGATGTCTTCCAACCCCTTCAGGTTAACGTCCGGTTTGTCGAAATCATAGATCCTCGGCACCACCTTCACGGTCCCAACCTTTAACTTCCGCGCTGCGTCGTAAAGCTCACGCAGGGTTTTATGATTCAAAGACGGAATCGCAATGATCACAACCTCTGCCTTTTCACGGGAGATGACATCGCCCATCTTTGCCAGTGCGCCCACCACCTTCACACCGTGCATGTAAGTGCCTATTTTGTTTTGATCATCGTCCAGGAATCCGATGGGGTAAAAATCCCCGTACCCATTGCGCGCCATGTCCCGAATTATCATTTCCCCCGTATTACCGGCGCCGATAATCAGTGTCCGTTTCCCCCTGCGCATCGGCCCTTTCTCCCAAATAACCTCAAAAAACAGCCGCTTGGAGATTCTTAGAGCCGCAATAAGAGTCAACGTGAAGAAGCCGTCCACGAGGAATATCCGCTTGGCAAGCCCCGTGATCGGCAGTTGGAAGAACGAATTGGGCAGGCTCAGGATCAGCAGAGCCATCTGGGCAACGACGACAGCCATGACAATGTTCAGGAGATCGGCCACACCAACGTAACGCCAGGTTATCCTGTAGATGCGAAAAAGTGCGAAACAACTAATCTTCAGGACAAGAAAGAAAGGTAGAACTTCCCGTAAAAGTTCTGAATAGGGGACAGAGAAATTAAAATCGAAATGAACAAGGAAGGAAATGAAAAGCGAGAGGGTAATTAAGAGGATATCGGCGAGAAAAAAGAAAAGGAAACGATTCAGCGATGAGACATGCGTCAAATCATAAAGAAAGGAATTTCTCATGATTCAGCAGCCGGCTTTGGACAATACTTTGCCCACAACATCGGCAGCCTTTATCATATCTGTTTCCGACAGCGTCGGATGCACCAGAAACATCAGGCTTGTCTCCCCTAATTCCCGGGCCACCGCCAGTCGTGCCACCGGACGCAAGCCATTGCCGTCAAAGGCCTTTTCCAGATAAATTTCGCTGCAACTGCCGCTGAAACAGGGTACGCCTTCTTCAATGATGCTGTTCATGATGCGATCCCGATCCCAGCCCTTATAAAGCCGCTCCGGATTGACGAAAATATAGTATTTATAATAGGAATGATAAATTTCCGGCGGCGGCAAAGTCAAGCGGACAACATCCAAACCCGCTAATCGGTCATTCAGAATAGCCGCGTTTCTACGGCGAATATTAACCCATTCCGGCAGCTTGCGCAATTGCACGCGGCCGATCGCCGCCTGCATCTCCGTCATCCGCCAGTTCGTCCCGAAGCTGTCGTGCAACCACCGGAAACCGGTGGCATGCTGTCGGTGGAAAACACTGTCGTAACTCTTTCCATGATCCTTGAAAGACCAAGCCGCCGCCCACACTGCCTCATCATCGGTCAGGAACATGCCCCCCTCGCCGCCCGTGGTCATAATCTTATCCTGGCAGAAGGAAAACGCCGCCGCATGACCGAAAGATCCCACCGGCTTACCTTTATACATGGCCCCATGCGCCTGCGCGCAATCCTCAATAACCTTGATATTATGTTCCGCCGCCAGTTCCATGATTCTGTCCATGTCGCAAGGCCAGCCGGCCAGATGCACAGCAATGATGGCCTTCGTCTGGGGGGTAATCACTTCCCTGATCGTCGCTGCCGAGATGTTCTGACTCTCCCGGTCCACATCGGCAAAAACCAGCTTCGCCCCCTGAAGAACGGCGCAACTCGCCGAAGCGATAAAGGTGCGTGGTGTGACAATGACTTCATCACCCGGCCCAATGCCAAATGTGCGCAGGGCCAATTCCAACGCTACCGTCCCATTTGCCAAGGCGATAGCGCGCTTCACCCCGCAAGAAGCGGCGAATTCCTCCTGAAACTTTACAACCTCCCGCCCCGTCCACTGATTCACTTTCCCCGACCTCAACACCGCCGCCGCCGCCAGCACCTCATCGTCGGCAAAGCACGGCCAGGCTGCTTTCGCCGGCAGGCCCTCCGGGGGCACCCACCCTTCCTGCTGGGAAAGCATGGTCAGATCCCTTACGATCTCTTCCAACCGGGGGTTGTAATTCGCCAGGGGTACAATCCTATAGGTGACGTAAAAATAGCGACGCCCCAGCCTTCCCATCGCAATGAACACAAAGACAAAAAACCACCCCACAAAGAACATGCTCCGGGGGATGTAGGCAAAGTTGAAATATAGTATAAGGGTATAGATAAACAGTGCCGTCGTCACCGCCTGCGCCACTGCCAGCAATATCTTCCGAAGCCGATTCTCCCGTGTAACGCCGTAAAGCCCCGTCATGATGTAACCGACAAGGCAGGACAGAGTTACCAGCGGGATATTCTCCAGCCATGTCTGAAAAAACATCACCTTAAAATAATCCCGATGGATGATGGGACTGTCATTCCAGATGATTATGGTGAAGAGGGTGCCCAAAAGCATCCCCCCATTGGAAACCAGTAGATCAAGAAAGATCCGCAGTAACAGCCCGGGGTGCGAATAAACGTTTAGTCGGCGAACGATGTAACGGATAATGCTGACGATATTAATTTTTTCCATCATTTGTGGCAATTCTGGCGGGTACGCCATAGGCTATTGTATCTGCTGGAACATCTTTATTCACGAAGCTGAACGCCCCTATAATGACATTTTCCCCAATGGTTACGCCCGGCATGACAACACTGTGCGACCCGATTCTGCAGTTCTTCTTCAACAGCACCGGACCTTGCTTCTGATCGATTGTGGAAACAGAGTAAATGGAACAGTGAGACCCGATTTGCACAAAATCCTCTAACACCACGCCGTGTTTTGCATTGATGTAGGTGAAGGCCCCGATATCTGTCTTGTATCCAAGCTGGAAATTATGAACATTCTGAACCACCCAGTTGTATTTTGTTGGTTTCCCCTCCTCGATTTCCGGATACTGCCAGCCTGAAAAACGATCATGACCATTATTTGTGCTCATTCGATCAACCCCTGAACTCCTCCATTGTTGCCTGCCCCGGCTGGCTGATGCCTTCTCGTTTAATAATCTTCCAAATGGTCATAAAGATGATCTTGATATCCAGCCACAAAGACCAATTGTCCACGTACCAGACATCAAGCTTGAATTTCTCTTCCCAGGTAATGGCGTTTCGGCCGTTGACCTGCGCCCAGCCGGTGATTCCAGGTCTCATTTCGTGCCGCCGCGCCTGCTCAAGCGTATAACGATCCAGGTACTGCATTAACAAAGGTCGTGGCCCGACCAGACTCATGTCGCCCTTGAGGACATTCCACAGCTCCGGCAGTTCATCCAAACTTGTGGCGCGCAGAATGCGGCCAAACCGTTTCAACCGCACGGCATCGGGCAGTAGGTTTTTTCCCTCTGCATCGTGAGCATTGGTCATGGTGCGGAATTTAATGATATTGAATGGTTTACCATGCAGACCTGGCCGCACCTGCACGAAAAAAATCTCTGATCCAAGATTTAGACGGATCATAAACGCAATAATAAGAAAAAAAACGGAAAGGATGGGAAGGAAAAACAATGTAATGCAAAAATCAAACAGGCGCTTCATCGTGAATTGCGAAAGATAAGTCAAACGATAAGCTCATCTTGGCGAAAAGGCAGACGGTGAAACATACGAGCGGTGGCTGTTATTAAAATATTTGCAATACGCCCCGGCGATCTTATCGTAAGGTCTGTTTTTCAAGAGCCATGCCTTACCTCTCTGACCGCTAGCGCCTAATTTGTCTGGGGTCATTCGAGAATATTCGCATATAGCCATTTTAAGTGCCGAAACATCATCCGCAGGAATAAAAACGCCACAATCGGCTTCATTGATCATCGAGGGATAGCCATTATAAGATGCAATAATCGGCTTGGCGGCCATCATATAATCAATCAGCTTGTTCAGGGAAAGGCCATATCGCCAAACCTTGGAATCCATAACGCTGAAATAGAGGACTTGGCAATGGCTAAGCACCGATTGTACTTGAGATTTGTCCACTTTTGGGGCGAACGTAATATTGGAAAGCCCACTTACTTTTGCCTTATAATTATCAAGCAGATCGCCCTCTCCTAATAAAAGAAAATGAATGTTATCAAAATCTTTCATTTCAATAGCACAGCTTATTATGGTCTCTAAAGCATTGGTCGTCCCGATGCTTCCCGCATAACCAACGATAAATTTATTCTGAGGGATATAGCGTTCTTCATAGCCGTCTGTCAGAAGTTGCGGCCTTTCGTACAAAGCTGGATCATATCCAAAAGGAACACAATGACAATTCATCTTCTGACCCATGACTTCTTCAACATGCGCTCCCAAATTGGGCATGGTTCCAACTATGACATCTGCGTGACGATAACCAAGCTTTTCTGCCCACGCAAGCAACATGACAAATGGATTCCATTTACTGAAACCACCTTCTTCTATAATGGTCAATGGCCATATATCTCGTATCTCGAATATAAGTTTGCATCCAAATTTCTTTTTGAACCAATATCCGTTTAAGATGGTAATCAATGATAAAGAAGAGGCAATAACAACGTCAGGCTTGGGGAGCTTTTTTTTGGGCATCAGCCAGAGCTTTGCCTCAAAATCGATCCAACTCAAAATCCGCCTGAACGATGCAGTGCCTTTATACTTAATCGTTTTAATCCACCACGTCTCGACACCATCAATAATTTCTTTGGTGTACAAAGAGTCAAAAGTTGGGATGTTGACCAAATGGTTTGAATCTGAAGAAACAATAACGGTATTATACCCCAATTTATTGAACTCCCGTGCCAGATAAAAATGGCGAGTACCGAACCCATATTTTAACGGGCTGGCATATTTTGAGATGTACCAAATGGTCTTCTTCACGTTTCGTCAGTCTTATCAATGATATAGCTTTGGCATTTCGTTGATTCTCTTCACTGTTGCATAATAATCCAAATTTAAAATATCCGTGTACCATTTGATGGACGGATAGCGCGGCATATTTTCTTGCATAACAAGCTGCAAGCCTTCTTCGCGGCTGAGCATTCCTTCACGGATTTGGTTGCTGCGGAATGTATCGTACTCAGAAAAACCAGCTACGGTATAATAGATATAATTATAAAAAGCCGCTGTCCCATCTCCGATCCGCCAAGTCGTCTTTGTGTCCACAGCAGTTTCCCACTGGTATTCTTCAAGAACCAATTTCTCGATCTCGCCTTCGTCCCATCGGACATAATCATACATATGATAATAATCTCGATGAGGTATAACAGAACGTGAGACAAACGATCCCAAAGTGTCCCATACGGAACCATTCAAGTAATCAGGATTGCCGAGAATACTCTTCCCAACACCAAGAAATAATTGCATCTGTCTTTTCAGCGAAAGTGAATAAATCCGTTTTTTTTCATGATCCGGTGGTACGCCAAGAAATCCAACTTTAAAATCGGTATTCTCCAGGGGATTTATGCCCCATATATTCAATGGTATCCCCGTCTGTCTCTTAACCTGATCGGCATAGTAGTAAAAATATTTATCCCCGGCCATGAACAAAGGGACCATGCCAAGGTGCGGTTCATTAAGCCATGCGAGAATATTCTTCCTAATATTTTCGCGTTTCCACGCGATATCCGCGGAAACAAGGATGTTCTCCACGCCAAGTTTACCGCAAACCCGTGCAATATTTCGCCTTCCGAGATCGGTTACCATACCCCAGTCATATGTGAAAGCGATTGGGTTGAGCTTTAAGATATTCTTCACGATATGCAGGGTATGTGTGCTGTCTCTTCCCCCGCTGAAAGGGACAATACAGTCCGGGCTGCCATCTGCATGCCTATAGGGTTCGACAAGCTCAAATAATTTCTCTATTTGCTTAGGCGCATTTTTGATTTTGTAGTTATTGCAGTAATTGCAAACACCTTGCGCATCATACTCTATAAAAGGAAACGTTTCCGGCAGTAAACATTTGCTGCATCTGCGCAGGGCCTTTATTCGCTCGATATTGAACTCTAAAAAAGCTGATTCTTTCAGGGCTTTGGGATGCACTGCGATTTTGGCAGGGTCCAAAACCAGTTCTATTTGTGACCTGCCATCTGAAATGGAATGAACCACAATCTTATAAGGTGGCTCTAAGGGTAAATGTGATTCAGTTTTTTTATTTTCCGGTAAAAAAGAAAATTCTTGCAATGTGAATTGTTCTAAATCCAGAATAAATCCTTTTCCGGAAACAACTTGCCTGATCCCATAGCCAGCCTTCATATTCAAACGCATTTTTTTTGCCAGGGTTTTCAGGAAATATTCTTCAGATGCAAAGGCGAATAAGTCGATCTCGTTTGTTAAAACATACAGAGATCCGTTATTAGTCGCTACAGCAAATTTGTCCAGGTCATCCATAAAAAATGCAGCGGCGACAGTGCCAAATATCTCCCTCACCGTTTTTGAAATTCCCGAGGCAATATCCTCGCCGTCCCGAAGATACTTACTGATCAGAGCAAGCATTACCTCCGTGTCAATTTCATGTTCCCTTTTTATATCAGGATGGCGTGACCAAAGTTCCTCTTCGTTAACGATAATACCGTTATGAATTCCAACGACACCGTCTTTAACAACCGGTTGATTATTGACATCGTTGAGCTGCGTTCCGTTTGTAACCAGCCGCGAATGGCCCATTACCGCAAAAGTATTTTTGAGCCTTGACGTTTTATTTTGGCCGGCGGCTCCAAGCACCAGGTCAATTTGATTAGCAACTTCCTTCCGCTTCAGAAGATAGTGGAGCGAAACAGCCCCTTTGAAAACTTGCAATTCTTTTTCCGATTCATTTCTGAATACCAGGCCGGAGGAGTCTTTGCCACGGGACTCGGAAAGTCTTGCCAGTGTTGCCAAAGATTTTTTAACAAATGCGGGGTCGTAACTCGCATCTTTATGAACCATTAAACCAAATATGCCACACATAATAAACCTTTCATTAACAATGCCTTACTTGCTTCGCACGCCTCTGAATACAATATCTGTAAAGGTTTTGATCAGATTTCGAATGTCCGTGCGAAAGGGATGCTTCCAATAGCTCTGGAGATATGTCATTTCAATTTTTGTAATATCATCAAAACCGGTTGTTGATTCATCAAATATCGGTGGAATAAGTCCAGGCTTTATCTGGATATACAGGTCGTAAAGCTCTTTAGGATATAAGCTTAAAAAATGCCGGCTCGTCGCCCGCATCCCAACCAATTTAATATCCCCGCGCAACCAGTCAAATATCTGCGGCAATTCATCGAGCCAAAATTTTCGTAGAAAACGTCCATAATCGGTAAGGCGAAAATCATTGGCAAATTTCCCTGTTGCTGCCAAACCATGATCTTCGAATATCCTCTTTTGGAGAAACTCGCTGAATGGATACATAGTTCTTATTTTATGGGTATGAATGCTCTTGCCATCCAGACCGACTTTTTCCAACGCGGCAATAAAAAAGAAGGACGGTAGCTTATTTTGAACGGGTAATGCAATACGTTGGGCAATTATATATAGTTCGCCATCTCCTTGTGATTCTGCAAGCACGTGCATGCCATAAAAGGATAAGCGACCCCAGACTTCAGCTTTAGACAGAGCTCGGTTTCTTTTCTTTACAAATGAAAGATGAACAGTATCCAGCCATGAAAAAACAGGTGTAAAATATAGCCGTTCCAACCATCGAATTTTCGGGATTGCGCGATACCATGTGAAATGAAGAATAAATGCCAGCCAATAGGAAAATCCTGTGTAACGAGCCTTCAAATTCTTTTTGAAGTTTTCAAGTGGCAAGTACCGGATAATGAAATATCCTCCCATGCTGATGCGCTCTGTGCAGAACTGCATGAACTTATTCAATCGAAGCACATCATTGATCCGGGTACGGCTGATCAGGAGGCCAACATAATCGTGGGCAGATTGATTATCTGTTTTGGTTATATCATCCAAAATCATTACTTCACCGGTTCCTCCCTGAAGATCGGGCAAAGTATTCTCGATAAAATCGAGGAACGGCTTGTCTAATTCAGAGCGGATTTTACTGAGAAATGTTTGCTTATCGATTAAAGATGCAGCCAGCTTTAGATAATCCGCATCTGTGGATAGATTGTCGGCGGTATTTTCCGCTTGTGCAACCGGGGACACTTCTTGAAATGATCCTTCCGGAATGACCCGTCGACAAGGGAGAGAAGTAAGTATATCCGCAAAAACAAATAGAAAGTAACCCGCCCATAAGACATCGGGAGGCGCTGTGAGAGGACCTGCAAATGCGCCCATTATCCACAAGAAAAATGCCATGATGAGCGCGGCTTTTAAGTGCGAAGCTAAAAGGTAAGTATAATACCTCTGGGGATACTTATGAACATACTTATCTGTAAAAAAAACTGATGTTAGCCAAGCGGACATGTAAATTAAAGTAATCAATTCTATATGTCCCTTGCCAAATACCATCCACATAGCTGTTGCAGATAATATGAGAAGTAACAATCCGGCTGCAGTTCGTATTTTTACGTTTTCTAATAGTGGAAAATGTCGCATATTGCGTTTTAATTTAAGCACTTCTTAAATTGCATAGGAATACTTCTATAAAGAGAGAGAGCTGTTTCACATCGGCAGCCTATATCTCGGCACACGATCAGTATCTTATGATAAAACCTTTTCCTTTCCGAAAATTCAGGATTGTTGAAGGTTTCGGGGTGAAATAGAATGCTCAGTGCACCACCTATCTGGCACAGGTGAAACAAAAGCTTTTCAAAAGCAGACAACGAATCTTCTCCATACTGTGATAGTATCGTGTCATCCATTACATTAATTGGCAGTTCCCAAATGCCCAAAGCTCTTTCGCTAACTGAATCATATGCCTCAAAACAGCCGCCGATACCGCATCTATAACCGGTCCGGTCACCATAACCAGCCGATTCATCGATTAGAATTCCTTGAGAAGCAAGAAAAGGCAGTGAACGCACAGGATCAAATCTTAAATAATGTGCTCTTCCCGCCACTGGTTTATAACCGAGCAGAGACGACAACTCCTTGCGTTGTATTGAAAATTGTTCAACATTTAAGAAAGTATTGTAATTATAATGCATCCCAACATCACAGCCGTGAGATACAGTTTCAATAAGTTTCGGCAAGATTGATGAACCGCTCCGGGCGCCAAAACGCCCACCGGCGCCGTTGAGAAGATAAAATGTCGAATTGCAGCCAAACATTCTTTCAATCGATATCATGCCTGGGATAGTATCGATATAAAAATCGTTTGGCCTGATGGCGTTACGCATAATCCACCATAAATTCGCAATGTGCGGCAGTTTGCCGCTAATTAACGGCGTGACAACGCGAAAGGCCCTTATTACCTGTGTCCACAAATCGTTGCCACGAAGAATATCGCAATCATGTGACAGAACAATAACGGGTGGCTTAATTACTGACCCAAGCTGCACCGCTGCGTTATTATTTTTGCTGATACCAATACATGCGCCAATCAAAACAGCTACGGCTTCGTTAAAGGCCGGCACCTCAAGGATATTATCCATACACCGCGGGCTGAAAATTGCTGCAAATCGTCCATGTTTGTCGCGTACAGACAATTCCCTTTCTTCCTGAAACGTCAGTAGGCCGAAAAGAGTGCCAAAAAGGTTCCAAGCGGGTATGTGAGTTCCACTATTATGTCGATACCAGATTGGGGTCGTGGAATCTTCCGGAATTCCGCGCCAACCTTCCCCTATTGGCTGTGCAATTGGATGCCATAGAGTCAGTTGCGTGCCGTTAAAGCTTACACTATATGGTGATCGCGGCTGTGCTTCGTAGGGAATATCAGTAGGTATCGCAATCGCAGCACCGCGCATTAAGGTTGCTTCTCTCAGTGAGGTAAAAGTAATTTTCGTATTTTGAAGCAGCGTTAGAGCCTCAGGTTTGTAAAACAACGAGGCGTGGCAGAGGATTTGTCGCCAAAGATAATCTTCACGCGATTCCATCATCAGCCTGTAACACCCTCGGTATAAATCCTTGTCACAAACCACCTATCTAATAATTCAATCCTTTCACGTCGGTCCGATTCAGGGTTTACGTAAAGAACCATATTGTAGCCGCGTTTTATATGATAAAACCCCAAACTCTTTGCCACATTCAATATCATAATATCAAAAGGATGTTTATTGACAGTCCATCCACGAACACCAAGTGCGCCTATCCTTTTAAGATCAGTAACAGCCGCCACAATTAGCCGCCTTATGACCCTCGACACCTCTTGATTCATATTATCAAATGGCGCCACCATAATATCGACAATATAACCCATGCCATCATCACCTATAGAGTAGGCTATCCAACCCAGCAAACGATCTTGATTGAAAGCGCCGAGCACAATGGCTTTTATATACGGGTTATCGAAAAGACGCCATTGGAGGTAATTCGCGTCGCGGTGGATAGTTACACCACCGTATAGCTGGATGAATCGCTTAGAAACATTCTCCGCTTTTAGCAGCGCCGAATCTAGGTCATGTATTTCGATATCCGAAAAATCGTCGGCAGTAATACTGGGGGATGTTCTATAACGTAGCGAAGAATAGAAGCTGGCCATTGAGCCGGCACTACGATAACCCAACGCACTAATCTTAGCTGCAACTCCCTTTTGTATCACAGCAGTTTGTTTCTCAATTAAGGCAGGAACTGCCAACCCTGAAAAAGGGAAAAATATCTGAGCTGTGGCCTGCGGTACTTTAAAGCCAATGCGTTCGAATGCTTTTGAAGCCCTGGTAAATCCCCAGATGCAATGAATTCCATGTTGTTTGAGAAAATCAAACAGAATAAAATACATTCTTTCAAACAGCTTTTTACCTCTGTAACTTGGATCGACAAGCGTTTCTTCCGACTTAACAGACCAGAAGGCACCACTTTCATCAACCATCTTGATCAGAATGAAGGCCTGTGTCCCCACAATTTTGCCTTGGTCAATGGCGATAACGTATGGGAGGGAATCAGTCGGGAAAGCACGCGGAAGAAACTCCCACTGCCACTGGATCAGGTTTCTTTTATTATGGTAAATTCGATTATGAAACTCATTGCATGCTTCCCCATCATCACGAGTTGCCAATCGAAGTTCCATTATCATCTCCCAATAGCTATGAACAGAGAAATAGCTTTTGAAAACATCACGCTATCTGAAATATTTACTAAATATTTGAAACGTAGAAGCTCTTTTCATAGATGGGTATCAGTTGTCATTAATTGGAGTCATTAATTTTTGGTATAGATGTATGAGTTTGGCAGCCTCAGCGTCCCAATTGTAGGTCTTTTCCACGGCTTGACGGCCGCGGGCACCCATTGCTTCAGCTGCAGTAGGATGAGCAAGAATCCACCGCATCGCTGCAGCGATGGCTTTTGGGTCCATGGGATCAACCAGCAGGCCGCACCCTGCATCCTCAATGACCTGTTTCAATAGCGGGAAATTCGAAGCAATGATCGGCAGCCCAGCGGACATGTATTCGTATAGTTTGATTGGTTGTGCATCGATTTCATTAGGCACCGGGTGATGCAAGACTAACCCGGCTCTGACGCTACCCAAAAGAAGCGACAGTTGTTCCCTTGAGATCCACCCATGATAATTGACTGATCTCCAACCTGGCAGCACTCTTAGTGTCTCCTGTAAGTTAGCTGGACTGAATTCACCTGCCAGTTCGAGTCGAACATTTTTTATGTCTTCCAAATACGCTAATGCGCGAATGACTTCGCCAATGCCACGAACCGCAGCTATTATACCAGGATAGGCGAATGATTGTGGCCGCTCAACATAAGGAATCGGTGTAATTTGTGAAATTTCGGCAGTGATTGGAAAATTCTGGACCGTTATTGTTTTTGCCGCAGGAAAGCGAGCGGCAATTTTGGGAGTTGCTGCTACAATGGCATTAAAAGACATTGCACCAAGCCATTCAACCGCACTGATAAACCAGGCCAAGGGTTCACGTATTAACAAAGGCAAGTAGTGTTTGCTAATGACTTGACGAGGTACATCTTCATGTACATCGTAAATAACCTTGTAACCAATCAATCTTAGGAGTAGCCCAAGAGGAATCAACTCTGGATCATGGAAGTGAACGACAGCAGGATTTATTTTAAGAATGGCAAAAAAAGCACGCCAAGGACCTATTAATGTTCGGCGTAATCGGCCCCCACCGAGACATCCTAAATCGTGGATAGACACAAGACCTTTTTGCTCATCTATGTGCCCCTTACCATCAGCAACCATAACCAAGACTTTATAAGGCAGTGAAGCAGCAAGAGTTTGCGCTTCTTTTATATGGATACGTACTTCAAAGCGGGGATGTACGGTAGTTAAGTGTATTATCGTAGTCATCATCCGGTCCTATTTGATTAACAACTGGCTTTAACCGGAATAGGCTCCATTATTCTTAATGCGAAGCCTCCGTTCCTTGAAAGAATCATCATAGCGATGAAATTGTAGACATATAGGATTTTCGTTGTTGCCGTGAAATGACATTTTCGTTATGCCAGAGTAAGGTAAAGTCACCATCGTATTTTTTACATGTACTATGCAGATGGGATATCGTTTCCCGAAATTCGTTCGTAAATGTTCCATAATCATTAAGTGCAACAACTTCCATGACAATTAGCGATCTCTCCCGTAAGTTGAGTTTCTTTCTCTCTTGCAGGTTGAAAACAGGATATTCGTAACAGCATCCTGTTCGAAACCCGATAAGATCAGCGAATCCTACCGTGCCATCGTAATTTAGACCTGCATTTTCCCAATGCTGCCATGTCACTGGGTTTTGCCAGCGCAAGTAATGTTGTCGGCCCCCCCACTCGTTCTGGTAACCACCCTCTTCTTGTGCTATTCTTCGCAATGCATTGAATTCATTATTTATTATTCCATTATTTAAATAACTTCCATACGTGGGATGGAACCCGATCAGGTGACCGCGTTGCGCAATTCTGCGAATGCACTTTCGAACCCACGGATGATCTATACTGTAACGTTGGTCATACTCACTATATCCCATGCTGGTCATAAAGTTGAATGTACTTGTAATTCCATACTTTTCACTTACATCCATGATGAAGTCAAATGTATTATAGGGGTCTTTTTCAGCAATACCCTGACAAGCAGCCTGCATACTCCGTAAGGCAAGGAACGGATCGCGTTTGACTATGGCATCTCTACCAATTCGCTTGATCACTTGCTTAAAAGGTTTCTCGACAACGCAGAGGATTTCGTCCACATCGTGGCTTAGGCACAATCGATATTCGCGCTTTTTTCTCGTGAGGCCAGGCCATAGTTTTTGTAGACATGCCCATAGAATTTCGAGATATTCGTTGACGATTGGCCGTTCGACAAATCCTTCTTGATAGCAAAGCATCGCTTTTGACGGAAACCTGTCGTGTTCATCCCGATCCGGTTTGACTATTTCCTCATATCGCGTGAGCATAAAAAAACAAGAGCCAAAGACATCGAACGGAAGTCGCAAGTCTTGGCCCTTTCTTAAATAATATTCGCCATCAACATTGGGTTTATGTGCACCATAAATGACCGGCACAGGTAAAAAATATCTATAGCAAAGCCCCACAGTGCGTGGGTCCCAAACTTCGAGGGGTTGTTTTGGAAGTGATTCCTGGGTCAGCCATTGCACCTCCGGGATTGCAAACAGGCCGTCTGGAATAAGAAGGTGATGTACTTTATCCTTATCAGTAATGCAGAAATCAGCAGCTTTCTCAGACCGCTGGCTAATATAATCCAGGCCCAGGAATTCTTTTAATATGACGGAAAGAATATAGTCACGTTCGGCAGGGTATGAGACGGGGATCGTAACGATGAGTTCCATCATTTCATCTCAATACAGAAAATCTGGGTATCAGCTTTCATGACAATCGGCAGTGCAAACCCTTAAATACCTTGTTGCACCAACTATCCTTTTGTTGAAAAGCAGCCCGCATAAAAGGCAGCGGAATTGGCCGCGCTCATGATATGCCTTGTGAAAAGATATCAGTTATAAACCATTCCCCGATGTCCATTTCTCCAGCTATTAGACCATCACCAATTATTCTCAGGACCATCGGAGTCCTATTTTTGAATTTCATGGATGAATAAAATTTGAAATACTTTCTATACTTCTGATTTTCAGTCGACTCATGATCGCAAAACTGAACGCACCAGATCTTATTTATCAATCCATAACGCAATACTCTGTTAAGTAACAGTGGGAATATTTTATCAACTATTGTGCAGTAATAATCAGTTATCGCTATGATTCCTTCTCTGATATAGAAAATCATATAACCTCTTGTCTCACCTTCAGAATACATTAGAATTTTATAATCAATACAAGGATTATTAAAAATCCTCCAATTCATATAACTATCGTCCCGATATATGGTTACGACCCCATTGATTTGATGCTGGTCGTTCATCTGGGACAGTAACTTATTAAAGTCATCGTCAGCCTTCGTCAACTCACAGACATTCTTAAAATACGAAGAGTATTTCATACCGTAATAGGTGAGGGAAACCCAGAGACGGAGTCGCTTCAGCAAAAGGAACATGATCAAGGGGAACGCAACCAGATAGGATAAATTACCATAATATTTCCTTAACTTATCTAAAAAGAATTTAATGCTGGTTCTGATATCAAGAAAAATATAGTCTTGTGAAAGCCGAGCCGGTACGGTAAAACCTAATTGCGAAAATGCTTTTGTTGCTCCTGTAAATCCCCAGATAACAGCCACCCCACGCTGCTTGGCAATTTCAAAGAGCTTTAAATACATTCTTTCAAAGATTCCCTGACCTCTGTTCTGTTTGCATATCAATGTACTCTCGCTCTTTCCTGTGAGAAATATTCGTTTATTGCTTATCATCTTTATTGGGATATATGCCTGCGTGCCGATGATGCGGCCGTCTTTCTCCGCAACAACGAAACATGGTTCATGTCCTTTTCTCTTAAAATATTCCCACTCCCAGACGTCTCGATTAATTAACCAGTGCATCTCTGTTTCAAACAAGGCCGCTATTTCCGAAATATCCTTCTCGGTCGCTTCCCTGATTATCACACCGTTATTCATTTTATTGATTTTCTCTTTTGATATCTCTGAAAAAATAAAGAAATCTAAACATACTTTTTGTACGCATTTATCATGACTCGTTCTTGTTCCTGCCACGAATATTTTAGAGCCGCACGTCTCAAATTTTCTGTCATAATTGCTGCATCGGTGCGTGCAAGTTCATCAAGCGCGTTTTTTAGGGATTGGGGTGTCAGTTCATTCAACACGATTCCAATTTTGTTTTCATTCACAATCCGCCGCATCGCAGGAGCATTGTTCACTATCACAGGCAGGCCTGCCATAATATACTCAAAGAATTTATTTGGTAGGCAAAACTGATCATTCAGGCTGGGGTTGTCTATATAGGCAATCCCAACGTCTGCCGAAGCAGTATATCGGAGCACTAAAGCTGGAGGCACAGGTTCGTGAAAATAGATGTTTGAGTGGAGGCTGGCGTATTTCCTGACAAGGGATTCAAGTTCACCAAATCCCATCAGCACCAAGACATGTTGATTGTCATTGTATTCGGCAAATACTTCCAACAAAGACTCGACGCCCCGCCCCCTTTCTAATAAGCCTTGACAGATTACCACTTTTTTATCTTCGGGTATATTTAGCTCGCGATTCAAAAGTCGAGCATGTTCGGGCTCCCGAAACTCCGGACAATTTAAAACGGTTGCCACATTCAACAAATGGTACTTAGCCCGGTACCACTCATTAATTTCGTTACCTACTACAATGATAAGATCCACGTATCGAATGAGACTGCGCTCAACAACACGCGCAATAGCCTGTCGAAGTCCGCGAAGGCCATATGTCTCCGTTTCAAGCTCGTGGGCGTCATAGACGAGTTTAATCTTGTAAATCCACTTGATTAAGACGCCGAGAGGAAGGAGGGCCACGCTATGAATATTAACTGTCTTGATATTTTTGTGTTGAACATATCGAATGACTTTGGCGCAATACTCTATATATTTGAAGAGTTGAACCATAAAACTGCGAGACCATTTGCGGCTTCTGAGGCGAGCACGCCAAACCTCGCGGGCATTATCAATCACCTCATGCTCCATGAGACCCTCTTCATGAATCGCCGCAATGTAGACATGCTGAACCAACCCTGAACGGATAAGGCTATCTGTTTCTTTCAATATCCGGCTAGCATAAGGGAAAGAATGCATAGTAATATGAAGATTGTTTTGCATATAGATCTACCTATTTTATAAGAGGGAATAAATCCGGAGTAGTTTTTGTTCCATCAATCCCCAATTGTATTTTTCATATACTGCCTTTTTCCCATTTTCCCCCATCTTTCTAGCCTCAACGTGATGAGTAAAAATATAATTAACGGCATTAACAGCCTCTTCAATATTGTCTGGGGGAACCAATAATCCGCATTTTGCATCATCAATAAATTCCTTGATCGGTGGCAAATCGGAACCCACATAAGGTAATTCCGAAACCGCATATTCATATTGTTTGGTCGGGATATTTTTACAAAACTTCTTTATAGGCTGATATAATAAAAGGCCAACACCGGCCACTCGCAAGTACTTTGCTACTTCAGTGTGCGGAATATTTCCAATATATTTAACATAATCTTCGAGATTCCTTGATTTTATGTATTGATCCACTTCTTCACTTAGTTTGGACGAAATATCACCAAGAAGAAACAATTGCACATCTGAATATTTCTTTGCCAATTCTGCAGTAACTGCTAACATTAACCAGATACCCCGCACGTCAGAAATACCACCGACATAGATTAAAGTATGAATTGTTCGGTGGATTTCTTCTAAGAGATTGCCTTTCAATTCCCATCGCGCTATCAATGGATAATTAAATATAGTAATTACTTTCTTATTATACTTTTGATATAGTTGCTTTATATCATCGTCAGCGCAAATAATAAAATCATCCAACCAGCAAAAAAGTGGCTCAATGACATAGCATGAGAGCATAAAAAAATATTTATAAAACCGTCCAGCCAGTTCTATGACGTCGGGGTAATACTCATGTACATCCAGAATAAGCTTTTTTCTTTTCAATATTTTTATGACTATACCTACTATGTGACTTTCCGGCTCACGGCAATGGTAGATATCGGCGTTCTCTTTAAGCGCTTCACGGAAAAGCTTATAAAGTTGAAGGAAAAATAAAATGTACATATTCTTATGAAACACATCAATGTATTTGACACTTATATCTTTATCTAACGGTTCTTGCCTCTTACCGCCATACAAAGTTAAAATTGAAACAGCATAACCATGCTTGGCCAAGGAAGCAGCTTCGTGATAAGGTCTAGGCCCGTATGGATCATAAGTAAAATTGAGCATACAAATTTTCACTTTTTGAGGCCCCATCTTTAGTTGTCCTTGATTTAGTTTTGTAACAAAGGGTGATGCCGATGCTTAATTGTTTAGGGAAATGTTAGCCAGTACTTCTATCAAGGGCGGTTCCCACTTGTGGCGCAGCCCCAGTTTGACCTGAATTCGCCACAGCATTTTTAAGAGCGAAGGAAGTAACGGCAATTTGCGATAACGACAATAGAGAAAGATGTGCCAAAGCCAGTCACCGCGACTCCAGTTAGGTTCCATCCCTTCTCCTCTAAGTAAAAAATCGGCATTTTCCATATTGGAAATGGCATCTGGGGGAACAAACTCAAGATTGCTCCTGGCATCCTCTCCCCGGAATACTTCAGCTACCCCCCCGTCCAGGTGTCCATAATCGTGAAACTGGTGGATGGCCAGCACTGCTAACGTCGCATCGACAACGGGGATGCGACGCTGAAGACAGAAGGCTATCAAAGCATTGTCATACCCGCCGCGGCCGATGATGACGGGCGGCACTTCCTTCCACATCCCACGTCTAAAAGCGAAATAGTCTGAGCCATTCGGTGGGTGCAGCGTGATGCGACCGGCGCGGCCCAGGGCATTCAATTGGTTTATTAAATCCGGGGCGCTAATATCTACCATAACGCCGTCAGATAAATCTATCCGCTGCCCGAGCAGCAGAAAATTGTTGAGCCGAACACGATTGATCGCCATGAGGATATGCGGCGTCAGTAGAATATCGCAGTTGAGGTAGATCTGTAGGTCATATCGCGTATACTCGGCCGCATGTGCGGCGATTGCCCCAAAATAGGGGGTACCCCGTTTGCTGGCTGCGATATCAGGAACATGGTGGATACCCAATTCCTTACAGGCTGCTTCCGTTCCAAGAGCGTCACCATAGAGAATGACTTCGATCCCTGGCCCCACTGACAACCAGCTTCGGACTGCCGCTATTTGCTGGATCGCAGCACGCCCACTGAATGCTTTCGGTGAAGAAAGAAAGGAGATCAAGGGTGATCTCCTTTCTTCAACCTATACTGATGCGCCGTGGCTAAGCCTTGCCATGGTTTAGAAATGGAAAGAATGGATATCATCTTACTTATTTGCAGTAGTCTCAGCCTCCGCAAGATACGAGTTGCTCGACGATGCAACGGCCAGCCGTAGTGCGGCGCCAAATATGAAAAACATGAAAAAACTTGACGCTATATAAAGGCGACTTGTGCCACCTAAATTGTAGATCATGATAGCCAACATATAACCTAAAAAAGTAATGGAAGAAACAGCACCCGGTTCGTTGGATAGTGCATTAGGAATCAAATGACGAAACCACTTGAATAATCCAATGGCAACAGGAATACATCCTAATATCCCAAAAGATAAGAGTATTTCAAGATAACCATTATGCAATGAAATTAAAACACCGCGTACATCCACTAGTTGGTCAAGGCCCGACCCAAGCAGAGGATCATCAAAAAACCGTTCAAGGGCAATTAACCACATTTTCGTTCGACCGCCCGATAAATAAATAAGCGCTTCTGACGGATCGTACTTGATCGTGTATGACATGTCAGTTTTAAGATATTGTGTAAAAAAATGCTCCATAAGAGAGGTACCATATAACCCACCTGTCATATAATCGATCAAGATAAAGATGCCAGCGATAAGCGCGGAAACAATAAAAAACTTACTTGCCAGACGGAAGAACCATTTTTTGCGCTTGGCCATCAGTAAAAGTATGAAAAGGATTGCAAAAGTACAAGCCACGATGAATGGTTTGTGAAAAGCGACAATTGTCTCTAAAGAACTTGCCAACAACCCAAGAATAATCTTTATATCTCTGCTGCCGTCAAGAACCTTAACGAAAAACCAGCAAAAACCGAATATGAAGAAAAATCTCATCGGCCATCCCGCAGGACCTAAAAGCCTCGGTATTGGTTCTGAGCCGAGGGCAATGCGGAGCGCAAAGGAAACCACACTTCCGACAGCAATGATTGTGGCCATGCGCCCAAACAACCATTCCGACTTTTCCTGGCTATTGACAAATGAAAAGCCCAAAAGCCCCCATAGGGGCATTTCGAAGAGCATCAGGTAACTCCAGACATTAAAAGGCGTGTCGTTCGGCGAAGGAACCATCCGTTCCGACAGCACCACAATGAAGAAAGCGCAATACATCACGGCGTATCGTCCCATGATACCCTTCTCAAAATAGTTTAAGGGTGCATCCGTCAAGCCGACGCGGACACACCGATCGAAAAAAAACAACAGTACAAGCACACTCATCGCGAGAACTGGTAGGATTCCAAACATCCAAACGCTGATAGTCTCCCCTGTGTTTGTGGCGTGCCAATCCTGTGCAAATCCCATATAGGCGAAGCTGAGAATAATCAACCATCCCAGCCACTTGTCCTGGTCCGGGATAACACCGGGGAGGTAATCATCCAGATCTATGGTTTGATGTTGTTTATTATTAACGGTCGACGAAGCTCTCACCTGAAAATGCGCTCGTAAATTATTGATTTATTTTGGTTCTTCTTCTCGGACATCATTTTCATCCCCTTTTGTGACGGGACACCGTCACGAACGTTTCATAGATGCGTTCGACACTTTGTATATGTTTGTTCGCGTCAAAAAGTTCAAGAGCCTGAGCGAAGCCATTTTCCCCCAAGCGCTTTCTTAAAGTCGGATTGTTTAGAAGATGTTCGGTTGCCACCGCCAGGCCCTGCACATCGCCCGAAGGCACAAGCAGCCCCGTTTCACCGTCCTTGACAACTTCTTCAACCCCCCCAATGCGAGATGCAACGACGGGCTTCTTCATGGCACCTGCTTCCATAACCGTCCGGGAAAAATGGGGTTTGATGTGCGGCACACACACCACATCGGCCGCGGCAATCCATTGCTCCATTTTGCGTGTAAAAGGTACGGCGATGACATGTTGGAATAAATCGTTTCTGCGGGTCATACTGAAAAGCGAGTCAGACTTTCTGTAAATTCCAAGCACCTTGCCGATTCTTCTCTTAATTGTCCATTGGCGTTTCAATGGATCCGGCGGAAAGTGGAAAGATGGCATCAGGCAGGCTAAATGTGTTTCTTTTTTTACAAGCTTGCTCATTGCCAAAAGAAACGGGTGCAAACCTTTAATTTCAGCATCGTATCCACCTGCATATAGAATGGCTTTTGCATCTAAAGGAATGTTTAAAGCTTTTCTTGCCTCACACTGATCAATCTTGTAGTTGAATTTTTTGAAGTCAACTGGATTATAAATAACTATACCCTTCCCTTCCATTAGGTGGAGTCTCTTCCTATTATCTTCGCAGATACAAATCACTTTATCTGCATATCGATTCAAATAACGACGCAGCCAAGCCCTGCAAAACCCAAATATGCTATATAGAACGGGTTCTCTGACATGCACTACACAAGGTATACCCAATTTGAATGGGACTATGCAATAAGGCGCTAATGTCAATGAGTTAAAATGAACAACATCAGGTCGTATTTCCCGGAGCAATGCACATAGTGTTTTTTTACTAATCTTATAACCGCGCAACCATGTAAATAAGTCACGCCAGACTCTAAGATTTTTTAAATCATAAAAGCCCAACATGGTGGGCGGGAAGCGTGGTATATTTGCACCAAAAGCATTGAGTCCATGCGATTGATAATATTTTACAACTTCTGGGTCATTTTGGCCACTGCATACACAGCAGTCATAGTTGCGCTCGTTAAGGCCCAAAATGAGCCCTAACAAACTTATTTGCGCCCCACCGTCAATATTTGCATGATGAATAAACAAAACCTTTTTTTTCAGTTGATTAAATTGGGGTATAGTTTCCACCTCTCTCTTCATCCGGCCAGCAGAAAGACCGTTTTTGCTTAAGCTCCGGATAGGCCAGACACTCTATTATGTATCCGGCATCTATGGCCACCGTGTTTAAAGGTTCTAATTGACACAAGATATCTGCTGACCCTATGCCGCGGCCTACAAGCACAAGATCAACAGCCTTATTAATTGTTGACAAGTCGATTTTGTCATACATTGACCTCCCTTGAGAAAGCGGGATAAATTGCACATCGGCAACGCCCTCGGCTTTTAATCCTTTTTCAATAGCTTCTCGCTTAGTCTCATTAAGCGATGTTATTACTAGTATCCGCCGGCCATCATAAATTTTGCGTCTATAGGGGCCAGTAAGCATTGCATAAACAAAATAAACATCTATATAATTTGTATCACTCAGATGGACATCTATTTTTTCAAGCCAATTTGAAAAAGGCATAATGTAATGTTGCGCAAACATAGAATCCTTACGGCAACTAAATTTCAAAGCTAGATAACCTTTTTTAGCGACATAACGAATGTTTTCTTTCAATTTCAGTCGTACAACACTTAATTCTTGGCTACTAAAATCGTCGCCATTAGCCCTTCGGGATGTTCTGGCAGAAAATCCGGCCCCTGATAGTTTTTTCCGAAGTTGCGAAATAGTCGCTCTAAGCAATGTATCAATATAGTGCCATAAAGATTCGCCCTCAGTGCGATATCGATGTCGATAACCAACACATACCTGAAATTCACCATCACCCATTCGATATATGGGAAGAAATCTATGCCCCATTGCATCTTCAATTTCTTTCAAAAACGACAAAAACCATTCGTTTGATGGTTTGCCACTGAATGCCGGACACTTGAAAAGGCCCTTGGGATATGATTTTTCAAATCCAGGTATAACAAAATCTATATAGTAAGGCATAACCTTCTTATAATCAGATTGCATTAAGAAAGACTTCATTTGCTTAATCCAATGGCTTGTTTATTTTTTCTAACATTTCAATAGTATCAACTGCAAACCATTTTGCGGGGCGAAAGTTTGAGCAATATAATTCATTCTGTCTAATCAATTGTTCCCATACATTATTAAAATCTTCTGTTTCATTAGTAATCTGATTAATCCTATAGGGATTGACAATCTGAATACCTGAGCAATAGCTATCAGATGGTGTATTTCTATCAAGTTTCGTTACAACATTGTTTTTATGAAAAATATAATCACCGGCTAGCCCGCTAACAGGTTTCACAGGTATGACCATACATGCGGGTTTATTGAAATAGAAATAGTCTTCTGCTAAATGATCTATATCCAAATCTACAACATTATCGCATGTCAAAATAATCACCGGTTCGTTAATATTTTTCATCAATGTGTTATATATCCACCAGGCATTACCTCTACCGTCTGTATTAAACACCGAACTCACGCCTTGTTGCATTACATGCTCCGCCAATGTTGCACCCTTATAACCGACTGTTATGTGGATATAATCGATATGTGGTTTGATCTTTTTTATTCCATCGATAATAAGTGTCGAACCTAAATATGGTGCCATTGCTTTAGGTACAACGGCAGTCAATGGCATCATTCGCGCACCTCTGCCGGCGGCCATTATCAACGCATGTTTAATCTTTATCATTCCATTCCTATAATTCTTCAGCAGGTGGATTTGAAATTATATCTAAGATCTCGGAATCAGTAAGTCTTTCAGTATTGGCTGATGAAAGCCCAAATTTTACAGGTTTATCAACTTTCTGATTGAATGAAATTATGTAATGTGCAATATTGTCTAATGTCATTTCCGATGTAAAAGGTATCTCAATATCGCCAATAAGAAATTCATCTTCTCGCTCGCCAGGCCTTCCTGCAATTTTTTCCCATCGGCCACCTTTGTTTTGAGTCCACATTTTTAGTATGTCGTCTATTTGTGCCGACTTCATTTTTCTGGAAAGTACTTTACCGTGTAATACATCTATGTTTTTAAGAGCAGTCTGTACGAGCGTCACGGCTTCACCAACTGTAAATATGAATCGACGCATTTCCGGCCCTGTTGTACCGATTATTCCTGTTTTTTCGTGCATTCTTTTCCAAATAGGGAATACAGAACCCGTTGACCAAGCAACATTGCCATACCGTACACAAGCTAATTTTGTCTCGGATTTGCCGTTCATAGAACAAAAAATACGTTCCATTATTGCTTTTGATAGACCATATGTGTTCCTGACAGGAGGCGACGCTTTGTCTGTAGAAATTCCGATAACAATCCCAACCCCTTTATCAATGGCTACCCGTAAAAGATTCTGTGAACCTACCACATTTACATCAATACACTCCAGTGGCTGCTCTTCAGCTAAATCGACAAATTTTGTCGCTGCGGCATGAATAATGATATCAGGTTTGAATCTGATCACGGCATCGCGTATAGATTCAATATTGGCTACATCCAGCGGGGCGACTTGGCAGCCAGTAAAATTATGAGCAGACATGTTAGATTTATTGTTTCGGCCGGTAAGAATAACATTATATTTATCTTTTAGCTCTAAGCCAAGCCTTTTTCCTAAGAAGCCTGTTCCGCCTGTGATTAATACTGTTTGTTGATTAGACAAAGCCTTCCTCCTTACAGTTATTATTAAGATAATTTGCCTGGATAGTATCCTCTACACCGGAAATTTTATACAGGAAATAATGATCAACAACATCAAGACAACAATTTAACAAAGTCATACCGGCTTTCTTGATTATCTCTTCAAAAGCTTCTGTTGGCGCACCATTGAACCCAATTTCCCAATGAGGATATTTCTGCATCGTTTCATCAACCGCACGATTCGCAGCGGCAGATGGAGGCACCAGTAAACAAGAAACACTACCATAGCGACGAGCAAAGGAAATGACTTTTTTCTCTTGCCATATTTTCCCAGTAATCCGTGATGCATGCCCTCCACATACGATGAAAATCTCATGTATTCTGAGTTCCCTAAGCTCGCCGAAGCTCTGTCCAAGACCTCCAACGGATTCGGTTTGTAATCGGCATTTTCCGGATGCAGCCTATCCATAAGATAGAGATTGCGGCACCGATAATAGACGGCGTTTTCTGATACATCGCTGCCTTGATGGTTGTGTAATATCAATGAGTCGTAACAGAATCCAACTTGATATCCTTTCTTCAATAACCGGCAGCACAAGTCATTCTCTTCGCCGTAGCAGAAGAACCTTTCATCAAATCCGCCCACCTGTACAAACGGATCGATCTTGATGAGTAATCCGCATCCGACGACCCTATCGGAACGAAGGACTCCATTGCTGAACGCTTCCCCTTCGCTCGGATCAGAATGAAAGCCCCAAATCGTGTACCCACCGCGATTGTCCCGGCTAAGATAGCGGCTACCGAGGACTGCTATCTCCGGGAATGACCGCGCGGCATTCACAATGGGAGATAGGAAATCCCTATTGACTATGCAGTCATTATTTATTTCATAAACCATCTTGAATCCGCCTGCCGCTGCCATTCGAATCGCTCGATTCATACCGCCGGCGAAACCATAGTTTTTCTCAAGCCTAACGATAGTGACTTTTGGGTCGATATCGTGAATCTGTTGAGATTCGTCCGAACTCGAACCGTTATCAACAACCCAAATCGGTGCAGATATCCCGCTCTCCAGTAATGAGGACACCAATCTTATTGTGTCCTCCCAGCCGTTCCAGTTCAGGGTAACAACTACTGTGTCCATGCTACCTAAGCCCGATGATGGACAGGCTTGCGCGCAACGATGATGAAGTAGCGCGGGACCTTCTTGCCCAGCGGCAACACCTTAGGTGAGAACTTGATACTAGGGTCACCGAAGACAAACCAGAGAAGTCGTCGAATATGTTTGTTTCTGACATTAATCAAGCTAATTCGTTGTCCATAAACGTCATTGGCATCCACCACAAAGCCAGCAGATATCAACTCGCTTTTCAATTCTTGAACTGTGAACTCCTGTGTATGATATTGGTTCGACGGCCTATCGGAAATATCACGTGCATCTGGCGAGGTCACGGGGCGGTTAGGTGATGAGATAACCAGCATCCCATCTGCCTTCAATAACTTAAAAATATTCGACAGAGCCCCACGATAATCACGTACATGTTCTATGGTCTCGAAGCATGTAACGATATCATAACATTTGTTCGGGTTGTAAGAACAAATATCCCCCTGGTAATATTTAATTCCAGCGGCGCCGTACTGACCGTTTGCATTGTCGACAAGTTGTTTGTTGATATCCACGCCATCGTATTCCCTGGCACCGGCTCTAACCATTAGCGGCGCTGAGTAACCGACACCGCACGCGATGTCGAGAACAGCCTTGTTTGTTACATATTTGCACGCGAAGGCATATCTTTCAATATGGTCCGACTCAATGCGCTCGCCGGATTTGCCAGGCACGAAAAACTCGCCTGTAAACTCAATTTTTATCTCAGTGTTGTTCATTGGTGATGGTTTCCATTTTATTAAGGCCGAGAGATTGTGCTATCCTGGTCGATTTGCATGCCACGATGCGTCAACGAGAATAACCCCATGATTGGAGGAAGGTATTTTCCCTGTTCCGTAGTAGTCGGTGGCTTCGACCTCGAATTGGCAAGCATTTGGAATGTGGTCTTGCATGGGATTGCTAACCGTGCCAACGGCAACGTTAATTGTGTAAGTGCCTGGACAGATTGTTAGTTTATCAATCAGGCAAAACGCTTTGCCGTCCATGAAATTCATTTCTGGTGTTCGCTTTGTCCAATAGGTGGTGAAACTAAAAATTCTTTGATGAGAGAGCGTTTCCACAGTCAAACTCACCTCCGGAAGCGAACCTATTTGTTCACGACTAAACCCGATTGTTATAAGTGCGGGTTGACCGGTGACCAAGGACTGGTCGTGTAGCCCTTCAATTGCAATCCATTTAAGTGCATTATTGCCCCTGCATATACGATTGGTATGACTCGTCAGATCCGAGAAATGTGTGCTCTTGCCGGTCGACAAATACGTCTGTATAACCTGATCCGTTTTACCGTAGACTACCAGTTGTCCTTTGTTTAAGATGACGCAAGAAGTGCAAAGGTTTAGCACCGCCGCCATATTATGACTCACAAACAACACCGTTCTTCCTTCATGTGCCACATCGCCCATTTTCCCTAAGCACTTCCTCTGAAACTGTGCATCCCCTACCGCCAGGACTTCGTCCACTACCAAAATCTCTGGCTCTAAGTGGGCGGCTACAGCAAAAGCCAAGCGCACATACATCCCGCTTGAGTACCGTTTGACCGGTGTGTCCAGGTATTTCTCAACCTCGGCAAATGCAACGATCTCGTCAAACTTACGCTTGATTTCCTTACGGGTCATTCCGAGGATCGTACCGTTCAGATAGATGTTTTCCCGCCCGGATAGTTCCGGATTAAAGCCGGTCCCCACCTCCAGCAGGCTGGCCACACGGCCCTTGATGGTCGCCCGGCCGGTTGTTGGCTCGGTAATACGGCTCAAAATCTTCAATAGTGTGCTTTTTCCGGCCCCATTGCGTCCTATAATTCCAACGGCTTCACCACGGCGAATCTCAAAATTAACATCCTTGAGCGCCCAGAACTCTTCCATCGTGTCGCCATGGATGATGGGTTTCCCCGTTGCGAGGTCCTTTGCCTTGCTCCATAGGGTCCGTACATTCTGCACAAGCACATCCCGGAAAGTCGTATAGCCGCCTGTTTCGGCCTGGTGTCCGATGGTGTATTTTTTACCAATGTTTTCAGTTTTGATGACGATGTCAGACATAAGAACCAGTAAAAAAGGGAAAAGTAAATAGTTAAAAAAGAAAGTCTCTATTTGGAGCGCTTATATCATTAAAAAAATCATACAGTCACCTCTCACTGTTGATCTTTCACTATTAGATCAAATCTGCAAAGGTTTTTTCCATTTTACGGAAGCGGGAGACGCCGAGGTACAGGAAAATGGCAATGACAGCGAGGCTAAGCAGGAAGCCGGGTATGTAAATGGGGCTGTTGCCGCCGAGGATGCACCAGCGGAAACCGTCTATCACCCCCACCATGGGATTGAGGCTGTAAAGCAGTCGCCATTGCTCCGGGACAATCTTGCTGCTGAATCCTACCGGAGAAACATAAAGACCGAACTGTACCACGAACGGGATGATATAGCGGAAATCACGATACTTCACGTTAAGCGCCGTAATCCAGAGACCGGGTCCAAGGCTGGCCAACAAGGCCAGTATGATGAATAGCGGAAGCAACAGCATGTGCCAACCGGGTGCGAATTGATAATAGATCATCATGCCGACCAAGATAACGAAACTGATGAGGAAATCGATGAAAGCGGTCACCAGTGTCGCCGCGGGGATGATCAACCGGGGGAAGTAAACCTTGCCGATGAGGTTGGCATTGCCGATCAGGCTGTTGGCCGATTCGCTCAGAGCATTGGAGAAAAGGGTCCACGGGAGCATGGCGGCAAAGACCATCAGGGCATAAGGGGCATGTCCGTCGCTGGGAAGCTTGGCAATACGGCCAAAAATAACGGTGAAGACGACCATGGTAAGAAAGGGCCTGATAATTGCCCAGAGAATCCCTATGATGGTCTGCTTGTATCGTACGGAGATGTCCCGCCAGGCAAGGATCAGAAATAGCTCGCGGTAGCGCCAGAGATCGGTCCAGTAGTTTTTCTCTGTACGGCCGGGCTCAATGATGAGGACAGATTCGTGTGAAGAGACTTTTTCACAGATAGTCGAGGTTTTCATCGGTTTGTCACCAGCCATCGCTGGAAAGTCGATTATTCAAAGACAACGTATTGATTATACCTGAGAAATAACGATTATTGCGCAATGTTTCCTTCAAGTTCATGCCGTTGGGAGGGTTTATAAGCTTCATGTACGTACTCAAGAATTGTATGCCGGTCAACCGGCATCTGCAAGCCATTGAATTGTAAAGCATATTGTATGAGTGGCCGCTCATTTTGCCTCACGCCTCTTCCGTCCCTTCCGGTGCGTCGCCGCCGCTCTCCAATGCATTCAGCCGTCCCTGGAGCGATTCTTCGAGATCCAGGAGGGCCTGGTGGAGGGCGGTCTTTTCGTCGGTGGTCCAGGCGGCGGTGTCCAGGCCGTCCAGTTTGGTGATGGCCTTGGCCAGCCATTTGACTGCGTCTTCGGGGCTCTCCTGCTTCTTGACGCGGGGCTGCTTGCCGGCGGCCTCCTTGGCGGCCTTTTCCTTGTATTTGTTCCAGGCGGTGATCATGGAGCGGGCCTGCTTCTTGCGGGCAATGGAAATCAGGGTCTTGCGGGTGACGCTGGTGTTGGCGCGGCACTCGTCCCGGATCTCCTGGGGCAGCTTGTTCAGGGTGAGGATGTCGGTGACGGTGGTGCGGGCCTTACCGATGATGACGCCCAGTTGCTCCTGGGTGTAGCTCTCCTCCTTCATGAGGCGGTCCAGGGCCTCGGCCTCTTCCACGGCGGTGAGGTCCTGGCGGAGGAGGTTCTCGACCAGGGCGATCTCGCCGGTCTTGCCCTCGACAAGGATGGCAGGGATGGTGGTGAGGCCGGCCTTTTTGGCGGCCTCATAGCGGCGCTCGCCGGCGACGATGAAGAGGGATGGTTCTTGGTCCGGCCCAGGGGGAGCGGGATCGGAGGAGACGCGGAAGAGGATGGGCGTCAGGACGCCGTGCTGGGCAACAGAGGCGGTCAGGTCCTCCAGGGCCTGGGGGTCCAGGTACTTCCGGGGCTGATTGGGATCGGCCTGCAGGTCGGTCAGGGAAAGATGGTAGAGTTGGCCTTTTTTATAGGTTGTCATTGTGTTGCTTCCTCCTTGAGGGTCTTTCCGCATACAGGGCATTGCAGGTTTTCAGGTAAACGCTCGCCGCATGCGCACATCCAGCCGATTTGGCGGGCGGGGTTGCCGGCCATGAGGGCGTGGTCGGGGACGTCTTTCGTGATGACGGCGCCGGCGCCGATGAAGGCGTAGCGGCCGATGGTGTGGCCGCAGACGATGGTGCAGTTGGCCCCCAGGGTGGCGCCGCGTTTGACGAGGGTCGGGCGGACCTGGTCCATCTTGGAGATTTCTGCCCGGGGGTTGTAGATGTTGGTGAAGACCATGGAGGGGCCACAGAAGACGCCATCTTCGAGGGTAACGCCTTTATAGACGGAGACGTTATTCTGGATCTTGCACTTGTTGCCAATGGTGGCGTCTGGGCCAATGACGACGTTCTGGCCGATGTTGCAGTTCTCGCCGATCTTGGAGCCGGAGAGAACATGGGAGAAGTGCCAGATTTTGGTGCCTTTGCCGATTTCTGCGCCTTCGTCTGTTATGGCGGTGGGGTGGACAAAATAGTCATCAGTAAATGGTAAATGGTGAATAGTGAACGGTGCACTGCCTTGTTCCTTTTGTTCTATTGTGTGCTGGCAGGCTTCCAGTATTTTTAATACGCGAAGGCCTTCTTCGCCGTTTGTCAGGGGTGGCTGGCCGGTGGTGATGGCATCCAGGAAGGCTCGGCACTCGGCTTTGAGAGGTTCTTCCCACTGTTCGGATAATCCTATTGCCTCGGCATCGGCCTTTTCCGGGGTGGGAATTCCGTCTTTCCAATTGATTGTATGGGGATACAACACAAGTTTTTGATCTATGGACTGGGTGTCATCGAAAACAAGCATCCCCTGGCTGCCCACGATGACAAGGCGCTGCTCTTTGAAGGGATTGAGCCAGCTCACAAAGATGTGGGCGCCGATTCCAGAGGGAAACTTCAGGTTGGTCATCGTGACGTCGGGAATTTGCGCATGGAGGAAATTGTTGCCAACTGCATCTATGTAATGCGGGTCTTCCCCGACAATGCTCAGGATCAAAGAGATGTCGTGGGGTGCGAAGGACCACAGGATGTTCTCCTCCCGGCGGATCTTGCCGAGGGAGAGGCGGCGGGAATAGATGTATTGAAGACGACCGATCTTTCCGGCCCGGATCATCTCTTTCAGTTTGATGACTGCGGCATGATAATGAAGGATGTGACCCACGAAAAGCGTCTTCCCTTTTTCACGGACCAAATCAACCAGCTTTTGTCCATCAACATAAGTCAGCGATAGCGGTTTTTCTACAAAGACGTGTTTGTCGGCGCTTAATGCCTCTCTGGCAAGATCATAATGGGCAACTGCCGGGGCTGCGATCACCACGGTATCAATCGATTTATCAGCAAATATCTCTTTTTCTTTTGCGGCAATCCGTATCTCCGGATATTCCTTCGCCATTTGTTTTCGTGTCTTGCTATCTGCATCGCATACTGCCTTTAGTACGCCCAATTGATGGAAATTGCGGACAAGGTTTTTGCCCCAGTATCCGGCGCCGATGACGGCAACATTTATTGTCATTTTTCTGCCCTCTCTTTAAGCACTTGCGCAATACTCATTTGATTTTCTTCTGAAAGATAAGGATGCATGGGCAGGCTGAAGATCCGGCTTGCCGCGTCTTCGCTGATGGGGCACGCGCCCGGCGCATAACCCAGAGATGCGAAGGCCGTCTGCAGATGCAGGGGCTTGGGGTAGTAAATGGCAGTGGGGATGCCCGCCGCCTTGAGTTTATCCATTAGCGCCATCCGGTGCGCCTCATTTTTGGCAAGCAGTGAGTATTGCGCCCATACGCTTTTGCAATCCGCGGGGATATATGGGGTCACGGGGGAGGCGGCGCCGCTGTTTTGAATGAGTTCGGAATAACGGGCGGCGGCCTGATTGCGGAGTTCCACTTCCTCCGGAAAGATTGCGAATTTGGCCAAGAGGATCGCCGCCTGAAGGGTGTCGAGGCGGCCGTTGATGCCGATCCTGATATTATCGTACTTATCCGATCCTTTGCCGTGGACGCGGATGGATTCCAGTGTGGCGGCACGGCTGTCGTCATCGGTGAAGCACATGCCGCCGTCACCGTAGCAACCCAGGGGTTTTGCGGGAAAGAAGGAGGTGCAGGCAATATCAGCCAAGGCGCAGGCATTTTTACCCTTGTATTCCGCGCCGAAGGACTGAGCGGCGTCTTCGATGACGAAGAGGCCATGCTCGCGGGCGATGGCGTTGATGGCGTCATAATCGGCGGGGAGACCGAAGAGATCAACGGGAATCACCCCTTTGGGGGTGAGTTTTACGTTTGAGGTTTTAGGTTTTACGTCATGATGCGGCAAAGGGTGGATAGAGGGGTCATTGGCGTTTAGCGCGATGATGGCCTGTGCGAGTTTGGCTGGATCAATATTGAAGGTAATGGGGTCGATGTCCACGAAGACCGGGGTGGCGCCGAGGAGACTGATAACCTCCGCCGTGGCGATGAAGGTAAAAGGCGTCGTGAAGATCGCATCGCCCGGTCCGACTCCGTATGCCATGAGGGCCATGAGGAGGGCGTCCGTCCCGGACGCACAGCCAATGGCGTGCTTAACGCCAACGTAGGTAGCAAGCTTCTTTTCGAGTTCCTTAATTTCCGGCCCCATGATGTAGTTGCCATGGGCGAGAACCTTCTGAATGTTTTCGTCGAGTTGTGTTTTTATTCTTGCCTGTTGTGTTTTAAGATCGATAAAATCCAAGTCCTATTCTCCCTGTTTTTTTAATTTATAGGTGGTCATTTTTCTGCCTTTACCTGGTCCTTGATGCGCTTTACATGGCCGCGGCCGAGGCCTTTTACTTCACAGCCGAGTTCGAAATAGCGGCGGATGGCCGCGTCGGCGAGGATGCCGAAGCAGTCGATGACGGCGACGGGGCGTCCGGTCATGGCGATGATCTCATCGGGGTCGAGGTTCAGGTAGGCCTCGTGGCGGACGGCGAAGACTACGGCGTCAACCCCCTTGAGGGTGGCGGCAAGGTCATTCTGTACGGCCGTTTCCTGTAATTTGCCCTGGTTCCGAAAGAAGCGGGACCAGGAATGGCCCGGGGCGGGATAGGTATCCTGCTTTTCGAGTTCCCACCAGTGCTGCACGTAAGGGTCGTGGATAATGACGTCGCCGCCCATTTCGGTGAGCTTGCGGACAACGATCTCCGAACCGCTGTAACGGGTGTCGCCGACGTCTTCGCGGTATGAGGCGCCGAGGACGGCTATCTTGGAGGCGGCGACGATCTTGCCCATGTTGCGGAGGGCGTCCCGGACGAGTTCGGCTGCATGGAGGGCGCGGGTGTCGTTGATGTCGATGGCGAGCGGCGTGATCTTGAATATGTCGTCCTCAAAGCCCATGAGCTTATGGTAGGACCAGACGCCGAGGCCCCCGTCTTTGGGGAGGCAGTAGCCGCCGATGCCTGGACCGGGGAAGATCATGTTGGCATGGGTCGGGCGGACCTTGATGGCCTTGATCACCTTGATGATGTCCACGCCGTTCCGCTCCGCGAAGAGGCTCCATTCGTTGAGGAAGGCGAGGATCGTGGCCCGATAGGAATTCTCCACGATCTTGCAGGTTTCGCTCTCGATGGGGCGGTCCAGAACGGTGAGGGGGAATTTCTCGACGTTGAGGATTTCCGAGAGGAACGTGGCGACCCGGGCGCGGGCCGTCTCGTTGATGCCGCTGCAAACCCGCCAGAAGTCCCGGATGGACGACACGTATTCCCGACCCGGCATGACCCGCTCGTAGGAATGGGAGAGGAGCGGTTCGGAGGCGATGCCCCTTTTTTCGAAGGCTTTCTTTATAATGGGATAAGCGACATATTCCGTGGTTCCCGGGGGGACGGTGGTCTCGATGAGGACGAGGCAGTTGGGGCTGATTTTCTCGCCAATGATTTTGAGGCTGTCTTCAAGGGCGGCAATGTCTGCGTGACCCTGGCGACAGTTACCAAGTGTTTCCTTGAAGTAGTCGCACTGGACATCCACGACGACGACATCGGCCAGGCAGAGAGCGTCGTAGGTAAAGGTGGCAGTAAGGGTCTTCTTGTCGTTGACGCACCGGGCGATGAGGGGGGCGACTTCGGGATCTTCCGATTCGACGGGGGCTACGCCGCGGTTCAGGAGGGGAATCTTCCAGAAGGAGCGGGGCGAAGGCCGCTGCATGCCGATGACGAATTTGTTGGGTTTACCTGTCTTCTTGTCGGTGGAATCGGCAACGACTCCAGCCATGACAGCCCCGACGAAACCGACGCCCATGACGACGACAATTTCGCGGCCTTCCTTGCGGTGTTTTTTGACAAGGGCTTGGAGGCGTTTAAGTTCCTTGGCATAGTCTTCAGCTTGGGGAAGGGGGAAAGATTCGCCGCTGGGGGCGGTGCTTAGGATTGGTTCAGTCATACAATAGTGGGTCTCCTTTTAAATATAGACGGCTTGGTGATTGTGAAACTGTGATTTCCGGCCATTTTACAGGACTGAATCGGCATAATGCGCCAAAATAATACGCTTATTTTGTCTGTTCTGCGGCGCGAAGTCCTGATTTCAAAAATTGTTGCGGGGGTAACGCTCAGCAAGTACTTGTTATTGTTTAGTATTCATGGTACGTTCCGAAAATTTAGGCGGTCAATTTGTGACCGGCGGTCAGGGACCGGATTCCCGACTAAAAACTTCGGGAATGACAAAGGTTATTTCTTATCAACCAAACTTTTCCACCTCTTTGAAACAAATTTCTCCCATCCCTTACCCACGATTTTCTTCCACCAAGGGGATTTTTTCTTGGGTTTGTGGGGTTTGTCTTCGTCGGAATAGTAGCCATAGCCGCTGCTGTATCCATAACCGTACCCATAGCCCTTGCTTTTACCGTAGCGGTAATATTTGCCGCCGTAGCGGCCGTAGCCGTAAGCCTCACCCTTGCCGGTTTTGTCGTTGATTACCAGCCCGGCGACGGGGGCCTTGATCGTCGCGAGCATCTCGCGCATGTGCCGGGCGGCGGCGATGGGCACCCGGCCGACTTCCATGACGAGGACGACGAGGTCGGAAATCTCGGTGAGGACCGGGGCGTCGGTGACGGCGAGGAGCGGCGGGGCGTCGATGACGATATTGTCGTAGGCCGCCCGCTGGTCAAGCAGGAACTGCCGCATGGCCTCGGAGCCAAGGAGCTCCGATGGGTTGGGCGGGGTTGTCCCGGCGGTGATCAGGTCGAGGCCGGGAATCCCGATGTCGTGGATGGCCGCCGTAAAGGTTATGTCCCCGGCCAAAAGCTCGCTTAGCCCTGGCGTCTTGCTGTGGCCGAATTTCGTATGGAGGGAGGAACGGCGGAGGTCGCAGTCGATAATGAGAACCCGCGCCCCGGTCTGGGAAAGGATGTTCGCCAGATTGGCGGAAATGATGCTCTTCCCCTCGGACGGAAAGGAGCTGGTCACGAGCATGATCTTTTTCTCCCGCTGGATGGCGGAGAAGTGGAGGTTGGTGCGGAGCGACCGGAACGCCTCCGCGGCGACGGACTTGGGCGACATCTGGGTGAAGAGCTTCCCCGTTTCCGGAGCAGCGGCCCCGGCCTCATCCGTTTCGTCCTGGGGAATATGGGGGATCACCGCGAGGAGCGGCAGTCCCATGACCCGCTTCGCCTCATCGCCATCCTTGATGGTGTCGTCCAAGTAATCCTGGAAAAAGGCGAGGCCGATCCCCAGGGCAAGGCCGACGATGAGTCCGAGGAGCAGGTTCTGCCGCTTCTTGGGCTTGATCGGAACCCCGGGGACGATGGCCGGATCGACGATATTGATGCTGCTGATCGTGGAGGCCTTGGCAATGCGCGCCTCCCCATGTTTCTGGAGGAGAAAGGTGTAGGTGTTCGCGGCGACACTGGAGAGGCGGGTGAGGCGGGCCAGGTCGCGCTCCGCCTCGGGGAGATTCCGCATTGTACCCTCGTAAAGGGCCAGTTGCTGGGAGAGGGCGCCCTGCTGCTTGGTCAGATTGGTCAGGCCGGTCTCGTAGGTGGAACGAATCTTCTTCTGCACCTCGTCTATCTGCCCCTGGAGAGCCTTCACCGCCGGATAGGCCTCGGTATAGTCGGTCCGGAGCGCCCGTTTCTGCACCTCCAGCTCGGAGAGTTTCGCCGCCATCCCGGCGATGAGGGGATCGCCTCGCAAGACCGTCGGGGTGTAAATGTCCCCCTTCCGCATCGCCTCCTTCAGGGCGTCGAGAGCAAACTCGATCTGCTTCTTCTGGAGGGTGACCTCGGTCCGGTCCTTCTCGATCTCCGAGACCTTATGGATCAGCTCCGTGGCCTCGGCGTCGAGTTTGACTACCCCGGTTGAACTCTTATAGGCTTGCAGATTCTTTTCAGAAATATCAAGTTCATCGCGGAGTCCACTGATCTGGTCTCCGACGAAGGTCACGGTCCGGCTCGCCTCTTCCGCTTTGAGGGCAACGTTCTGGCCCAGGTAGGCCTGGACAAGGGAGTTGACGACATCCCGTGCCAGGACGGGATCCTTGTGGGTGTAGGAGGCACGGAGGATACTGGTCATCCTGCCCTGCTCCTTCACCGTGATCCCCCCCTGCAGGGCGGCGACGGCGCCGGCAAACGGCAGGAGGGTCAGTACAAAACTGTCGCCTTTCCGGCCGCGCAGGTCGGAGAGGAGCAGGGTGACCTCTTTTCCCTGCATGAGCAGCCCCGATTTTCCCTGTCCCACGAGACGGCCGTCGTCTTCATACTTCACCGAATAGGCGCCGGCGTCGCCCAGTTCGATCAAATAGGATGGTATTTTGGCGGTGGAAGCGAAATTCAGGAGCTGGAAAGTAACCCCTTCCGACTTTTTCGTGACCTGCCAGTCGAGGTGCAGTTCCTTCACCACCTTCTCCGCATTGGTGCGGGACTTGAAGATCTCTATCTCTGCATTGATGGGGTTGGTGGAGCCCAACGACAGCTCGCCCAGCATCCCGCCCTTCGCCTTGTCGTCCTTTACATGGAGGGTGGCGGCAGCCTCATAAATCGGCGTCGCGAGGAAGGTGTACAGGGCAACGGTGATAAAGACGGTCAGGAAGACCAGGGCGACAGTCATTCTCCGCCGCAGGATAACGCCGATGTAATCGGAAATCTGAAGTTCCTGGGGCGGTAAGGGTTGGGGTTGGGTTGTGGTCATAAGCGAAACCTTATTTTATTTGGGGGTCAGGTCTTTATTTTTAGCGTTTTGCGTGGGGTGGAGACCATGATTCCGGGGGTCAGTTTGAAAACTGACCCCCTTTAATTGATCTTTGACAATCGCCTCCGGATGATACCCAGTGCCTGATCCAAAGTCCGATCAAAAGAAGATTCAACCGCATCTTCTTTCCCCACGTGTACATGGTGAGGAAAAGTTTCCACATCCCAATCCGGGGCATTGTCCCACCGCACGATCAGTTTGCCGCGGCGATCCTGCCAATGATAGGAATATTTGCGGATAGACATGCTTAAAACCGTTTCCCGGACGTAAAGAATCGTATTGTCGGTTAATATCCGTTCGGCGCGAAACCTGAGAATTTGCCCGAAATGCTCAAATCTGGAAATTTTATAAGACGAGATGACGTCGCTATATTTGCTGAAAAGCTTAAGCATTCCGGAGCGCTTGCAGCTTATCTTCCCACCAGATCAGCGCCTTGCCGGCAAATTCCCAATCTTCCAGATCATTCTCTTTCTCGAAATCCTCTTTTCCTCTCACAACATGGAGGTCTTTTTCATAACTGTCGAATGATTTTTTATATTTATTTTCAAAACTTTCCTTTTCCGCTCGGAACTGATCAATCCGGGACAAAGCAATCATGACCGACCAATCCTTCAGGACATCGTCAGACGACAAATACCCGTCTTCGAAGAAAATTTCATTTATAATCGCTGTATTTTGCATATTCACCTCCATCCATCTTCAATCTCTTCCGTTTTCCTTGGGGGTCAGGTCTTTATTTTTAGCGTTTTGCATGGGGGCGGTTACCATCATCTCACGGGATGGACGTCCATTGACCATTCCGATAATTGGGATGGGAAAAACGCTAAAATTCAAGACCTGCCCCCATGAGCTTGAGTTCATTAATTTCTTTCCAGGTATTTAATCTGTACAAAGGGCGCCAGAACCGCGCTGATACTATTGAGCGTCGGGAGGATCTCGGCGATGGCGTCGTTCCAGGTGCCCAGGTGGCTCTTGGGAACATAGACGATATCGCCGTTCCGGAGCGCCAGAGAGAGGGCGTCGCCGCGCATGATTTTCTCGAAATCAATCACCATCAGCTCGCCGCGGGTGGCCGAATAGGAGCGGATAATCCGCACGTAGTTCAAATCATAACCCGTATCGCGCAACTCTGCACTGGCGATGGCCTGCGACAGGGAGAGCCCGCCCGACGGGATCGGCAGCGGTCCCGGCTTCTTGACCGCACCGAAGATGAAGACCTGCCGGTTGGTGTTGTTCGGGATGTAGAGGGTGTCCTCCGGTTTCAGCCAGACATTCTGCCGCTGATCGCCGTTGGTCAGCAGATCGTAGATATCTACCGGCATGGTTCTCTTCGCCCGGATGAGCCTCGCCGCACTGAGGTCGGCCGTGGGGTCGTACCCATTCCCCAGGGCGATTCCCTGCAAGAGGTTCAGGGGCCGATCCATGTAAAAGGTTCCGGAGGTTCTGAACTGCCCCAACAGGTAGAGGGGATGGCTCTTATACTCCTTGACGTCAACGATCACCCAGGGATTATTGAAGTATTTCGGGTAGATGTCCATAAGCCGGTTCTGGATCTCCAGGGGAGTCATGCCCCAGACGTGCACCGTCCCCACAAAAGGCAATTGAATGTTGCCGCTACCGTCCACGCGGCAGCCCGTGGCCTGCGTGATGTTGCCGAGGTTCGTGACAGTTGCCGTTCCCCCTGACGAGACGATGCTGGAGAACTCCGGCTTGCCGCTCACATTTATGGACAGGACGTCATAGGGACCGACAATATAATCGGGCGAAGGCGGCGGCTCGGAGAGGGGCTGAACAGTGATGGTTTCCGATTCAATGATGGGGCTGCGGGGGTCGGTGACGGGGCGGGGGGAGGTGGCGCCGGTGGCCCCCGAAGATTTCCGGCCGGCCGCGGTATCCGCTTTAACAATGGTGCTCCTACTCTCGACGGCGGGGCGGGGGGAACCCCCGGATTTGATGCCACTCCCGGACGTCACCGCACCGGCGGCGCCCGAAGATTTCATGCCGGATGCGGACACTCCTTCGGTGGCAGCGCCCATAGCACCAGCAGTTCCACCGGCAGTCGTCGCAGGACTAGCGGAACTGGCTGTTCGCGATCCCATCCCGGAGATCGCTTCGGCGCCGGGGCCGGCGGCGCTCACGCTTTTCTGACCAGTCGCGCCCGGCGCTTCGCCGGCGGGGCTAACCGTACTCATCCCGCTCCCCGGCTTTGCCTGCTGCAAATCCGTCACGCCGACGCCTTCAAAACCAGGCCCTCTGATCTCCTTCACCGTCCCCGGCGGAATATCCCGGTACCGGGCGCACCCCGTCATATTCAGCAGCAAACCCGCCACCGCCGGCAACAAAAGGGCACAGAATATTAGATGTTTGATCCTCATCATGGTTTTTCCTGATTCAATTATGATTTGGCTTGCATACCAGAATTTTACCTAAACCACCAAGGGCTTTTTAGCAAGTTGTGGGGGGGTCAGGTCTTTATGGTGAGCTTGTCGAACCATAGCGTTTTGCATGGGGCGGAGACCATTATTACGCATAAACAAGGCGACGTCCCTTAGGTTCCGGAATGGAATCACCGCATTCCCTTGCTGTATCCATCCATAACCGAAGAGCATCTTTCGCGCTATTCAATGCCTCTTCATGTGTATTCCCGTGGGCCATACATCCAGGCAACTCGGGGACATCGGCAATAAAAACAAGATCTTCTGCGCTCCAATAGATGATGATCTCATACTTTTCCATTTACAGGTCACCTCCCATTTTATATCTCAGGATGACCGCTCTGACCTGTCGTACCTGATAGGCCTTGGCTTTACCGTCGTCCCGTTGCAGGTTTATCTTCTCCTCGACTCCTTCTTTTCTGAAATTGTGATGACTTCCACGCGTCCTCTCTGCGAACCCAAGTCGCAGCAGAAGATTCCGCAAATCATCAAACGAAATATTCGCATCAGAAGTGCCCCGCAAGACTTGAAAAAGCAGCTTTTTGTATTTACCGGTCATTTTGGGGGGCATGTTTGGGGGTCAGGTCTTTATTTTTAGCGTTTTGCATGGGGCGGAGACCCGGTGGAGGCAAAGGGGAAATTTAATTAATAGGGCGCTGTCCCTAATTGATTGATCCTAATTGATCTTAGACCGGATCGCGAATGGAGGTCGGTGCCGAAATGCGTATAGACTGCCATTTTCTCCAGGTAGTTAGCCGTTAGCTGCACGTCGGGGCCGTACCAGGCGGAGAAACTGCCAAGATTGGCCTGGAAGGCGCACCCGAGATCGATCAGATAGGACAATAGGGTTGTGTGCCGTGTCCCATGTTCCTTTTCCCGACTGCTGAGCGCCCCGGACTGAGCGCCCTCGGCCGAGCGCCGACCACTGAATCTCGATTTAAAGGAAAAGGGGAAATATTTCGATAATTTGCTTCCGGCGCCGTTTCTGGAGCCGGCGCCGGAAGAAGAAGGGCTGGCGAAAAGATCGCAGCGCTCGGGATGGGCGATCATGGGGATAAAGCCGCTGCGCCTGACATTGAAGCAGACTTCCTTGACAAATTGTTCCGGGCGCTGATTGGGGATCTCGATCATGATAAAGCGCGTCTCACCAAGGGGCAGCGGATCCTTCAGGTAATCGGCCAAATACTCGTCCAGATAATACTCCCGGCCGGGAAGAAGGTTAAGGTCAATATTTTCCTCGTTCAACCGTTTCTGTAAAGAAGCCAGCGACGCCCTGACCGCCCGGTTGTCCGCCTCGTAGCTCCCCTTGATCAGGTGGGGCGTGCAGTGCACCGTGGTGAAACCGGCTTTCTGCATGGCCGCCGCCATTTCAACCGCCTCGTCCTCGGTGTTGGGTCCGTCGTCGATGCCCGGCAAGAGGTGGCAATGGAAATCAATCACACCGCTCACCAGAGCCGGAGGGCCGTTCCTGTGAGGACCGCTGTATTCATAAGCAGTTGGTTGAGGTCGCGGACTTGCTTGAGCCAGGCGATATGGGTGAGTTTTTCCGGGACGACGATGACATCGCCCGCTTCGGTCTGCTTGATCTCCCGCCCGAAGGCCGTAACTTCCCAACGGTTGTTCCGGTCGCTCCATTCGATGAATCCCCGGGGGAGCTTGCGGACGCCGCCGTCCACCTTGATGGCAAAGACATTGGGCTCATCGGCGTACTTCGCATAGCCGCCGGCCGCCGAAATGTATTCCCGGTAGTCCCACTGGTCGTCGTATATGTGCGGTCCTTCGGACATGACGCCGCCGATGACGTTGACGACATTGCCATTTTTGGGCAGATGAAGCTTGTCTCCCGCTTCCAGTTCGACATCCTGGGTGCTGCCTTTCAGCAACCGCAGATGGGCCATGGTGATGGTCAACCGCCCCGTGACTTTCAGGGATTTCATGTAATCGACGAAGCTCTGCTTAAGTTTCAATTCATCCGCCTTCATGGTGGGGAGGGCGGGAGCGGGAGCGGGGGCGGCAGCGGGGGCGGTGGGAGCGGCTTTGATCTTACCTGTGGCTGAGGGCGCAGACGCCGTGGGAGCGGTGGCGGCGGTGGCAGCAGCGGGGGCAGCGGGGGCGGCGACAGTGGCGGCGGGTGTGCGGCCGGGAATGGGAGTGAGGCCGGGGGCGGTGTCGCCGGGGGGCCCGGCGGGGGGCGCGACCGGGCCCCCCGCCG